>Ga0187766_10002336_pt1 | contig 11198 bp, 8 predicted proteins | sample 0216_QUI02_MP05__4_FD_132971 | JGI IMG/M metagenome (GOLD analysis project Ga0187766, IMG submission 132971) | Tropical peat soil microbial communities from peatlands in Department of Meta, Colombia - 0216_QUI02_MP05_20_MG | ecosystem: Environmental > Terrestrial > Soil > Wetlands > Peat ... | reverse complement strand
GATGGCGACGTGCGCGCTGGCGATCGATCGCGGGGTCGTGCCGCCGACGGCCAACTGGGAGAACCGTGACCCCCAGTGCGATCTCGACTACACGCCGGGCGAAGCGGTGCGCAAGGCGGTGCGAACCGTCCTCTCCACCGGCAGCGGATTCGGGGGCTTTCAGTCGGCGATGATCCTGTCGCTCCCGCCCGAGCTGCGCGAGGTGTGAGCGTGAGCTACACGACACTGCCTGATCCCAGCCGCCACGCAGTTCTCACAGGCGTCGGCGTGGTCGCCCCCAACGGCATCGGCACCGAGGCCTGGTGGCAGGCGACGACGGAGGGTGTCAGCGGGATCGGGACGATCACCAGGTTCGACCCGTCCAAGTACGGCACCCGGCTCGCCGGCGAGGTGAACGAGTTCGGCGCCGATGACTGGATCGAACGACGGCTCCAGGTGCAGACCGACCGCTGGACGCACATGGCGCTCGCAGGGACCCAGATGGCGTTCGACGACGCGAGCTTCGACCCCGCCCAGTTCGACGAGTTCTCGACGTGCGTGATCACGGCGAGCTCCTCGGGAGGCAACGAGTTCGGCCAGAAGGAGATCCAGGCGCTGTGGGGCAAGGGACCCAAGTTCGTGGGCGCCTACCAGTCGATCGCCTGGTTCTACGCGGCCACAACCGGCCAGATCTCAATCAGGCACGGCCTCAAGGGCCCATGCGGAGTGGTGATCGCGGAGGGTGCGGGGGGACTCGAGGCGCTTGCTCATTCGCGACGCACGATCAGGCGCGGCGTGGACACGGTCGTGAGCGGCGGTCTCGAGGCGCCGATCGGTCCCTACGCGCTGACCTGCCAGCTCGGCAACGGATATCTGAGCACAGCGGCCGACCCGGCGGAAGCCTACCGGCCGTTCGATCGGCGCGCGGACGGGTACGTGCCCGGCGAGGGCGGCGCGATCTTGCTCGTGGAAAGCCGGGAGCGCGCGCGGGAGCGCGGCGCGCCGCGCGTGTACGCCGAGATCGCCGGCTACGGGGCCACCCACGATGGCTACCACTGGGGGAAGCCGGCTGCAGACGGCAGGCAGTACGCGAGGGCGATATCGGTGGCGCTCGCCGACGCGAAGATCTCCGCTGAGGAGATAGACGCGGTGTTCGCCGACGGGTTCGGCGTGCCTGAGTTCGACGCGATCGAGGCGGCGGCGATAAAGCAGGCGCTGGGCGAGCGGGCACGCGAGGTTCCGGTCACCGTTCCCAAGTCGATGGTCGGGCGGCTGTACGCCGGCGGCGCCTCGCTCGACGTGGCCGCAGCCGCGCTCGCGATCCGCGATGGCGTCATCCCGCCGACGATCAATCTGCAAGAGCCGGCCGACGGCTGCGACCTCGACTTCGTGACCGCCGCGCGCGAGGCGCGGGTCTCGACCGTGCTCGTCCTCGCGCGAGGATATGGAGGCTTCAACGCGGCGCTCGTGCTGCGCGGAGTCCAGTAGGACATCCAGGTGGTCGACTCGCTGCTCTCGGTGATGGCATCGGAACGCCCGCAGCACGTCGCGCTCGCCTACGGTGATGCCACGCTGACGTTCACGGAGCTGGCCGCGGCATCCGACCGATTGCGGAAGGCGCTGCCGGTCGAGCCCGGAGAGCGCGTGGCGGTAGTCGCGCCCAACGTGCCCGCACTGGTGGTCGGCATGTTTGCGAGCTGGCGTGCCGGGGCCGTCGCGGCGCCGCTCAGCGGCCGGCTGCGGCGATTCGAGCTCGAGCGGGCATTAGCCGACGCCGAGCCGGTGGCCACCGTGACCGTGCGCGAGCACGGCGCGTTTCCGCTCGCGCGTGAAGTAGAGGCGGCGACGCGGAGCAGTCAGACGCTGCGCGCGCGGGTTGTGGTCGACGCGCTCGGGAGGGTGGTCGATGTGGAGCGATCGCGGGCCTCGCAGCGGGCGGCGCCGTCCGACGCGGAGGTGGCGGCGATCCTGTACACGTCGGGTACCACCGGCGAGCCCAAGGGCGCGCTGCTTCCGCATCGCCTCGCGGAGGCGATTGCCCGCAATCTCGCCGGGCTGCTGGGTGCGGACGCCGATGCGCCATACGGGCTGGCCGTGCCGGCCTCGCACGCGTTCGGGCTCGACTGTCTGGTGTCGGGGATCGCGGCGGGCGCGACGACGGTGCTCGTCGACCTGGGCACCTCGATCGACCCCCTCATCCGCGCCCTGTGCCGGCACGCCGCGCCCGTCGTGCACGGGACACCGTCGCTGTTCAGGCGCCTATTGCGCGCGAGCGCTCCGCCGCGGGTACGGAGCGGCTTCGTGGCGGGGTCACTGTGCCCGCCGGGGCTGCTGGCGGCGCTGGACCAGCGCGGTGCCCGGATCCTCAATCTCTACGGTATGACCGAGATTGGCGCCGCAGCTTCGTGCCGCGCGGAGGACCCGCCCGAAACGCGCTACCGGACCGCGGGTCGCGCGCTGTCCGGGTACGAATTGCGGGTCGCCCCGGACGCTGAACCGGCCGCGCCCGGGGAGATCCAGGTCCGCGGCCCCGACCTGCCGTCCGGATATCACGGCCGGCCGTGGGGAAGCGACCAGCTTACGGACGATGGCTGGTTCCGCACCGGGGACCTCGGCGAAATCGACGCCGCCGGCAACCTCGTGATCGCCGGACGGGCGAAGGAGGTCGTCCATGTCGGCGGCTTCAGCGTGTTTCCCGCTGAGGTCGAGGCGTTCCTGCTGACCCATCCCGCGATCGCGCACGCAGCCGTCGTCGGGGTCCCGCATCCGGTCCTGGGTGAGGCGCTGCAGGCGTTCGTCGTGCCCGCCGAAGACGCTGGCCTCGAGCCTCGCCAGGTGATCAGCTTCGCGCGGGCCGGGATCGCCGGGTACAAGGTGCCCTACACGGTGCACGTGAAGGACGAGCTTCCGCTGCTGCCCTCGGGTAAGGCGGACCGGCGCGCGTTGGCCGGCGTGGCCGCAGCCCAGGAGGTGGCTCGGTGAGAGGTCCGAGAGCTCACTGCCGACAACGCCGCAGGCACCCAGAGGACGCCCTGTGACCGCCGAGGTCGCAATACTGGCGCGCAGCCCGATGTTCGCCGGCCTCTCGGGAGCGGAGCTCGAAGTCGTTGCGGCGAGGGCACACGCGCGAACGTTCGAGCCGGGCGAGGAGCTGTGCCGGGCGGGCGATAGCGGCGGGCGTTGCTGGGTGATAACCGCGGGTCTGGTCGACGTGCTCGGCGGAAGCGGCGGATCTGAAACTCGGGACGTGGTGGCGCGCCATCGCAAGGGCGCGACCGTGGGGGAAGTCGCGGTGATTCTCGGCGAGCCGTACCCGGAGACCGTGATCGCGAGCATCCGAACGTCCGCGCTCGAGCTCGGTGGCTCGCAGCTGCGCGACCTGACTCAGCAGTTCCCGCAGATCATGCTGAACGTGCTCCGTACGCTTCACGGGCGACTGGCGCACGCCCGCGCACGCGCCTCGCAGCGCGCGCAGGGAGAGACGGTCGCGGTCGCGGTTGGCCCGTCGATCCGGTCCGTGGCGGGACCGCTGGTCGCGGCCGCTCGCAGGGCCAGTCCCCGACCCGTGACCGCACTCGACCGCCAGTTCTCGTTCGCGGGCGCGGTCACGGCGGCGGGAGACCTCGCCTCGACGCACGCAACCGTGCTGATTCCAGTCGAGCTCGAAGCCGAGACGGTCGCGACGCTGACGCGCGAGGCCGACCGCGTGGTCGCGCTCGCCGGTACGGCCCGCGAGGTGGCCGAGCTGGAGTGGCTCGAGCGCGTCGGCGGCGCACCTGTCGAGCTCGTGGTCGTTGGCGAGGAGGCGACGCGGGCGGCCGGGAGACTGGTGTCAGGGACCACGGCGCGAGTCGTTCACTCGTGCGAGCCTGAACGCGGCCGGCAGCTCCGCGGCTCCGACCTCGGCTGGCTGGGCAGGCACCTGACGCGCACCAAATTGGGCCTCGCACTAGGCGCCGGCGGCGCCAAGGGTTACGCGCACGTGGGCGTTCTCCAGGCCCTCGATGAAGCCGGGTATGTCGTCGACTACGTGGCCGGGAGCAGCATCGGCGCGATCGTCGCAACGTGCCTGGCGCTGGGTGCCGACGCCGCCCAGATCGACCGGACGCTGCGCGAGGTCTTCAATCAGGCGAACGTCCCCGAGCTGTTCAAGATCTCGCTCGCGGGACGCTCCACAGGGGCTGAGTTGATGACCCGCCTGATGCGGGAGACCACCGCCGAGCGCACCTTTGCTGACACCAGGATCCCGCTGACGATCATGGCCGTGGACCTCAACGAACGGGCTCCTGCGCCGCTTCGCGAGGGGACGCTGTGGGAGGCGCTGATGGCGGCTACGGCGCTGGCCGGCATGTTTGCGCCCTACGCCCGGGAAGGCGGCCGGTTCGTCGACGGACTCGCGCTCGTGCCCGTTCCGACGGGCGCCGTGATTCAGGACGGTGCCGATGTGACGGTGGCGGTGAACGTGATCAGCGCGGAGACCCTTCCGAGATGGCCCGGCGGCCCAGCGCCCGAGCCACCTCCCGAGCGGCGGCGGCGTGGCGTCCTCGACGACCTGCTCGAGGTCATGGACCTGAGCCAGCTGTCGGAGAGCGTGCGCCACGCGGAGCTCGCCGACGTCCCGATCACGCCTCGGTTCGGACCGGGCGAGTGGCGCGACTTCCACCTCGCTGATCAGTTTCTGGCAGCCGGGCGGGTGGCCGCCGAGCAGCAGCTCCCTGCGCTCAGATCGCTGGCCTCGCCGGCGAGCTCTGAAAGTCCCAACCAACACGAAGGAGAAGGCATTGACCGAGCAGACGCAATTCGGCTTTGAGGACCTGAAACAAATCCTTGTCGACCGGATCGGACTCGCGGAGGCGGACGTCAAGAACGATCCGAGTACGACGTTCGACGACGTGGGCCTCGACTCGCTCGCCTTCGTCGAGATCCAGCTGGCGATGGAGCAGGACTACGGAGTCACCGTCACCGACGAGGATGCCGAGAAAATCCACACGTTCGGCGACGCGATCGACTTCGTGAACAGCCGGCTGGCTGAGCAAGTGTGATCCGATGGCGGCACATACCGACAACTCCATACAGATCGACGCGCCACTCGCGTACGTGTGGGAGCGGATGATGAACGTCGAAGACTGGCCGAACCTCTACACCGAGTACGCGAAGGCGGAAGTGCTGGAGCGGGAGGGAGACCGGATCGTGTTCCGACTCACGACGCATCCCGATCCCGAGTACGGCGGCCAGGTGTGGAGCTGGACATCGGAGCGGATCGCCGACCCTACCACCCACACCACCAGGTCACAGCGGATCGAGACCGGCCCGTTCCAATACATGAACATCGAGTGGTTCTTCGAGGAAGCCGATAACGGGACGCTGATGCGCTGGGTGCAGGACTTCTCGATGAAGCCCGAGGCGCCCGCCACCGACGAGGTGGCCGAGGAGAACATGAACAAGGCGACGAGGGAGCAGATGCGAACCATCAAGGAGCGCCTGGAGGCGGCCGCAAGGGGGACCTCGTGAGCATCAGGCGGGGGGTGATCGTTGCTCGCATCAAGCCCGGCTCCGAGGAGGCGGTGGCGCGCATCTTCGCCGAGTCCGACGACACCGAGCTGCCCCACCTGACCGGGGTCCGGCACCGCAGCCTGTTCGTGCTCGAAGACGTCTACATACACCTCGTTGAAATGGACGACGACTTCGCGACCGCGGTCGACAGCGTGCGAGACCACGAGCTGTTCAAGGACATCTCTCGCAAGCTCGACCCGTACATCCGGCCATACAATCCCGAGACCTGGCGATCTCCGAGGGACGCCCAAGCGCGCGAGTTCTATAGCTGGGACGCGGATTGACCCGCGATCGACGCGCGCGCGGGGGCCTCGAGCCATCGCCTCGTCACGCGAGGGGTGCCACCCGGGCGCGCCGGGCGGCGATGGGGCGCCTTGCAAACGGGCGACGGCGAGCTTGATCGGTTCATGAATGAAGTCGTACCTCTCCGCCTGGAGTGCCGTGAGGGAAAGGCCCGCGGCACCGAGATCCTCGTCGACACCGACCTGATCATCGGCCGCCATGGGCGGGACGTCGGAAATCTTGCCGGCGATGAGCAGCTTTCGCGTCACCACGCTCGCATCCAGCGGACGAGCGACGGTGATTATGTGATCCAGGATCTGCTCTCGACGAACGGTACGTTCGTCAACGGCGAACGAATCACCAAGTCGCGGCGCCTGGTGGACGGCGATCGGATCGACGTCGGAACGACGACGCTGATCGCGCACTTGCCGAAGCGAGCGGATGTTGCCACGGCGGGCCGTCCCCGGCTGACGCGCGTCGAGGTCGACTTTGACGCCCGCGCCGTGACGGTTCAGCTCGACGACGGTCTGCCACTGAGGCTCGTCGAGAGGCCCGAGGGGTGGCGAACCGCTAATGAGCCGCCGTCATGAAATGAATGGTCGCCCGGGGTCACGTCTGGAACACTAGCGGGGTGCAAGGGATCGAGCTGTATGTTGTGCGCGGCCGGGAGCCAGGCCGCGTGATTGCTGTTGGAGACGCGCAAGTCCTCGGTCGTGACAAGGCAGCGGACGTGTCAATTGATGACGAGCAGGCGTCCCGGCGCCACGCCCGGGTGCGTCTTGACGGCGATCACGCGGTAATCGAGGACCTCGACTCGACTAACGGCACGTTCGTCAACGGCGAGCGCATCACCGGGCGCCGGGCGCTTCACGTGGGCGATGTTGTCCGGATCGGGAACACCGTCCTCGAAGTGCGCAGGAGCGCCGACCGCAAACCCGCCCCGGACACGCGCATCGCGAGGGGGGTGACGAGAAGCCGCGAAGGTCCCGGCGTGGGCGCAACGCCGGTGGGGCGCCTGGTCGTCATGCAAGGCCCCGGCGCCGGGCAAGCCCTCGATATTGCGCGGCCGGCGACGATCGGGCGTGATCCACGGTGTGAGCTGGTGATCTCCGACGACGAGGTCTCACGCGAGCATCTGCGCGTTGGGACCGAGGACGGAAGTGCCGTCGTCGCCGACATTGGCGCCGCGAACGGGACGTTCGTCAATGGAGAGCGCCTGATTGGCCGACGGCGATTGGCCCCGGGTGATCGGCTCGACATCGGGCAGGCCGTGCTCCAGTACCAGGGCCTGGAGGATCGTCGCAACCTACCGGTGCTCTCCATCGTGCGTCCCACGAGGCTGCGCGATATCCGCGCCCAGCCAGCGGGCGCGGGCACCCCGACGAGCACCCGTAAATGGTGGACGCTGGGGGTCGTCTGCACGACCGTGGCGATGCTGTTCCTCGACACCACGATCGTCGCGGTGGCGCTGCCGGCGATCACCAAAGGCCTGCACGCGAATTTCTCCGAACTGCAGTGGGTGATCGATGCGTACGCGCTGGCGCTCGCCGTCGCGTTGCTCACGGCGGGGTCGCTGTCCGACATCGTGGGGCGCCGTCACGTGCTCGTGAGCGGCATCGTGGTGTTCACGATCTTCTCCGCTGCGTGCGGCCTCGCCCCGTCGGCGCTGGCGCTCGATGTGTTTCGAGGCGCACAAGGTATCGGCGGCGCGATGATGCTTGCCACCTCGCTTGCGCTCATCGCCCAAGAGTTTCCTCCTGGGGAGCGGGCGGTCGCCTATGGTGCCTGGGGCGCGACAGTGGGCGCTTCGGCTGGGATCGGCCCACTCGTCGGCGGAGCGCTCACCACCGGCCTGGGGTGGCAATGGATCTTCTACGTCAATGTGCCGATCGGCATCGTCGCGGCGATCGTGACGCTCAGGAAGCTTGTCAACCTTCCCGGTCCTAAGACCAAGGTTGACGGCCTCGGCCTGATCACCTTCTCCGCCTCGATGTTCCTGCTCCTGTTCGGCGTGATCCGAGGCAACGACTACGGCTGGGAAAGCCCCACGATCGTCGGATCGTTCATCGCCGCGATCGTGCTCGGGGGGCTGTTCATCGCCATCGAGTCGCGAGTCCGCACGCCCATGCTGCCGCTGAGGCTGTTCCGCATTCCCACGCTGAACGGCGCCGCGCTGGCCGCGTTCTGTCTCTCGGCGTCGGCGTTCGCGCTGTTGCCCTATCTCACCCTGTGGATGCAGTCCGTCCTGGGGTACTCCGCTTTCGCAGTTGGCCTTCGGCTGCTTCCGTTATCGATTCTGGGCATTCTCCTCTCGCCCACGCTCGGGCGCCTGGAGAGCCGCTTTTCCCCGCAGGCGATGATCGCTGCTGGATTGGTCGCTTTCGCCGTCGGCTTGGCCCTGATGGCGAGGATCAACGCGACGTCGGGCTGGACCGTGCTGCTCCCCGGCTTGTGCTTGATTGGCGTCGGGCAGGGAGCGCTCAACATCCCGCTCGAAGGCGCTGCGGTGGGGGTGCTTCCTTCCTGGCAGAGCGGGCTCGCCGCCGGCGTCAACACCACCTTCAGACAGCTGGGCCTGGCAACCGGCGTTGCCGCTCTTGGAGCGATGCTTCAAACAGAGGTTCTGAGCAACGTGCGGCGTGACCTAACCGGCACGTCGCTGGCACACCAGGCGACGGACCTGGCAAGCTCGATCACCGCCGGTCAGACGCAGGTGGTTCTGAGCGGGTTGCCGGCGCATCAGCGTTCGCTCGTGGCTCACGCCGCCAGGGTCGGCTTCTCGGCTGGACTGAGCGAAGCCTGTATCGTCGCGGCCGTAATCGCGACGATCGGGGCCGTCGGCGCCGCCGTGCTCATCCGTCGCCGCGACATGGTCGTGTACTCCCCACCTGCGATTCATCCGTCGCGCGACCCGGCGGTCGCACTCGAGGTTGCGGAGCACTAGCGTCCGCGTTGTGAAAGCGTCAGACGCGCGATGACTGGCTGCAGCCACTCGAGCTAAATGCACCCCCGATAGATCGTGTTGGCGCCGCTTCCGGAGAGCTTGACTTGCGATTCGGGTCTCGGTACGCTTCGGATTGGTGGCTTGCGACCGGATGGGGTAGTTGTGCCAGCGTTGGGCGCGGGTCATCCGGTTGGCAGTCCAGTCGTGGTCACATAACACTTCTGCGGTCGGATGGTGACTGGTCTGCTTACCGTTGTACCGGGGTGACGAACAACGAGCGGTTGCCACCATCTCTTTATCGCCAAGCACGGAACGAATAGTTGAGTTGTGCTTGCCGTGGCGGCAGCATTGCGGTCACCTTTCACCCAATTCCCACCAGGAAGGATGACCCGTGACAATCGACTCTTCACAGCGACCTGACTCCAGCGGATCGGCGAACACGTCCGGCAACGGGCCGCTTACGACCGGCGCGCCGGCGACTGCCGGCCACTCGGGGGCGGGTGGCGACTTCGTTCGGACGATCCTGCGGATGCGTGCGAGGGAGGACTGCTCCGAAGAGGCGTTCGAGCGCACGCTGAGCCAAGCGATGGACGAAATCACCCGTGTGCCAGGCAACCTTCGGCAGGATCTCGTCCGCGATGCCGACGATCCCCGCACCTTCTTGATCATAAGCGACTGGGCGGACCGCGCCGCGCTGGACGAATTCGGTCGCAGCGGCCGCCGGGACCGCATCCTGTCCGCAGCACGTGACATGCGAGAGTCCGCCGAGCGCCACACGTACGAGATCGTACGCCACGTCGAGGCACGGGGTCCGACGGTCCGGGTGATGGTAACCGTCACCGTCGGCGAGGGCGAGGAAGAGGCGTTTGAGCGCGCCTGGCTGAAAGTCGCCGAGCGCGTGCGCGAGACTCCCGGATACCTGCAAGAGGAATTGCTGTGGGAACCGGGGACGCGGACCTATCACATTTTCGCTGAGTGGGAAGACGAACAGTCGTTCCACACCTGGGTAGATAACCCGGCGCACATGGAGCAAACCGGACCGATCGTTTCCTATCTGATGGCGGCGGACCTTCAGCGCGCGACGTTCCACGTCAAGGCGCGTGTGGAAGGGAAGGACGCGGCCACACTCGTCCCGGACAAGACGCCGCCGCTCGCGTCGAGCTTGCCGCAGGCCCCTGCCGCGCCGACCTCGTCGGAGCCGCGATCGGCGCTGGGTGCGGACGACACCGAGCCTCGGGGCGACGTGCCCGCGATTTCCTCCGACGGCTCGGCGGGCAGGGCGGGCACCGACGTCCTCGTCGTCGGCGCGGGACCGACAGGTCTCACGGCCGCGATCGAGCTGGCCCGCCGCGGGATCGCCTGCCGCGTCATCGACAAGCGCGCTGAGCCCTCCACGCAAGCGGACAAGGCAATCGGCATTCACTGCCGGACGATGGAGCTCTGGGAGGACATCGGGATTACCCGGGAAGCGATGGACGTCGGCACCTGGCTCACGGGTCAGACTGTGTTCGTCAACGGACGCAAGACCCACGAGATCGAGTGGAACTATCCTGATCTGCCTTACGCCCACCTCGGGCTGCCGCAGTTCGAGACGGAGCGTTTGCTGACGGACCGCCTCGCCTGTCATGGTGTGCGCGTCGAACGGGCTGTCGAGCTATACGGTCTCGACCAGGATGCGGCCGGCGTCACCGCGCGTGTTCGCCACGCTGACCAGGGCACGGAGTCAATCCGGGCCAGCTACGTGATCGGAAGCGACGGCGCTCACAGTGCGGTGCGCGAGCTCCTCGGTCTCACGTTCGAGGGCGGGATGGGAATGTTCCCGCAAGTGTTCATGCTGGGGGATGTAGACGTCGACTGGTCGATGCCGGAAGGCCACCTCCTGCGCTTCATGCGGGTCGTCGACGAGGAGCTTCGCGGGATGCTCGTGTGCGTCCCGCTTCGGGGACATCGCCGCTATCGCGTCGCGACGATCGCCCCGCGGCGGCTGCAGGAGGAACTCGGCGGCGGCCCAGTGCCTCCCGGCTTCTCTCGCGAGTACGCGTCTCCGACGCTCGCGGACATCCAGGCCGCGATCGAGGAGCTTGCCCCGCCTGGGACCCGCGCCAGCAACCTCCGCTGGTCGTCGATCTTCCGGATCAAGCACGGCATCGTGGACCGCTACGGCGTCGGCCGCGTGTTCGTCGCCGGAGACGCGGCGCACCTGCACCCGCCGGCGGGTGGCCAGGGCATGAACACCGGCATCGAGGACGCCTGGAATCTGGCCTGGAAGGTCGCGCTCGCCGTACGCGGCATCGCCTCCGCACGCCTGCTTGACTCATACGAGACCGAGCGACGACCGGCCGGCAAGGAAGTCGTCGACCGCGCTGTCCGCGTCGCCTTCACCGACGAGATCGACATGGACGACGAGCGCCGACAGTTCCTCACCGACATGCAGATGTTG
>Ga0187766_10002335_pt1 | contig 11199 bp, 18 predicted proteins | sample 0216_QUI02_MP05__4_FD_132971 | JGI IMG/M metagenome (GOLD analysis project Ga0187766, IMG submission 132971) | Tropical peat soil microbial communities from peatlands in Department of Meta, Colombia - 0216_QUI02_MP05_20_MG | ecosystem: Environmental > Terrestrial > Soil > Wetlands > Peat ... | reverse complement strand
AGGCCGCACTTTATGCAGTAGGTGAACTGCAGGACTCTTTCCAGCTCCTCGGGGCTCATCAGAAATTCTGCAGCTGGGTTTTCCAATTCATTGGGGCCCGACCTGACGAGGTGCGGTGCGACCGACCTGTGCTTCACAAAGAAGGACTCGAGGTCGGTCACCAGGTCTTTGATTATCGCGAAGTTGTCCATGGGTTGAGCGACTACCTTCCCGCCCTTCAGCTCTGACAGCTGGGTGTAACACGCCAGAGCCGCCTTCCCGTTGATCTTCATTCCGCAGGACCCGCAGGACGCCTGCCTGCAGGAGAACCTGACGGCGATGGAGTGGTCGACGTAGTCTCTGGCGTAAAGGAGGGCATCGAGCACAGTCATCCCATCTCGGACAGGGACCGAATACTCGGCGAAGTGCGGCTTCTCATCGACCATTGGGTTGAACCTCTGCACAGCCAGCCTGACTTCGGTCACGCCGCTACCCACCTCCGAAAATAGCGAGGACAACGGTCCGTGTCCCGTAGCCCACTGACGCAACGATGGCCAAAATTGTTCCGATGTCCACCCAGCGGCTCCAGGGCGCCGACTGCCTCCACTCATGGAGGATGATCCTGACCCCGTTGAACCCATGAACGAGGACCACGACTAGAAGCGCCTCGAGGAAAACCGCGTAGAACCCGTTCTGATAGACCGAGAGTATGTTGCTGAAGGAGATCGCCTTCGTGTAAGGGAGGATTACCCCCTGCATTATGAGGTGCACCGAAACCAGCACAACCGCGACGATGGCGGTGGCGTACTGAAGGAGCATCAGCCTGGATTCCTTCATCCCATCCCCTCGAACAGGACCAGGAACGCCCACACCGCAGCCAGTATCGCAACGGCTATCCCGACCCAGATCAGGTACTTCTGCCCCGAGCCCAGCGACTTCGACCTGTATGGGTATTCTATGGCCCCTGGCTTCTTGAAGATGAGGCCGAACTCGGCTAGGATGAGCCTGATGCCGTTCGTGCCGTGGAAGAAGAGCACCAGTACCACAATCACGAGTATCAGATGTCCGAACGAGTTCTCGAAAATCCTTCCGATGAAGTCCCATCCCGACGGGCTTGGGCCAGACCCGGTGGGACCCCCCACGAAGAAGCTGGTATCACCAAGGTGGCCGAGGACGTACAGCAGTATGGCAACGCCCGTCACCCTCTGGAACACGTAGGCCCACCTCTCAAAGTTCATGTGCGCAGGGTTGAGCCACCCCCAGATGCCGCGCTTGTTCTTCGCCGCCTCCAAGCGCTCAGAGCCCATGCTTTCGTCACTTCCTCCTAGTAGTGCCTCTCCGCCGGCTGGTACTTTGTGATCCTAGCCGGGGAGTACTCCAGCCTCGGTCCGTCGGGGCCGGGGTAGGCAAGGGTGTGCTTCAGCCAGTTCCCGTCGTCCCTGCCGGGATAGTCTCGCCTGAAGTGTGCGCCCCTGGATTCTGTCCGAGCGAGCGCGCCTGCAACCACTACCTCGGCCACGGCGAGCATGCTCTCCACCTCAAGTACGTCGCTCAGGTTCGTGTTGTAGACCCTGCTCTTGTCTTCGCAATGGATGAAGTCCGTCTTCTTCAATTCTCGTATGGCCCGGAGCGCCTCCGATAGCCCCTCCCCCGTCCTGAACACGAATGCGTCCTTGGACATCAGCTTCTGCAGCGAGTCCCTCACGTCGTAGGGGTTGGTGCCCCCCTTTCCGTGGAAGACCCCGTCGAAGATCCTCCTCTCCTCGAGGAGCCCGAGCTCGTTAGGCGGCGCCAGGATCGAGCGTCCCTCGGCGTACCTCGCCGCCTCGGCCCCCGTTATCTTCCCCCAGACGAGGCACTCGGAGGTGGAGTTCGCGCCCAGCCTGTTTGCTCCGTTGATGCTGACGCAGGCAGCCTCGCCGGCTGCCCAGAGGCCCTTCATCTTCGTCGCGCCGTTGATATCAGTGTCTATGCCCCCCATCACATAGTGGCAGACCGGTGCCACGGGCAGCGGCTTCTCCACCGGGTCGATCCCCCTGAACTTGATGGCGATCTCCCTGATCTGCACCAGTCTCTCCTTGATCTTCTGCGCCCCGATGGGGGAAAGGTCGAGGTGCAGGTAGTCGAGCCCGGACGCCTGGTCCTTGAACCCCCTTCCTTCCTCTATCTCGGTCATCATCCCCCTCGACACGACGTCCCTCGACGCGAGGTCAAGCTTGTTGGGGGCGTACTTTTTCATGAACCTCTCCCCGTCCTTGTTGACCAGGACCCCTCCCTCCCCCCTGACAGCCTCTGTGATCAGGATCCCCGAAGGGATAAGCCCCGACGGATGGAACTGGATGAACTCCATGTCCTTCAGAGGGACCCCGGCCCTGTAGGCGATGGCCATTCCATCAGGCGTGGAGCTGAAGGCGTAGGTCGCGAAGCTGTAAAGGCGGCCCGACCCCCCTGTTGCCATTATCCCAGCCTTCGCGAGTATCTGCGCGAAGTTCCCCGTCTTCCTCTCTATGGCGGTGATGCCCCTGAACTCGCCGCCGTCGGCTAGTATGGAGGTCGCGAACCACTCCTGATAGAAGTGGATATCGTCGTACTTGGTCGCGGTGTCGTAGAGGGTCTGCATCTCGAAGAACCCCACCTTGTCCTCTGCGAACGTCGCCCTCGGGTAGCTGTAGCCACCGAAGTTCCTCTGGGCTATCCTCCCGTCTTCCCTTCTGGACCAGGGCATCCCCCAGTGGTCCAGCTGGTAGATTTCGTTGGGCATCTCGTTGACGAACCTTTCGACAGCGTCTTGGTCCGCGAGATAGTCCGAGCCTTTCACTGTGTCGAAGTAGTGAGATTCGATGGAGTCGCCCAACTCTGGGTAAAGAACTGCCGCAGTGCCCCCCTCGGCGCTCACCGAGTGGGCTCTCATGGCCTGGACCTTTGTCACTACGGCGATGTCCAGCTTGCCGTTGCTGACTCTGGCGGCTTCTATCGCCGCCCTCAGGCCCGCAATGCCGGACCCGACGATTACGACGTCGTGCCTGAGAGATTCCACCAAATCCTTCTTCCTTTCGCGGGCTTCCGCCGACGATTCTTAGGTTTTCCCTTGGAGAGGTGCCTAAACCCCGACAAGGGGGTCTTCGATAATCCCGCGAAGCCTTCCAATCCTTACGAATTAGGTGGTCGCCGTATAACCCCCGTCTCAGGCCCCCACTCCCATGGTCGAGACCATTGACCATGACGTGGTCATCGTTGGGAGCGGTCTCGCGGGCCTGAGGGCGGCGGTCGAGGTCCTTTCCCGGTCGAAGTCGGTCAGGAGCCTCGCAGTTGTCTCGAAGCTCGCGCTGATGCGCAGCCATTCGGTCTCGGCCGAGGGAGGGACTGCCGCGGTCCTGTACCCTGACGACGGAGACAGCCTCGAGCTCCACGCCTGGGACACCATCAAGGGGAGCGACTTCCTCGCAGACCAGGACACAGTCTGGAAGTTCGTGAACCTCTGTCCCGTCGAGATACGTCAGATGGAAAGATGGGGGTGCCCCTGGTCGAGGAAGGACGATGGCAGGATAGCCCAGAGGCCGTTCGGTGGCCACAGCTACAACAGGGCCACCTTCGCCCAGGACAAGGTGGGCTTCTTCGAAATGAGGGCCCTCTATGACAAGCTCCAGGAGCACCAAAACTGGGCCCGGTACGACGAGGTCTTCGTGACATCTATTGTGATAGAAAACGGCGTCTTCAAGGGGTTTACAGCCATCGAGCTGAAGACGGGCAAGTTCCTCTTCTTTAGGGCCAGGGCTGGGATAATCGCAACAGGAGGCGCAGGCCAGATCTGGAAGTTCACTGCCACTTCGGTCAGCACGACCGGTGACGGCATAGGGCTCGCCTACCGCGCAGGTCTCCCGATCGAGGACATGGAGTTCATGCAGTTCCACCCCACCGGCCTATTTCCAACAGGGGTGCTCATCACCGAAGGCGCCAGGGGAGAGGGGGGCTACCTGGTCAACAACAAAGGAGAGAGGTTCATGGAGAAGTACGCGCCGTCCAAGATGGAGCTGGCGCCGCGCGACATAGTTTCGAGGTCCATGATCAAGGAGATCAACGAAGGCAGGGGATTCAATGACGATGAGTCTGGCCTGTCGTACCTCCATCTCGACCTCAGGCACCTTGGAAAGGAGAAGATCGACTCGAAGCTTCCTTTCATCAAGGAGCTGTCCATGAAGTTCATCGGGGTCGACCCTGTTGAGGAGCCCATCAGGATCAAGCCCACGGCGCACTACACCATGGGCGGTGTAAGGGTCGACGTCGACGGCCGGGTCCTGGACGCAGACGCCAAACCGGTCAAGGGCCTCTGGTCCGCAGGCGAGTCAGCGTGCGTCAGCATCCACGGAGCCAACAGGCTAGGCGCCAACTCGACGGCGGAGTGCCTGGTCTACGGAAGGATCGTCGGCCAGGGCATCGCCGCGTACCTAGATTCGTCAGATTCACCGATAGCGGACGCTGACACTTCAAGACTGGCCGCCGAGGAGAACCGAGTCTTTGGTGAGCTCTTCCGCAACGAGACCGCCGACGCCGACGTCTACCAGGTAAAGGCTAAGCTCAGGGAAGTAATGGACAAAGACGTCTACGTCTTCCGGGACGAAGCAGGGCTGTCAGAGGCCGTGCGGGAAATCGAGGAGCTCAAGCGTGCGTTCCAGAAGGTCAGGGTCACCGACGGCGGCCGTGTGTTCAACTACAACCTGCAGGACGTGCTGGAAGTCGGCATCATGCTGGAACTGGCCGAAGTCGTCGCCAGGGGAGCGCTCAACCGAAAGGAGTCCCGCGGCGGCCACTCCAGGACAGACTACCCCAGCAGGGACGACACGAACTGGCTGAAGCACACCCTCGCGCTACGGACCCCAGACGGGCCGAGCTTCAGCTTCGCTCCGGTCACCATCACCCTCTGGAAGCCGGTGGAGAGGAAGTACTGAGGCGTGAGCATGGACAAGGTGACCCTGAAGATCGTCCGGACGGGAGGGAAGGAGGCTTCCTACGAGCTGAAGTACAAGAAGGGGATGACAGTCCTCGACGCTCTGACCGAAGTCAGGGAGAAGCAGGACTCCGCTCTCGGATACAGACACAGCTGCAGGATGGGTATCTGCGGCTCCTGCGGCATGACCATCGAAGGGCTCCCCAGGCTCGCCTGCCAGACCCAGGTGTCCTCCCTGAACACAGACACCATCGGCATCGAACCCCTCCATAACATGGCCGTCATCCGCGACCTCGTTGTCGACCTCGGCCCCTTCTTCGGGTTCCACACCTCGGTTAACCCCTACCTGGTCAGGAAGGACATCCAGGAGAGGGACAGCGCGGACAGGGAGTACCGCATGCTGCAGTCAGAGGTGAACAGGTTCCTTCAGTTCGACTACTGTATCATGTGCGGGCTCTGCTATGCGGCCTGCCCCACCGCCGCCCTGGACCCGATGTACACAGGGCCCCAGGCGATAGCCCAGGCCTACAGGTACATGGCAGACCCTCGCGACGAGGGGTGGAAGCAGCGGGTCGACCTCCTCGACACCGCCCACGGGCTCTGGAGGTGCCACACGGCAGGCGCCTGCAGCTTCGTGTGCCCCAAGGACGTCGACCCAGCGAAGGCCATCCAGCTGGCGAGGATGGAGGTCCTGAAGGCGAGGGTCCTGAGGAGGAAGGAGCGCGGAGGTTCGCAGCTGGTCCCGCCGGTGACCACGCCAGCAAAGCAGGGTGTGAAGGCCCCGCCCTTCGACTTCCAGGGAGGCACTGAGAAATGACGGAACAGAAGCGCTTCAAGTCAGGCCTCGTCCCGAGCCTCCTTCCTTTCGGCTTCAACGTCGAAAGGTGGAGCTACAGCATCCACCGCGTGACCGGGGTCATAATGATAGGGTACCTCATGGCCCACATCTTCGAGACCTTCCAGCTGGGCGCCGGTCTGACCGCATGGAACAACACCATGGCTGCTTTGCGCTCCCTCGGGCCATTGGAGATGGTTGGCCTCTGGATAGTGGCAGGGTCCGCCCTCTATCATGGCGGGAACGGAATCCGGCTCATTCTCAACGAGATGTTCGGCGTGCTGATGGGCAAGCCCATCCTCCCGGTTTACCCCTATTCGCCGACATCTCTGGGCAGAAACCAGAGGATCGCGGTCTGGACCATAACCGCCGCAGTCCTGGCCCTCTGGATATGGGCCGGCCTCTATCTGCTGGCTGGGCTGGGGGTAATCTGAGGGGATATTCTATGGCGAAACAACCCGGCACCCTGATGAAAGAGTCCTGGAGCATGCTTGTCACCTACCTCTCCGCTGCAGTCCTCGTCTTCGTCCTCACTTTCCATCTCCTCCTGGAGAGCCCACTCGCCGGGAAGACCCTTGAGGACACACTGACCTTCACCAACGCCACCAACAACCTGGTCTACTATCAGGTCGTCTTCGGCCTCCTGCTTTTCACCGCCGTCATCCACGGCCTCAACGGTGTCCGTGTCATGGCCCTGGAGTGGTTCCACCCTAGAAACAGGGCCTGGCTGCTGAACCTCCTGATACTGGTCCTTATGGCATTCTTCCTTGCAGTCGGGACCATCACCCTGATCCGCGTAGGGTGACCAAGGGCAGTGGCTCCGGGGACTGACGTCAGTGAATCTGTCTTACTTCCCCTTTCATCAAGGACACGTTTATAACCGCACTTACAATCGGCCCGCTCTACGAGAGGGATAAAGTGCCTCACTATGGTTACAGTTTCGAGGGTTTCGACCCTACGGTACACGTCAGGGCCAGCGGGAGGGAGGTCAACGTCTCTCCCAAGGCCGCCCGTGAGATAGCCGTCACCATCAAAGGGATGACTCTGTCCAAGGCAATCGAGCTTCTCGAGGCCGTCGAGATCAAGAAGATGCCCATAGCTTTCAGGCGACACAAACTGAAGGTCGGGCACAGGAGCGAGCTGCAGGGCTTCCCGACCGGCTCCTACCCGGTGAGGGCGGCCAAGGCCTACCTCGACGTGCTTCACAACCTGGAGGGGAACACCGAGTTCAAGGGGCTCGACCCCGACAGGATTCGCATCATCCACGCTGCAGGGTACGCAGGCAGGACCCAGAAGGACTACGTCCCGAGGGCGTTCGGGCGGAGCTCCCCGAACTTCCACCAGCTGGTCCACATCGAAGTCGTAGGCAAGGAAGTATAGTCAATGTCCGTCCAGCAGCGCACCACTGTGAAGTCGATACTGACGACCCAGCGCTCATACGCTGACCTGGACGAGTTCTTCGAGAAGGAGCTCAGGGACGCGGGCTATGGCGGCCTCGAAGTGCAGAAGTCCCCGGTCGGCACCACCCTCAAGGTGTACGTCGCCAGGCCCGGCCTCGCCATCGGCAGGCGCGGAACCGGGATAAAGGACCTGACTGACAAGGTGACGGCAAAGTTCGGCTTCCCCAACGCCCAGATCGCAGTCACCGAAGTGGAGAACCCGGAGCTCAACTCCAGGATCATGGCGGCCCGCATCGCCCAGATAGTGACCAGGGGGACCGCCTTCAGACGCGCCGCCCAGTGGTCAGTCAACAACATAATGAACGCAGGAGCCGCGGGGGTCGAGATATCCGTAGCCGGGAAACTCAGGAGCGACAGGTCCCACGGCGAGAAGTACAGGGCCGGGATAGTCCCAAAGAGCGGAGACACGGCCGAGAGGTCGGTGAGCTCAGCCACCACCGACGTTCTGACGAAGATGGGTCTTTACGGAATCAAGGTCAAGATTGCGCTAAAGGACGCTCTCCCTCCAGACTTCCGTCTGAAGGAAGACGTCAAAGAAGAGGAGAAGAAAGAGGATGCCACAGCTCAAACCGAAGGAACTCAGGAAGCAGGAAGCTGACAAGCTCAGGCAGACGCTCTTCGACCTAAGGTCGGAGCTCTCCAAGCTTGCCGGCGGTGCACAGAGAGGGGTCGTCAAGAAGGACGTGGGCAACATCAGGAGGCTCAGGAAGGACATTGCCAGGGTCATCACCGTCATGCACGAGAAGGGGGTAGCGGAGTGAACGTCATCGGAGAAAGGCTGACAGTTCTCACTTCGCCAGACCCGACCAAGACCGGCCTCACGGGAAGGGTCGTCATGGAGACTCTCAACACGCTTACGCTCGACACATCCGGACGTATCCTCCGCATTGAGAAGCAGGGTTCGGCGTTCATGCTGCTCAATTCAGGCATCGTGCTGACTGGCATGGACCTCGCGGGGAGGCTCCAGGACAGGCTCGGGAGGCGCGCAAAGTGACAGCTGCAGGCCTTGAGGTCGCAGCGCCGCGGAAGAAGTGCCAGGACGAGCGGTGCCCCTTCCATGGCAGTCTCAAGGTCAGGGGGAGGCTCCTGCAGGGGAGAGCAGTGTCGACGGCGGGCAAGAGCTTCGTGGTGGTCGAGATGCAGTACCTGCACATGGTGACCAAGTTCAACAGGGGGGAGAGGAGGAGGAGCCGCGTGAGCGCCCATGTCCCGCCCTGTGTTGAGGTCCGCGACGGGGACGAGGTCACCCTGGGCGAGTGCAGACCGCTCTCGAAGACGATATCATTCGTCGTGGTGGAGGCAAAGAGGAGAGCATAATGTCGACCAAGTCTCGTGCGGTTTCGGCCAAGGGGGTCGAGGAGTTCAAGAACTACATCACCCGCGCCATCCCTCTCTACGCTGTCATCACTTGTGCCGACAACACCGGCGCCAAGACACTGAGGGTCGTCCAGGTAACGAAGGCCAAGGGTAGGCTAAGCCGGGTGCCGGCCGCGTCGGTAGGGGACTCCATAGTCTGCGTGGTGAAGAAGGGCCCGCCGGAACTGAAGAAGGCTGTGTTCGGCGCCGTCATCGTCCGCCAGAAGTACCCTGTGAGAAGGGTGAGCGGACAGCGTGTCGTCTTCGAGGACAACGCCGCAGTGATAATCACCCCGGAGGGGGACCTCAAGGGGACTGACATCAAGGGGCCCGTCGCCAGCGAAGCCGCAGAAAAGTGGCCCAGGATAGCCAACTTGGCATCCATCATAGTATAGGCGTTGGCCATGAGATTCGGATCCCACCTCTCAAGCGAGCTCCGCGAAAGGCACGGCAAGCGGAGCGTAAGGCCCCGCGTAGGGGACACTGTCAAGATAGTGAGAGGCGAGTTCAAGGACATCGAAGGCAAAGTCACCAAGGTCGACCCTGCCGCAGGAGTTGTAAACGTTGAAGGGGTAACGAGGGAGAAGCTGAAGGGGGGCACCTCGCCCGTACCCATTCCTTCCTCCAATCTGGTGGTGACATCTCTCATCATGGAAGACAAGCTGCGCAAGAAGAAACTGGAGGGTACGGCCTAATGGGTAAGAAGGGAGGAAGGAACAAGCTGAAACGCCTGGCAGCGCCGCGCAGCTGGGATATCGCCCGTAAGTCGAACCGATTCGTGTTCAAGCCGCTCCCCGGACCCCATTCCATCTCGACTGCCTACCCTCTCGGCGTCGTCATCAGGGACCTGGCGTCCATGGCCAACCTCTCGAAGGAGCTGAAGTTCATGATGAAGACCGGGAAGGTCAGGGTCGACGGGACCGAGAGGCACGCGCCGCGCTTCCCCGTCGGGCTCTTCAACATCGTCAGCGTGCCTGCGGAAGGGGTCGACTACAGGCTCGTCCCGTCCCCCAAGGGACTCACTCTCGCAAAGGTGAGCACCGACGAGGCGAAGACAAAGCTCTGCAGCGTCAGCTCAAAGACGAAGGTGAAGGGCGGGCACATCCAGTACGGCCTGCACGACGGGAGGAGCATGGTAGACGATGCCCTGAAGCTCTCCCCTGGAGACGCAGTCCTCATCGAGGTGCCGTCCCAGAAGGTGCTCGGACAGGCGAAGCTCGCGAAGGGGTCCCTGGGTCTCATCCTCACGGGCGACAGGGCGGGGCAGCTGGGCAAGATTGCAGACGTGAAGAAGGGGACCATCTCCCGCGAGAGGATGGTCAGGCTTGCGTTGCCGGGCGGTGAGGCTGAAATCCCGTCAAGGCTCGTATTCCCCGTCGGCACAGATTCGCCGATGATAACCGTCGGAGCTAGAACAGCATGAGCCAAACTGCGGTCGAAGAGAACCCGATGAAGAGGATCAGGGTGGGGAAAGTAGTGGTGAACATAGGGCTAGGAAAGTCAGGGGAGGCCATCGAGCGGGGCAAGAAGGTCCTGGAACAGGTTACCGGCCAGACCCCGACCCAGACCAGGGCGAAGCGCTCGGTAAGGGACTTTGGCATCCACAAGGGGGAGCCCATCGGCGTCGTCGTGACGGTCCGTGGCGACGATACGACCGGGCTGATTCAGAAGCTGCTAACTGCCAGGGAGAAGAAGATCCCGGAGTCGAGCTTCGACTCGAGGGGTTCCATCTCCTTCGGCATCAAGGAGCACATCGAGGTCCCGGGGATAAGATACGACCCTGCCATAGGCATCCTTGGCATGAACGTCTCCATACTCCTCGAGAGGCCGGGGTACGGAGTCGCCCGGAGAAATAGGAGGACCTCCCGCGTCGGCAAGTCTCACCTCGTGACGAAGGATGAGGCGATGCAGTACTTCAGGGACAACTTCGGGGTGACAGTACAATGAAGGAGAGGCATCCAAAGGAGAGAAAGTACGGCAAGTCGACCCACTACTGCAAGCGTTGCGGCCAGTACGGGGCGGTCATACGTTCCTACGACCTCGTCCTCTGCAGGCAATGTTTCAGGGAAGTCGCTGAGAAGCTCGGCTTCAGGAAGTACGACTAGGTGAGAATCTAGATGCCGGCCACAAACATACTCGCCAACCTGTTCGCCAGCCTCCAGAACGCCGAGATGCGGAACAAGAAGGAGTGCGTCGTGATACCTGCGTCCAACCTCGCAAGCGAGGTGCTCCGGGTCCTCCAGAAGAAGAGGTACATCGGCGAGTTCGAGTTCATCGACGACGGGGTCGGGGGGAAGCTGAGGGTCCAGCTGCTCGGGAGGATAAACAAGTGCGGAGTCATCTCGCCAAGGTTCCCTGTCAGGTCGCTGAAGCTCGTTGACTGGGAGCACAGGTACCTGCCTGCCGTCGGGGTGGGCACTTTGATCGTATCGACACCGGAGGGGGTAATGTCGCACATCGAAGCACAGGAGAAGAAGATCGGGGGGAGGCTCATTGGCTACGTCTACTAAGACCGTTCAACAGTCCGCCGTCGAAATGCCCGAAGGCGTGACCGCAACCCTCCAGGGGAGGACGCTGGCCGTCAGGGGGAAGCTCGGCGAGGCGAAGAAGCACTTCGACAAGGT
>Ga0187766_10002334_pt1 | contig 11200 bp, 10 predicted proteins | sample 0216_QUI02_MP05__4_FD_132971 | JGI IMG/M metagenome (GOLD analysis project Ga0187766, IMG submission 132971) | Tropical peat soil microbial communities from peatlands in Department of Meta, Colombia - 0216_QUI02_MP05_20_MG | ecosystem: Environmental > Terrestrial > Soil > Wetlands > Peat ... | reverse complement strand
GGCATCACGCCAGTCACCTCTTGCCAGCGAAGCGAGAGGGGAACCAGCAACAACAAGCCTAAGCATCGAGATCGCCGGATGGAACTGGCACTGACGTGCCGCAGTCCTAGGACAAGGCAAGTGTCCAACGTCCAAGGATTGAACACTTGAACGTCTTGAGTGCATGCAACAGGTCACTGGCGTCAGCGGGCGGACCCAGAGTCCGGTGGCCCCGGCTCCGATCAGTGCCAGGGTCTGCCCGTCCGCGGCCCACCACAGCGAGCCGTGCACGATGCCGCGGCCGAATCTACGACCGACCCTGAGTCCGATACCCGGTCGGCTCCGGTGGCCAGGATGAAAACGTGCAGGGCGGGGACGCCGACGATGGCTGGTACTAGGCCGGTGTCTGGCTACCGGCGAGCTGGTTCGAAGATCGTGTTCGCTGGAACGTGAACCTGCTGCGCAGGGCGGAGTGAATGCAGGCCAGGTAGGCGCTCTGGTGGGAGGCGAGCCGGTGGGCGAAGTCAAGGCGGCCAGTGTGACATGCCTGTTTCACCGCTGCCCGTAGGTTGGCCCGTTCGGTGGTGAACCAGGCGACGGGGTCGGCGGTGAGCCGTTGCGCTGTCTCTCCTGGGACGACGCTGGGCCCTGGCTGGCCGACGGGACGCGGGAAGCCGGGCTCGGGCGGCAAGCGGTCGGCCGCGAGCATGGCAAGTTGCAGCCAGCTGTCGAACAGACGGCCCAACGCATCGTTCTGGCCGTTGTCGGGCTGGTCGTCGAGACGCTCGGCGGCGTACTCACGCAGCAGGTCGTGCAGCCGGTAGCGCGGTTCGCCGGTCGAGTCGGTGCCAAGGGGGGTGAGCAGGGACCTGCCGACCAGCTCATCGGTCACATCGGCGGCGTCCTCCTCATCGAGGAGTGCGGCGATTACCCATTCGGCGAAGTCTGCCGGACCGAGCCGAGCGAGCAGCCTGAATGCACGGCGAGGCTGGTCGGGCAACGACTTGTAGCTGGAGGCGATGCTTGCGCGTACCGACAGGTCTCCGGTCTCCAGCTCGCACAGCCGGCCGCTATGGCCGGTTATCCTGCGCACCATGGCCGCCAGCGGCCATGGCGGACGGGCGGCCAGCTTCGTGGCGGCGATCCGCACCGCCAGCGGCAGGAGCCCGCAGGCTTGCACAAGCTCACCCGCGGCCCGGGGCTCGGCGGCGGCTCGGTGTGAGCCGACGATCCGGGTCAGCAGGCTGACCGCGTCATCGGGTGTCATCACATCCAGCGGCATCAGGTGCGCGGCGTCCAGGCCTTCCAGTCGCGCCCGGGAGGTGACAAGCAGGGCGCATCCTGCCGTTCCCGGGATCAGCGGACGGACTTGCGCGGCCATTGCCGCATCGTCAGCGACGACAAGCACGCGTCGGCCAGCCAGGCATGACCGGTAGCATACTGCTCGTTCTGAATCGTCATCGGGAATCGCCGACTCGTACACGCCTAGCGCGCGCAGGAGTTCTCCCAGGACCTCGCCGGCCTCACGAGGACAGGCCGATGCTCCGGACAATTGCACCCACAGCTGGCCGTCGGGGAACTGCGCCCGGACCTTATGCGCGGCATACAGGGCTAGCGAGGTCTTTCCCACGCCTGGGAGCCCAGAGATCGCCACGAGCGGCACGCCAGGCTGGTCGCTACCTGGAGAGACAGCGGCGATAAGGCGCTCGCATTCTGCCGCGCGGCCGGTGAAGTCGGCTGGGGCGGCCGGCAGATGAAATACCGGTACCCACGGCCGGGCTGTACCCTCAGGCCCGGCAGACCCAGCAGGCGGGGGGATCTGCTGGTGCAGAACCTTGGCGTGCGCCGCCCGGAGCACCGTGCCGGGGAGCATGCCTAGCTCCTCATCCAGCCGCCGCTGCAGCTCCTGGTAGGTGCGCAGTGCCTCTGCCTGCCGGCCGGCGCCTGCCAGCGCGATCACCAGGCGGGCGTGGACAGCCTCATCGAGCGGATCCCGCCTGGCCAGCACCCGAAGATGCGGCAGCGCATGGTCGTGCCACCCGGCGCTCGAGGCGGCATCGGCGTACTCCAGGGTGGCAGCCGTCCGCTCCTCGGCCAGCGCGATCACCGTGGGATGATCGTGCAGGATGCCGATATCCGCAAGTGGTTCGCCGCGCCACAGTCCGAGTGCCTGTTCCAGGTCACCACATGCCTGCCCGATATTCCCGGCCGCGCGAGTCGCGCGCGCGTTCTCCACCAGTCGCTGGAACAGCAGCAGGTCAAGCTGATCATCCGCCAGGATCAGCCGGTAGCCGATCCGGTCCCGGACCAGGAACTCGCCGTCGGGATCCTGGGCGGAGCCGAGCACCGACCTCAGCCGGCTCACGTACGTGTGAACAATCCCGATCGCGCTGCGCGGCGGCCTTTCACCCCACAGCGCGTCGACAATCGAATGTCGCGGCACGTTCTCATTCGGGTGCAGCGCGAGCAGTCCCAGCAATGCCGCGGGCGCGCCGGTCAGGTCAGACACGGCAGTGCCCTCCCCGCTCACCGCCAGCGGTCCCAGGACACCAACCCGCAGCCAGGCAACCTTCCGCCCAACCGGATCCGGGCCAGCGGCACTGCCTGTCTCCCCTGGCAACGCCAGGTTCCGGCCCCTGCCCGCCAGACAGGAGCCGGGCAGTGCCTCTTCTTGCTGATTGTCCAGCCTGAGAGCATTCGCTACGCACTCGATCAACTCCGGACGCGGCCGCCCGAACCTCCCCTGTTCCAGGTCTCGGACAAACCCCAGGCTCACCCCCGCCGTTTCGGCAAGCTGCCGCTGCGTTAGTCCCGCGCCCCGCCGCGCATCCCGGAACCATCGCCCAACCGGCCCGCCCCGACTCCCGTTATAGCCGACCATCAACCCCGCGGGCGCGCAAGACACCCCCCTTTCCGCTCGGTGCAAGCACCTTGCGAACTACTCACCACGGCTACAGTAGCAGCCGCTCATATTCCCGTACTACGGGCGTCCGTCCCGTATCCATACTCCACGATTCAAGTATCGGCATCGGCTGGCTAAGACAAATGCAGCTGACCATCAGCGCTACGGCATACAGCATACATAGAGGCTCGATCGGGCCTTCAGCGCCATTCTCTAAGAGCAAAGCAAAGTCAGGAGATGTTCACTCAGCAAACAAGGCAAGGGGACGCGCCATGGTGTCACAGCCCCACGTCGACGGCATCACGGACACCGTGTCTCACGGCATCGCGAGCAGCCTGACCGCCGGGCAGATCGCGGTCGTCGAGGGCACGCTCAGGGTCTCGGTGGTCTGCCCTGACCGCTGGTTCCTCGGCGACGTCGCGGCGGTCACCAGCCGTGACGGCCATGCGTTCGCCGGCGAGGTGGACGACATTGACGTGTGTACCGGCGAGGTCACCATCAGGCTGGCGGGCGGCTGACCGCGCAGGCTCCCCCTTGCTTGGTCTTCGCGGCCCGGGTCAGCGTTGGCGGTGCGCTCACGCTGTCATAAACGATCGCGGCCGTCGGCACTTCTTGCACCCGGCCGGACCATCAAGTGACCACCAGCATCCCACCTTCAGGATGCCCTGGCGGATGTCTGCGACCGCTGTGGCTGGGTCGGCCCATGCAGCCTCGATCGAGGCTGCGTGCACTTCTGGGTGTATCTGCGCTATTCGGCCGGTGCTGCGTATCACGTGAGAGCGTGATGCAGCTGCGTCGCAAATCACGTATAGCACAGATGTTTCCATACGGCTCCGATTCAGGCCGCTTCATCAAAATGATCAAGCAGGAGTAACAATGAGCACACAAGCCACCAGCCTCGCGAAGGGCGGCCCGGAGCCGAAGAGCGGGGACGAGCCGGGAAGGAAATTCGGGCTCGTCCTGCAGGGCGCTGCCGCGCTCGGCGCCTACGAGGTCAGTGCGATCGAATATCCCTACGAGAGCGGTATGGAGTGCACGATCGTCTTGGGAGCCTCGTCTGGTCCGGCAGATACGCATGATCGACATGAAGAAGTCGGCTGAAGAGCCGATCAGATTGGTCACCCGAGGCACGGACAGGTCGGCGGTCGATACGATGCTGCTCGTCTCCCCAGCACTTATCGTCCTGGCCCAGGCTAGGAACAGGAGAGAACCACCATGGGGAATCTAGCCCTTGCCGAGGAATTCGCAGGCAGCGGCGAGCTTGACGAGCTCGACAAGCTGGCGGCGAGCGAGAGCCAGCCCGAGGAAGAAGACGACGAGCCGGACGCGGAGGAGGAGCACGGTAGCGTCGAGCCTGAGAACACCCTGGAGCAGTAAACAGCACGCCAGAGCCTTCCCGCCATGCCGGTCGGACTTCTCCGGCACGAACTGGTGGCGAACCGGTCCTTGTGCCCGAGACAGGACATCAGGTCCCACCAGAAGCTTGGACGGCCCGCTTCAGCGATGATCTGTGACGTTCGGCCCTGGCGGGCCCGCCACCCTGTCCGGAGTTCGACGAGCTCACCAAGCTGCTGCACCCGCGCGGTGAACAGGTCTTCTTCGGCGCCTACGACCCGGACGCGCCGCCGGTCGGCCTCGGCGAGCGGCTGGTGCAGCACATGCCTGCCGCGCGGGCCGCCCTGCCCGCCGGTGACTTCCGCGACTGGCCGGCCATCGACGCCTGGGCAGCGCAGATCGCCGCGGAGCTGGAGGCCGAGCCGCGAAGGCAATGACATGACCCCGCGAGATCGTGGTATGAGCTTGGGTTGCCCGTCTCGGGCGTGGAGGAACTCACGCAGGCCAGGACTAAAGTTGGGGACCTTGGGCACCCCGGCGAGTGAGCTTCGTCTGTTCCCTCTGTGCCGCAGGCCTAGCCAAGCTGAGGCTATGAACGCGAGACTCCGGCATCCACCGGCCAAAAGGCAACAATGCGGTCCAGTTTCTCGCCAGCGACACCACTACGGCTGCGGCGCCCGCCGATCGTGCCAAAACCTCCGCCTGGCACCCGGCACGATGTCGTACCAGGTCAGCTGCCCGGCAAGGACCTTATTCAGTAGCCGGAGCCTGCCTGACGCCGTCACCGAAGGAGCGGACTGGGTGCGGCGTCGCGAGCGACAAGTACAACCGCGGAGGGCGGCATGAGCGTACATGCGGAGGACAGCACTTACGCGCTGCTGACCGACGGGACCACGATCGAGATCCGGCCGGCCTGGCCCGACGACTTCGCCGCGGTGCGGGACATGCACGCCAAGATGTCCCCGGACAACCTCTACCTGCGCTTTTTCAGCATGAGCCCGATGGTGGCCGAGGCCGAAGCGCGCCGGATATGCCGCGAGCCCGGGCCGGACCACGCGGCGCTGCTGGCCATGCTGGACGGCGAGGTGGTCGGTTGCGGCACCTACGAGCAGGCCGGCGCCGGGTCTATGTCCGCGGAGATCGCCTTCACGGTCGCCGATGAGCTGCATAACCGCGGCATCGCCATGCTGCTGCTGGAGCACCTGGTCTCGCTGGGCCGCGGCCGGGGGTTCCGCGCCTTCACCGCCGAGACCCTGGACGAGAACGCGGCCATGCTGCGGGTGTTCGCCGACGCGGGGCTGCCCGTGCAGCGCTCCCTGGTGGACGGCGTGTTCGACTTCACGTTCCCGCTGCCGGCCGACGAGGCGGACACCGCCCTGGGTACCTACCGCGATACGGTCGCCGTCCGGGAGCGGGCGGCCGACGTGGCGAGCATGCAGCCCGTGCTGGTCCCGGCCTCGGTCGCCGTCATCGGCGCGAGCCGGCGCCCCGGATCGGTCGGCCGGGTCATCCTGCAAAACATCACCTCCGGTGGTTTTCGCGGGCCGGTCTACCCGGTCAACCCACACGTGGCCGAGCTGGACGGCGTCGCATGCGTGCCCTCGGCGGCCGCTTTGCCGGACCACGTCGACCTGGCGGTCATCGCCCTGCCGGCCGAGGCCGTGCTCGGTGTCGCGGAGGAGTGCGGGAAGCGGGGGGTGAAAGCCCTGGTGGTGATCGCGGCCGGGCTCAGCGGCCCGGCCCGCGCGGAGCTGCTGGGCATCTGCCGCCGCCACGGCATGCGGATGGTCGGGCCGGCCAGCTTCGGCGTGGCCAACCCCGGTATCGGCCTGGACGCGACGTTCGCGTCCCGCCATCCCGCGGCGGGAACAGCCGGCCTGGCGCTGCAATCCACCGGCGGCACCGGCTTCGTGCTGCTCGAGCACCTGTCCCGGCTGGGCGTGGGGATCTCCTCCCTGGTCTCCTTCGGCGACAAGGACGACGTGTCCGGCACCGACATGCTGCAGTGGTGGGAGACTGACCAGGAGACGAAGCTGGCCTTGCTGTACCTGGAGTCGATCGGCAACCCGCCCAAGTTCGCCCGCACCGCCCGCCGCGTCGGCCGCACTATACCGGTCCTGACCGTGGCCGCGGGCCGGTCCGTAACCGGCAGACGGCTGACCGGAGCGCGCGCCGCCAAGGCGGCCACCCCGCTGATCACCAGGCAGGCCCTGTACGAGCAGGCGGGCATCGTCGCCGTCGCCAACCTCGGCGAGCTGCTCGATACCACGGCGCTGCTGGCGGTCCAGCCGGTGCCCGCCGGCAGCAGGGTCGGCGTGGTATCCAACACCCGCGCCGCCGCGATCCTCGCCGCCGACGCGTGCGGCGACGAGGGGCTGCACGTCGTCAGCCTGGCCGCAGACACCCGGCGCGCGCTGCGGGACGTGCTCCCCCGCGCGGCCGAGGTGAACGGGCCGGTCGACACCACCGTGCTGGTCGGGCCGGCCAGCTTCCGCCGGTGCCTGGAGTTCGTCGGTGCCGACCCGGGGGTCGACCTGGTGCTGGCGCTGACCACCACGACCGCGAGCGGCGACCTGGTCCCCGAGATGGCCGCGGCCCGGCTGCCGGTGCCGATCGCCGCGGCCGTGCTGGACCAGGTCGAAGTGGTCCGGTTCTTGCCGGGCCCGGACGAGGGCTCCCCAGCCGTCCCGTCCTACGCCTACGCCGAGTCCGCCGCCCGCGCCCTCGGTCACGCCGCGCGCTACGGCATCTGGCGGGCCTCGCCGCCGGGACACGTACCCGACCTCGACGGCGTGCGCCCGGACCGCGCCAGGGAACTGGTCGCGGGCTTCCTCGCCCGGCCAGCCCGCGGCGGCTGGCTGCCCCTGCCCGCCACCGCCGAGCTCCTCGGCTGCTACGGCGTGCCGCTGGCCGACAGCACCGTGGCCGGCACCGAGGACGCGGCGGTCGCAGCGGCGGAGCGGTTCGGAGTCCCGGTGGTGCTCCGCGCGGACGTGCCCGGCTTGCTCCGCACCAGCGACGCCGGCGACGTGCTCACCGGGCTCCGCGGCGCGGATGAGGTCCGCCGCGGATTCGGCTCGCTGCGAGATACCTTCGGCGCCCGGCTGGCTGGCGTCATCGTCCAGCCCGTGGTCGCGGGCGGCGTCGAGGTGACGATCAGCGTGCTGCACGAGCAGGTGGTCGGTCCGCTGATGCTCTTCGGGCTCGGCGGCGTGGCCGACGACGGGCAGGCCGCCCGCGCCGCACGGCTCGCCCCGCTGACCGACGCCGACGCCGATGACCTGATCCGGTCGGTCCCCGCCGCCCCGCTGCTCGGCGGGCGCGGCGGCGCCGGGCCAGCCGACCTAGCCGCTTTGCGGGACCTGCTGCTGCGGGTCTCCCGGATGGTCGATGACCTGCCGCAGATCGCCGAGCTTGAGCTGAGCCCGGTCATCGCCCGCCCCGACGGCGTCCAGGCCGTCGACGGCCGCATCCGCATCCAGGCAGCCGAGCCGGCCGACGCCCTGCTGCGCCGACTGCCCTGACAGATCTCGCCCGCGTGTGGCGTGAACGTCCCGAACCTCTCCCAACCGAGCTGGATTATAGCCTCTGACCTGGCCTTTCGCCGAATCGCCTGGTTGGCAGGTGGGCTAGGCCCCTTCGCATCGAGGGGGTCGCCGAAGGTGGTCAGCTCGGGCGAGAATCATCCGAAGAGCTGATCCATTACCTCGGCGCCCTTGACCAGCACCGGGCGGAGCTCTTTCCGGTAGATGACTTCCGTTGTCCGTGAGCTTGAGTGCCCGACCAGCCGCGCAATCTCCTCGACCGGCACGCCCGAGGCCGACAACAGGCTGACGAAGCTCGTCCGCAGTTCCCGCGGCGCCCAGCCCTCGCCGATGCCGGCGGCCCTGCAGATGGACCCGAAAGACCGGCGGACGTTGGCCGCGTCCAGTTGCGTGCCAACCGTGGTGGCGAAGACGAGATCCTCTTGCTTCCAGAGTTCCCCGGCGGCCAGCCTCTCCTCGTCCTGCCGCACACGATGCTCACGCAACGCCTCTACGACTGCCTGGGGCAGTCCGAGGGTGCGGCGTGACTTGGCGGTCTTGGTGTCCCCGCCGTGACGCACCGATCGCCAGACCGCGATGCTCTCGCCATTCAGGTCCACGTGATCCCAGCGAAGTGCTCTGGCCTCCTCGGTACGGACGCCGGTCAGCAGGCAGAGCACGACATAGGCGCCGAGCCGGGAATCCCTGGCGGCCTTCAGGACAGCGGCCGCCTGATCGGCGGTCAGCGCCTTGCTCGGCCTTCCTGACTGGCCTTTCGGGGTATCGACCAAGGCGGCGGCGTTGTGCACGGGCGCCGACGGCATGACCACCCAGGGCCGGGAGCATAACACGCGGCTTGCTCCCCGTCTTGCTCCCGAATGATCGTCACGGGGTGGCAATGTGCCGCTGACCTGTGGAGCTAAGGGGACTCGAACCCTGACCTTCTGCATGCCATGCAGGGCCGGACCGTCGCCAGACGGGGCCGGGCGTGGCCTGGTATGGCGACTGCCTGCGATAACTATCGCTAGACGTAGCCGGGTGTCGGAGGGTGCCGGGCGATGTTGGCTCCCACTTTGGCTCCCAGTCAACTCATTAGCCGCGCTAACGTTCGAATAAGAGCGCAGCATGCCTCGCGTCGGGGATCGCAAGGTCCCATCGCGACACAGGGCGCTGCTGGCGCCGACCTCGTATCGATGAGCTCGGGAACCTGTCAGGATAGGTAGCAGGCCCTCGCCGATCACGACAGGAGGCAGCGGGATGACTGCCCAGCCCGACACGCCCGGCCCGGATACCGGTTCATATGAGGTTATCCACCTGGGCGACCAGGCGGCGGTCGTGGTGCCCGTGACCGATTTCCTGCGCCTGCGGGCCTTGGAGCAGGCCGCCAGCCCGGAAGAACTCGAGGACGCCGAGGACACTGCGGCGGTGCTGGAGTGGAAGGCGCGGGATGCCGCCGGCCAGACGACGTTCGTGCCCGCCGACGAAGCAAGGCGCCGGCTGGGCATGCCCCGGTGAGCCTGCGGGTCGACTACGACGAACGGGCAATCAGCCAGGCGGCCACGTTCCTCGATGACCCGCAGGGCGTCCGCGCGGTCCTGGACGCGATTGACCGGCTGGCTGACGATCCCCGCCCGGCCGGGTCGTTCTCGTATGGGTCGCCCAACCTGCGGCGGTTGCGGGCAGGCCGGTACCGGGTCCTGTACGAGATCACCGAAGACGCGATCGCCGTCCGGCACATCGCCCGCGGTACTGGGAGCTGAGTCGCGCGGAAGCCTGGAATTCCCGGACCTTTTGTCAGGATGCGACGCCCAGGAACTGTTCCAGGTGCTGGCGGGTGCTGAGACCCTCACCGACGAGGCCGCCGCGCTCGGTGATGTCCGGGCGGTCCTCGGCAAGCTAGGCGTCGCCGAGGATGACCTGACGACCGAGCAGTACACCGATGCTGTGATGCGCGCCCGCGCCTGACCGGTTCTGTTGCCGTCAGTCGGCGGCCTCCCAGTCGGCATCACGGTCCATCACGCGCTCGAGTACCCGCGGGGATGGCGGGATCTCGGGCTTGGGCGGCCGCAAGATCGGCTCCCTCCCCGGTCCGGTCCAGGCGGGGAACGCCGGGCCGAGATCACCGTAATCGGGGTCTTCGGACGGGATCCTTACGCTCCGCCGGTCCGCGAGCCGATCGGCGAACGTCTGATGCCCTGCGGCCAGGTCCTTGATCCACTGTCCTATCTCCGGTGTCTCCTCCCCCGCCGTCAGCGTGAGCTCGGCGCGCTGGGCGCGGGTGGTCGGCCGGGGCTCGGCCGACCGCAATGGTGCGAAGTACTGGCCGGGGTGACGGCGGCGCAGCTCGGCGTCGGCGGCCACAGCCAGCTGCCGTTGCTGCCGGGTCGCGGCCTCCCATTCCGCCCGGTCGGTCATGACCGCGGCGAACACGGTCTCACGCTGCCGGTAGGCATCCTCCAGGGCGCGATAGCTGCGGGCACGCTCCTGTTCGCGGGTGGCTTGCCGGTGCTCGCCTCGGCGCCGGGCGGCATCCGCCTCGGCGACGGCGCGCAGGCCGGTCAGGCGGGCATCCCAGGCGGCGTCGCGCACCTGGCGGAGCTCGTCCCCGACCCACTGCGGCGCCTAGGCGGTCTCGACGGGATAGGTGTCGCGCAGGTGCAGCAGCATGCCGTCCGGCATGCCGCGCGCGTCCGGGCCGTCGGCCGGGCCGAGGGCGGCCAGGGCCTCGTGCCAGGCGCCCCGCAGGTCCGGGGCGGCCGCGGCGGGTTCGGGCCCGATCGGGTCGGCGGGATGGTGGTAGCCGGACAGCTCGCGCCAGGCCGCGATGGAGGCGGCGCGGCGCTGCCAGTCCAGCCGGGCGGCCGGATCTTCTGGCGCGGGGCCGAGTGCGCTGACCGCCCAGGGCGGCGCGCAATTGGCGGCGTGCGCGCCGAGGCGTTCCTTGCGGGCGTCCATCAGCCCGGCGATCTGGGTGATGTAGGCGCGGCGTCCGGGGTCGGCGATGGCGGGGACGCGCGCGGACCACGGCCCGGCCGGGAGCGGGACCAGGGTGCCGGTCCGGTTCCGGATGCGGGCGTCGATGATGGCCGGGATGTCGCGGGCACCGGTGAGGTCTCGTTCGCCGATCGCGTCAGCGAGGACCTGGACGGGGTCCAGGCCTGCGAGTTCGGCGGCGCGCAGCGTCCGCCACAGCCACCTGGCCTGGTGGCCGGGTGGCGTGCGGTAGCCGGCCGGCAGGCTGCTCATGAGCAGGTCGCGGTAGCGCTGGTCCCGGACGGGGGTGGTCTCGGCGGCCCAGATCGCGTGTAGCCCGGCCAGGTGGTCGGCCTCGGCCAGGGACTGTTGGCGGGCCTGGGTCGCCGAGAGCTGCTGGCCGTCGCGGCCCAGCACGCCGGCCAGCACGGCCAGCACCTCCCCCGGCGTGGCTGCGGCAGCGAACTGGGTGCCGGGTCTGATGGCG
>Ga0187766_10002333_pt1 | contig 11201 bp, 12 predicted proteins | sample 0216_QUI02_MP05__4_FD_132971 | JGI IMG/M metagenome (GOLD analysis project Ga0187766, IMG submission 132971) | Tropical peat soil microbial communities from peatlands in Department of Meta, Colombia - 0216_QUI02_MP05_20_MG | ecosystem: Environmental > Terrestrial > Soil > Wetlands > Peat ... | reverse complement strand
GCCGCGCTGCGCGACTGGGTGATCGTCCCGGCCAATACCCAGGCCGCCGGCGACTGGGGCTATGTGGTGCTGGTGTGCCTGCTGATCGCGCTCGTCCAGGTCAGCAACCGGTGGCGGACGATCCTGTTGCCGCCGACCCTCTGCCTGGCCTCGTTCGTGTGGGAGACCAAGCTGAGCGCCGAGCCGGCCATCACCAGGCAGATCATGATCGGCGCGATCCTGATCGTGATGATGAACGCGCGGCCCTACGGGCTGCTCGGGACGCGGCGCGTCGAGACTCCGACATGAGCATCGCGCCAGAGGCACGCGGATGAGCGCGCGTGAGCGGCCGGGCCCAGCCGCGGACCCTCCTGCCGGGCAGCCTGACCCCGGCCCCGACGGGCAGCCGCGAGCGCCCATCCTGAACCTCGATCATCTCTCGCTGGCCTTCGGCGGCCTGCTGGCGCTCTCCGAGCTGGACCTGCAGGTGGACGAGAGCGAGATCGTCAGCCTCATCGGGCCCAACGGCGCGGGCAAGACGACGGTGTTCAACGTGATCACGGGCGTGTATCAGCCGAGCGCCGGGGACGTCCGCTTCGCCGGGCGGTCGATCGCCGGGCAGGCACCGCACCGGATCGCCCGCCTGGGGATCGCCAGGACCTTCCAGAGCCTGCGGCTGTTCCTGAACATGTCGGTGCTCGAGAACGTGATGGCCGCGACCTACGGCGGCACCAGGGCGACGCCTGCGGAGTCGATCCTGCGCCTGCCCCGGGCCAGGCGCGAGGAGCGCGAGGTGCGGGCGCTGGCCGAGGACATCCTGTCGTTCTTCGGCCAGCGGCTGGCCGGATACCGGTGGGATCAGCCCGCCTACTCGCTGTCGTACGCGAACCGCAGGCGGCTGGAGATCGCCCGCGCGCTCGGAACCAGGCCCAGGCTGCTGCTGCTCGACGAGCCAGCCGCGGGGATGAATCCCGCCGAGACGCACGAGATCACCGAGCTGATCGGGCGGCTCCGCGACGAGCGGGGCGTCGCGATCTTGGTCATCGAGCACGACATGCACGTGGTCGCGGGCTGCTCGGACCGGGTGATCGCACTCGACCACGGCGTCAAGATCGCCGAGGGCAGCTTCGACGCGGTCGCGAGCCATCCGGCTGTCATCGAGGCTTATATGGGGCGCCATCCCGAGGACCTGGCGGGGGCAAATTGAGCGCGGGGCCAGCTCCGGAGGGGACGGCTCCTCCTGCATCCCCCGGGCCAGCGGCACTGCTGAGCCTGGACCAGATCACCACCTACTACGGCCAGATGCGGATCCTGGAAGGGATCTCGCTGCAGGTCCGCGAGGGCGAACTGGTCTGCCTGCTCGGCGGGAACGCGTCAGGCAAGTCGACCACGCTGAAGACCATCCTGGGCATCGTCCGGCCGCGCGCCGGACGGGTCCTGCTGGACGGCCACGACGTGACGCAGTGGCCGGTGCCCCGGCGCATCGCCGCCGGGATCGCCATCGTGCCGGAGAACCGCCGCCTGTTCGGGCAGCTGACCGTGCGGGAGAACCTGGAACTCGGCGCCGTGCTGCGCAGGGGCGAGTCGCTGGCCGAGGACTTCGAACGGGTCCACGCGCTGTTCCCGCGCCTGCTCGAGCGGCGCAGCCAGCTGGCGGGCACTCTGTCGGGCGGCGAACAGCAGATGGTGGCGATGGGCCGAGCGCTGATGTCACACCCGCGGCTGCTGCTGATGGACGAGCCGTCGATGGGGTTGTCGCCCGCGCTGGTGCTGCAGAACTTCCAGATCATCAAGACCATCCACTCCGCCGGGGTGTCGGTCCTGATGGTCGAGCAGAACGCCACCATGGCGCTGTCGATCGCCGACCGGGGTTATGTCCTGTCCACCGGGGAGATCGTGCTCCAGGGCCCGGCCGCGGAACTGCTGCACAACGAAGAGCTCAAGCGGGCCTACCTCGGGCGATGACAGCGCTCGGAGCACGGGGCCGGTGCCTGTACTCCGCCGCCCCGCACCGGACGGTTCGGGCTAGAGGGCCAGCGCGCGGCCCGCTGCTTCGACGATGGCGCCCAGATCATCGCGGCTGGCCTCGCGGTAGAGCGGGCCCGTGCCGTCGGCCAGCAGCTGGCTCAGCATGGCCACGCCGCGCACCGGGATCGGGCCGGGCTCCACCAGCTGGCCGGCCAGCGCGGCGAGCCGCGGAGCGGACCGGGTGATCCGCGCCAGGCGGAGCGGGACACGCGGCGGGCGGGCGGTGACGGCCCGCGGCGGGCGGGTCGGGGGGTCGGTGGCGGCGAGCGGCGAGCGCCGGGTTGAGGGCTGCGGCAGCGGGACGACTGGCTCGCCCGCCGCCGCCAGGATGCGCTGCAGGCTCGCGGCCAGGCCGCGGCGGAACTCCATGGTCGTCAGCCGCATGGCCCGGGCCGCCAGGGCGGCACTCGCCTCCGGGCTGGCGCCGCCGGCGAGCTCGCGGTCGAGCCGGGCTGCCCGGCTGCGGGCCAGCATCGCAGGCCAGGGCCCCAACCGCCGGAGCGTCAGGCGTCCTCGATCATCGTCCACCAGCACATGCATCGTGTCCTCCGATCCCCGTGACCTATAAATCTATTATACTAGTCATGCATGACCTTTAAAAGCTTTTATACAGTCACGGGAGAGGAGATGGTCACGGCGGCTACCCTGAACGGCATGACGCTGCCCTCGTGGGCCTCGCACGTGGAGGACAAGCTGGCGCCGATGCCACTGCTGCGGGTGCAGGCGTTCGTCGACACCCTCGACCGGGACCTGGGCACGGACGTATTCGGCCACGCGGACGAGGCACGCGCGTGGCTGGCCGACGCGGGCCTGCGCGTTCCGGACCCGGACGGGCCCGAGCCGGACTTCGGCGACGATCTCCGGCTCGCCCGCGAGGTCAGGGAGAGCATTCGCGCGCTGATCGGGCGCGACGCCGGGGGCGAGCCGCTGAGCGGGGACGACCTGGCGCCGCTGGAGAAGGTGCTGGGCCAGGCCCAGCCGCGGCTGGACGTCGGCGCGGACGGCCAGGTCGGGCTCGGGCCGACGTTCCCGGCCGCCAGGCTGGCCGACGGCCTGCTCGGGCTGCTGCTGATCATCCGGGACGCGCAGGGCGACGGCACCTGGGACCGGCTGAAGCTGTGCGGCAACCCGGACTGCCGGTGGGCGTTCTACGACCGGTCGCACAGCCGGCGGGGCGCGTGGTGCGACATGGCTACCTGCGGGAACCGGCTCAAGAACCGCAACCTCCGCGCCCGCCGCGCCAGCGCGGCCAGCGTTTAAGCCCAGGGCCAGTCGGCCTCGAGTTCGTGGCCGGCCAGGGCGAGCAGTTCCTCGGCGTGCGCCTGGGCGGACTCGGAGTCCTCCAGGCCGGCCAGCATCCGGGACAGCTCCCGTACCCGGCCCGCCTGGTCCAGCCGCATGACGCCGCTGGAGGTGACCAGGCCGTCGTCCGACTTCTCCACCACCAGGTGGTTGTCCGCGAACGCCGCCACCTGCGGCAGGTGGGTCACCGCGATCACCTGTGCCGAACGCGCCAGCCGGGCCAGCCGCCGGCCTACCTCGACCGCGGCCCTGCCGCCCACCCCGGCGTCGACCTCGTCGAACACGAACGTCGGCACGGGGTCCGCGCCCGCGAACACGACCTCGATGGCGAGCATGACACGGGATAGCTCGCCGCCGGAAGCACCCTTGTGCAGCGGCAGCGGCGGCGCGCCCGGATGCGCGGCGAGCCTGATCTCCACGTCGTCGGTGCCGAACGGCCCGGGCGATTCCAGCTCGGTCACCACGGCGGTCAGCGACGCGTGCGGCATGGCCAGGTCGACCAGCTCGGTGGTCACCTCGGACGCGAACCGCTCGGCCGCCGCCGACCGCAGCGCGGTCAGCTGTGCGGCGAGCGACGTCACGGCGGACGCCAGGGACGTCTCCTCCGCGGCGAGCGCCGTGATCTTGTCGTCGGCCCCCTCGAGGTCGGCCAGCCGCGAGGAGGCCTGCTTGGCCCAGTCGAGCACGCCGGCGACGTCACCGGACACGCCGCCGTGGGCCCGGACCAGCCGGCCCAGGGCCGCCCGGCGTTCCTGCACGGCGGCCAGCCGGGCCGGGTCGGAGTCCACCGATTCGAGGTACGACGCGAGCTCGGCGGCCAGGTCGGAGACCTGGTAGACGGCTTCGGACAGCCGCTCGGCCAGTCCGGCCAGCACCGGGTCGTGCGTACGGACCGCCTCCAGCGCCCGTCCGGCCACCCCGAGCAGCGTCAGCGCATCCGAGCCCTCGACGGGGGCCGCGGCCGGGTCGCCGGCCAGCGCCTCGTGCGCCGTGGCGGCCGCGGCGTGCAGCGCGTCCGCGTTCGAGAGCCGTTCGTCCTCGGCCAGCAGGGCCGCGTCCTCGCCGGCCACCGGAGAGACGGCCTCGATCTCGGCCAGGCCGAACCGCAGCGTCTCCGCCTCGGCCGCGCGCTCTCGCTCGGCGGCCGTCAGCGCGTCCAGCTCCTCGCGCACCGCGCGGTGCCGGGCGAACACCCGCCGGTAGTCGGACAGCACGCCGGCCAGCTTGGGCCCGGCGAACCGGTCCAGTGCGTCCCGCTGCCGCCCGGGCTTGAGCAGCTGCTGCTGGTCCGCCTGCCCGTGCACGGCGACCAGGTCGTCGGCCAGCACCTGGAGCAGCGACACCTGGACCGAGCGGCCCCCGGCGAACGCTCGTGACCGGCCTTCGGTCGACACCGAGCGGCTGAGCACGAGCACGGTGCCGTCCTCGTCCAGGTCTCCCCCGGCCTCCTCGATCTCGCGGGCCACCTGTGCGGGCACCAGCAGCCGTCCCTCCACCACGGCCCGGTCGGCGCCCGGGCGGACCCGCGCCGGATCGGCTCGGCCGCCGAACAGCAGCCCGAGCGCGGTCACCACCATCGTCTTCCCGGCCCCGGTCTCGCCGGTCAGCGCGGTGAACCCGGACGACAGCTCCAGCACCGCGTCATCGATGACGCCGAGGCCGCTGATGCGGACTTCCTCAAGCATGCTCCCCAGCGTCCTCCCTGGTACGGCCCCGCCAGCCCGCGACAGGCAGGCCGAACTTGGCCACCAGCCGGTCGGTGAACCCGCCGCCGCCAGCTTCCGGCGCGTGCAGCCGCGCCAGCAGCACCGGCAGCGCGCCCCGGCGTACCTCCACCCGGGCCTTCGGCGGCAAGTCGACCTTACGCCGACCATCGCACCACATGACGGCGCCCGATGTCTCGGCCGACACGATCAGCTCGACCGCGAGTACCGAACGCGGCGACACGACCAGCGGCGGCGCGAACAGCGCGTGCGCGCTGATCGGCACCATGAGCAGCGCCTCCACCTCGGGCCACACCACCGGGCCGCCCGCGGAAAAGGCGTAGGCCGTCGACCCGGTCGGGGTCGAGCACACCACACCGTCGCAGCCCCACCTGGACAGCGGTCGGCCGTCGACCTCGATGACCAGCTCGATCATCCGTTCCCGGGCGGCTTTCTCCACCGTGGCCTCGTTCAGCGCCCAGGTGGACGCGACCACCGGGCCGTTGCCGCGGACGGTCACGTCGATCGTCATCCGCTCCTCGACCGCGTACTGCCCCGCCGCCAGCCGGTCGACCGTCTCGGCCAGGCCGTCCGGTTCGGCCTCGGCGAGGAACCCGACGTGACCGTGGTTCACGCCGATCAGCGGCACCCCGGCGGGCCGGGACAGCTCGGCGGCGCGCAGCAGGGCACCGTCGCCGCCCAGGACAATGATCAGCTCGGCGCCCTCGGCCGCCTCGGCGCTGGCCGGCACGGCTTCGGCGCCCGGGGAGCTGAACTCGGTGGCCAGGGTCCTGACGGCGATGCCGGCCGCGGTCAGACGCTCCGCCACCAGCCGGGCACTGCGCAACGCGGTCGGCTTCCCCGTGTGCGCCGTAACGAGCACCGTCCGCTGTCCCACTAGCCCGGTCCCTCTCTGTCTTCCCCGGGGGCTCCGCCCCCCGGGGACCCCCCGTAAAGGGGGGACTGCCCGTCCCCCCTTTCACCCCCCTGGGCCCCCGGGGACCCGGGGGACTCAGCGATGGCACGCTGGAGCTGTCCGGGGTCGAGCGGCGGCGCGCCGCGGCGCAGCCATACGAAATATTCCACGTTCCCGGCGGGCCCCGGCAGTGGACTCGCCGTAATCCCCTGGACGCCGAGGCCGAGCTGGGCCGCCGCCCCGCACACCTTTTCCACGGCAGCCGAACGGTCCGTGGTGTCCCGCACCACGCCACCCGCACCGACCCGGCCCCTTCCCACCTCGAACTGGGGTTTGACCAGCAGGACGAAGTCCGCGTCCGGCGTGGCGCAGGCCACCAGGGCCGGCAGCACCAAGGTCAGCGAGATGAACGACAGGTCCGCGACCACCAGGTCCGGCACCGGGGTGACCTGCTCGAGCGTCCGCACGTTGACCCGGTCCATGACCGTAACCCGCGGATCGGTCCGCAGCGACCAGGCCAGCTGGCCGTAACCCACGTCGGCGGCCACCACGTGCGCGGCGCCCGCGCGCAGCAGCACGTCGGTGAATCCCCCGGTGGAGGCGCCCGCGTCCAGGCAGTGGCGTCCCGCGACGACCAGGCCACCGCCGTGTTCTCTCGGGGGGACGACCCCCCCAGACCCCCCCGCGACCGGGGGGACCCATCCCCCCGGACCCCCCTTGGGAGGGGCGACCCCCCGGAACCCCCCGAATATCTCCAGCGCCCCGGCCAGCTTGTAACCGCCGCGCGACACGTAACCGGGGCCGCCGGAGTCGGTCACGGTGATCGGCGTGTCCCTGGCCACCTGGGTGGCCGGCTTGGCGGCCCGCTGCCCGGCCACCGCCACCAGCCCGGCCGCGACCAGCTCGCCGGCCTGCTCCCGCGACCTGGCCAGGCCCCGCCTGACCAGCTCGGCGTCGAGCCTGGCGCGCGGTGCGGTCAAGGCTGCCCCTGACCCGTAGACCCGGGCGCGGCCTGCGGGGACTCCGGCGTCTCGTCCAGTTCGCCCAGGATGTCCCTGAGCCGCCCGTGGACCTCTTCCAGGATGGCCACGTGCTCGTCCGCGGGCCGGCCCTGGAGCCGGCTCAGCCCCGCGACCGCTTCATCCACCCGCGCGTCACCGGTCGGCGCGGCATCAGCCACGGACCGTTCGGCATCAAGGTCTTGATCTTTATCGGTTCCACCCTGGTCTGGGTGTTTGTCGTCCATGTGCGCTACCCTCCGGCTGAACGCTACCGTCCGATGCTGACAAGAGCGAGGCGCACATGGCTTCAGCCGAGGAGTGCCGCGAGGCGCTGCAGACCCTGGTCGGCCGACTGGGCGAGGTCAACCCGCAGGAGCGGCAGAGCTTCTTCAGCAACCGCACGTTCAGCTGCTACGTGACCGATCTGGGCGTGACGTTCTTCACCAGGATCACCGACAACGGCGCGGAGCCGGTCAAGGAGGTCGGGCCGGACGAGCCGCCGGCCGACATTAGGCTGGCCGGGACCAGCGACGATGTGGTGGCGCTCGCGGAGACCCCGGCCAACATCGCGCGCATGTGGATGGCGGGCCGGGTCAAGATCCAGGCCAGCATCCGCGACCTGCTGGCGCTGCGCCGGCTGCTGTAACCGGATCACTCCGGCCTCGCGCAGTTCGGCGATGCGCGCGGCGGAGTACCCGGCCGCGGCCAGGATCTCGTCGGTGTGCTGGCCCAGCGTCGGCGGCGGGCGGCGGATGCTGGCCGGCTGCGCGGACAGCTTGATCGGGGAGCCCAGGGTCTTGAGCGTGCCCGCCACGGGGTGCGTGATCTCGACCACCATCTCGCGCGCGGCGACCTGGGGCTGCCCGAGCGCGGCCGGCACCGTGTTGACCGGGCCGGCCGGCACGCCCGCCGCGTTGAGCAGGGCCGTCCACTGCGCGCATCCCCGGGCGGCCAGCGCCTTGGTGATGCGCGGGATCAGCGTGTCGCGGTTGCGCACCCGGTCCGGGTTGGACGCGTAGCGAGCGTCGTCGGTCAACTCGCCGAGGCCGGTAGCCTCGGTGAACCGGCGCCAGAGCCCGTCGCTGCCGACCGCCACCATCAGGGGGTCATCGGCGGTGGGGAACACCTGGTACGGGGCCAGGCTCTCGTGCGCACTGCCGTAACGGCCGGGGGTCACCCCGGTCGCGAAGTACTTCCCCGCCACGTAGGTGAGCCAGGCGACCTGGCCGTCCAGCAGCGAGACGTCGATGAGCTGGCCGCGGCCGCTGGCCTCCCGCGCGTGCAGCGCGGCCAGGATGCCGATCAGCGCCCACATGCCCGCGCCGACGTCCGCCAGCGACGTGCCCGAGCGGACCGGTTCGCCGCCCGGCTCGCCGGTGACGCTCATCATCCCCGACACGGCCTGCGCGACCGCGTCGTAACCCGGCAGCCCGGCGTCCGGCCCGGTCTGCCCGTAGCCGCTGATCGAGGCGTAGATGAGGCGGGGGTTCTCGCGGGAAAGCTCCTGGTAGCCCAGGCCGAGGCGGGCGGCGGTGCCGGGCCGGAAGTTCTCCATGAGGACGTCCGAGCCGGCGGCCAGCCGCTGCACGATCCGCCGGCCTTCCGGGGTTTTCAGGTTGACGGACAGCCCGCGCTTGTTCCGGTTGATGGACAGGAAATAGGCGGCGTCGTCGCCCTGGAACGGCGGGCCCCAGCGCCGGGTGTCGTCGCCGAACCAGACGTCTTCGACCTTGATCACGTCGGCGCCGAGGTCGCCGAGGATCATCGTGGCGAACGGCCCGGACAGCGCCCTGGTCAGGTCTAGCACCCGGATATCGGCCAGCGGGCCCGCGCGCCGGGATCCGGCGGGGTCGTCCCCCCGGGGATGAGCTGCGGCGGGGATTTCCATTGCCGATATGTTATCGAGTCATGGGAGACCTGATCCTGCTGCGGCACGGCGAGACCGAATGGAGCCGCGAAGGCAGGCACACCGGACGGACGGATATCCCGCTGACCCTGCACGGCGAGGCCGCCGCCGCGGCACTGGCCCCGCTGCTGGCCCTGTGCGACATCGCGGCCGCCTTCTCCAGTCCCGCGCAGCGCGCGATCCTGACCGCCGAACTGGCCCTCGGGCCCGGCCTCACCGACGTCAAGCAGGACCCTGACCTATGGGAGTGGGATTACGGCGGCTACGAGGGCCTGACCACGCCGGAGATCCGCCAGGAGCGCCCGGGCTGGTACCTGTGGCGGGACGGGGTGATCCCCGGCGACGCCGAGCATCCCGGGGAGACCGTGCAGCAGGTGGGCGAGCGGGTGGACCGGGTGCTGCGCCGGGTCGAGCCGCTGCTGGCCGACGGCGATGTCGCGCTGGTCGCGCACGGCCACGTGCTGCGCGTGCTCACCGCCCGCTATCTGGAGCTCGCGCCGTCCGACGGGAAGCTGTTCCGGCTGGACACCGGAACGGCCAGCAGGCTCGGCCGCGAGCGCGAGCAGCGGGTGATCCTGTCCTGGAACGCGCCGCCCGTGCTTTAGCTGACGGTCAGGACCACGTTGCCGGTCTTCTGCTCGGTCTCGACGTACCTGGTCGCCTCGATGACGTCCTCCAGCGGGTAGCGCCGGTCGATGACCGCCCGGTACTTCCCCGCCTCCATGAGGCCCTTCAGGAATTCCACGTCCTGCCTGGTATAGCGCGGGGGTATCGGGAACACCACCTTCTTCTTGTCCCCGAACCACGGCGTCGTCGCGGCCAGGGCGATGTTCCGCAGATGGTCGGTGGCCAGGTAGATCCCGCCCGGGTTGAGGGAGTCCTTGCTGCGCGCGAAGGAGTGCTTGCCGACCGCGTCGAAGATGACGTCATAGGCCTGGCCGCTGACGGTGAAGTCGTCCCGGGTGTAGTCGATGACGTGGTCGGCACCCAGCGACCGCATGAGCTCGAGGTTCTTGGCGGTGCACACCGCGGTGACGTCGGCGCCGTAGTACCTGGACAGCTGGACGGCGGCGGTACCGATGGATCCCGACGCGCCGTAGATGAGGATGCTCCGGCCCTTCCGGATATCCGCGCGGCGCAGGCCCATCAGGGCCAGGATCACCCCGTCGCAGACCGCAGCGGCCTCCTCGAAGCTCGCGCCGCCCGGCTTGTGCGCCAAACTGGCGCCTTCCCGCAGGCAGACGTACTCCGCGTGCGCGCCGAACTTCCAGGCCCTGATGCCGAAGACCGCGTCACCTGGCTTGAACCTGGTGACGGCCGGCCCGGCGGCCTCGATCTCGCCGGCCAGCTCGGAGCCGAGGATCCGGTGCCTCGGCCGGCGCAGGCCGGTGAACAGGCGGGCGTAGGGCCTCGGTGTGCCAGCGCGGAAGGCGCAGTCCGACCGGTTGACGGAGGTGGCCCGGATCTTGATCAGGACCTCGTCCGGCCGGGGGACGGGGCGCGGGACGTCGGTGATCCGCAGGACGTCCGGCGGCCCGTACCTGTCGCAGACAACTGCCCTCATGGGTTCCCCTGGCTGTCGTCGCGGGCCTAGGTGCGCAGCACCAGGCGCTGGTTCTGGCATCCGGTCAGGCAGAGCGCCAGGCCGAGCACGCCGAGGTCACGGAACGTGGTGTCGGACAGCCCGGTGACCGCCAGCGAGATCACGATCTCCAGCAGCAGCACGCTGGCAATCGCGGCCACGGCGCGCGGTGCGATGCCCGCCAGCAGCGCGGCGGCCAGGACGAGCAGCACCCAGCCGTGCGCGAGCACCAGGATGATGGCCAGCGACGAGGACTCCGATACCACGGGCACGTACCCGGTCCACTCGCCGGGGAGGACGAGCTCGTGGTATCCGAACCACAGCAGGACCAGGCCGAGCAGGATCCGCGCCGCGGTGGGAGCCCAGTCGGCGGCCACAGCGCCGGCCACGTCCAGGATGGCCCGCGGCCCGCCGGCGGGCGTGGCCGGCTCGGAAGCAGCCGGGGCCGAGGGCGCGTCCGGCACCGGGCCGGGTACGGCCGCGCCGGGTGACCCGGCGGGTGGCGGCGTCCGGGAGGCGCCTCGCGAGGATCGCGGGCCGCCGCTCGCCCAGCTTCCCGGCCCGTCGGGAATCCTGTCCTTTCCGTGGCTCATGGGATGATCTGCCCTCGCACGGTGGTCACGACGAGGGCGTCGTCGCCCAGGTTGTAGTCGAGATCGCCGCTGTCATCGCCGAGATTGGTCTCGATGACGTACACCTTGCCGCCGCCCGCGTAGAACCGGACCGCGGGGGTCGCCTGCCCGGTCACCCCGGCCCGCACCGAGATACCGCCCAGCTGGCGGGC
>Ga0187766_10002331_pt1 | contig 11203 bp, 10 predicted proteins | sample 0216_QUI02_MP05__4_FD_132971 | JGI IMG/M metagenome (GOLD analysis project Ga0187766, IMG submission 132971) | Tropical peat soil microbial communities from peatlands in Department of Meta, Colombia - 0216_QUI02_MP05_20_MG | ecosystem: Environmental > Terrestrial > Soil > Wetlands > Peat ... | reverse complement strand
TAGCGCGTGTGCCTACAGGTTTTTGGCCTCCGACGATCACGAACCAGCCTGTTTGCAGGCCAAACGGTTTTGAAATCCGCTAAAAATGCCCACGAGCTGCGGAACTCCGGCAACGAGCGAGATTGGAAATGATGCCGTCCTCGAGGGCCCAAAGAGCGGGCGGCCGTAGCTTGATTCGGTAACTGGAAGGTCTGTGAAGCCGCGCCGCGGCCGTCACCGAACCGTTCTGTGGGGCGAGCAAAGGTCCCGGCGCGCGCCGTCCCTGCGCATGCATGCGACGTCAGAGTCGGTCTCAGGGTCGAGGTGAGGATTTGCGGCGCCGCCGGAACCACCCCCAACGGCGCGTTGTTTTCTCCTTTGGGTGCATTAGGCGGATTGTGCCCACGTCGCAGAATGCGCTGAGCCGCACGACGGGGAAGCCCGGAATTGGCTGGCCGAGGGCGCTACTGACAGCGCCGCTGGTCCCGACCTGTCGGACATCCAGACCCCGAGGGGCAATGACGGTGATCTGTCCCATGTGTACGTGGACGATGATCTCGACATCCCAGTCGTCGAACTCGGCTTCGGTCAGGTCAATCATCACGGAGCCCATGCCCGTGCTGATCGTGGTGAGACGGCCCACCTGCCAGCGGCCCTCGAGCCGAACCTCGCCCATCGAGCTGGAGATCTCCAGCGGCTCTTGACGCCGTCGCAAGGCTGGAGTGAATTCGACAGGAGGCGGCAGGCTTCGAACCACGGAGGCGAACGCGGCATCGGTACGGGCTCTCAACAGCTCGTCGAGGGCGCGCTGAAAGGTGTCCTGATCGACCTTGCCGCTGACCAAGAGCCCCTGCAGGACCTCGATCTCACGTTGCCGAAGCTCCTCGGAGATCGCAGGCTCGTGGAAGGGGAGCCTGTCATCGCTCATGCCAGCACACTACCGCCGGGCCGCAAGCGCAGCGCCTCCCACGAGAGCACGCGCGAGAGCGCGGCGGACAAGCGGCGACCTCCACGGCTAGGCCGATTCGCAGGGCAACGGCTCAGATTGGCGCCGTGATCGCTTCCCGGTCTTCACCGTTGCAGCCTGGGCAACCGCAATGGCGCGACGATCCGATCGTGCGCGTCGACGGCACCGGACGATCGCCGTCAGGCACCCGCACCAGCGCGACAGGATGCGCGAGCGTGCTCGCTTCGTCCGGCAGCAGCCACGCTCGTGCAGGGGGGCGCTCCCGACGGCGCCGGCGTGGCTGCCTGTCGCGGAAGCGGAGCGTTCTCAGCGTTGGGATCGTGGCTGTTTGGCGCCGTGGGTGGCGTCGCCGTAGCCATTGTCTATTGACATATATCGATGAGCAGTATAAGCTGGTTGTATGGCTAGGCGGACCATGCAGGAAGCGACGTTCTTGATCCTGACCGCGCTGGCGTCCGGCAGCCAGCATGGGTACGGGATCATCACCGATGTGCTCGGAATTTCTGACGGCCGGGTCAGGCTCCGCGCGGGTACGCTGTACGCGGCGGTGGACCGTCTTTGCGCGGATCGGTTGGTCGAGGTCGACCGTGAGGAAATCGTCGATAGCCGACTGCGTCGTTACTACCGCCTGACGGCCGCGGGGAGTGAGCGCCTGGCCGAGGAGGCGGCCCGCGCGCAGTCCAACGCCTGTGTCGCATTGATGCGTTTGGATTCGAGTTCGGGGACGCAGAGGGCATGACCGACCAGTCGCAGCTGGAGCGTCGCTACAGGCGACTGCTTGCCTGCTATCCACGGGCGTTCCGGCGCGAGCACGAGGAGGAGATGCTCGTGGTCTTGCTGGCGTGCGCGCGCGACGGTCGGCGCCATCCCGGGGTCGCGGACTCGGCCGACCTTCTGCGGAACGCCCTCCGGATCCGGATCCGGATCCGGATCCGGCTTCGGCTCACGGCGTCGCGCTCGGTGCCGAGTGTGTTCTGGGGGGTCAGGCTGATGGTTCTCGCCGCGGTCTTTGAGCTCGTCTCAATGGGCACCGTGATCGCGACCGAGCGCGCTGTCCGGGCGGCTGTCGTGCGGCACTTCCCGCGATTGAGCGTCACACATTTGACCGCCGCCGTGCACGGTCAGGTGGTGTCGGTCGAGATCGGTGCGCCGATCGCTGCGGCGATGTGGCTGGTGCTGGCGTGGGCGAACGACCGTGGGTATCGATGGGCTCGAGTCGGCGCGGTCGCATTGTTCGTGCCCACATCGATGAGCCTGCTTGCCGCGGTCGGGCAGCACGCTGCCGCCTACGCTCTCGCCGATCTGCTCACCGGAGGTGGACTTTGCGGGATCGCGCTCGCCGCGATGCTGCTGATCATCGCCACCGACTCCAACCGCCACTTCGACCAGGGGCGCCACGGCCGCGGGCGTTGTCCGACCACGGATCAACGCGGCTCAGCGGCGAGTCTGGCGCGCCGGGCGTGATGTCGCGAGCTGGAACTGACCCGAGGGCGTGCGGCATCGCGAGCGCCGACATCAGTGCGCCAGCCATGCCCGCTGAGGTGACCCGGTCGCGGCCATCCGGTCCAGCAATGCCATCATGCCGGACGGCGGACCCCAGTTGGGCGCCAGGGGATCTTCGTCCGCGGCGCGCGCCGCTGCCCTGGGGTTCACGCAGCTGGTACAGCAGCGCCCTGCTTGCCACCGCACTTGAACCGGCGCGCCGGTGCGGGTCGCGCTCCACGCCAAGTGGCCGGCGGAAAGCAAGTCGCCGTGCTGACTCCGCTACCCCGCAACCGAACTGAACACGGGTCACGGTGTGCAACTCGGGGCACGCCGATGCGCTGTCCTGCTCGGCCGCACGGGGGTGCGACGCGGTTCTGGGTCGGGGGGCTCGCGGCGCTTGTCGCGGCCGCGACGCTGTGCGCAGGATGTGGCGGCAACAGCGCGGTTGATACGCTGCGGTCTCGCCTGTTGACGGTCGCTGAACTGCCGGCAGGATGGAAGACAGCACCGTCCAGCGCGTCCCGAACCGGGCTCAACCCCGGCCCGTGCCTTTCCGGCCTGCCCGCGCACCCGGCCGGTACTCCGACCTCGGCCCCCCACCAATCCGCGTGGTCGAGGCATTCGCGACAGCAGCCGTCACGAAGGCGCAGACCGGGCAGGCGCAGCGGATGCCCAACGATCTCTCGGTTGTCTCAACTCCCGTCCGGAACGTCCGCACCTCACTCGGCACGGTTGCCTACCGCGTCATCGGCACCGGACCGCCGCTCCTACTCGTCACCGGCTATGGCGCGACCATGGAGGCGTGGGATCGCCGATTCGTCGACGCTCTCGCCGAGCGCTACCGCGTTGTGATCTTCGACAACGCCGGGATTGGGCGCACGCAGGCACTCCCGGCGCCGCTCACGGTCGACGCGATGGCCAACCAGACCAGCGCACCGATCAGTGCCCTGCGGCTCGGACACGCCAACGTGCTCGGTTGGTCGATGGGCAGCATCATCGCCCAAGCGCTCGCGACCCTCCACCCCGGACAGGTACGCCGCCTGCTCCTGTGCGCGAGCTGGCCTGGGAACGGAACGGCCGTGCGCCCTTCCCAGCAGGCGATCAACGCGCTCAACAGCGGCAACCAGAACCAAACCATGGCCACGCTCTTCCCCGCCGACCAAGCCGGCGCCCGCAACAGCTACCTCGCCGCCCTCAGTAGCTACCCCGCCACCCCACCCGTACCCAACGCCGTCATCACCGCCCAGGCCACAGCCGTTGAGCAGTAGTGGAGCGGACAGAACCGGCCGGTCGACAGGCTGGCACGATCACGATCCCTACCCTGGTCGCGGACGGCACACTCGACCAACTCGACCCCACCGCCAACACGCGAATCCTCGCGACACACATCAAGCACTCGACCCTGCGGCTCTACCCCGACGCCGGCCACGCGTTCCTGTTTCAAGACGAAGCGACGTTCTTCTCGGCGATCGCGTCCTTCCTCGGCCCGCAGCCCCAGCGCCGGTGACATCGCTCTCGCCAAGGTTCCCGACGAGGCGAGACCCCGAACCATACACACGCATCCCACACCGCCGCCAATCAACAACGAACAACCGACGAATGCCACCCGCGTAGGCGCGGTGTCGCGCCACGATGTACTTGTCGATGTTGAGGAAAAAGCTGGTCTGGTCGCGCGCGATGATCTCCGACTTGCCCCATATCGGCTGCGACGGTAGCCGTAGACCGCCCCCGCGGTACGGACCGCGAACGCGATGTCGCCGCGTCGGCCGCGCTGCAGGCGATCGCAGCGAGAATGTTCGGGCGCCAGATCTGATCCAGCGGCTTGCCGACGCCCGGCACGAGGCAGTTGTCGTCGCTCGGGGGTGGGGGGGAGCGCGGTGCGGCGGCGCTCTGGCTGTCGATCGCCGGCCCGCATAGCGCCACGAGGATCGCGACGCAGAGCGCGCAGCACGCGACTGATCCGCGGGCAGCCACGCCTAACCCGTGTTTACATGGCACTGACCAACTCTAAGGCTCGGAGCTCGGCCGCTTGTCGTCACCGGACTTGCGTTCGCTCTCCGGTCTGAGATGTCCGTCGCGGTGAGCACGGTGGAGCGGCTGGTGATGACTAGTGCCTGCAGGGCGGGAGCAACTCATGAGATCGCGTGATCGACGGAGTCGTGGATCCGTGGAGGACCAGGGGGCAGCCTCGGCCAGCCACGGGGCATGTGCTGGCTGGGCACGGTCGTTGTCAGGTATCCCGACGGCGCGCCCAGCCACACGAGGAGCTCGTCAAAGTTCCGCCCCTCGATTGACGACCAGCCGCCCGGATCACTGCAGGAGCACTGGTGCCCACGCGCGACCGCAAGCGTCTCGGCGCCGTGGCCAGACGCCCAACCGATTTCCAGGTTCGGGGAGCCCTCGTGCAGGATCGCGATCCTCTCGCCTGCCCTCACGGTTTGCCCGGCCTTGACGCTGACCGTGATGTTCTCTCGCGCAACGCCGAAGCAGGTGCGCGATCGACTTGCTAGGGAACACCGACCGGCTCGCTGGCCCGGAGAGCTGCTGGGGAAGAACCTGCGTGCCGGCACCGTCGGGACCGGGACTGCTTCGCTTTCCGCGCCGGCGCGCACCGCGCGGTTGGTTTGGCGACCAGGCGGTAGCGATGCGGCCGGATCGTTCGACCGTCGGTGTTATGCCTCGGCGGTGTTCGGCGGATTGGTATCGACCGGCTCGCCGCGCGACGCCGCGAGCCGGCTGATCAGTCCCTTTTTGACCGCGGGCCACTCTACGGCGAGGATCGAATAGAACGCGGAGTCTCGGACCGTGCCGTCGGCGCCGAGCCGCTCAGCACGCCGGACCCCCTCGAACTTGGCTCCGAGACGTTCGACGGCGGAGCGCGAACGATCGTTACGTGCGTCGATCCGGAACGCGACCCGGTGTACCTGCCAGGTCTCGAAGGCGTGGGAGAGCATTAGCAGCTTGGCCTCGGTGTTGCACGCGGTTCGCTGTGCGGACGCTCCAAGCCACGTGTAGCCGATCAAGCAGGCGTCGGGGCGCCGATCGGGCTGCGGATTCTCCGCTGGCGAGCGCCAGCGTTCCAGCTCATAGAAGCGGGTCGACCCGACGATCCGCTTGTGAGCCCACGAGTACGTGGCGAAGGGCAGCTCGCGCCCAGCGTCGCGGGCGGACAACGCGTCCTGTACCCAGGCCCACATCGCCGCGTCGGTATCGGGTGCGGTGCTGAAGCGAAATGAGGCTGGATCCTCGTTGATCGCAGCGACGAGCGCCGGTACGTGCCCGAGGGTCAAAGGCTCCAGGAGGACGCGGTTGCCGGCAAGGGTCAGACCGTCAGGGCGCTGCATGGCCGCCAGCGTACGACAGGAGCGTCCGGTGCAGGAGCTCGCGCGTCGCGCTTGACCTCAGCGCGAGCGGCGTGTGCGACCTGGCGATGCCCGACGGCTTCATCCTTCGGTGGGGCAACCCAGCGGTCCATGAGATCGCCTCGCCCGCCTCTGCTCGGCACGACAGCTACGCCTGGTGCTGGTCCGAGTCCGCCCGGGAGACTGCTCGACTGGCCTGTGGAGACCAAAGTGCTCGCCGACCGCCGAGCCGCGCTTGACGGACTCCACGAGCCGCGAGACCTGTTCGATAAGTTCGTGGGCGGCGACGGCGACACTACCGCATCCACGGATAAGGGATCTCTGGCCGCGGGACATCGCCCGCCTCCAGACTTCCACCTTTCGACCGCCGCTGCTCGTTTCACGCGCGCATCGCCATCCTGAGTTGACGATCGCTTCCGTGAGAGCGGCGACACCTCTCTGCAGGGCGATGTCGGACATCGGTGACGGACGTGGCGTGGTTTCGAGCCAACCGGCGGAGGCGTTACGGCCGTCGAGTGGGCGGCAACGGGATTGCGATCGGCCGGACGGTTAGCTCGGTGCGTCGTCGGAGAGGAACTGGGCGGCTTGGGCTCTCAGTTCGGGTGATCACCGCACGCGCCCGCAAGCACCGAGCAGCTCATGTGAGGCCGGCGGACAAACCGTCCCAAGCCCTCACGACGCCGACGGCGAACAGCACCCAAACGGCCCTCGGTATCGGACGATCCTCAGCCGCGAGGTCCAGGAGCGCGGGGAGACCGCTATTCCCGAGACTTGATCGCACCGGACTCATCAGGCGTGGCGATCGGGGCGTCCAACTCAGTCGCGCGCGACGAAGTCGCTGAAGAAGCAACGCGATCGCTGGCCAGAGAGGGTGACGGAGAGGCCGCATTTCTCGGCGTCTCGTACATCAGTAACGGTCGCTGCGGACTGAGCCGGGACGGTTCGACCCGAGCGCGCGACCCGCGTCCAGCACTTGCGTTCGGCGATCCCACCGATGAGAATCGGCAAGCCGATTTTAGGCGGATTGCACGAGCTGGCGTTCGAACGCCCAGACGGTCGCGGCACTCCGGGTTCGCACGCCCGTCTTATCGAAGATGTGCTGGATGTGGTTGCCCGCCGTCTTGGCGGAGATGCCGAGGGCCTCGGCGATCTCCTTGTTGGTCTTTCCGGCGGCGAGCGCGAGCAGGACCTCATGCTCGCGGTCCGTGAGGCCTGCGGGCAGCTCGCGCGGCCGTTTGGCCACGCGGTGTCCGGCGGCGGCCAGCACGGCGTCGACCGCCTCCGGGCAGAGACGGCCGGAGCGCGCGTCGCCAAGCAGCTCGGACTCGGCGGCGACAGCGTCGAGCGCGGGTCGGTGCGGGCGCCGCTCTCGCATTGCCTGGTAGCAGTCGGCGGCGGCGAGGATGCGCGCCGCTCGGCCGAGCGCCGGCGCAGGTGTCTTGCGGTGGTAGCCGGCGCCGTCGAGCCGCTCGTGATGGGCCCCCGCCAGCTCGCCGATGGGAACAAGTGCGGGCGCGTGGGCGAACGAGCGCTCGGTGAAGTATGGGTGCAGCTGCACGCGCTCCCAGTCGGTGAGACCGAAGGGTCCGGGCTTCTCCCAGATTGCGTTCGATACCGCGACTCGGCCGAGGTCGAGTGCGAGCGCGGCGCGTCGCACGATTGTCACCTCGCGCTCCGGGAGACCGAGACGCCAGGCGGCCGCCTCAGCGAGTTGGGACGTGCCCTCGGCGTGTCCGCGCAGCCAGTACGACTTGAGGTCCGTGAACGTCCCGACCACCTGGAACGCGGCATCGATCTCGTCGCCGGCCATCCAGCGCTGGGGCGGCGGCTCGGCGGCGATCGCCTGCTCCCAGATCAGCGCGTCGTCGAGCCCGTCGAGCAGCTCGGCAAAGTGATCGGTCGAGAGGGCGGCCAGGCGCGGGTCGTAAGCGCCGCCGGCGCGCTGCTCGATCACGTTGCGCGCCCGATCGGGACCCCCGGCCGACACGAAGACCGAGATGTCGCGCGCGACGTGAAGCACCCGCGCCGGTCGTCCGATCGCCTCCCCGGCAGCCGCGCCTGGGAACCCGTTCCCGTCCCAGCGCTCGAAGGCGTACGCCAGATTCGAGATGACGCCGGGGCCGAAGCCGAGCCAGCCGGCGAAGCGCTGCGCGACCTCGCAGTGCAGGGCGAACGTCGAGCGAGCGATCTCGAGCGCGTTCTCGAGCGCGTGGGCGACCATCGCCTCACGAACCTCCGGCGGTCGTCCTTGTCCCACGACGGCCCTGAGGAACGTTGCGACCTCTTCGGGGTTGCCCCCGTCGACGAGTGCGAACTTGGCGCGCGGCTCGATGTCGTCCCCGAAGAGCTCCGTCTGCTCGGTCGCGTCCGACGTGCAGCCGAACGAGTGCAGCAGCGAGATGAAGTAAGCATCGACGAGCTCCGGTGGCGAGAGCTCCGCCAGCTCTCCGAGACGGACGGCGAGGATCGCCGTCCTGAGCGCGTGCTCGAGCGGCTGACCAGTGCCCAGATCGGTCGCTATCGACATCGCGCCGATGACCTCCGCGGCGCGGACGGGCGCCTCGCCTCCGGAGGATCGTGCTACGGACGGGCGCCCGCCGTCATGCCCCATGGTGCGATCATATGTGAGCGTCGGGCGCCGCCGCAAGTTTTGCGTCGCCCGCGTCGCCCGCGTCGCCCGCGTCGCCCGCGTCGCCCGCGTCGCCCGCGTCGCCCGCGCGTGTCGGCCGCACGACGTCGAAGCCCGGTCGCCACAGGCACGATGACGGAACTCGGAGGTGGACGTGCCTACACATCGCCGGGCGCGTGCTGCAGCCCCCCAGGTGCCGGCAAGGGAAGCCGCGCGGGCGGCTTCCCATGCCATCGGCGGCGTCCATGTCTACGCCATTGCCCGCACGTGCTCGTTCGGGTTGATCGCCCCCAGACTCTCGACGACCTCGAGCGTGCTGCCCTGCACCTGAGCGATGTACACGTTCAGTCGCACATGGTGCTGGCCGGGCACCATCTCGGCCGGCCCCCCCGGGCCCTCGGCGATCTTCGCGTGGTCGAGCGCCGCGACGACGGCGGCCTGGTCGAGCGAGCCGGCTTCCGTGACTGCGGCCTCCCAGAGCTTGAGGCCGCGGTACATGCCCGTGCACCCGCTTCCGGCGCCGAAATGGGGCCCGTCTGGGAAGCGCCCGTTGTACCGGCCGAGCAACTTTTTGCTGAATGGATCGCTCACCGACTGGTAGTAGTCGATGCACCCATACAGCCCCTCGACGTGCTCAGACGGCAGCGCTGCGACGAGGTTCTCGTCAAAATACGTGGTGACGACATGCCCGCCACGCGTGGTGAAGCCGGACTCGCAGAGCGCCTCGAGGAACGTGAAGCATCCGGGAGGGACGGTCGTGTTGAACACGACGTCCGCGCCGCTGTCGTTGATCCTCTCGGCCGTCTCGCCCCAGTCGGCATGATCGACCGGGAAGTACTCCTCTCCGACGATCCTGCCGCCGTTGGCCGACGCGACTTCGTGAACCTTCCTGTTCATCACGTGCGGCCAGATGTAGTCCGCCGAGGGCAGGTAAAACGTCCGTGCCCCAGTTTGCTGCATCACCCACGGGATGAGCGGCTCGACCTGCTGGGCCGGAACGGCGCCGGTGCAGAACAGGAGCGGGTGGTACTCCTGCCCCTCGTACTGCTCGGGGTAGATGTAGAGCGTTTCGCCCTCCACCACCGCCGGCTCCTTGATGGCCTGCCTTGTCGAGCTGAAGATCCCGCCCAGGAGCACGTTGACATGGTCATTTTGGACGAGCTTGGTGGCGGCTGCAGCCGCGCGTGCGTCGTCGGTGGCGCTGTCCTCGATGAGCAGTTCGACGCGGCGGCCCAGCAGCCCGCCGGACGCATTGATCTCGTCAACCACCAGCGTCGCGGTGTTGGCCTGAGCGCCGCCCATGATCGAGAGGGCGCCCGTCTGGTCGGCGATCACGCCGACCTTGATTGCTTCACGCATGACGTCGCTCCTACGCCTCGTAGCGGCCGCTGAGCACCGGCACCTGCGGCCGGCCCTTGTGCCCGGCCTCCTGCATGATCTGCGGGACGTCAGGATCGGAGGCGAAGCTCTGCCAGCCGTCGAGATCCCAGTCGAAGATCACCCAGACCCGGTCAGCCTGGTTGGGGTCACGGAATACGAGCGCGCCCTCGAGCCGTGCTGCTTGCGCTTCTCGGCACCCTTGGTGGAGAAGACATTCGTGAAGCGGTCGAAGTCCTCGACCGTGGTCGTTGCCAGGAGCATCCTGGTCCTCCTTCCGTTTCCGGCGTCTCCGAACGACGCCGAGGCTGGCGCGAGTATGTGCGGGAGGGCGCTTGAGGGCCATAGGGCAATTGCCCCATGGATGGACCGGTTGCCGAATGCTGCTTGGCTCCGGCGGCGCGGACCTGGTCGACTCGCACCGGGGCGATCCGGCGCGGGATCCCGAAGCGCCACGAGATCGAGCGGCCCCAAGCGGCATTGGTCGGCTGCCGCAGGGCCGCCGAAGGGCACACTGACTGCTAGTCGGCGAGTAGCACGGAGCTCTGTGGGGATCACCGAATTGCGTCTTGCGTCCACGCGCCAGATTCCAACAGCGTGATCCACCGCTGCTACTTGAGCAAGATCGCGGTTGCGCGCCGGGCAGATGCTGCTTCGCCCCGGCGGTGGGCGAGCCGATGCACTGGGCGCAAGAAACGGCCCCGGGCGCCCAGGTGGCACCTGACGGCGCCCGGACACCTTGCGGCCCTTCCTGCACAGGATTCGTGGGGAGGGGGTACGTCAGGGGCGCGGGGAAAGCGTGTGGTGGCGGGAGCCACCTCGTCCTCGAAACCACTGTCCGTGCCCTTCGACACCGCGACGGTCAGCGCCGTCAAGACCATCTGGGCGGAGGCCCGACCGAAGAGTTGCTCCCGGCCAGGGCGGCGAAGCGATCAGGCCCACCGATCAATGACCGCGCCTCTGCGGGGCCGACTACGAGATCGTGAACGTCGCCGCCCACCTCGAGTCGACCCGACTGTTCGATCCCGCCGACCTTCACCGGCTCGAAGCCGGCCGTTCGGATCAACCGCTCGACTTCCTCGCCAGCGCGGTCGTCGTCGGTCGCGTAGAAGAGGACCGCCGGCTCTGGTGACCGGTTGCTGGAGGACTCGAAGAGATCGCCCGACATGCTATGGCCAAGCGCGCTCCCGCCGGCAACCACCCGGCTACAACCTCGCCAGAGGATTGCCCTTTCGGCAGGAGACGTGAGACGTTACCTTGCGCGTCGATGCCGAGCGGGTTGCTCGGAACGACCACGAGCTTGTCGGTTAGCGGGTCGGCGATCTGGTCTATGACGCCCTCCAGCACGGCAAACCGCAGCGCGAGGACGACGGCATCGGCGCCCTGCAACGCGTCGCGGTTGTC
>Ga0187766_10002330_pt1 | contig 11206 bp, 14 predicted proteins | sample 0216_QUI02_MP05__4_FD_132971 | JGI IMG/M metagenome (GOLD analysis project Ga0187766, IMG submission 132971) | Tropical peat soil microbial communities from peatlands in Department of Meta, Colombia - 0216_QUI02_MP05_20_MG | ecosystem: Environmental > Terrestrial > Soil > Wetlands > Peat ... | reverse complement strand
GGTCATCCAAGTCGCGGCTATGGGATGAGACCTTTGGCGCGGACGTGAACGTCCAGACGCGCAACAGCAAGCAGACAGCGGCGGCTCCGAGCGTTTTACACAATTACAATATTATATAATAAAATACTAATAACATATTTCAAGAAAGATAAGCTATCAGCGATATCGGTCGGCGCTTTAAAACGTTTTCGCGGCTCTATTGTGAAAATCGAAAAACAATATTGATACTAGGTGTATCGTTTTTCTATGGCTAAGACATCGTTGCGTTCTTATACTTCGGGCTGCCTTTGCAGGGATCGTTTTTTGTTGGATCGCGATATCGCCGACGTCGGGTTCCGCCTGCAATCGCGCCACGCGGCGTCGAGCCATGAACGCTCCGATGCGCATCGTCAAATGGCTAAGGGAAAGAAAGGACGCACTCAATGGAAGCAAACGCAAATCCTGCAATTCGCGAGCTAAGCGCTGGCGAGGTGGAATTCGTCAGCGGTGCTAACCAATCCTTATTTGGAGCCATAAATCAAGGTTTTGGTAAGGTTGCTTGGTGGATCGGTGTAGCAGGGGATTATTATTTTGGCGGGGCTCTAGGCGAAGGTTACCTCTTTCATGCTTCGGCGGCGCAGGAGGCGCAGCAGAGTCAAGGTTGGTTTTGAGTGCTTGCTGGGATCACGGGTGGTCGGGGGTCGGGAGGCCCGGTGTCTCGTCGACCTCTTCCAAAAGGTTGCCGAGCGATGCATGTTTGCTCGCCCGGCAAGCACCTTTTGGTAATCCCGAGCGAGGTGTCGCAAACGAACGGGCATCACGACGGCCACGCAAAACCGAATCGCGGCAAAATCGCCGCGTGCAAGAAAGGACGCACACAATGAAGACAAACGCTAATTCTGGAATTCGCGCGTTGAATGTCGAGGAACTGGAGCTTGTCGGTGGTGGGAACGATGCATTCACCAACGGGATCAGAACTTATGACTGGTGGTTCAGAGTGGCCGCCGATTATTGGTTCAATGCCGAGGGGGGTTCCGCTTTCCACGCATCGAATGCAACGCAGCAAGGCTATGTAAATCAGTAGCGGCCGAACGAAACCTCAACATTCGATATGGGCTGCGAAAAGGGCAGGCCGCGATAGAAAAAAGGGCCGCCCGATGGCGGCCCTTTTCGATTGGCGTTTCAGTTGGCGTCAAAAATGCGCGCCTTCACGCGGCCTTTGTCTGAATGCCATGATTCTTGAGCACCTCGGCCAGCTCACCCGACTGATACATCTCGCGCACAATGTCGCAACCCCCGATGAAATCGCCCTTCACGTAAAGCTGCGGAATCGTCGGCCAATTCGAGAACTCCTTGATGCCCTGCCGGATGTTCGGATCGGACAGCACATCGACGCCCTTGAATTTCACGCCCATGTGGGTGAGCACCTGGACGACAGCGGCGGAGAAGCCGCATTGGGGGAACACCGGCGTGCCCTTCATGAAAAGCACAACCTCGTTCTCGTCGATCTCCTTCTTGATCTGCTCGACTATGGAATTCTCGGCCATGATGTTGTCACCTGTATTTGTTGTCGTCAGTCCGGGGGTGCGGTCGTTTGAATCGCGAGGGCATGAAGCTCGTTGCCCATTCGCCCGCGCAGCGCCTGGAACACCATCTGATGCTGCTGCACGCGCGTCTTGCCCTTGAATTGGGCGGAAACGACGTGCGCCGCGTAGTGGTCGCCGTCGCCGCGCAAATCCTCGATGGAGATCTGAGCATCGGGGAGCGCCTCCTTGATAAGGCGCTCAATCTCGCCTGCCGACATCGCCATCGCGTCAACTCTCCTCATCCGGCATCGTATCGGGACCGGCCATAAAATCGGGCAGCCAGCCCTCGTGCGTGCGCCGGAGGTCGGCCACCGATATAGGTCCGGCGCCCAAAACTGTCAATTCGGCTCCACCCGTGTGACCGAGGAGGGCGGCATCGACGCCGGCCGATCTCGCGGCGGCCAGAAACCCCTCGCCATCAGCTGTGGTGACGAGATAGCGTCCTTGATCCTCCCCGAAGAGCCAGGCATGGAGCGGGGGGATATCCTTGGGTGGCGCAATCGTACAGCCGACCCGACCCGCCATTGCCATCTCGGCGAGGGCGACGTATAGGCCGCCGTCCGAGATGTCATGGCAGGCTGTCGCAAGCCCATCGAGGATCATTTTGCGCACGAAATCGCCATTCCTGCGCTCGATGGCAAGATCGACCGGGGGTGGAGCGCCTTCCTCGCGCCCGTGAATCTCCCGCAGATAGATCGAAGAGCCCAGCCAGCCGCCGGTGCGGCCGATCAGGACGATTGCTTGGCCAGGTGCCGGGAAAGCGATACGGACGGCCTTCTCATAGTCCTCGATGAGGCCCACGCCGCCGATCACGGGGGTAGGGAGGATGCTTTGTCCGCTCGTCTCGTTGTAGAGGGAGACGTTGCCCGAGACGACGGGGAAATCGAGCGCTTCGCACGCCGCGGCCATGCCCTGGATGCAGCCCGCGAATTGGCCCATCACCTCGGGCCGTTCAGGATTGCCGAAGTTCATGTTGTCGGTGACCGCAATCGGCAGAGCACCGGTCGCGGTGATGTTGCGATAGGCTTCGGCGACGGCTTGAGCGCCACCTTGCACTGGATCGGCCGCGCAGTAGCGCGGCGTGCAATCGCTCGTGACCGCGATGGCTTTCCTAGTGCCATGGACGCGAACGAGGGCTGCGTCTCCGCCTGGCCGGATCACGGTATCGGCCATGACGGTGTGGTCGTACTGCTCCCAAATCCATCGACGGCTGCAAAGGTCGGGCGAGCCGATGAGCTGGAGAAGGGTCGCGCGCAAATCGGCGGGCGGAGCAACCGATGCCGGCGTCAATTCCCGTCGTGGCTTCGGAATCGCGTAAGGGCGGCGATAGATCGGAGCGCGGTCGACGAGTGGGCCAAGCGGAATGTCGCACCAGGTCTTGCCTTGCATCTTGAGCACGAGCCGCCCGCTATCGGTCAGCCGTCCGATCACGGCGAAATCGAGCTCCCATTTCTCGAACACCTCGCGCGCAAGCGACTCGCGGCCCGGGCTCAGCACCATCAGCATGCGCTCCTGGCTTTCCGAGAGCATGATCTCGTAAGGCGTCATGCCGCCTTCGCGCAGCGGAACACGATCGAGATCGAGCTCGATGCCGGTGCCGCCCTTTGACGCCATCTCGACCGAGGAGCTGGTCAGGCCCGCAGCCCCCATGTCCTGGATCGCAACGATGGCGTCGGTCTCCATAAGCTCGAGGCAGGCTTCGATCAAAAGCTTCTCCGTGAAGGGATCGCCCACCTGAACGGTCGGGCGCTTCTCCTCAGCGCGTTCGTCGAACACGGTTGACGCCATGGTGGCGCCGTGAATGCCGTCTCGCCCGGTCTTCGAGCCTACATAGACGACTGCGTTGCCGACCCCGGCCGCGGCCGAATAGAAGATCCGGTCCTTGCGTGCCAGTCCCACGGTCATCGCGTTCACGAGAATGTTGCCGTTATAGGCGGGATGGAAGTTGCACTCGCCCCCCACAGTCGGGATGCCGACGCAGTTGCCGTAGTCGCCGATCCCGGCGACGACCCCCGCCACAAGGTGCCGCGTCTTGGGATGGTCCGGGCTGCCGAAGCGGAGCGCGTTCAGATTTGCGATCGGACGGGCGCCCATCGTGAAAACGTCGCGCAAGATGCCGCCGACGCCAGTGGCAGCACCCTGGTAGGGCTCGATGAAGGAGGGATGATTGTGGCTTTCCATCTTGAAGACGATCGCCTGGCCGTCGCCGATGTCGACGACCCCCGCGTTCTCGCCCGGGCCGCAAATGACCCGCGGACCCGCTGTCGGGAGTTCTTGAGCCAGACCTTCGACGATTTATAGGAACAATGCTCGCTCCACATGACCGAAAAGATGCCGAGTTCGGTGATCGTCGGCGTGCGGCCGAGGGATTCGAGGACAACCACGTACTCGTCCGGCGTCAATCCGTGATCGGCAACGGTCGTGGGTGTGATCTCGGGTTCCGCTCGGCCGGGCGGGCCGTCTTCGGCAGCGCTCACGAGAGCGCCTCGGCAATTCCGTCGAACAAGGCTTTGCCGTCGCACCCGCCGAGGGCAGGGTCCGCCAACCGCTCCGGGTGCGGCATCAGACCGAGGATCGTCTTCGATTCGTTGAAGATGCCGGCGATGTTGCGCGCGGCCCCATTCGGGTTCGCGTCGGCGGTCACCTCGCCATCTTTGGTGCAATATCGGAAAGCGATCTGGCCGTTGTCCTCCAGGCGATTGAGCGTGTCCTGGTCGGCGAAGTAGTTTCCGTCGTGATGGGCGATCGGAATGCGGACCGTCTGGCCGGACTCGTACTTGTTGGTGAAGAGGCTCTGGCTCGTCTGAACCTTGAGATGAACGTCCTTGGCGAGGAACTTGATGCCCGCGTTCCGCAAAAGCGCACCTGGCAAAAGCCCCGCCTCGGTCAACACCTGAAAGCCGTTGCAGATGCCGAGGATGGGGACACCTTTGTCGGCGCGCTGGCGGATTTCGTACATCACCGGCGAGTGCGCTGCGATGGCGCCGCAGCGCAGGTAGTCGCCGAATGCGAAGCCACCGGGCAGGACGATGAGATCCACCTTCGGAATCTCGGTCTCCTTGTGCCAGACCATGACCGGCTCAACACCCTCCGTGCGCTCGAGGGCCACCTTCACGTCGCGGTCGCAATTGGAAGCGGGAAAGACGATGACGGCGGCCTTCATCTGGAACTTACCCCACGAGGTCGATGGCGTAATTCTCGATCACGGTATTGGCGAGCAGCTTGCGGCACATGGCCTCGACGCTGGCGCGCGCCTTGCCGAGATCGGTTTCGGCAAGCTCGATCTCGATATACTTGCCCTGGCGCACATCGTCGACGCCCTTGAAGCCGAGTGAGCCGAGGGCATTGGCGATTGCCTTGCCTTGGGGGTCGAGCACGCCGTTTTTGAGCGTGATGTGGATTTTCGCCTTCAAGATGTCCGCTGCTTCCTTCGCTTCGCCATCATTGTATGAGCGTCGGACCTTTGAGGTCCGTCGGTCCGGCTTCGGGCATGATGCCGAGGCGGCGCGCCACTTCCTGGTATGCCTCGGCAACGTTGCCGAGGTCGCGCCGGAACCGGTCCTTGTCGAGCTTCTCGTTGGTCTTCAAATCCCACAGCCGGCAGCTATCCGGCGTGATCTCGTCGGCGAGGACGATTCGCATATCGTCTCCGTTCCAGAGCCGGCCGAACTCGACCTTGAAGTCGATGAGCCGAATGCCGACGCCAAGGAAAAGGCCGGACAGAAAGTCGTTGATTCGCAGCGATAGCGACATGATCTCGTCGAGATCCTGCGGCGTCGCCCAGCCAAAGGCGGTGATGTGCTCCTCCGAAACCATCGGATCGTTGAGCTGGTCGTTCTTGTAATAGTACTCGAGGATCGAACGCGGGAGCGGCGTGCCCTCGGCGATACCGAAGCGCTCGGAGATCGATCCGGCAGCAACGTTGCGGACAGCGACCTCGATCGGAATGATCTCGACCTCGCGCACGAGCTGCTCGCGCATGTTGAGCCGGCGCAGGAAATGAGTCGGCACGCCGATCTCGCCAAGCCGCGTCATCAGGTATTCCGAAATCCGATTGTTCAGGACACCTTTGCCGGTAATGACGCCGCGCTTGCGCGAATTGAATGCGGTCGCATCGTCCTTGAAATATTGGACGAGCGTGCCCGGCTCGGGGCCTTCGTAGAGAACCTTGGCCTTGCCTTCGTAGATGCGCTTGCGTCTGGACATGGCTCAACTCGCTTTCAAGCGAGGGATGGGCTGGCGGGCTGCGGAATTGCTCCGTCTCGGCCGTGCGTTGCCGACGACGAGCGCAGCGACGGTACCCCTTCCGCATCGCCACATATAGCAACTCGGCCGGCTCAAGACAACGGATTGCCAAGTTCGGACGGGACGCGCATCGAGCTCTTTTACCGGCTAAGCGATATACGCGGCGATTCCCTTGCAGGGGGTGGTCGCGTCGGCTTCGGTATTTTGGACGGAGGGGAGGGACGCGCGCCTTTCAGGCGCATGTCATTCGTGTAGCACCTGGCGCCGAGGCCGTAGTATGAATTAAGCTGCGGAGACGTTGGGCGGTGGGGAATTGCCAATCGGGCGCTCGCCCGTGCTCAGGGTTCAATGCCTCTGCGCGACAGGGGGGATCGCGATGCGACCGCGCTGCATCGCTGGCGTTGCGTTTATGGCGACAATATTCGCGCACGCGGCGTCGGCGCAGAATCTGATGATCTATCCGGCGAGAGGCCAGGATCAGCAAACGCAGGACCGCGACCGCTTCGAATGTCATTCCTGGGCGGTTCAACAGACGGGATTCGATCCGACTCGGGCGAGTGCGGCCCCTGCGCCGCCCCCGCCACCTCAGGGTGGGCTGCTGCGCGGTGCGGCGCGCGGTGCTGCGGTTGGTGCGGTCGGTGGCGCGATTGGGGGCAACGCCGGCAAGGGAGCCGCAATAGGTGCTGGTGCTGGCGCCATGGTCGGCGGCATTCGTCAAGCCGATCAACAAAGACAGTTTCAGCAGCAACAGCAGGCACAGGCAGGTGCGAATGCAGCGGGCTTCAATGACTACAACCGCGCCATGGCAGCTTGCTTGCAAGGCCGCGGATACACCGTGAACTAGGAGTGCTCCGGCAATGAAGAATGTTCCGAGTCTCTGTTTGGCGGCACTCGCGTCGCTGCTGCCGGCACCACTTGTGGCAGCGCCCTTTGACGGCACTCAGCCCTTCATCTGCGCCAATATCGAGATTTACGCCTGTGAGCCGGGCGTCAAGTGCGACGAGGAGACGGTTGAAAGCATCGACGTGCCCCAGTTCCTCAAGATTTCGGTTCCCGATAAAACGATCGTCGGCACCAGGCCGTCCGGGCAGGCAGTGAATGCCAAGATTGAACTCGTCCGTCATGTCGAACAGAAGATGTATCTCCAGGGTGTCGAAAAGTTGCTGGGATGGACCGTGATCGTCGACGAGCAGACGGGGCGCATGTCGCTCACGGTATCGGACGACAAGAACGGCTACGTCATTTTCGGGGCTTGCACGGGGACATGACGTCGCAATCATGCGGCTGCGAAGATGCCGTATTTTTGTTGCAATCCGGCCCGTTCACCAAATTGTCCGCAGGGAAGGGGGTACCATGTGGAAGGTCGTTGGCATTGCGTTTCTTGCTATGGCGATCGTCGGGGCGACCGCGGTCCCTGCCGCGCTCGCGCAGTATTCGCATACGTTTCCGCGGAATATCAGGCTGACCAAGGCCGACGTCGACATGATGAAGCAGGCGGCGCGCGAGGGCATGGACGGAAAGCCCGATGGCACGGTCATTCCGTGGAACAATGAGAAAAGCGGAAATTCGGGAACCGTGACCTTGCTGAAAAAAGTTGAGGTGAAGGGTCAAGAATGCCGCGATATTCTTCACACGATAAAGGCCAGGAACGTCGCCGAGCCCGCCAACTACGAAGTGACGATCTGCCGCCAGCCCGATGGAAGCTGGAAAATACCGGCGAAATAGCGACGAGGGCGGTCCCTCTGTTCGGCGGGGGCTAACGGAGCGGAACGGGAGCGAAAGGCGTCCTGTCGGGCCGGCCCGGTGCGAAGAGCCAGATCGGTCGCACGCCGAGCTTTTGTGGCGAGGGCAGGGCGATCAAGGAACTCGAAGAGGTGCCGAACCCTCGGTCCGTCACGACGCACATGTCCCCCTCATGCTCGATCTCGGATTTCCCATCGCTGCGTCGCGCCAGGAGGGCCTGCCACGCGCCCCAGTCGCCGCTATCCGGGTCGGGTAGGGCGGCTGCTTGAAATCGCGGCAGATTGTCGCGGATGCGCAGGCTTGCCGGATCGTTCAGGTCGAATGCCGTAATCATCGACATTCCAGCCGCGAGCGGGAACGGTTCGACCTTGCCGGGGCCGTCGGTACCGAGGTTGCGGAGCCAAAATCCGCCGCTGTTATCCGCTACGACGAAATTGAACGTCCGGTAGGCCGTGGGGTCGATTGCCGAAAGCGCTTCGGCCGCATTGGCTGCGTCGGCGTGATCGAGCGCTTCGAGAACAAGCTCGCCACGGCTTCGCATCCCGGTTTGAGGGCCGAGGGAGTGGCGGCGGTTGAGGGCGGCGGCCACGACGCCTTCGCGGTTGATCCCGAGCCAGCTTCCGCCCGCGAGCACATCAAGGCCCGCGACCACCCCAGGGCGATCCGGCCAATGTTCCGCCGGCGGCTTCCACGGCCGCTCCAACATTTCGTCCCTGTTTGCGGCGATCAGGACTGGCCACGGCTGGCCCGGCCGCAGCAGAACGACTATCGTGCACATGCGGTTTTCGATACCACTCGCCGGGTCGGCCCGCTATAAAAAGAGTCGAACATTCAACGCATCATCAAGGGAGCGCCTCACGCGATGAGCGACATTTTCCACGATCGCGAAAAGCAAGCGGAAGCGATGTTCGCGCACGACCAGGACCTACGGTTCAAGTCTCGCGTTCGAAGCGACAGGCTCATGGGTCTTTGGGTCGCCTCGAAGTTCGGCCTCAAAGGCAAGGAGGCAGAGGATTACGCCAAGTCGCTCATCGAAATAGCGCTCGAGAAGGGTGGGAACAAACGGCTGATCGAACGAATCATGGCCGACTTCAAGGCGCACAACATCGAGATTTCGGAGCACCGAATCATGCGCCACCTCGCTGAGTGCGAAGCGGAAGCCCGCGCGCAGGTCATGAAAGAAATCAAATAGTCTGCCCGAGGCGAGATTCGATCGACAAAATGGCTCGTGCGATCGAGCCGTCTTCTTGATGCATGCCCGGCTATCCTTCGCCGAACACGCGGCGAAAGATCGTGTCGACGTGTTTGGTGTGATGTTCGAGATCGAAGAGGGCGGCGAGCGCCTCGGCGTCGAGATATTTCGTGACGCTCGCGTCCGCCTTGAGACCTTCGAGGAAGGCCCCATCCTCGTTCCACGCGTTCATGGCATGGCGCTGGACTGCGCGGTATGCGTTCTCGCGGCTCATGCCCGCTTGGGTGAGTGCTAGGAGCACACGCTGCGAATGCACGAGCCCGCCATAACGGTCGAGATTCGCCATCATGGTCTCGGGATAGACGACGAGCCGTTCGACGAGGTCGGCGAGGCGCGCGAGAGCGAAGTCGAGCGCCACCGTCGCATCGGGGGCGATCACACGCTCGACCGCGGAATGGGAAATGTCCCGCTCGTGCCAGAGTGCCACATTTTCGAGTGCGGGAACTACATAGGAGCGCACGAGCCGTGCGAGCCCGGTCAGATTTTCGGAGAGTACGGGGTTGCGTTTATGGGGCATCGACGAGCTGCCCTTCTGGCCGGGTGCGAAATACTCTTCGGCCTCGCGAAGCTCGCTCCGCTGGAGGTGGCGAATTTCGGTGGCAAGCCGCTCGATCGCGCTTGCGATGATGGCAAGGACCGAGAAGAAGACGGCGTGGCGGTCGCGCGGGATCACCTGGGTTGAGATCGGTTCGACTGCGAGGCCGAGCTTTTCCGCCACGTAGCTTTCGACGAAGGGATCGATATTTGCGAAGGTCCCGACAGAACCCGAGATGGCGCATGTCGCGACCTCCCGTCGCGCCTCGACGAGGCGCGCCCGGTTGCGCGCAAATTCCGCGTAGTGACCGGCGAGCTTGAGGCCGAAGGTGATCGGCTCGGCGTGGATGCCGTGGCTTCTTCCCACGATTGGCGTCATCTTATGCTCGTAAGCCCGTTTTTTGAGTGCGGCGAGCACGCGGTCGATGTCCACGAGCAGAATATCGGAGGCTTCCTTGAGCTGTACCGCGAGGCAGGTGTCGAGCACGTCGGACGACGTCATGCCCTGATGAACGAAGCGCGCCTCGGGCCCCACCTGCTCGGCGAGTGCGGTGAGAAAAGCAATCACGTCGTGGTGAACCTCGGCTTCGATCTCCGCAACGCGCCCTGGCTTGACTGCATCGCGCCCGAGCGCCCAAACCGCCGCCGCCGCCGCTGCGGGAATGACGCCGAGCTTCGCCTGCGCGTCGCAGGCGTGCGCCTCGATCTCGAACCAGATGCGCAAGCGGTTCTCGGGCGACCAGATGGCCGACATCTCGGGTCGGGAATAGCGCGGAATCATCGCATCCTCTCGTCAGCGCCGGGCCGAAAAGCCTTATCGCAGATCGGCCGGTCCGTGGGAAGCGCAGCAATCCGGTTGGCCCGCGCCCGGGCGCTAGAGCAGGCCGAGCGATCTGAAGCTGCTATGCCCGCCCTTCGCGATGATGACATGATCGTGGAGCCTTATGCCGAGCTTTTCGCAGGCACCCCTCACGTCGTGAGTCACGTCGATATCGGCCTTCGACGGCGTTGTATCCCCCGACGGATGGTTGTGCACCATGATGATCGCGGAAGCACCCAATTCGAGCGCGCGCTTGACGACTTCGCGGGTGTACACGGGCGTGTGGTCCACCGTACCGCGTTGTTGAACCTCGTCGGCCATCAGGCCGTTCTTGCGATCGAGGAAAAGCAGGCGGAATTGTTCGTTCTTGGCGTAGGCCATGCTCGCGCGGCAGTAGTCGAGGAGTCGCTGCCAGCTGTCGATCACGGGACGGGACATGACCTCCTCATTGGTACCGTCCGCCTTCGTCCACGTATGTTCAAGAAACTTAGATTCCATGGGCATAACATTGCCATCCGTGAGTGGACATGTCCATGGCCGTCCAGTAAAATCCACAAGATATTTGTGGACTGATTTGTGGAATCACCATCTATGGCAAAAAAGATAGACCGGCTCTCTGCACTCAAGGTCGAAAGAACCAAAAAACCCGGGATGTACGCTGACGGCGCTGGCCTGTGGCTTCGGGTGTTGTCGAGTGGTGCCAAGTCTTGGATCTTCCGTTTCATGATGAACGGCCGCGCCCGAGAGATGGGTCTTGGGTCGGCGAACGAAGTGACCTTAGCCGATGCACGCGAGCGGGCAATCGAATGCCGACGGCTCCGGGCTCGCGGGATAGACCCCATCGAAAACAGGCGCGGGGAACGGCAAGCAGCCGCACTGGAGGCCGCTAAGGCCATTACCTTCAAGGAGTGCGCTGAGAAATATATCGCGTCCCATAAGGCGGCATGGCGAAACAAGCAGCACCTCAGACAATGGCAAAATAGCCTCACGAAACATGTTGAGCCCGGCATCGGTGGTGTCTCAATTCAAGCGATCGACACAGCCCTC
>Ga0187766_10002329_pt1 | contig 11206 bp, 10 predicted proteins | sample 0216_QUI02_MP05__4_FD_132971 | JGI IMG/M metagenome (GOLD analysis project Ga0187766, IMG submission 132971) | Tropical peat soil microbial communities from peatlands in Department of Meta, Colombia - 0216_QUI02_MP05_20_MG | ecosystem: Environmental > Terrestrial > Soil > Wetlands > Peat ... | reverse complement strand
CATGCTGTACTCGTACATGGCGGGAATGCGGTACTTCTCCGCGAACTCGATGACGCGCTTGCGGTTCAGCAGGGTCAACGCATCCGTGACCAGGAACAGCGCGTCCGGCCGGTTCTGAATCATGGCCTGGAAGGCGGTGTCGAAGTCGTTCGGCTCGCGCACCCCCAGCGGCTGCACCGTCACGTGGAGGACTCGCGCCGCCTTCTCCACCTCCTGGAAACGCATCGTCATCCCGAGGTCGTCGGCGTTCCACAGCACCGCCATCCGCGTCGCCTTTGGGACCGCCTCCTTCAGCAGCTCCAGCCGCTTCGCGCTGAGCTCGGCCGACTCGTCGGTGACACCGGTGACGTGGCCGCCCGGCTGCGCCAGGCCATCGACGAGGCCGAGGCGGACCGCGTCGCCCACCAGCGCCATCACGACCGGGATCGACGGGCTGGCGCGCTTGGCGGCTCCGGTGGCCGGCCCGCCGACCGTCACGATGACGTCGACCTTCTGCTCGACCAGCTCGGCGGCGAGTCCGGGGAGTCGCTCCTGCTGCGCGTTGGCCCACCGGCCCAGGTAGACGAGGTTCTGGTTCTCGACGTAGCCCAGGTCCCCAAGCGCCTGGCGCAGCGCTTGCGGCGGGGCGCCGTCCGGGGGACGGGCTCCGCCAGAGAGGAATCCGATCCGCCAGGTCCTCGCGCGCGGCTGCGCGACGGCGACCCGCGGCACGACCGTGACCACCCCGCTCCCGAGCAGGCCGACGAACTCGCGTCGATTCACCGAAGGCCGTGCCGCAACGAGAGAGGGAACACGTCGGTCGCTCCGCGAGTAGACCTTACACCAGCCGGAGGGACGTGTGGGAGCGCGATTGTGCGGTAGTATCTTCGTCGCTGCGCGCGCGGTCGACGGCGAGAGGGAGGACTCACTGGTGCGGAAGCTGACCTGGCGTCGAGCATCGGGACTGGCGCTGCTCGTCGCGTGGTCGACGTGCGCCGGCGGCCCCGTGGCCTCGGCCCAGAGCCGCGGCGCGCCGCGCGTTCCCCCCGCCTTGTACCCCAACTCGTGGGCGCTCGTCGTCGGGATCAATCGCTACCAGAACGCGCCGGGCCTCGCCTACGCGGTGGCCGACGCCCGGTCCGTGGCCGACGCCCTCCCCGCTCTCGGCTTCCCCAGGGAGAACATCCGCCTGCTCCTCAACGAGCAGGCGACCAAGGCGGGCATCGAGACCACGCTGTACCGGGGCTTCCCGAAGATGGGGCCGGACGATCGCCTGCTCGTCTTCTTCGCCGGCCACGGCGAGACGCTCGCCATCCGCGGGGGCGAGGAAGGCTACCTCCTGCCCGCCGACGCCGACGCCGACGCGCTGCCGCTGACCGCGATCCCGATGGACGACCTCAAGCGCATCAGCCAGCGCCTGAAGGCCAAGCACTATCTCTTCATCATGGACGCCTGCTTCTCCGGCTTCGCGGCGACGCGCGACGTGGCGCCGGGCCGACCGACCGACGACTACCTCGCGGTCGCCCTGCGCGAGCCGGTCGTGCAGGTCATCACGGCCGGCCGCAAGGGCGAGCGCGCCATCGAGGACGGCGGCCACGGGCTCTTCACCCGGCGTCTCCTCGACGGCCTGCGCGGGCTCGCCGATCCCGAGGGACGCGGGATCATCACGGCCGCCCAGCTCGCGGCCTGGCTGGAGCCGCGGGTCGTGCGGGACTCCAAGGGGAAGATGACGCCGCAGTACGGCAAGCTCGACGGCGAGGGCCAGTTCGTGTTCGTGCGGACCGTCAAGCTCGAGGCGAAGCCGGACGTCAGACCGGAGACGAGGGTCGAGGCCAGGCCGGAGGCCAAGTCCGACGCCAAGCCCGAGTCGAGGCTCGAGGCCTCGACCGGCGGCCAGATCCCGCGCGCCGATCCGCTCACCGACGAGGCCACGCGCACGGCCTACTCCGCGTTCCAGAAGACCGAGCTGGCCCGGGCCTTCGCGGTGGGTCGGCAAGGGGGATGGGGGTCTTCGTCCAAGCGCGCGAGCCGCCCCCAGGCCGGGAACGGAGCCCTCTACAGCTGCAACAAGGCAGCCCATGACGTCTGCCGGCTCTACGCGGTCAACGACGAGGTGGTGTTCACCCGCTACGCCGCGTTCGACGAGCGGTCCCGGACGATCATCGCGGCCCTCCGTCGCGAGCGGTTCTTCTTCTCGCAGTTCGGGGACGAGCTCTACGACTTCGGGGTCGCCTCCCCCGAGGCTCTGCGGCAGGGCAACTACCACGCGGGCACCCCGACCGCCCTGCGCGGCGTCTCGACCGTGAAGACCGTCGACCTCGTCAAGATGCTGGTCTCGGCGAGCCCCCCGACGCTCGTCGACGCCCTCGACGGCGACGGCCACAAGACGCTCCCCGGCGCATTCTGGATCCGGGGCGCCGGCGACTACGCGGCGAGTGAGGACACCAACGCGGAGACTCGCGATCGCTTCGGCTACGTCCTGACCGGTCTCACGAAGGGCGACAAGACCGCGCCCCTCGTCTTCTTCTGCCTCGACTCTCGCTGCTGGCTCTCCTACAACGCGGCCCTGCGTGCCCGCGAGCTGGGCTACACCAATCTCCACTGGTACCGTGGCGGCGTCACCGCGTGGGAGGCCGCGCGGCTCGACATGCTGGACGCCGTGCAGCACGGGCAGGTCCGCTAGCGGCCGCGGCGCCGCGCCCGCCGGACGTCACGGGGTCTGCCGCTGGAACAGGAGCGGCCCGGTACAGGGCAGCGAGAGGATCCCGGTGGCGCGCAGCGAGGAGCGGTAGCGCTCGCAGACGTCGGCCTCACCGACCAGGAACCAGCGCCTGGGGAACGGACGACCGGGGGAGCGCGCGGCCAGCGTCTCCCAGGCCGATTCCACGCCGCTGCCGACCGTGATGGGCTGGCACGCGACGCTGCCATCCGGCGCGCACGAGCTGACCCAGATCTCCCAGCCGTTCACGGTAGCGACGCCCAGCGGGGCCGGCTGCTGGCCCTCGGCGGGTCGGACTGGATGCGATGCCCCGTACTGCGTGAGCCACGCCTCCTGCTCCTCGGGCGTCATCCGCACGTAGTTGGGATAGGCGAAGGCGATGCCGGGGTACACGCGCTTCCAGCCCGAGGCCGACATGCAGACCGCGGTGAGCGCATCGCGTTTGGCCTCGTCGCCGCGCAGCACTCCGATCACGCCGATGTCGTACGCGGTGTCGGTCCGCTGGCGGCAGTCCTGCCAGGCGGGGCCCCAGGGGGTCGCCTCGACCTGTCGGGTGACGCCGGAGCAGCCCGCGCTGACGAGCAGCGCCGCGAGCAGCGCGGAGACGAAACCGCTGGCGGCCGGGAACCGGAGTCGTCGATCACGCTCTCTCATCGATCCTCGATGGCGCGGGCGCGAGCCGCCGGCTCGCTATGGCCCCTCGCCTCAGTAGTCACGTGCCGGCGGGAGCGTCGGATACCCGCCGACCGGAGGCAGGTAGCTGGCACATCCCGCGAGCAGCAGCAGCAATCCGATCCAGGCATGACGCATGACGTCTCCTCGCTCGTCGACGAGTCGTGACCCGGTCATGGTACAGGACCTCGTCGTCATTCTCCGTGAGGCTCCCACGAAGATCCATGAAATCACACGGTTGAGCCCGCTGCCTCCGGTGCCGCACGGACGCGGTCCCCGTCGATAAATAAGGCCCGTGCTAGCCTGATCGTGATCATGACCATCGATCAGAAGCTCCGGCGATTCGTCCATGCCCACCGGCGGTGCGGCAGCGCGCAGGGCCACATCGAGCCGCAGGTCGGCACCGGTTTCCTGGTCTGGATCGACTGCCCGTGCGGCGCGAGCTTCGAGCACTGGGTGAGCGCACCAGCAGACGACGCCGCGCACTCTCAGCTGGCGGCGCTCCTGACGCTGGAGACCTGAGGCTTCCTACTTCGGCTTCGGAGCAAAGAGAGCGCACCACCCCTTCGGGTTGATCTTCCCGGCGACCACCTTGCACGAGTCGGGCGGGACGAAGTGGAGGCAGGCGTCGCACTCCTGCGTACCCTTGGGCTTCTGCTGATACTGGACGAGATTCTGCGCGATCTTCGTCTGCGCCTGCGCCGGTAGGGCTCTCGTCGCGAGGAGCAGCACGCCGATCTGGATGGCTGCTCGCCTCGACATGCAGGTCTTGTCCATTGTCATCTCGACAACTCCAGCAGGATGGCGGTCACCCGGGCGCCGGTGGTTTCCCACCAGGCCCGGGTGAGCCGAACCGGACTATCCGGCGTGCCGTGGCGCCGGCGTCGGCACGGCGTCGGGCCCAGTGGTCATCCGATGGCGTAGCATGCCCACGGGCCAGATCTGGCGGCCGGACGTGGCCTCGAACATCATCGCGGTCGCCGTGTACCACCCCAGCACCGAAGCGATGATGAAGAGCCACCCCGCGACCATCATCAGTCCCGGGTGCAGACTCAGGTTGGCGATCGCCGTGATCGAGGCGCCCGCCGCCAGGAATGCGAGGGTGATCCCGAGCGCGGCGCTCTCGGCGGCCGCCGCTCCCATCCACGTGATCAACGCGAGCGGAATGAACCAGAACCCCAGCTCGTGAAACGGGCCGACCGGCTGGGCGAGCTTGCCGGACAGGAAGAGCGCGTTCAGCACGCCGTAGCCGATCCAGAACGAGCCCCACGTGCCGAGCATCGCGGTCGCCAGCGAATCAGCGGCCTCGAAGGCCCACATCCCGGCGAGGAGCTGGGTGAGACCGCCCAGCACCGCCGCGAACGGGAGGATCAGGAACTGGCTCTCCGAGCCGCCGTACCAGCCGGCCATCCGCGCTGCCACCACGAAGGTCGCTCCGGCCAGGCTGTACAGACCGAGGATCCACGGCGCGGCGATCCGATGGTCCGCGCCTCTCGCCGGATCTTTGAGTGACGTGACATCCAACATAGAAGTCACCGCCTTTCTTCTTCGATGGACACCTCACTTCTACCGCCTCAACGTGAGAGCCACATGAGTGGAAGATGAGAATCGCCGCCGAGACATCCGCTCCGCAAGGCCCCGATCTCGCGGCGGGCGTTCCGCTTGCAAGCGTGCAGGGCGGGGAGCCATTGCTCCGCCACGTGGGCGGCGATCCGGTGATCCTCGTGAGGCGCGGGCCGGGCCTGATGACGGTCGGCGCGACGTGCACGCACTAGGGCGGACCGCTGGCCGAGGGCCTCGTCGTCGGCGACACGATCCGCTGCCCGCTGCATCACGCTTGCTTCGATCTGCGCACCGGGAAAGCCATGAAGGCGCCCGCCCTCGCCGATCTGCCGTGCTTCGACGCGACGACCCGCAGGATTTGTCTCTCGACCCGTGCTCGAACCCGGCCCCCGGAATCGACCGGGCCTCGAAGCTCGCGCTAGCGCGCGATCAGCTGCAGGCCGAGCACGAGACCGGTGCGCGCGAAGCTGAGCAGATGATCCCGGTAGATCGCGCGCGCGAGCCTCGACTGGGCCTCGGGATCGTCCTGTGCGCGACCGAGGCGCCTGGCGTTCGGAACGGTACGCCTCAGGGTCGAGAAGACGCCGCTGCCGACCAGGACGAGGGAGGCCCAGCCGATCCACCACGGCCGCGCGCCCTCGACGATCTCGCCCACGATCGCGGCGACGGTGACCAGCATGACCAGCGACACCAGCCGGTTCATGGGGTACGCCTCGGTGGTGACCCGCCGGTAGTAGGCGGAGATCGACGCGAGCACCTCGGACGGCAGGCGCGCCCCCCCGTGCTTGCGACACTGCACGTCGAACATCAGGTCGAACCACAGGACGGCGAGCAGGAACGCGGCTCCGGCCGCGGCGAACGTGGGCATGGAAGTAGTCATGTGACCAGCGGGAGCACCTTACACCGGCGGCCGCCTCCGCAGAAGAGCATCGCTAGCCCGATCGGGCGGCGGCCGGCGGCGTGGTAGACTCGACGGCGGCACGGCGCAGCTGGTCAACCATGAAGAGGACGTGCGCTCGCACTGCTAGCCCGGTAGCGCCGTGCTCCCAGCCGCGTCGCGCTCCTGCGCCCGACGCCTCTCCGTCGACCACGGCTCGATGAGAGCGCCCACCCGGAACGAGCGCAAGCGCCTGCTGGCCAGCGGGCTGCCCGCGCTCGTGGTGGCAACCGCCCTCGCCACCGCATTCCTGGTCGGCCTGCTCGAGGTCACGCGGACCCGGATGAGCGATCTCCTCTTCGCGGTCCATCCCGTGGCCCCGGCCCGCTCCACGGTCATCGTGGGCATCGACCGCCAGAGCTATCAGGCGCTGCTTCCGCGCTACGGGCCGCTGTCCGCGTGGCCCCGCACCCTCTACACCCAGGCGCTCGACGCGCTCGTCCCCGCGGCGCCGCGGGTGATCGCCTTCGCGATCTTCTTCGACGCCGCCCGCCCGGAGGACCCCGGGCTCGCCGCCGCCATGCGGCGCGCGGGCAACGTGCTGTTGCCGGTCGAGGCCCAGGGACCTCGTCCCTTCGATCCCCGCCGGGGCGTGGCCCAGGAGTTCGAGACCTTCGTGCGCCCGGCCGCGACGGTCCGCAACGGTGCGCTGGACGAGGGCCTCGCCAACATCACAACGAGCCCGGACAGCGTGGTGCGTGGCCTCCCGCTGAGGCTCCGGGCCGGGGACGAAGAGCTGCCGACGCTCGCCCTCACCATCGTGGCCCACTTCGCGCGCCGGCCCACCGTGCTCGACGGAGAGCCGGACGCCTCGTTCGACCGCGCGGCCGGCCGTGCGATCCCCACGACCGCGCACGACACCATGCTGATCAATTTCCTGGGGCCGCCGTCCGCGCCCGAAGGCGGAGGGCCGTTCCGCATCATCTCGTTCGTCGACGTGCTGGCCGGGCGCTTCGATGCCGAGCTGATCCGCGACCGCATCGTGCTGCTGGGTCCGACCATCCGCGGGGTGGACGAGCACGCCACCCCGACGACCGGTGACACGCGGATGTGGGGCGTTGAGATCCTTGGGAACGCCGTCGAGACCGTCCTGCACCAGCGCTTCCTGGTGCGAGTTGCTCGACCGGTGACCGCGCTGCTGATCGGATTGATGGCGCTCCTCTCCGGCCTCGTGGTGGCCGCGTGGCGCCCGCTGCCGGCGGGGCTCGCGGTGGCGGCCGGGCTCGCGGTCTACGGCACCATCGCCGCGATCCTGTTCGAGAGCGGGCTCGTCCTCGATCTGATCTTCCCGCCGGCCGCGCTACTCATCAGCTTCGCGGCCGCTCTGGCCTCCCGCCTCGTGGTCGAGCAGGCCGAGCAGCGCATGGTGCGCGAGGCGATGGGACGCTATCTGTCGCCGGCGGTGAGTCAGTGGGTCCTCGCCGATCCGGATCGACTGCGGCTGGGCGGCGAGATGCGCGAGATGACGGTGCTCTTCAGCGACCTTCGCCAGTTCACCACCCTGACCCACGCGCTCCCACCCGACGTCCTCGTGGCGCTGCTGAACGCCTATCGGACCGAGATGGCCGACGTCGTCTTCCACAACGACGGCGTGCTCGCCCAGTACGCGGGCGACGCGGTCGAAGCGTTCTGGAACGCGCCGATGGACCAGCCCGACCACGCGCCGCGCGCGTGCCAGACCGCGCTCGAGCTGGTCGCCGCCCTGGACCGGCTCCGGCCCGTGTTCGCGGCGCGGGGGTGGGCGCACCTCGACCTGGGGGTGGGGATAAACACCGGGGCGATGGTGGTCGGCAACATGGGCTCCAAGGACCGGCTGATCTACACCGCGGTCGGCGATCCGGTCAACGTGGCGGCCCGGCTGGAAGGGCTCTCCAAGGAGTACGGCGTGCACGTGGTGGTCGGCGAGGCCACACGGGCCGCCGCCTCCGAGGGCTTCGTCTATCGCTTCCTCGATCTGGTGGCGGTGAAAGGGCGTCCCGAGCCGCTCCGCTGCTACGAGGTGCTGGCGCGCGCGGGGGCGCTGACGCCGGGAGAGCAGGAGCGGCTCACGCGCTATCACGAGGCGATCGACCTCTATCGCCACCGCCAGTGGGCGAAGGCCCTCCGGATGCTCGACGCGCTGAGTCTCGAGGTTCCCGCCGACGGGCCGGTCGGCCTCTACCGACGGCGCGCCCGGGCGCTGCTCGCCGCGCCGCCGCCCGAGAACTGGGACGGCGTGTTCGTGGCCGAGACGAAGTAGGGCGCTAGGGCCTCGGGGCGGCGAGCTCGAGCGGGGAGAGCACGACGGTGCCGGGTCGCGCCGATTCGGAGCGGAGCGCGGACATTCCCGCGCTCGCCGCGCGCGCGGTGCGCGGATCGGACTCCTCAGCCATGACCTGAGTGATCTCGGCCCGCAGCGCTTCGCCGCGGTGCGTGCTGCCGGCGCGCTCGTGCCGGTACGTCACCGCGCCGGCGTGGCGCCCGATGGCGGTCACGGTGAACGGCCCATCCGCCACCGCGGTGAGCACCACGACGAACGGGCCGGCGAGCCCGGCCGGCACCTCGACCGTGCGCGCTCCGGGTCCCCCCGCGGTGAGCGAGCCGAAGACCTGATTGACCTCGATGCCCGGAGCGACGAACCCGGCGACGCGCTGACCGTCCGGCATGGCCACGAGCGGCAGGACGGGCCCCGACGTGACGACCTCGAGCGTGGACCGGTTCACGGAGAAGCCGTCCACGGCGGCGGGTCGACCGGGAAGCAACGTGGCCTTCTGGCCCGGGCTGAGGGTGACCGTCGGCCCGAGCGCGGCGGAAGCTCTTCCCACCTCCGCGACCTCGACCGCACCCGCGCGCGTCCAGCAGACGAAGGCTCCCTGCGGCTGCTGCTGGGCGCCGATGAGCCCATCGTGCGCGGTCGCGCTATAGGCGTTCGACTCGAGCGTGAGCGACGCGCGCCCGGCGAGCCAGCCGGCGACCCGCGCCCACACCGTACCGACCGTGATCAGCACGCGGAGGCGCGAGGCGTCGGGCGCGGCCATCTCGGCCTGCCGCACGGTCACCTCCGAGGCGGGCTCCACCGTCACGGTGCTCCCGTCGAGGAAGGTGATGAGGGCTCGCCCGTTCGACCCGGTGACCACCCGATCGCCGGCCGCCAGATCCGTCCCGCTCGCGCCCGACACGAGCTGTGCGGCCGCGCCACGGGCATACTCGACCGGACCGCTCAGCACCGTCAAGGTCGCGGCGGTGGCCCCACGCGTGGGCCGCTCCTGCGCCCACGCCGGTGCGGTCAGCGCGAGAAGGCCAAGCCATACCACGACGCTTCTCACGCCCGCCAGTATACGCGCGCCCGCGGCTCACGTGCGGGGAGCGGCGTGCTCCTCCTCGCTCGAAGCCGGCGGTCGAGGGGCCCTCGGCGGCTTGACGCGCTCGCTGATCCGCTCCAGGAGCACGTAGAAGACCGGGACGAAGGGGATGGCCAGGAACGTCGAGGCCATCATCCCGCCGAAGACCACCGTGCCGATGGCCTGCTGGCTGGCCGCGCCCGCTCCGGAGGCGACCATCAGGGGCACCACGCCCAGGATGAAGGCGAACGAGGTCATCACGATGGGACGGAATCGACGGCGGGTCGCCTCGACCGCGGCCTCCGCGATGGACATCCCCTCGTGGTGCAGGTCGCGGGCGAACTCCACGATCAGGATCGCGTTCTTGCTGGCGAGCGCGATCATCAAGACGAGGCCGACCTGGGTGTAGAGGTTGTTGTCGTAGCTCCGGGCGATGAGCGCCAGCACGACCCCCACCAGGGCCACGGGCACCACGAGGACGACCGCGCCGGGAGAGGTCCAGCTCTCGTAGAGCGCGGCCAGCACCAGGTAGACCAGGACGATGGAGAGCGCGTAGATGAAGTACGCTTGGTGGCCGACCCTCTTCTCCTGGTAGCTCGTCGAGGTCCACTCGTAGGCCATGCCTTGCGGGAGCGACTCGTTGGCCAGCTGCTCCATCTGGGCGAGTGCCTGCCCCGAGCTGAATCCAGGGGCGGCGGTGCCGAAGATGGCCGCCGCCGGGTACAGGTTGTAACGGGTGACCAGCTCGGTCCCCTGCACCTGCTTGACGTCGATCAGGGCATTCAAGGGGACCATCTCGCCGTTCTGGTTGCGCACGTATAGGTTTCTCAGGGCGTCCGCTTGCAGTCGGTAGGCACTATCCGCCTGGATGTAGACCTGGAACACCTGGTTGAATCGGTTGAAGTAGTTGACGAACGACGAGCCCAGGTAGGCCTGGAGCGTGTCGAACACGTTCGACGGGAGGACCTGGAGGGACTGCGCCTTGGTCCGGTCGATGTCCAGATAGACCTGCGGGCTGCGGTAGCTGAAGGTGGTGGCCAGCCCTTGCAGGCCGGGGGTCGTGCCCGCCCGCTGTGCGAGCCCGGAGGCGGCCTGCTGCAGCTCGGCCAGGCCGAGGCTTCGGCGGTCTTCGACCATCATCTGGAAGCCGCCCGTCTGCCCCAGTCCGCGGATCGGCGGCGGGATGACGACGAAGGCCAGCGCCTCCTGGATCCCGGCAAGCTGGCGGTTCAGCGTGGAGACGATCCGGTCCTGGGTCAGCGCGGCGCCCCGCTCCTTCCAGCCCTTGTACACGACGAAGGTCGCCGAGAAGTTCGGGACGTTCGCGAAGTCCAGGATCGAGAGCCCTCCGATGGTCACCCACGCCCCGACCCCATCGGTGCGCCTGAGAATGTCGTTGACCTTCTCCGCGACCTCCCGCGACCTGGGCTGTGAGGCGCCCTCGGGCAGGATCGACACCAGGATCGCGTACCCCTGGTCCTCGGTGGGCAGGAACCCGGTGGGCTGGCGGACAAAGGCCCAGGCGGTGACACCGATGATCACCACGAACACCACCAGCATCGACAGCGGGTACTTCACCATCCGGGCGACGACTCCGATATACCCGTTGGTCATCATCTCGAAGGCCCGGTTGAATCCCCAGAAGAACCAGTTGGGGCGTCGGTCCCCGCGCGGTCGCAGCCAGGTCGCGCACTGGACCGGCTTCAGGGTCAGCGCGTTCAGCGCGCTGATGACCGAGGTCGCGGCGATGACGAGCGCGAACTGGCGGAAGATCTGACCGGTGATGCCCGGCAGGAAGGCGGCCGGCAGGAACACGGCGACCAGGGCCAGGGTGATGCCCATCACCGGTCCCGTCAGCTCCTGCATGGCCTTGATCGTGGCTTCCTTGGGGGGCATCCCCCGCTCGATGTAGAACGAGCTGCTCTCCACGATGATGATGGCATCGTCGACCACGATACCGATGGCCAGGATCAGCGCAAACAGCGTCATGAGGTTCACGGTGAACCCGAGCGCCAT
>Ga0187766_10002328_pt1 | contig 11208 bp, 9 predicted proteins | sample 0216_QUI02_MP05__4_FD_132971 | JGI IMG/M metagenome (GOLD analysis project Ga0187766, IMG submission 132971) | Tropical peat soil microbial communities from peatlands in Department of Meta, Colombia - 0216_QUI02_MP05_20_MG | ecosystem: Environmental > Terrestrial > Soil > Wetlands > Peat ... | reverse complement strand
CATGCCGACGATGCCGCACATGCTGCGCTTAGCTCCTCAAACCTTCACGCCCTTCTCTTCCGCGGTCTCTTCGGCGTGGCGCTTCACGCGATATTCCCCGAGCATCGCGCGCAGACCGTTCGCCATGGACTCGCCATAGGGCATGAGCACCGAGTGCCGCCACCAGTCCCCGCCATCGAGCCGCAAGAGCTGCCCGAGCATGACGAATATTCCAAAGAGCACGAACCCGCGCAGCGCCCCGAAGAAGAAGCCAAGCAGTCGATCCGTGCCGCTAAAGAGCGAGAGGCGCACGAAGTGATTGAGACCAGCGCCGATCGCCGCGCCGATGAGCAGCACGAGCACGACGATGATGGCGCGCGCGGCCCAGGGGCGCACATCGCCCGAGAGCAGACCGCCTAGGTGCGGGCCCAGCACGTAATAGAAATGCCAGGCGACGAGCAGAGCCACGATCCAGGTCACCAGGGCGACGGCCTCGCGCAGAAATCCGCGCAGCGCACCAACGACTGCGGAGAGGACGATGGCGGTGATCACCAGGTAATCAGTCAAATTCATCGCGGACAACCGGGAGCGCGCCCACTGCGCGGCGCGGATTGTACAAGAGCACCCAAGGCCGTGCCTAAGGGTTGGCGCACGCGGCGTGACGCACTACTCGGGCACGACCGCGCCGCTCAGGCCCGCGGCCTGCATCCGCGCCGCAAGCGCGTTCGCCGCGTCCCGCTCACTCACCGGCCCTACGCGCACCCGGTAGAGCCGCGCGCCGGAACTTCCCTGCGACACGCTCGCCTTGAACCCATTCGTGCTCGCCTGCCGCGCCAAGCGATCCGCATTCGCACGGCTGCGAAAACTACCAAGCTGTACCACCCAACCGCCTGCACCCGCAGGCGCAGCCGCGGCGGTGTGCGCGCTCGCGCCCGCTTGGGACGGCTGGTGCGATGGCGCGGGAGCGGGAGTTGGCGCAGTTGCACCTGCCGACGCCGCGGGGTGCAACGCAGGCGCCGGTTCCGCGGCAGTTGCCACAATCGCCGTGCTGCTCGCGAGCGGCGCAGGAGCCGCCGGACCGCTCACCTTGTCCGATGCCCGCGAGTGCGCATCCTCGCCAAGATGTATGACGTACGAGCGCGGTGACGCCGGTTCACTTGAACTCGCCGTTCGCGACGAGGGCCGCAACGGTCCTCTCAATACCTCGGGCACCACCGCCACGATGAGCGCTACGAGAAGGATTGCACCCGTCAGCCGCTCTTTCACCGTTGGTCACTCACGATGGGGGCAAAGCCGCCTAAAGCAAGCTCCCGAGATGGCCGCCACTGGCAGCCGCTTTTTACGAGTATATCTGAAGCCACTCAAGCGCCGGTCCCACCGTGTAGAGCGAACCGAATACGACGACGCGATCACCCGGGCGGGCGGCGGCCGCGGCCAAGTCGCAACCCGCCGACACGGATGGTGCGAGTGTCACCCGCTCGCGCGGGACACCGAGCCGCTCAGCGAGTTCACCGGCACTCGACCCGCGCGGACCTGGCAGCGCGCACACGATCCACTGATCGATGAGCGGGACGAGGCTCGAGGCGATCGCGCGCGCGTCCTTGTCTTTGAGCACACCGATGACGCCGAACGTTCGTGCGCCGCGCGGCGCGCCCTCTCGCAGGGGCGGCAACGGGCGCTCGCGAAGCTGCGCAGCGAGCACGTGCGCCGCGGGTTCGTTGTGCGCAATGTCGAGGATCCACTCGACTTCGCCCTCGATCACCTGGAAGCGCCCCGCGAGCTGCACGCTGCGCAGCGCCGCGGTGACCGTGCGCTCATCAAGCGGCCCGAGACGCGTGGCGAGCGCGCGCGCCGTGGGACGCGCGGGCGCGCCGAGGCCGAGAGCGGTGTACGCGGCAATCGCGGTCGCGGCATTGCGGTACTGGATGGCCCCGGCGAGGGCCGAGGGCGGGAGCGCCCGTAGTTCGAGTCCGAGACCCTCGTACTCCCAGACACCGCCGGCACCTACGCGCCAGTGGAAATCACGCTCCGCCACGAGCGGGCGCGTGCCGCGGGCGGCGATCGCGGCGAAGACGCTCGCGGGCATCTGCGGCGTACCGAGCACCGCCGGGCGGCCCGGGCGAAAGATGCCCGCCTTCTCGGCGCCGATGAGCTCCAGGGTGTCGCCGAGGAAGTCGGTGTGATCGAACCCGACGGAAGCGAGCACGGCAACATCGGCATCGAGCACATTGGTCGCATCGAGTCGTCCGCCAAGTCCCACCTCGAGAATGGCGATGTCCACCGCGCGCTCTTTGAAGACGAGAAGCGCCGCGAGTGTGTTGTATTCGAAGAACGTGAGCGTGGTCGAGCCGCGCGCGGCCTCGATGCGCTCGAAGGCGCCGATCAGCTCCGCATCGCCGACCTCCCTGCCATCGATGCGAATGCGCTCGTTGTAGCGGATGAGGTGTGGCGAGCTGAAAAGGCCGGTCGCAGCTCCTCGCGTCCGGAAGAGCGCCTCGAGGTGCGCGACGATCGAGCCCTTGCCATTGGTGCCACCCACCGTGATGACGGGGAACGCCGGCGCATCGAGCCCGAGCACGCTCGCCACGGCGGCGACGCGCGCGAGGTCCATGTCGATGCTCTTCGGATGCACCGACTCCTGGTGATGGAGCCAGTCCTCAAGCGTGCGCACCGGAACGGGCGTAGCGCGGCGCTGCGCCTTCAGGCGGCGGCGGCGGCGGGCAGCTGCAGCAGAAGCCGCAGCAGCGCGGCGATGCGATCGCGCATCTCGCGGCGGTCGACGATCATGTCGATCGCGCCGTGTTCGAGCAGGAATTCGCTGCGCTGGAAGCCCTCGGGCAGCGTCTCGCGCACGGTCTGCTGAATCACCCGAGGACCCGCGAAGCCGATGAGCGCGTGCGGTTCGGCGAGGTTCAGGTCCCCAAGAAGCGCAAGACTCGCGGACACGCCTCCCGTGGTCGGGTCGGTGAGCACGGAGATGAACGGCAGGTGTGCCTGCGCGAGCCGCGAGAGCGCCGCGGCGGTCTTCGCCATCTGCAGAAGCGAATACAGCGCCTCCTGCATGCGCGCCCCGCCGCTTGCGGAGAAACACACGAATGGCCGCTTTTCCTGAATGCAATAGTCGACCCCACGCTTGAACCGCTCGCCGACTACTGAGCCCATCGAGCCGCCGAGAAACTGGAACTCGAAGGCGCAGGCGACGATCGGCAGTTCGTGCAAGGTGCCGGCAAGGACAACGAGTGCATCACTCTCCCCGGTCGCCTTCTGCGCCTGCGCGAGCCGTTCGCGATAGCGCTTGCTGTCGCGGAACTTGAGCGGGTCCTCGGGCGCGATACCCGCGCCGATTTCCTGGCTCGAGCCCGGATCGATGAAGCGCGAGAGCCGCTCGCGCGCGCCGATCCTCATGTGATGGCTGCACTTTGGGCACACGTAGAGATTGCGTTCGAGTTCGGCGCGGTAGAGCACGGCATCGCACGCCGGGCAGCGGATCCAAAGCCCCTCGGGGACCGAGCGCGTGCGCCGTTCGGTCTTGATGCGCGAGGGCGTGATCTTCTCGAACCAGGACATTTAGGCGCGGCCGCTCATCAGTTGGGGGGAAACGATCATATCCGATCAGGGGAAAAGATCCCCCGCGGCGGGTCCTGGCAGCGCGAACGCCTGCGGGTAGCGCACCGCGTGGAGGTAGAGGCCCGCGGCGGGCGCGGTGGCGGCGCTCTGGGCGCGGTCGCGGCTCGCGAGCACCTCCGCCGCGCGGCCCGGCGGCAGATCGCCCTTGCCGATCGCGATGAGCAGGCCCGCAACGTTGCGCACCATGTGGTGCAGGAAGGCGTTGGCGGTCGCCTCGATCAGCACCCACTCGCCGTGGCGCGCGATGCTGAGGCGCTCGAGCCGCCGGATCGGGGACTTGGCCTGACATTCCGCGGAGCGAAAAGCGCTGAAGTCGTGCTCACCCTCGAGCGAGCGGGCCGCGAGCTGCATGCGCTCGGGGTCGAGCGAGCGATGCACGCAGGCGGCGCGGTGCGCGTAGAGCGCGGAGCGCGCCGCGCGGTTGAGGATCAGGTAGCGGTAGGTGCGGGCTTCCGCGCTGTAGCGCGCGTGAAAGTGCTCCGGTACCGCAAGCGCCCAGGAGAGACTGATATCGGGCGGCAGCTCGCTGTTGCCGCCCAACACCCAGCCGCGGGGCGCGCGTACGGCGCGGGTGTCGAAGTGCGCGACCTGACCGAGCGCGTGCACACCCGCGTCGGTGCGTCCCGCGCACACAAGATTCACCGGCTCCGCCGCGATGCGGCTCAAGGCGCGCTCGGTGACCTCCTGGATGGTGGGGAGCGAGGGTTGCGCCTGCCAGCCCGCGTACGCGGAGCCGTCGTACTCGATGCCGACGGCAATTCTGGACACGCGCGCGGTGAACTCTCGAGGGCCGGGAGGGCAGGTTCAGCCGGGGAGCGACTCCATCAGGCGCTGCGCTTCCTGCTTCTGCGCGGCCGACCCCTCGTTGAGGACCTCCTCGAGGATGTTGCGTGCACCGTCCGGATCCCCCATGTCCATGTAGGCGCGCGCCAGATCGAGCTTGGTGCCGACCTCGCTCATCGTGGCCGGCTCGAGATCGGGCAGCGCCAGATCTTCGGCGTCCAGCCTTTGTGTGGCGATGAAGGAAGGACTGTCTTTGCCACCGGGGTGGGTCGAAGTCCCGACATCGAGATCGAGCCCACCGCCCCCGTTGGCAGCCGCGGGACCCCCGACGTCGAGGTCGAGACCCGCGCCGGGGAGTGTGTGGGTTGCATCGCCCACATCGACTTCGAGATTCCCCTTGGAACCGAGCGCCGCGAGTCGCCCGGTCGTCGCGGTATCCGGTAAGGGGGCCGCACCCTCCGCGGTATTACTGTCCTGCTCATCGAACTGCCAGAACCCGGTCGAGGCCTGTTCCTCGTCGGCGCCCTTGTCCTTCCCCCGCAGCTGAGCCTCTTCCATGACGCGGCGTGAACGCTCGTCAACGCCGGCAACGAGCGTCGCCGCCTCGGGGGTGGAGGTCGCGGCGGAGGCAATGCCGGGCTGATCGACGGTGTCCGCCTGGCCGATATCGAGTCCGAGATCATCGATGGCGAGCTCGGCGGTTGCCTCACTGGCGCCCTGTCTCAGGGCGCTCTCGATTTTGCGTTTCCGCGTCGTGCTGTCCTTGTTGGCGAGGTTGGGCTGCTCGACGGTGGGACCTTCCATCTCGGCCGTGGCGCCCGTCGGGTCAGGACGGATTTTTTGCGTCATCTGCCGCGTGGTTCCGGTCGTACTCGAGAACGTACGCTCGAGCAGCGCCGCGTTGCGGTCGGTTGCCTGGGTGGGCGAATCGAACGCGTGCTCGATGGGCGCCGCGCCGACATCGAGATCAACTGCCCCGCCGCCCCCCGGCACCGGCTCGCCGAGCAGGTCGAAATCGACGCGGCTCTGCCCGCCCTCGAGATCGAGATCAACCCCGCCCGCGAGCGCCCCGCCGGCGGGGGCGGCGCCGGAGAACATCGGGTCTTCGGGCGCGAGCTGCTTGCCCATGATGAGGATCTTTTCCCATTCGCCCGGGGGCGCTTCGGCGCGCGTCCCGGCGAGCTCGCGTGCCGTCTGCAGGAACTGCTCCTTGTTGCCCCAGACGAAAAATACTTCCAGCAGCTTCAGGCGCAGATCGCGCCGCTCGGGCTCGCGCGCGATGGCAATGCGAATCAGGTCGGCCGCCTGATCGTAAAGGCCATACGCCATGTGGAAATCGGCCTCAGCGAGCGGATCACCCTGGTCGAGATGAATCGCGGTCTCGCTGCTGATCGTCTCATCGCCCGTGACGTGCTTCGCTGCTGGCGCCCCCGGGCTCGCTCCGCCACTTAGACGCGGGTGCAGGCCGGACTCCTCGACGAGGAAACCCGTGTCGGGTGCCGGGGCCGTGGCACGCATCGGCGGGGGTTCGGGCGCTGGGGCCGGGGCGGCGGCACGCAGCGGAGGTGTCACCGGCGCCGGTTCAGGCTCGCGCTCCGGCTCGGGGTGAAACTCGACCTCCTCGCTCGCCGCCGTGAGCCGATCGAGCGAACTGTCGAACTCCGAGGCGCGACGCGCGCGTACCAGGCGGAGGATGATGAAGGCGAGGACGGCGCCGAGCAGCACGAGGAGTGCCCACCAGTACTGCATGAGCGTATCGACGAGCGAGCCGCTCGGGGCTGCGGGTGCGGGCTTTGGTTTGCTTTCAGGTGCCGGCTTCGCCGCGACCGGTGGCGGCGGCAACTTCTCTTCGGATGCGGGCGGGGGCGGCGCCTGCTCTGCGGCGGCGGGCGCTTGCGCCACAGGCGGCGCGGCTGTCGGCTGCGCGACGGGCGGCGGTGGTGGTGTCACCGCCGGTTGAGGCGGCGGAGGTGGCGGCGCGTTCTGTTTGGCCGCGAGCTGCGCCTGCATGCGCGCGAGATCGGCGTCCTTCATCTCGATCAGGCGCTTCGAGTCATCGAGCTGGTGTTTGGAGTCGGCGAGCTGCCCTTCGAGATCGTGTACGCGTCCCTTGAGGTCATTTACCTCGGCGGCGTTGGCAGCGTTGGCGGCAGCGGTCGCCGCGGCGGCTGCGGCGGCCGGTGACTCCGTGGGAGTCACGAGCCTGAGGTGCCCGGACTGGGCGGGGCGCGGTGCGGCCGGTGTGCCCTGGCCCTCGCGCCAGGCCTCATATTGGCGATGAATTTCAGCACTCGCCGTGCTCGGGGAGACCGCGGCCGCCTGCTCTGCATCCGGAATGCGCAGCACCGCACCCGCATGCAGCCAGTTCATGTTCTTGTCGAAGGCGTGCGGGTTCGCCTGATAGATCGCCAGGATCCAACTGCGCGTCTGCGCCGCGTTGGGTGAGGAGCCGGCAACCTCACTCGCGATTCCGGAGAGCGTGTCCCCGCGTTGTACGAGGCGCTCGCCACTCGTCTCGGCGCTCGGCGCCTTGGCGGGCGGCGCGACCTTCGGAGCCGGAGGTGGCGGCGGTGGCGGCGGACTCGGAGCGGCAGTCGGGTGCTCCGCGGCACGCGCGATCGTCCCCTCACGCGCTCCCATACCGGTGGTCGGCGCCGTCGTCGGAGCCGCGGCCACCGCGGAGGTCGAGGGCGCATACACCGGCGGATCGAGAAGCAACGTGTACTCGCGCACCAGGTGGCCGCGCGACCAGTTCACCTCGATGAGAAGGGTGATGAAGGGATCGGTGATGGGTTCGTTCGACCTCAGGCTAACCACTGCCCGCCCATCGCCCTGATTCACCGTCCGCACGATGACGTTGGAGAGATATCCGGGATAGTCGAGCCCATAGCGCGCAAAGGTGTCACGCGAAGCGATCTGAGCCTGGATGGTATTGAACTCATCCGGGGCGACATCCACGAGCTCGACTTCGGCCTTCAGGGGCGCATTGAGCGGCGAAAGGAGCCGAACGTCTCCCAGACCGAGTGCCAACGCCGCCGAGGGCAAGGCCAGCAGCAGCGCGAGCATCGGGCTCGAGCGTCTCAGGATCATCAAGCAACCCCGGTAGGCGGCAAGGCGTGAAATGTCTTTTTTAAACAAAAGGATAGGTCACAAGTCGCAACCCGACCCATGAATTTGGGGGGAATATAGCTTAAATGTGCCGTTGGGCCAAAGCCTCCGCGATCTGGACGCTGTTGGTCGCGGCCCCTTTGCGCACATTGTCGGCCACAATCCATAAGTTAAGTCCTCGCTCAGAGGCGAGATCTTCACGGATTCTGCCCACATAAACTGTGTCGCGGTTCGCTGCCTCGGTAGCGGCCGTGGGGTAGCCCCCGGGGCGGCGCTCATCGAGAACCGTGACGCCTGCCGCATTCTCAAGCAGCTCCCGCGCCCGCGGGGCGCCAAGGTGATGTGTGGTCTCGAGGTGCACGACCTCGGAGTGTCCGTAGAAGACCGGCACACGCACGGCAGTGGCGTTCACGCGCAGTGTGGGCGCGGCGAGGATCTTCCGTGTCTCCCAGACGATCTTCATTTCCTCGCGGGTGTAGCCGTTGTCTTCGAAGCGATCGATGTGCGGCACGCAGTTGAATGCGATCTGCCGTGCGCCCTCGCGAACGGCGATCGGCCCCTGCCCGCTCAGGAGCGCGATGGCCTCACGCGCGAGCTCTTCGAGCGCCACGCGTCCGGCGCCCGAGACCGACTGATAGGTCGCGACCTCGAGGCGCTCGATGCCGGCCGCATCGTAAAGGGGCTTAAGTACGACGACGAGTTGAATGGTGCAGCAGTTCGGATTGGCAATGATGCCGGGGCTGCGGAAGAGCGCGAGCGCCTCGAGATTCACCTCCGGAACGATGAGCGGCACCTCCTCCCGGTAGCGGAACTCCGAGGTGTTGTCGATGACCGTACAGCCGGCGGCAACGGCGCGCGGTGCGTACTCGCGCGAGATGGCCGCGCCCGCGGAGAAGAGCGCGAGGTCGGCTTGCGCGAAATCGAAACCGGCGAGCTCGCGCACCGGCACGCTTTTTCCACGGAAGGTCACGCTGCGCCCGAGCGAACGCTCGCTCGCAAGTGCGTGGAGCTGTGAGACCGGAAACGCCCGCTCCTCCAGCACCTCAATCATGGTTTCGCCGACGAGGCCGGTGGCACCGACTACGGCAACACGGAACTCTCTAGCCATACCGCTCTCCTTGCGGACGCGCGTGCGGGGCCAACACTCAGCCTCGCTTCGTTGCGGTAATGTCGGGCGTCGCTGATTTCACGTCGGCGTTCTGCGCCCGGTGGCGCAGGTAATGGTCCATGAGCACGATCGCGAGCATCGCTTCCGCGATCGGTGTCGCCCGCAGCCCGACGCACGGATCATGGCGACCGGTGGTGGCGATCTCGACCGCGTTGCCTTCGAGGTCGATGGTCTGTCCGGGTACCTGAATGCTGGAGGTGGGTTTAAGCGTGAGGTGCGCAATCACGTCCTGGCCGGAGGAGATGCCACCGAGCACCCCTCCGGCGTGATTGCTGCGAAAGCCCGCGGGCGTGAGCTCATCGCGGTGCTCGCTGCCGCGCTGCGCCGCGGCGCGCGTGCCCGCGCCGATCTCGACCGCCTTGACGGCATTGATGCTCATGAGCGCATGGGCGATGTCGGCGTCCAGCCGATCGAACACGGGTTCGCCAAGGCCCGGCGGCACCCCGCTCGCCACGACCGTGACCCGCGCGCCGATTGAGTCGCCTTCGCCGCGCAGTTTCCAGATGAGCGCCTCTAGTTCCGCCAGACGCGCCGGATCGGGACAGAAGACGGGGTTCTGATAGGCGAACGCGGGATCGACGGGTTCGGGCAGGAGTGATCCCGCCTGGCTCAGGTAGCCATAGATGCGCACCCCGAGGCGGCTCGCAAGATAGCGCCGGGCGATCGCGCCCGCCGCAGTGCGCATGACGGTCTCGCGCGCCGACGAGCGCCCGCCGCCGCGGTAATCGCGCACGCCGTACTTCTGCTGGTAGGTGTAGTCGGCGTGCCCCGGGCGGAAGCGGTCCTTGATCTTGTCGTAGTCACGCGAGCGCGCATCGGTGTTGTCGATGAGGATGCCGATCGGTGTGCCGGTCGTGCGTCCTTCGAATACGCCCGAGAGGATGCGCACCTGATCGGCCTCGCGCCGCTGACTGACGAAATGAGAGGTGCCGGTGCGGCGACGGTCGACGTCCTGCTGCAGATCCGCCTCGGTGAGTTCAAGTCCCGGCGGGCAACCATCGACGATACAGCCCATAGCGGGGCCGTGGCTCTCGCCGAAGGTCGTGACCGTGAAAAGTCTGCCGATCGAGTTGCCAGACATGGTGTCGGGATATGGGCGTTTCAGTGCCGGGTGAGCTGCTCGCGTGTCAGGAGAAAGACTCCGCCACCGCCGCGCTCGAACTGCAGCCATACGAAAGGCAGGCGGCGATACGCCCGGCGCACCGCCCCCTCGGCGTTGCCGACCTCGACGATCAGCAACCCCCCGGGCCGGAGGTGTCTTGCGGCCTCGCGCAGGATGACGCGCACCGAGTCGAGTCCGGCGCCGCCGGCTGCGAGTGCCAGGCGCGGCTCGTGCCGGTATTCGGGCGGCAGGCTCCTGAGCTCACGGGTTCCCACGTAAGGCGGATTCGCCACGATGATATCGTAGCGCCGCGCGCCGAGCGCGCTGAAGTGGTCCGACTTCAGCAACCGCACGCGCCGCCCGAGACGATGACGCTGCACGTTGCGGCGGGCGACCGCGAGCGCCGCGGCGGAGATGTCCAGAGCATCGACGCGCGCGCGCGGCAGCGCCCTGGCGCAGGCGATGGCGATGCATCCCGACCCCGTCCCAACATCGAGGACGCGCGTGACGCGCGCCGCGTCGATCCAGGGCGCGAAGCGCCGCTCGATGAGCTCGGCGAGTGGCGAGCGTGGTATCAGCACGCGCTGATCCACATAAAAAGGAATGCCCGCGAACCAGCCAACGCCCGTGAGATAGGGCAGCGGAATGCGCTCCTTGACACGGCGCGTCAGCACTTCGCGCACCCGCGCCTCCCCGCGCGCGCCGACCCGTCGCGCCGCGACTGACGCGCCGTCCGTGGGCGAGAGGCCAAGCGCGTGCAGCACGAGCGCTGCGGCCTCATCCCAGGCGTTGTCGGTGCCGTGACCGAAGAACACACGGGCGCGCTTGAGGCTCCTCGCCGTGCGCCCGATGAGCGCGCGCACCGTGAGCGCGCGCGTCCGGCCCCCTCGCCCGCGCACGGGACGCGGGGCGGTATGAAATAATTCGCTCCTCATGACGACGGTGCGCGCCCGCTGGCTCCTCGCCGCCGCCGCGCTCGGCGCGGCGCTCGGTGGTTTTTGGCTCGCGCAACAACTTGACAGGGGCGGCCCGCACCTGGCAAGCGGCACGTGGCTTCCGCAGGCGAAGCCACTTCCCGAGTTTCATCTCACCGACACCACCACCCGGCCCGTGTCGCGTGCGGATCTCGAAGGCCCGCCCGCGCTCATGTTCTTCGGCTTCACCCATTGTCCGGATGTCTGCCCGACGACGCTCCTCAAGCTCGCGCAGATCAAAAAGCGCGTGGCCTCCGCACCGCTGCGGGTGTTGTTTGTGAGCGTCGACCCGCAGCGCGACACGCCCGCGGTACTTGGCCTCTACGTGCACGCCTTCGATCCCGCGTTCGAGGGAATCACCGGCGATCCGCAGGCTATTGCCGCCCTCGCGCGCAGCGTCGGCGTCGCCACGAACCGCATCGAGCTCCCGGGCGGGGACTACACGATGGATCACTCCGCGGTACTCT
>Ga0187766_10002327_pt1 | contig 11210 bp, 9 predicted proteins | sample 0216_QUI02_MP05__4_FD_132971 | JGI IMG/M metagenome (GOLD analysis project Ga0187766, IMG submission 132971) | Tropical peat soil microbial communities from peatlands in Department of Meta, Colombia - 0216_QUI02_MP05_20_MG | ecosystem: Environmental > Terrestrial > Soil > Wetlands > Peat ... | reverse complement strand
CGAGGACGACATCGTGCGGTTCGAGGACGATTACCAGCGCGCCCCCGCCCCGGGCGGCAACAGCCGGCGCCCGCGCCGCCGGGCGGGCCGCTAGTGCCGCGCGCGGCGGGCGCCCTCCACGTGGCCATCCTGGCGGGGGGCCGCGGCGAGCGGTTCTGGCCCCTCAGCACCCCCGAAGCGCCCAAGCAGTTTCTGGCCCTGGCCGGCCCCGGCCCCGAGCGGGGTCGCGGGGCGACGCTGCTCCAGCAGGCGGCGGCGCGGGCGGAGGGCCTGGCCCCGTGGGCCCGGCGCCTGGTGGTGGCGGGGCGCGCCCACGCCGCCCTGGTGCGGGCCCAGCTCCCGGAGCTCCCCTCGCACAACGTGATCCTGGAGCCGGCCGGGCGGGACACGGCGGGGGCCATCGCGCTGGCGTGCGCGTGGGCCGCCCGGCGGGACCCGGCGGCGCGCCTGCTGGTGACGCCGGCGGACCACGCCGTGCCCCACGCGGCCGCCTTCCGCGAGGCCGTGGGGGCCGGCCTGCGCGTGCTGGACGCCCGCCCCGAGGCCCTCGTCACGCTGGGGATGGGGCCCACGCGGCCCGAGACGGGTTACGGCTACATCCAGGTGGGAGACCCCGTGCCGGGCGTGCCGGGGGCGGCCTGGGCCCGCCGCTTCACCGAGAAGCCGGACCCGGCCACGGCCGAGGGGTTCCTCCGCGAGGGCGGCTACCGCTGGAACAGCGGGATCTTCCTCTGGGCGCTGGCCGGCATCCGGGAGCGCCTGCGGGAGCACCTCCCGGCCCACGCCGCGCTGGTGGATCGCCTCTGCGAGCTGGAGGAGGCGGCGTGGCCGGCCGCCCTGGAGGCGGAGTTCCCGCGCCTTCCCAAGATCTCCATCGACTACGGCGTGATGGAAAAAGCATCCGACGTGGCCGTCGTGCTGGCCGACTTCGCCTGGGACGACCTGGGGGCGTGGAGCGCGCTGCCGCGCGTCTTTCCGGCCAACGGCCAGGGCAACGTCGTGCAGGGGCCGGCGCGCCTGGTGGACGTGGAGGACTGCATCGTCGTTTCCAGCGGGCGGCCCATCGGCGCCGTGGGGCTGCGCGGCCTGGTGGTGGTGGAAGGCCCGGGCGGCGTGCTGGTATGCCCGCGGGAGCGGGCGCAGGAGGTGCGCCGCATCGCCGAAGAGCGCTAGCAGGCTGCTGAAAAAGGCCCATCTGCGGCGTTGGCACGCTCGGGCGCTCGCTGCGGCGTACCCGGAGTACGCCTCACTCAGCCCATCGCGTGCCGCCTTGCATCTGGACCTTTTTGAGCGGCCTGCACGGGGCGGGGTTCAAAGGGTTGCTGATAAGAGCCCGCCTCCCCATTGCGGAGCGCGGAATCCACGTGCCGCCTTGCATCTGGACCCTTTTGAGCAGCCTGCACGTGCGGAGGCAAAGGAGGAAGGATGACGCGGCGGGCCCTCATCACCGGGATCACCGGCCAGGACGGGTCCTACTTGGCCGAGCTGTTGCTGGAAAAGGGCTACGAGGTATTCGGGGTGGTGCGGCGCTCCAGCACGGAGACGCTGGACCGGATCGAGCACCTGCGGGACCGGGTGAGCCTCTGCCAGGGAGACCTGCTGGATCAGTCCTCCCTGGCCACGGTCCTCCGCGACGCGCGGCCGCACGAGCTGTACAATCTGGGGGCCCAATCGTTCGTCCCCGCCTCCTGGAACCAGCCCGTGCTCACGGGCGAGTTCACGGCGCTGGGGGTGACCCGGATGCTGGAGGCGGTGCGCCAGGTGGATCCGACCATCCGGTTCTACCAGGCCAGCTCCAGCGAGATGTTCGGCCGGGTGCGGGAGACGCCGCAGACCGAGCGCACACCCTTCCACCCCCGCAGCCCCTACGGCGTGGCCAAGGTGTACGGCCACTTCATCGCGGTGAACTACCGGGAGAGTTACGGGCTGTTCATCTGCTCGGGCATCCTGTTCAACCACGAGTCGCCCCGGCGGGGCCTGGAGTTCGTGAGCCGCAAGATCACGGACGGCGTGGCGCGCATCAAGCACGGCCTGGCCCGGGAGCTGCGCCTGGGCAATCTGGAGGCGCGGCGGGACTGGGGCTACGCCGGGGACTATGTGGAGGCCATGTGGCTGATGCTGAACCAGGATGTGCCGGACGACTACGTGGTGGCCAGCGGCGAGACCCACTCGGTGCAGGAGTTCTGCGAGGTGGCCTTCGCCCGCGCCGGTCTCTCCTGGCGCGACCACGTGACGGTGGATCCGCGGTTCGTCCGCCCCGCCGAGGTGGACGTGCTGCTGGGTGACGCCGCCAAGGCCCGCGCCCGGCTGGGGTGGAAGCCCCGCGTGACGTTCCGCGAGCTGGTCGAGATGATGGTGGACGCCGACCTCGCCCGCTTGGCCGTCCCCCCCCGTCGCGCGAAAGGGTGAGCGTGCGGGTGCTGGTGACCGGCATCGCCGGCTTCGCCGGGTCGCACCTGGCCGAGGCCCTGGCGGCCCGCGGCGACGTCCTGAGCGGCCTGGTGGAGCCGGGCACCAGCCTCCGGAACCTGGAGCCGGCCCTGCAGCGCTTCCCCGGCGCTTTGGCCCCGGGCCGCCTCCCCCAGGTGGACCTGCGGGACGGCGAGGCCGTCGGCGCCGCCCTGCGGGACCTGGGGCCCGACGCCGTCGTGCATCTGGCCGCCATCGCCTACGTGCCCTACGCCGTGGCCCATCCGGCCGAGACCTTCGCCGTGAACGTGGGCGGCACGCGGCACGTGCTGGAGGCGGTGGCGCGGCACCGGCCCCGGGCCCGGACGCTGGTGGTGACCACCAGTGACTTCTATCGGCCGGCCCCCGACGGGCGGCGGGCCATGGACGAGGACCACGCCATCGAGCCGCGCAACGCCTACGCCGCCAGCAAGGCCGAGGCGGACCGGCTGGCGGCGGAGCACGCGGCGGCGGGGCTGCCCGTGGTGCGCTTGCGCCCCTTCAACCACACCGGGCCGCGCCAGGAGGCGCGCTACGTCTGCTCGGATTTCGCCCGCCAGGTGGCCGAGGCGGAGGCGGGGCAGCGGGAGCCCGTCATCCGCGTCGGCAACCTGGACGTCTGGCGCGATTTCAGCGACGTAGGCGATATCGTGCGGGGCTACGTCCTGGCGCTGGAACGGGGGCGGCCGGGGGGCGTCTACAACCTCTGCGCGGGGGTGGCCGTGCGCGTCGGCGAGATACTGGACCGCCTCGTGGGCATGGCCCGCCGCCCCATTCGGGTGGAGGTGGACCCGGCCCGCTGGCGCCCGGCGGACACCCCGTGGTTCCTGGGGGACGGGGGGCGGGCGTGCCGCGAGTTGGGCTGGACCCCCGCCATCCCGCTGGAGCAGACTTTGCGCGACCTACTGAATTACTGGCGCGCCGGGCTGGCCGCCCCTGCGGCGGCCCGGGGGGCGGCCGGCGCGGGGGATATCCCATGAACATCTGCGTGGTGGGCACGGGCTACGTGGGGCTGGTGACGGGGGCGTGCTTCGCCGAGTTCGGCGTGAACGTCACCTGCGTGGACAAGGACACGGCCAAGATCCGCCAGCTCCGCGAGGGGAAGGTCCCCATCTACGAGCCGGGGCTGGGCGATCTGGTGGCCAAGGGCATCCGGGCGGGGCGTCTCCGCTTCATCGACGACCTGGCCGAGGGGGTGCGGTCCTCCCTGGTGCTCTTCATCGCGGTGGGCACGCCGCCGCTGGGCGACGGCTCCACGGACCTGCGCTATGTGGACGAGGTGGCGGAGGCCATCGCCCGGCACCTGGACGGCTACAAGCTGGTGGTCACCAAGAGCACCGTGCCGGTGGGCACGGGGCGGCGCATCCGCGAGATCATCGCGCGCACCCGGCGCGAGAACGTGGAGTTCGACGTGGCGGCCAACCCCGAGTTTCTGCGGGAGGGGGCCGCCATCGAGGACTTCCTGCGCCCCAACCGGGTGGTGATCGGTGCCGAGAGCCCGCAGGCGGTGGCCATCCTGAAGGACCTCTACCGCCCCCTCTACCTGCTGGAGACCCCCTTCGTCCTCACGGACGTGCCCACGGCCGAGCTGATCAAGTACGCCGCCAATGCCTTCCTGGCCACCAAGATCTCCTTCATCAACGAGCTGGCCCGGCTGGCCGAGGCGTTGGGCGTGGACGTGCACCAGGTGGCCGTGGCCATGGGGCTGGACAACCGCATCGGGAAGAAGTTCCTGCACCCCGGGCCCGGCTTCGGCGGGTCGTGCTTCCCCAAGGACCTCAGCGCCCTCGCCCAGCTCGGCAGGGAACACGATGTTGCGCTCGGCGTGGTGGAGGCCGCGCTGGCGGCCAACGGGCGCCAGCGGGCCTGGGCCGTGGAGAAGATCGAGGCGGCGGCCGGCGGTGTGGCCGGGAAGGCGGTGGGGGTGCTGGGCCTGGCCTTCAAGCCCAACACGGACGACATTCGCGAGGCCCCCGCCATGGCCATCGTGGGCGAACTGCGGGCGCGCGGGGCCCGGGTGCGGGCCTACGATCCGGAGGCCATGCCGCGGGCCCGCGAGTTCTTCGCGGACCTGGACTGCCGCGCGGACGCCTACGCGGTGGCCGAGGGGGCGGACGCGCTGGTGGTGGTGACGGAGTGGAACGAATTCCGCAACCTGGACCTGGAGCGCCTCCGCGGCCTGATGGCCCGCCCCGTGCTGGTGGACCTGCGCAACGTGTACGACCCGGCCAAGGCCCGCGCCCTGGGCTTCGCCTACCACGGCGTCGGCCGCCCGTAGCAGGCCGCTGAAAAAGACCCATCTGCGGCGTTGGCGCGCTCGCGCACTCCCTGCGGCGTACCCGGCGTACGCCTCAGTCGGCGCTTCGCACGCCGCCTTGCATCTGGGCCTTTTTGAGCGGCCTGCGCAGGCAGGGGTATTCAGTCACCTGCGAGGAGCGCGCGCGGGTCAGCCTTCAGCCGATAGATGTCGGCTGGCCATTCTGTTGCATCCGCCCAGGACCTATGATCGACGGCCCCGAGACCGGTGACCTGTACCAGGCGCGCGTGACGTTCCGGGTGGAGTTCGCGGACACCGACACGCAGGGCCGGGTATACTACGCCAACTACTTCCGCTACTTCGACCGGGCGCGTTTCGCCTACTGGGAGGCCATCGGCTGCGACGAGGCCGGGGTGCGCCGCTGCGAGGACGAAACGCTGCTGGCGGACGTGGGCGCCGCCTACAAGGCGCCGGTGAGGTTTTGGGAGCAGGTCACCGTGCGCTGCCGCGTGGCGCGCCTGGGCCGCAGCAGCCTGCACACCGTCTATCAGGTGTCCGCCGGCCCCGAGGGCCGCCCCATCGCGGAGGGCCACGAGACGCTGGTCTGGTTCGACCCGCGCACCGGCCGGCCCGTCCCCATCCCGGAGGACATCCGCCGGCGCATCGAGGCCTTCGAGGGCACCCGCCTCGCCCCCCCCGAAGGTGGGACGCGGGGAGGTTAGAACGCCAGGACGCCCCGATGCCCGCTCGTTCGAAGCGTCCGAGGCTCCCAGCGTCCAAGCGTCCTAGCGGAGAGGGTTCAGCAGGTTGCTGAAAAACCCATTCTCTCCCAGGCTGCTCAAAAAGGTCCAGATGCAAGGCGGCGCGCGATGCGAGCCGCGAGGCGTACTTTGTCCGTACGTCGCAGCGTCGCGCGAGCGCGCCAACGCCCCACCCGCCGCTGCCGAGGCGGCGGGGAGAGATGCTGGGCCTTTTTCAGCAGCCTGTTAGAGGACGCCATGCGCGTCCTCCACGCCACCGACGTCCGTCATCTCTCCCTCATCGCGCGCCACGGGCTCTTCGCCGGGGCCCGCCGCGCCGCCTGCGTGCCGGACACCCCGGCGGGCCACGCCTACGTGGAGCGGGTGATGGCCGAGCAGGGCCGCCGGGGCTGGCCCATGGCCGCCCTCGTCTTCGAAGTGGACGAAGACGAGGTGACGCCCACGGACGACCCGTACGGCATCGGCCTGGCGCTGGCGCGGCCGGCCGCGGGGCTCCCCCCCCGCCTGCTGGACAAGGTCCAGGCCATCGAACCCCAGGGGCGCGGCATCGCCTCGGCCTTCCTGGAGTGGGAGGCCGGGCACGGCCTCCGCTGGCTCGATCCGAAACGCCTGGACCGCAACGCCACGCTGCAGTTCAACGCGGCGCTGCGCGAGCGGGGCGTCCTGCCGCCGGACGGCCTCGAGGCTGCGCGGCGGGGCCTGGCCGAGCGGCGGGGGGTCCGCGCCATCCCGGTGGCCGCCTTCGGGTTCACCGTGGTGCTGGGGGCAGCCGCGGCCTTCCTCCTGTTCGCCGGCCGGGGCGGGGCCCCGCCGGCCAACGCCACGGAGGCGATCTACCGAAAGCACTGCGCCGGCTGCCACGGCCAGACGGGGAGAGGGGACGGCCTGGAGGCGCGCCTCACCTTCCTGAAGGTGCCCGACATGACCGACCGGACCCGCATGGGGGCCTTGAGCGACGAGTTCCTCGCCACGTCCATCGCCAAGGGCTCGGCCGCCCTGGGCGGCACCGCGGGCATGCCCGGCTGGGACCACCTGCTGACGCAGGATCAGATCCGCGCCCTGGTCGCCTACATCCGCACCTTCAGCCGGCCGTCGCGGCCCTCGCGGTAACGGGCCTTGGGCGGCGCATGAGCCGCCGGAATGCCAAGGACGCCAAGGCGCAGCCGGTTCATCTTGGCGATCTTGGCGTCTTGGCGGTTGCAAGGGAGGCGCCATGCTGCACATCTTCGTCCCCGAGGTCTCCGTCGCAGAGAAGCTCGTCCGGTCGCTCGCGGTGTACGTGTTTCTGCTGGTCGCCTTCCGGTTTACGGGCAAGCGGCAGGTGGGGCAGCTCACGCCCTTCGACCTGGTGGTGTTGCTCATCATCTCCAACGTGGTTCAGAACGCCGTCATCGGGCCCGACAACTCCCTGGGAGGCGGGCTGCTGGGGGCCATCGTCATCCTCCTCCTGAACTGGGCCGTGGTCGAGATCGCCTTCCGCTACAAGCGGGCCCGCCGCCTGTTGGAGGCGACGCCGACGCTCCTCATCCACAACGGCCATGTCCTCCACGAGAACCTGCGCCGAGAGCGGGTGACGCTGGACGACCTGTTGGCAGCGCTCCGGAAGAACGGCGTGGTGGAACCGTCGCAGGCGCGGTACGCGGTCCTGGAGGAGACCGGCACCATCAGCGTGATCCCCCGCGCCGCCGGGAGCGACCCCGGGCCACCCCTCCGGCCCGCCTGACGGCGCGGAAGCTTTCCGCGGGCGCTGCCGCGCGGTCGTCCCGGGAGGTCGGGCGCCTGATATCCCGCAGGCCGAGCGCTGACGGATTCCGGAAGCCTCCGGTCCCGCGTGGCGCATCCGGAAGATTGGGCGGCCGTCGCATTGAGCCCTTGACACCCCGCTACCGCCAAGGCAACAATCCTCCCCACCGGGGTGCGTCGGACCCGCAGGACCGCGTCGAGGAGGCGGTCCGCACCGCCCACTAAGTAGCAGGAGACTGAAGCACCTTCTTGCGCCCAGGCTGCTCAAAAAGGTCCAGATGCAAGGCGGCGCGCGATGCGAGGCGCGAGGCGTACTCGCTCCGTACGTCGCAGCGTCGCGCGAGCGCGCCAACGCCGCAGATGGGCCTTTTTCAGCAGCCTGCTGGGAGGCCAGCATGTGGAAGGTCGTGGATTTGAGCCACCCGTGGGGGATGGATACGCCCCCGTGGGTGGGCTATCCGTCGCCCAAGATCACGTACACGCAGCGGCTCCCGTACAACAAGATCGTGAGCCAGTGGATCGAGACCTCGCTGCACATCGGCACCCACATGGACGCGCCGCTGCACGGCACGCCCGGCGGCTGCGACATGGCCAGCATCCCCCTGGAGCAACTGGTGGGCGACGGCGTGATCGTGGATATCAGCGCGGACGTGGGGGACTGGGGCTTCATCACGCCCGAGATGATCACCAAGCGGGCCGACGTGCGGAAGGGCGATATCCTGCTCTACCACACCGGGTACCACGACTACTACACCTACGGGAAGACGCCGGACGAGGAGCGGTACATGTGCAGGCACCCCGGGCCGCGCTCGCCCGAGTTCGCCCGCTGGGTGGTGGACATGCAGTTCAAGTGGATCGGCTTCGATTTGGGGTCCGGCGACCACCCCATGAACACCACCATCCGGGACATGCGGGCCGACCTGGCCCGGGAGTTCGAGGCCAAGGTGGGGAAGCCCATGGAGGAGATCTTCCCGCGCAAGGACTTCTTCTTCATGCACCGCATCCCCTTCGCCGCCCGCATCCCGCACGTGGAGAACATCGGCGGCGACATCGACCAGGTGCTGAACCGGCGCTGCCGCATCGGGGCCTTCCCCTGGAAGTTCAAGGGGGGCGAGGCCAGCATCTGCCGGGTGGTGGCATTCCTCGACACGTAGCAGGCTGCTGAAAAGGTCCATCTGCGGCGTTGGCGCGCTCGCGCGCTCGCTGCGGCGTACCAGAAGTACGCCTCACTCGGCGCATCGCGCGCCGCCTTGCACCTGGACCTTTTTGAGCAGCCTGGGCGAAAAGGGCTTTTCAGCAAACTGCCGAGCTCTGCGGGGTGTGGGTCGTGGATTGTCGTTACCGGCCGGAGCGTAAACCCGAGACGACAAACCACAAACCACAGACGACGAACTGTTTGAGCGAGGGGCGATGAGCGAGGTGAGGGGCGGGGCGGAGGCGGGAGGCGTGACGGCCGCGGAGACCGTGGTCCGGTCCTCCTGCCGGATGTGCCACGGCGGGTGCGGGGTGGTGGTGCACGTCCGGGACGGCCGCGCCGTGCGCGTGGAGGGCGACCCGCGCTGCCTCACCAACCTGGGCTACCTGTGCGCCAAGGGCCAGGCCTCGGTGGCCTACACCTATCACCCGGACCGGCTGCTGTATCCGTTGCGGCGGGTGGGGCCGCGGGGCGAGGGCCGCTGGGAACGGATCTCCTGGGATGCGGCGCTGGACGCCGTGGCCGCCGAGCTGGACCGGGTGCGGCGCGAGCACGGGCCGGAGTACGTGGCGAAGGCGTGCGGCACCGGCCGCGAGTGGAACACCTTCGGCGAGCGCTTCTTCAACGCCTTCGGCGTGTCGCTGAACGTGGGCCGGTCTCCCCTCTGCTACTTCCTGCGCGTGGCCACCGGCCGGCTCACCCTGGGCACGCGGATCCCCGTGTGCGACTTCTACGGTTTCGAAGGGGCACTGCCCCGCTGCATCCTGGTGTGGGGCAACGATCCCTTCAACAGTGCGGACGGGATGATCGGCGGCCGCCTGCTGCCGGCCATCCGGCAGGGGGCAAGCCTCATCGTGGTGGATCCGGTCCGCACACCGTTGGCCCGGCGCGCGAAGTCCTTCCTGCAGATCCGGCCCCTCACCGATGCGGCGCTGGCCCTGGGGATGCTCCACGTCATCATCGCAGAGGGCCTCTTCGATCGGGAGTTCGTGACCCGCTGGACCAACGCCCCCTTCCTGGTGCGCGACGACACCGGCGACCTGCTGACCGAGGCGGACGTGCGTCCCCACGGCGAGGTGGCCCGTTACCTGGTGTGGGACGCGGCGGCGGGGGCGGCCGCCCCGCCGGGCGCGCCGGGCCTGGCCCCGGCACTTGAGGGGCGATACACGGTGGCGGGGATCGCCTGCCGGCCGGCTTGGGCACGCCTGGCCGAGCGGGCCGCCGAATACCCGCCCGAGCGGGTGGCGGGCCTTACCGGCGTCCCGGCGGAGGCCGTGCTGAAGGCCGCCCGCACCTTCGCCATCACGAAGCCGGCGTGCATCCAGTGGGGCAACGCCCTGGACGTGCAGGGGGTGAACAGCTCGTCCGCGGTGCAGGCGCTGCTGATTCTCATGGCCATCACCGGCAACCTGGACGTGCCCGGCGGCATGGCCATCTGGGAGCACGGTCCCTGGATCGATGCCTTCGATCCGGAGCACACCCGGCCGGACCTTCTGCCCCCGCGATCCCTCGCCCTCGCCGACCGCTGGGGGCGGAAGGAGTTCCCCACGCTGGGCTCCTCCCATGCCTCGCTGGTGAACCGCGGCATCGTGAGCGGGGAGGTGCCCGTGCAGGCCCTCATGGTGGTGGGCCACAACTTCCTGGTGAGCGCCGAGGATACGCCGCTGACCTGGCAGGTGCTCCAGAAGGTCCCCTTCGTGGTGGCCCTGGACCTCTTCATGACGCCCACGGCGCGCCTGGCGGACATCGTGCTGCCGGTCTGCACCTGGCTGGAGCGGGACCAGCTCAACGGCCAGCACTTCGGCTGGGGCTTCCTGTGCCGGCAGAAGGCCGTGGAGCCGGCCGGCGAGGCCCGGCCCGACGAGTGGATCTTCATGGAGTTGGCGCGCCGCCTGGGCCTGGAGGAGCATTTCCCCTGGAGGACCCTGGAGGAGTACTTCGACTGGCGCCTGGCCCGGTCCGGCATCACCTGGCGGGAGTTCAAGGAGCTGGGCGAGCTGAAGAGCCCGCTGCGCTACCGGAAATACCTGACGGACCACTACCGGAAGGGCGGCGGGTTCAACACGCCCACCGGCCGGGTGGAGATATACCAGAGCACCTTCCGGCGCCACGGGCACGATCCGTTCCCGGCGTACGCCGAGCCGCCGCAGGCGTGGGCGCCGTCGCCCGAGTTCCCCCTGCTGCTCACCACGCGGCGGGCCGCCGCCTACTTCCACTCGGAGTTCCGGCAGGTGCCGCGCCTGCGCCGCCTCTGCCCGGACCCGCGCCTGGAGATCCACCCCGGAACGGCGGCGCCGCTGGGCATCGCCGAGGGGGACTGGGTCTGGCTGGAGACGGCACAGGGGCGCATCCGCCAGCGGGCACATCTCACCGCGGACATCCTGCCCGGGGTCGTCACGGCCCAGCACGCCTGGTGGTTCCCGGAGCGGCCGGACCTTTTCTACGGCCTATGGGATTGCAACCTGAACGCCGTCACTACCAGCGACCGGGGGCAGGGGTTCGACCCGCTCTACGGCAGCCCGCGCCTGCGCGGCATCCCCTGCCGTGTGGCCCGAGCCGACGGGCCGCCGCCGGCGGCCGCCCTGCCGCTGATTGCGGATTGCCGATTGCGGAATGCGGATTAATGGCAATTTTGTTCACGCGGGCTGTCAGCCGGGCAAATCCCCCCGTTCCCCCCTTTGCCAAAGGGGGGCGAGGGAGGATTTCCAAAGGAGGGGATGGGGGGTTTGCTCGAATGCTGCGGCCTTTGTCCGATTTGATATGAACAGTATTGGGATTGATGGGGGGTTGAGTTTTTTCGATTTCG
>Ga0187766_10002325_pt1 | contig 11212 bp, 12 predicted proteins | sample 0216_QUI02_MP05__4_FD_132971 | JGI IMG/M metagenome (GOLD analysis project Ga0187766, IMG submission 132971) | Tropical peat soil microbial communities from peatlands in Department of Meta, Colombia - 0216_QUI02_MP05_20_MG | ecosystem: Environmental > Terrestrial > Soil > Wetlands > Peat ... | reverse complement strand
CGCCCAGGCCGAAGAAGGCGGAGTGGCCGAAAGAGACCATGCCGGTGTACCCGATCAGGAGGTCCGAGGACATGCCCAGGAGGCCCCAGATCAGGATCTCCGTAAGCAGGGCCCGCCAGAACGGCGGCAGCACCACGGGGGCCACGGCCAGCACGCCCACCACCACGGCGAAGCCCGCCCAGAAGGCGCGCCGGCCGGCGGCGGCGGATGGCGCCTGGGCGTGGGTGGCGGGGAGGATCGCCGGGCCGCTCATCGGGGCGTGGGGGCGAACAGGCCGTGGGGCCGGACGAGGAGCGTGAGGATCAGCACGGCGAAGGAGACGAGCACGGCGATAACGGGGCTCACCCAGATGGACGCCAGGGCCTCCAGCAGCCCGATGAAGATGGCCGCGGCCACCGAGCCACCCAGGTTTCCCATCCCTCCCACCACCACCACGATGAAGGCCCGGATGATGACCTGCAGGCCCATGGTGAAGTCCACGCCCACCAGGGGCGCCACCAGCACCCCACTGGCGCCCGCCATGGCCGTGCCCAGGCCGAAGACGGCCGTGTGCACCATCGGCACGGGGATCCCCATGGCCGCCGCCATGACCCGGTCCTGCGTGGTGGCCCGGATCCAGATCCCGTAGGTGCTGCGCTTCAGGAACAGCCAGAGGCCCGCCACGATGGCGCCGGAGAGGCCGGCCACCACGATACGATACCACGGGTACGAGATGTAGAAGAGGGGGAACTGTCCCTTGAAGGGCTCGCCGATTTGCCGGGTCACCGGGCCGTACTGCCAGAGCGCGTACTGTTGGAGCACCAGGCTGACGCCGAAGGTGGCCAGGAGGCTGGTGAGCGGGTCCCGACCCAGCAGCGGGCGCAGGGTCGTGACCTGGATGGCCCCCCCCAGGATGAAGATGACCAGGGACGCGGCCAGCAGGGCCAGCCAGAAGCTGTGGGTGAGGGCCAGGACGGTGGTCCCCACGTAGGCGCCCAGCATGTAGAACTCGCCGTGGGCGAAGTTGACCACGTCCATGATGCCGAAGATCAGGGTGAGGCCGGACGCCACGAGGGCGATGATCATCCCATTGATGACCCCGTTGAGGATCTGGATCAGGAGCTGGTCGAGGGGGACGATCTGTGCCATCCGCGGCGCCCTTAACAGGCTGCTGAAAAAGGCCCAACATCTCTCCCCGCCGCCCCGGCGGCAGCGGGTGTGGCGTTGGCGCGCTCGGACATCTTTCCCCGCTGCCTCGGCGGCAGCGGGTGGGCTGCGACGTACGGACCGAGTACGCCTCCGACCCACCTTCGTGGGCACCCCGCGCCTCGCGCGCCGCCTTGCATTTGGACCTTTTTGAGCAGCCTGGCCAAGAACGGATTCCCCAGCAATCCCCTAGACCCCCAGGTATCTGTGGACGATGGCCTCGTCGGCCCGAAGCTCCGCGGCCGGCGCGTGGTGGCGGACGGCCCCCTTCTCCATGATGTACACGCGCTCGCTCACGGCCAGGGTCATGGGGACGTTCTGCTCCACCAGCAGGATGGCCACGCCCTCCCGGTGGAGGGCCTCGACGATCTCGCGGATCATGGCCACCATCCGGGGCATGAGGCCCTCGGTGGGCTCGTCCAGCAGGATGAGCTTGGGCTCCAGCATCATGGCCCGGGCGATGGCCAACATCTGCTGCTCCCCGCCCGAGAGGGTCCCCCCCGCCTGGTGCTGCCGCTCGGCCAGGACGGGAAAGTAGGTGTAGACCTTGTGCAGGAGGTCCTTCCGCTTGGCCTCGCCCACACCATTTCGGTCCAAACCCACCCGGAGGTTCTCCAGAACGGTGAGCTTGGGGAAGATCCGGCGTTCCTCGGGCACCCACGCCAGCCCGATGCGGGCCAGCTGGTGCGGCGCCAGGTGGGTCGCATCCCTCCCATCGAACTCCACCCGGCCGCTGGTGGGATGCACCAGCCCCATGATGGTCTTCAGCGTGGTGGTCTTCCCCACGCCGTTCCGGCCCAGGAGCCCCACCACCTCGCCGGGGCGCACCTCCAGGGTCACCCCGAAGAGGATGTGGAACTTGCCCAGGTGGGTGTGAATGTCCTCGATCTTGAGCATCGTCTTCAGTGTTTCAGATACACTTCCTGTACCTTGGGGTTCCCCTGGATCTCCACCGGCGTCCCCTCGGCCAGCACCTCGCCGTAGTGCAGCACCGTGATCCGCTGGGCCAGGCCCATCACCACCTCCATGTCGTGCTCGACGATGAGGATGGTGAGTTGCCGGGCGATCCGTCGGATCAGCTCCATGGTCTCGCGGGTCTCCACCAGGCTCATCCCGGCCGTGGGCTCGTCCAGGAGCAGCAGCTTCGGCTCGGTGGCCAGGGCGATGCCGATCTCGAGGTTGCGCTGCTCGCCGTGGGAGAGGCTGGCCGCCGGCACGTCCTCCTTGCCGCGCAGGCCCACGGCCTCCACGGCCCGCTCCGCCCGCTCCAAGACGTCCCGGTGGGCCAGGTGGTGTGAGAAGAGGCGCAGGCCGCGCTGCCGAGACTGGGCGGCCACCCGGATGTTCTCGAAGCAGGTGAGCCCCGGCATGATGTTGGTGATCTGGTACGAGCGGGCGATGGCCTTCCGTGAAACGGCGTCGGCGGAGAGGCCCGTGATGTCCTCGCCGTCGAAGAGGATCCGTCCCCGGGTGGGGGCCAACACCCCCGTGAGGCAATTGAAGAAGGTGCTCTTGCCGGCCCCGTTGGGGCCGATGATGGCGCGGACCTCGCCGGCGCGGGCCGCGAAGTTCACATCGGTGAGCGCCGCGAGGCCGCCGAAATGTCTGGTGAGGCCTTCGGTCTTCAGCAGGAAGTCGTTGGTGACCATACGCCCGACCGGGGGACGACCCGAGCGGCGGGGGCGCCGCTGGACGCCGCAGGGGCCCTCCGCGAGGCGCCCGTTCATAACACTGGCGCGGCGGCGGTGTCAACCCGAACGGACCCCAAGACACAGGCGGCGGGGGCCGCCGCGATCGCCGCCCCCGCCGTCGTGTGCTCGGGTGAGCCGCCCGGCCTACGCCGAAGGGAAAGTGCAGGCGGGTGGGAAAAGGGTCTTTTCTTTCGGCACCACCTCTTGGATGTGGTACTTGTTGCCCCGAACCTGGTAGATGAACTCCCGCAGGAACGCCTGGTGATCCTCCTTCCGCAGGAGCTTGTCGCCCTGAGGGAAGTCATCGCCCTCCTTGACCTCCATCCCCTCCAGGGCCTCGATGAGCTTCGCGCTGTCCTTGCGGCCCTGGAAGCCCGCCTTCTGGATCCCCACCTTCAGGAAGTTCATGGCCTCGAAATTGGACTGGGTGAAGCGGTCCGGCGGGACCCCCTGAGGATCGTATTTCTTGGAGAGCTGCAAGGCCTCCTCAATGAAGCGTTTATTGTACGGTGTGTTGAGGGGCGGATCCTGGACGCCGATATACCGGTCGAGCCCATAGAAGCCCTCGTTCTTCCCCTGCATCGCCGGCATGAGCGTCGCCGCCATGTTGGCGCCGTCGCCCGCAAACTTGGCGCGCTTGTGGAACCCCAGGTCATACGATTGGGTGACGACCGTCACACCGTCCCTGCCGAAGAAGATCATGAACAGGCCGTCGAACTCGCCCGTGATCTTGCTGAGGAAGGGGGTCATATCCGCCGTGCCGATGGGGATCCCGGTGCTCCCCACCATCTTGCCGCCGTTCTTCTCGAGCTCCTGGGCGTACGAATCCTTGGTGGACTGCCCCCATGCGTAGTCGGCATACAGGATGTGCCACCGCTTGCCGATCTTGCTGACCATGAAGGGCGCGAAGGCCTTGGCCTGGGCCGGGGCATAGTCGAAGGTGCGGAAGCTGTAGCGGCTGCACTTGCTGGTGGTGATCGTCGTGTCCAGGCACACGCCGATCATGTTGACCACCTTGTGCTCCTCAAAGAGGGGCATCATGGCCAGGCACACGTTGCTCAGGTAGCCGCCCTGGTGGGCGTCCACCTCATCCTCCAGGATCAGCTTGCGGAGCTTCCGCACGCCCGCGGCCGGGTTGCTTTCGTAATCCCCGATGACCAGCTCGACTGGACGGCCGTTGATCCCCCCGGACTTGTTGACCCGATTGACGGCCAGCTCGGAGCCGATGAGGGCGGTCCGCCCGCCCGATGCGGCGGCCCCGGTGAGCGGCTGCATGCAACCGATCTTGTACGGCTTGGCCGAAGCGCCGAAGGCCTGCCGCCAGGGCGCCGGCACCAGCATCCCGGCCCCCAGTGCGCCGGCGGCCGCCGCCCCGAAGCCCAGGAAGCGCCGGCGGGTCGTCTTGCCGGACCACCAGAGGTCCTTGGCCCACGGCTGTTTCATCCACTCTTCCATTGGCGCATCCTCCTTTGCCCCTCTTCCACCGAAGGGGGGACCGGGGAGCCGGCTCGCGCCCGGCTCGGTTGATTCAGGCTCCGCGGCCTCTCGGGCGCCCTCGGGAAAGCGCCTATCCGTTCGTCGTCCCCGTGCGGACCAAGGGTGCACCCATGCTTACACCAGCCCGCGCGCCCCCCGCAAGGCTTTTCTCCGGCCCGCCCTCAGACCCCGAGGGGCTTGGGGATCCCGTCCAGCCGGCGCACGGTGGCGTCCGGCACAAACCCCAAATCGTCCACCGGGGCCCCGGCGCGCTTGCACCAACAGACTCGGAACCCGAAGGCCTTGGCGCCGATCGCGTCAAAGGAGTTGGACGAGACGGAGGCCGCGGTATTCTTCGGGATGCCCGGTATCCCGGAGGCCAAATCGTAGACGCGGAGGTCCGGTTTGCAGGGGCGCAGGGCGTCCACGCCAAGCCCGCGGTGCGGGGGGCATCACCGCCGTGGCTTCGCACCCGTTGCCCCCCCACCCGGCCGCCCCGCGGCGGCCCCCGGCCCGTTCCCGCCGGCCAGGTGATCGGCCCAGTAGCGCGCGATCTCCAGGGGGGTGGCGAACCACACGTCTCGTTTGGCGCGCATGTGGCGGACCAGCCGCTCCACCATGCGCATCCGGTGGTGGCGGCCGATGACCTGCGGGTGCATCATGAGGTTGTAGTAGCCTCCCTCGGCGTACACCCCTTCGAACTCCTCCACCCAGATCTCGTACACCTCCTGCTGGCTCCAGATGCCGTTGCCCACCGGCGGGTTGCCGCTGAAGCCGAAAAAGAGGAAGTCGTCCAGCGGCCAGCTGGTGGGCAACTCGACGAGGCCGGCGGCGTCGCCGCCGTGGAAGTACGGATCGTCGCTGTCCATCATGTTGCTGTGGTACACGAAGCCGTGTTGCTTCAGCAGGCGCATGGTATGCCGGCTGGGATCGCACGAGGGGGTGCGGGACCCCAGGGTGCGCACGCCCGTGGTCTCCTGGATGATGGAGACGGCCTTGGCCAGCAGCCGCTCCTCCTCCTCGGGCCCCGAGAGGGCGAAGGGCTTCTCGTGCAGGTAGCCGTGGTGGCCGATCTCGTGGCCGCGGCGCGCGATCTCGCGGGCCATGTCCGGGTAGCGCTCCACCGTCCACGCCGGGATGAAGAATCCGGCCTTGAGCTTGTGCCGGTCCAGCATCGCCAGGATGCGCGGGACCCCCACCTTCGGCCCGTACGCCCCCATGGCCATGTGCATCGGCCGCTCCGCCAGGGCCGGATCCCGCGCGATCCAGAGGCTCTCCCCGTCCACGTCGAACGTGAGACACACGGCGCACCGCGCCCCACCCTTCCAACGGCCCCTGTTCCTCGCCATCGGCCTCTCCTCGCGCGGCGCCGGCGCCCGCGCCTCCTCCAGGGTGGGCGCATCATAGGCAGGGGCCGCCTTCGGCGTCAAGCCGAAGCCCTCGCGGGCGGAGCACCGCGGCGCGGGCTCGAAAGGCGTTGACACCGCCCGCGGGACTGCGGTAGGTAGGGCGCGCCCGGCGGCAAGGGTGGGGAGGGTGGACGTGGGCACGCGCGAGCACTACGAGGTCTTGGCACCGAAGGAGGCCGACGCTCTGGCCTTCCTGGCGGCCCTCGTGAACCAGGACAGCGGAAGCGACGACCCGCCCGGCGTGAACCGCGTGGGGGCGCAGATGGCCGGCGCCCTCAGGGAGCTGGGGTTCCGCGTGGAGCGCGTCCCGCAGCGCGGGCGCGGGGATCACCTGATCGCCCGCAGCGGGGACGGGCCGCGGCGCCTGCTGCTCCTCGCTCACATGGACACGGTGTACCCGGCCGGCACGGCCCGCGGGCGTCCCTTCCGGGTGGAGGGGGAGCGGGCCTTCGGCCCCGGCGTGGCGGATATGAAGGGCGGCCTCTGCGCCCTGGTCTTCGCCCTACGGGCGCTGGCCGCCGCCGGGGCCCTTCCCCCGCCCGGGGCGGCCATCACCGCCGCGCTCACCAGCGACGAGGAGGTATTCTCCCCCACATCGCGGGACCTCATCGTGCGCGAGGCGCGAGGGGCCGCGGCGGTGGCAGTCCTGGAGCCGGCGCGGGCCAACGGCGAATGCGTGGTGGCCCGGCGCGGGGCCGGCCGCTACGTCCTCAACGTGCTGGGCCGCGCCGCGCACGCGGGCAACCAACCCGAGCTGGGGGTCAACGCCATCTGGGACCTGGCCCAGAAGGTATGCGCCATCCAGGCCCTGGCCGACGCGTTCCCGGGAGCCACCGTGAACGTGGGGACCATCCGGGGCGGCGAGCGCTCCAATATGATCCCGGACCATGCGGCGGCCGAGATCGGCGTCCGCGCCGCCACCCCGGACGGCGCCGCGGCCCTGACCCGCGCCCTCGAAGCCGTGGCCGCCACCGCGCACGTGCCCAGCGCTCGCGCCACGTTGGAAGGAGAGTGGGGCTTCCCGCCCTGGCCCGAGCAGGAGGCCACGGGCCGGCTGCTGGCGCTGCTGCGCCAGGCGGCCGCGCCGCTGGGCGTGGCCATCGGGGCCGTCCCTGCCGGCGGCGCCTCGGACGGGAACCGGACGTGGCCCCACGCGCCCACCATCGATGGCCTTGGCCCGTCCGGCGACCGCCTCCACAGCCCCGACGAGTTCATCTGGGTCCGCTCCCTCGTGGAGCGGGCAGCGATCCTGGCCGGGTTCATCGAACTCTGGGCCGCCAGACAGGACTGAGGACGGAGGGATGAGGACTGAGAGGGTTGCGCCCCGCCGCCCCCGAAATCGTGTTCCCTCAGTCCTCAGTCCTGCGCCCTCGGTCCTGCGGGGCAGGGTGGCCATCGTCACGGGGGGCAGCCAGGGGATCGGATTCACCATCAGCCGGGTCCTGGCCGCGGCCGGCGCCCACGTGGTGATCGCCAACCGCGACGCGGCCCGGGGGGAGCGGGCGGCCGCCGGCCTGCGGGCCGCCGGCCTTTCCGCCATGGCGGCCCCGGTGGACGTGACCAAGCGCCCCTCCGTCCAGGGGTTGGTGGACGCCGTCCTCAAGCGGTTTCGGCGGATTGACATTCTGGTGAATAATGCCGGCGTGCACGTCCGCAACGAGACTGCACACGTGACGGACGAAGAGTGGGAACGGCTCCTCGGCGTCAACGTCACGGGGACCTTCCTCTGCTGCCAGATCGTGGGCCGGCACATGATCCGTCGGCGCCGCGGGGCCATCGTGAACCTCGCCACCATGGGCGCCGCCATCTACCTCCCCCGGGGCACCGCCTACTGCGCCGCCAAGGCGGCCGTGGCCCATTTCACCTCCGCCCTGGCCTGCGAATGGGGGACGTTCAACATCCGCGTGAACGCCGTGGCGCCCGGCGCCGTGCACACCGCCATGAGCGAGGAGGTTTGGAAGGACCCGCGGCGGCGGCGCTTCAACGCGCGGCAGGCGCCGCTGGGACGGTGGGGCCGGCCGGAGGACGTGGCCGCCGCCGTGCTCTACCTCGTCTCCGACCAGGCCGCCTACGTCACCGGCCACGTCCTCTACGTGGACGGCGGGCGGACCAAGTGGTAGCGGCCCGCGCCGGCAAGGAGGGCGGCACCGTGCCGGGAAGCAGCGCCAACCCCAGCTTTTTCGAGACCGTAAACGCCTACTTCGAGAAAGCGGCCTGATCTTCCCGTAACCGGAAAGGCGTTCGACTGTTCGAGCGTTCACGAGGCCCGACCCAGCCAGGCTGGCCCGGTGGACGACGCACGGCGAGATGAAAGGGGGCGACGATGGCGGATGAAGATGTGCGGGCGGAGATGGAGCGGCTGCGGGCGGAGAATGAGGCGCTGAAACGCGCCACGAAGCGGGGGACGTCCATCCGGGTCAGCGAGAAAGGCGCCGTCTCGGTGTATGGCCTGGGCCGCTTCCCCGTGACCCTCTACAAAGAGCAATGGCTGAAGCTCCTGGACTTGGCCGAGGACATCCGCGCCTTCATCGCCGCCCACGACTCCGAGCTCAAGACCAAGGGCTAACAGGCTGCTGAAAAAGGCCCGTCTGCTGCGTTGGCGGGCTCGCGCGGCACTGCGACGTACGGCCTGAGTACGCCTCGTACCTCGCATCGCCCGCCGCCTTGCATGTGGGCCCCTTTGAGCAGCCTGCAGCAGACACGCTTTTCAGCAACCTGCCATGGGCCGTCCGCTGCCCACCGGCGGGGCCGAGGCGCCTCAGGCCGGGAAGACCCTCTGGTAGACGCCCGGCGAACCCTCGTCGTGCTCCATGTAACGCGTCACGCGCGCGGTCCACGGGTCGCTGGCGCGCGCCCGGTCCCACGCCTCGCTTTGCGAGACGCCCGGATGTTCCAATTCGTACAGGGTGAGGTATTTCGGCTGGCCCTCTACGGCGACGAACCGGCGGGCGCGGATGGCCCCGGGCACCGCGAGGTACCCCGGGATGTAGGCCGTGTTGTACCAGGCGTTGAACTCGTCCTCCATGTGCGCCGGGATGTCCATGCGGCCCGTCTGGACGCAGCGTGGCATCTCCGCCGTCAACTCGATGGGGTTGGTGCGGGTGGGGAAGATCTGGCGGTAGCCATTGAGAATGAGGTTGCGCCCCACGGAGCCCGGAGAGGCCTTCAGTTGCCAGTGTGACGGCTTGTGCCGCGCCGCGTCGAGAAACGCGCCGGTGCGCAGCACGTGATGATCCTCCAGTTCGTACATGGCGAGCTGCTTGGGCCCGCCGCGCGCCGCCACGTAGCGGGCGCCGGCCAAGAATCCGGGAACCTGCAGCAGGCGCGGCATGTGCTCCCCGTCGTGCCACCGGCCGAACTCCGCCTCGATCTCAGGATCCACATCGGCCCACATCATCCATAAACCCGTGCCCCGCGTCTTCGCCACCGTGAACTCCAGTTCGGCCCTCGTGGTCGCCGGACCCTCCGCCCCGCCTGCGAAGAAAGTGCCCGGCATCATTCCGGTGCGTCAACCTGCCGGGCCGGCTCGGCGAGATCCGTACCGCCATGGCCGCCCACACGATGGAGGCGAGGGCCACGGGCTGAGGGTGGGAGCCTTAGCGGCGGCGCGGGGGCAGGCGCGGGCCCAGTGGTCGGGGCAGCTCGGCGTCGGCGTCCCGGATGCCGCGGAGGTCCATCAACCGCGCCTCGTCGCCCCCGATCTCGGGCAGTGCCTCCGCCTCGTCCGGCGGCCGGTGGGCGGTGCGGGCGGCACGCGGCGCCCCTGCGGGGCGGCCCGCGCGTCCCAACGCGTAGCCCGCCGCGAAGGCCGCGAGCACGGCGGCCAGGAACCCGGCCGCCGCCATCAGGTATCGGCTGTCAGCGAAGAGCGCCTGCACTGATTCCACAGACGTCCCCCACAGCTCTTAGCAGCATGCTGAAAACCCTCTCTTGCGCAGGCTGCTCAAAAAGGCCCAGGTGCAAGGCGGCGCGCGCTGCGCCGAGCGAGGCGTACTGGGATGTACGCCGCAGCGAGCGCGCGAGCGCGCCAACGCCGCAGATGGGCCTTTCTCAGCAGCCTGCTAGAGCCCTCACGCCAGGGCCTCCCGCATCTTCAGCACCGCGCCGCGCGGATCGGGTGTTCCGAATACGGCGGACCCGGCCACCAGGATCGTGGCGCCGGCCCGCACCACGTCCCGGCAGTTCTCCAGCTTCACCCCACCGTCCACCTCCAGCTCGGCCGCGCTCCGGCACGCGTCCAGCCGGCGGCGGAGCTCCGCCACCTTCTCCAGCGCGAAGGGGATGAAGGTCTGGCCGCCGAACCCCGGGTTGACCGACATGACCAGCACCAGGTCCAGCTCCGGCAGCAGGTAGTCCAGCACCTCCAGGGGCGTGGCCGGGTTCAGGGCCACGCCGGGGCGCATGCCCAGCTCGCGGATGTGCTGCACCGTGCGGTGGAGGTGCGGGCAGACCTCGGCGTGCACGGTGAGGAACGTGGCCCCGGCGCGGGCGAAATCGGCCAGCAACCTTTCGGGCGCCTCGATCATCAGGTGCACGTCCAGCGGCAGGCGGGTGTGGCGGCGCAGGGCCTCCACCACCGGCGGGCCCACCGTGAGGTTCGGGACGAAGTGCCCGTCCATCACGTCGAAGTGGAGCAGGTCCGCCACGTCCTCCACCGTCGCCGCCGCGTCGCCCAGGGCCGCGAAGTCCGCCGAGAGCAGCGAGGGCGCGATCCGCACGCGCCGGCTCACTGGCCCACCACCAGGAGGGCCCGCTCCCCCCGCCTGAGGGTGCCCCCGGGCGGCGGCTCCTGGCGGAGGATGGCGTCCCGCATCCGCTCAGACCGTTCGAAGCTCACCCGCACCTCCACCCCCAAGGCCTGGAGCCTCTCCAGGGCCTCGCGCACCGGCTGCCCCACCAGGCTCGGCATGGCCGCCGCCTCCTGGCTTCCCCCCTGGTTCACCAGGACGTCCACCGCGGTGCCCCGCTGGGCCGCCTCGCCCACGGCCGGCTCGTGGGCGATCACCACGCCGGCCGGCTGGTGCTCCACGCGCACCTCCGTCACCGTGCCCACGCGCAGGCCCTGCTCGGCCAGCAGCCGCTGGGCGTCGGCGAGCGAACGGCCGGCCAGGTCCGGGGTGGTGGCCGTGTCGGGCCCGCGGCTCACGATGAGGCGCACCTCGGCCCCCGGGCGCACCCGCATCGCCCCGGCCGGTTGCTGCGTGGCGATGCGGCCGCGCGCCACGCGATTGCTGTATTCCTCGGCCACGATCTTGGGCGCCAGCCCCTGCTCCTTCAGCAGCTCGATGGCGGCCACCGATTCCAGGCCCACCACGCGGGGCAGGTCCACCTTGTCCTTTTCCAGGGCCAGCCGCATGGTGATCTGGCCGCTGGCCCAGGCCACCAGCAGGAGCAGCGCGCCGAAGAGGGCGCCGCGCCGGGCGGCCCGGAGGACCCCGCCACGGCCTCGGG
>Ga0187766_10002323_pt1 | contig 11213 bp, 15 predicted proteins | sample 0216_QUI02_MP05__4_FD_132971 | JGI IMG/M metagenome (GOLD analysis project Ga0187766, IMG submission 132971) | Tropical peat soil microbial communities from peatlands in Department of Meta, Colombia - 0216_QUI02_MP05_20_MG | ecosystem: Environmental > Terrestrial > Soil > Wetlands > Peat ... | reverse complement strand
TGCTCCTCACCGGCCCAGGAGGAGTCAGCCTGTCCGAAAGCCAGCGAGTGATTGATGCCAAGCTTGCCTCGGAGATGCGCAGGCTCCTGAGGCTGAGATATCCGGCCTACGGCTGAAGGTCAGTTTCCATGCCGAAGTCATCGACCCCGGCACGGAGCCGCTTGCGCAGGCGTCGGAGGAACTGCTTCGTGATAGGCGTGGGCAACCCCCTTATGGGGGATGACGGGGTTGGAGCCGAAGTCGCAAAGTCGCTGAGGAAGCTGCATTTGGGAAGCGGAGTGGAGATACTGGAGAGGCAGTCCGTGGACCTCTCGATTCTGACCTATGCCAGGGAGGCGAGGAAGATGGTGATAGTGGACGCGATAAAGTCAGGCGGGCCCCCGGGAAGTGTCATCCGATTCGACGTAACCCGGCCGCACTCTCCTTCGATGCGTCTGCCGGTCGCCCACGAGTCAGGAGTCAGCGATATCGCAGTGTTAGCTAGGAGGAGTGGGATTCGGCTCCCACCCATCATCGTGGTAGGGGTGGAGCCAGCCGACTGCTCGCCGGGTGCGGGTCTTTCAAAAGCGGTGGCAGGAGCACTCCCACTCGTGTTGGAAGAGGTGACGAAAGAAGTGAAGGAGTGCGCACCGTGAGCTTGGTCCCTGACTAATTGCGAGGGCTCCCGGGCGAAAGGTTCCTGATGTCGAGTCTCAGGAAGTGGGTCGCGCAGGAGATGCACGGGTCATAGTTGCGCACCGCCATTTCGCTGAGCCTCCTTGCTTCGTTGGATTCTGCCTTCACAATGGTGGGGACTAGCAGCCTGACGTCATCCTCCATCCTCGCCTGATTCTGCGACGTCGGCGGCACAATCTTGGCCCTCTCTACTTGGCCCCTTCCGTTGACCACGTAGCTGTGGTAGAGTATGCCTCTGGGCGCTTCGCTCACACCGAAGCAAACCCCAGGTTTGACCTTGTACGCAGCGCTGCACCGCCTGGGCTCAGAGTACTCTTCAATCTCCGCCGCCGTCTCCTCGAGGGAGTGCACCACTTCGAGTGTTCGTACGACGATGCTCTGGAAGGGGTCGGTCAGCGGCGGGGTGACACCCAAATCCTTTGCCAGCTCTTTGGCGACCGGATTGAGCTGGTCGAAGTTCAGGTTGTATCGTGCCAGAGGGCCTACCATGTAGGAGCCACCGTCCTTGGTGCGCGAGTGAAGCGCGTTGGAGTACTCGACCTGGTGCTCTTCGAAGTTCTCCTCGTATGCGGAGGGCTGGATGCGCAGCCCGCGGTTGGAGATTATCTCGCCGCAGTCGATGGCGTAGCGGTCAGGATGGTGGAGGCTGACCATCGTCGATTCCCTCTCGAGGGTCGGCTTGTCCAAGGAGGAGACGAAGCGGACCATCTTCTCGACTGAGCCTCGGAGCCTCGCCAGCTCGGGCACGAGTGCCGAAAGGGTATGCTTCGGCGGAGCCTTGTAGATCCCGCCTATCTTGAGCGAGACTGGGTGGATTTCCCTGCCTCCGATGGTGGACATCAGGTCGTTCCCCAGTCGCTTCAACGCGAGGACTTCTCTGACCATCTTCGGGTGCTTCTCCGCCACGGCGAGGACATCGGCAACCCGAAGGAAGTCAGGGGCCGCGAGCATGTAGACGTGGAGGGCGTGGCTCTCGATCCATTCGCCATAGTAGAGAATCCGCCTCAGCCTCTTCACCTGCTCGTCGACCTCGACCCCGAACAGCCCCTCGAGGGCGTTCAGGGAACTGACCTGATAGGCTACAGGGCAGATGCCGCATATCCTGGAGACCATGTCTGGGACCTCCTCGGCCCGCCTCCCCCTGAGCAGACCTTCGAAGAAACGGGGAGGCTCGAATATGTTCAGCTTCACGTCGGGGGCCTCAGCGCCCCTGGTCTCGATGGTGAGGGACCCCTCTCCCTCCACCCTGGCTAGGGGACCGGTGTCTACGACGACCCGCCTAGCCATTATTCTCCAACCAGCCTCTGTACTCTGTCGACCGGGAGTTCGCACCCTTGAGGAGCAGGGTCACGGTTGAACGGTCGACGCTGTGCGCCTCCAGCCACGATGCGAGGGAGTCCAAGTTGACGTCGTCCGACGGCCCGAAGCACCCGTAGCAGCCTCTTCCGTGGGAGGGACAGATGGCACCGCACCCGGAAGCTGTGACGGGGCCCAGGCAGGGGGTTCCGTCGGCCACCACCAGGCAGGCAGTTCCTCCCCTTTTGCACTCGAAGCAGACTGCGCTCGTGGGGAACCTTGGCTTCGTTCCCCTCAGGACGGTGGCGAAGAACTGCAGGAGCTGGGCCTTGCTCACGGGGCACCCTCTCAGCTCGAAGTCTACAGCGACGAAATCAGTGAGTGGGAGCGCTTTCTCAAGGCCTCGCGCCACCTTCGGTTCGGGGTAGACGGCAGACTCGAAGAGGTCGAGCTTGCTCCAGTTCCGCAGCGCCTGCAGGCCTCCTGCCGTCGCGCAGGCGCCCAGGGCGACGAGCATCTTGGAGTCCTTCCGGATTTTGACTATCCTGTCGACCTCCTCCTGGGTCGAGACAGACCCTTCTACCAGCGCCAGGTCGTAGGGCGCCCCTGACGACGCGCTGCTCGCCTCCAGGAAGTCGCCCAGGTCGACCTTGTCGAGGAGGGAGAGGAGCTCCTCCTCTGCGTCGAGTATGGAAAGCTGGCAGCCGTCGCAGGATGAGAACTTGAAAACGCCCAACCTGGGCTTTGGCATCAGACCCCCTCTCTCGGGAAGAAGTCCCTTACCTGCGGATAGCTGAAAATTGGGCCGTCTCGGCAGATAAAGTGAGGTCCAAGCTGGCAGTGGCCGCAGGTGCCAAGGCCGCAGCTCATGTTACGCTCCATGGAGATGAAGATGTTCTCCGGGGAGACGCCCAGCTTCGCAAGTTCTAGGATTGAGAATTTGAGCATTAGCTCTGGTCCGCAGATGAAGGCCACAGCGCCCTTGGGGTCTATTCCTGCCTTGGGGAAGAGGGTCGTGACCACCCCCACGTTTCCCTTCCATTCCCTGGTCCCCCTGTCAACCGTGAGGAAGAACTCGCACCCTCCGGCGCCCCTCCACCTGTCGTACTCGTGGGTGTAGATCAAGTCGGGAGGGCTTCTGGCCCCGTAGAGGACCCTGACGCCGTTGAACCGGTCGGGGGCCGCCAGCGCCTCCTCGATGACGGGTCGAAGAGGGGGCAGGCCCAGGCCTCCGGCGACGATGAGCAGCTGCTTGTCTTTTGCCTTGGCTATGGGCCACTGTTTGCCGAACGGGCCTCTGACACCTATGGTCGCCCCTGCGCCGAGACTGGTGAGAACGGACGTGACTGTGCCTGCTGACCTCACAGTGTGCATGAGCAGCTTTTCCTTGCGGTACGAGGCGACTGAAATCGGCACCTCCCCCACCCCGTAGACGTAGAGCATGTTGAACTGGCCCGGGAGGTAGTCGGCCGGAGTGCCGGCGTTCCCCAGGTCGAAGAGCAAGGTGTAGGTGTCGGGGGTCTCTTTTCTAACGCTGCTGACTACGGCCCTCGTGAGCGCCTGAGTAATCTGCCTAGACAGTTGGGGGCGCCTCCAGTTTTGCCGTCCTTTCTCGCCGGTCTTTCAGGACCCCGTTGACGGTCTCCGTGATGTCGATCCCCACGGGACACCAGGTGATGCACCTCCCGCAGCCGACGCATCCGTAGACTCCGAACTCGTCTGTCCAGTAGGCGAACTTGTGCATGACGAACTGCCTGTACCTGGCAGCCCTTGCCTGTCGGGGGTTGCCCCCGGCGGAGTAGGTGAAGTCCTTCGAGAGACAGGAGTCCCATGTCCTCATTCTTGAGACGCTCCCGTCTCGCAGGTCGGTCTTGTCGCGGATCGTGTTGCAGAAGCAGGTGGGACACACCATTGTACAGTTCCCGCAGGCAAGGCATCTTTCCGCGGTCTTCCCCCACACACACGAGTCTAGCCCTGCGTACATCGACTTGGCGGGATTCTCTTCTTCGATCCTCCTGCCCATCTGGTCTCGGGCTCCTTGGACCATCTCCTCCCCGGTGCGGAGGTCTTCCTCGGTGGCTGGGGCCAGTTCAATTCCCTTCACCAGGTTCGCGCGACGCTCGGGAACGTCAAGGAGGAGCTTGTCCGGGAGCTCGGTGATTGCTAGGTCGTAGCCAGAGTCAGCCCCGGGACCGGTCCCCATGGAGGAGCAGAAGCAGTTCTCCCCGGCCCTAGTGCAGTTGACAACAACGAAGATGGAATTGTTCCTAAGGCCGGAGTAGACCGGATCCTCGAAGCCGGGCACCATCATTGTCCGGTCCATGACCTCCACCCCTCTTAGGTCGCAAGGCCTGAGGCCGAAGAAGGCGTACCTCTTCTCGGATTGGTGTGCTGAAACAAGCTCGATTCCCTTGCCATCTTCCGTGTACTTCACCAGCTCTACTTCGGCAGGGTGGAGGAACTTCTTCGGGGAGTCAGGGCCGTTGACCGCAGAGAAGGCAAAGGAACTCCCTCCACTGAGCCTGTACCTGCCGGGAGCCTGGATATCCACTACTCCCGAGGCGAGGTCGTCCGGGGCCGCAATCTCCATCAGACGGACAACGCCCTCGGAGACCGACGGCCCTATCACCACATATCCCAGGCCCTGGAGGTTCTGGATGAGCTTGGGGATTGCGTCCCTCTGTGTGGTGAATCGCATCGCAAGTTCGTCATTCTGTTTGGGGAAAAACCCTCTTTCGATTCCCATTGTTGAGAATCGTGTGTGCACCGATGCCCGGCTGCGTCGGGGCGTCGAGCAGCCTTCAAACGGTTGGAGAAGGTGTAATTCGGCGGCAATACGGCGGGTGCGGCGATGGTCAAGGTCACATACAGCCCGTACCGAGAGATTGTAATCCACGAGATTATCGAGCAGGAGAGCCAGGTCCTCTTCGAGGACATGGTCAGGCAGGCGCTCTCAAGCCCAGTGCATGCTGAACCCACCGTGAACTGGGCCGATGGCGTCGCATTCGTGGTGGCGCCCCTCCCTCCGACTGAAGACATTGTCAAGGAGAGCCTGGAGGGGAGGCTGCATTATGCTTCGGTCATGTACACCAAGATTCAGTTCCAGAGTCAGGTTCCTGTGAAGATAGGGACGCAGAATTACAGCGCTCGGCTTCGCCGGGCAGACAACAACCCTCACCTCGCCGCGGTGGCCAAGTTCCTCAAAGACTTCAAACACGAGTGAAATCGACCAGAATCGAAGACCGAAGATAGGGGACATGCTGGAACCCTTAGATACAGAGGCGCCACCCATTGGAAATTTGTTGGCCGTCGAACCGAAATTCCTGCGGAAGTTCATCTTCGACCACTTCTTCGAGCACACCACTGCACCCGTGTTGGAAGAAGTGATGAGACGCTTCGGCCTGAGCCGCCAGGAGGCTTTCTTTGGCCTGCTCCAGCTCGAGGCTGAGCACCACGTCCTCCTAGTGCCAGGGACTCAGCGCATCCTCATGGCCAATCCATACTCAGGGGTCACCACTCCCTTTCGCGTCTACATCGACGGCAGGCGGTACTTCGCCAACTGCGCCTGGGACACAGTGGCCCTGCACGTTATGCTGGAGAAGGACGCAAGGGTGGAATCCTACTGCCATCACTGCGCGGAGCCCGTCGAGATTGCCCTCCGAGAGGGCAGGGTCGTTTCCTCGCAGCCCCCGGAACCCCTCATCTTTCTCAGCATGCCTGTGGCTAAGTGGTACGACAACCTGGTCAACACCTGCTCCAACAACATGGTGTACTTCGCCTCCCGCGAGCACATGGACAGCTGGCTGGCGGCGAACCCTGGCTTGAAGGGGGAGGCCCTGACGCCAGCTAAGATGGCACAGGTGTGCAGGCCCTTGGCCAAGGGGAGGATGGAGCTTGGCTACCTGAGGCCTCCGAAGGAGGAGTTGATGGCCTACTGGGATTCGGTCGGAATGACGAGCGACTTCTGGGACTTCTAGCGTCCGTTGAGTAACTTGGGGGTCGTTGATGTTCTCGGGAGGCATCCGGTCCTCTGCCTCCTGCTCTTGACTCCGGGCATCCCGGAGTACCTGTCCGGCTCCAGTCCTCTGAACGCCGTCGTCCTGAACCCCGCGATGTTCCTCTTCCAGCTTGCGGCTAACCTTGGGTTGTACGGCCCCGGCGTCCTCCTCATCAGGGAGGCGATGGTCCGATGGAAGAAGGGGTGGGGGTCCGTGCTGCTACTTGGAGCGGCGTACGGAATCCTCGAAGAAGGCGTAGCGCTCAGCACTCTGTTCAATCCACTCGCCAGTCCCGTCGGGACATTGGGGGTGTACGGCCACTGGTTGGGAGTCAATTGGGTGTGGGTGGCCGGGATCGTGCCGGTGCACATGATATACAGCATCTCAATCCCAATCCTGCTGCTTGGGCTCGCTCTCCCCGGGACGAGGGACCGGCCATTCTTGTCCGGGCGGAAACTTGCTGCGACGGTCGTAATCCTTGGCGCGGATGTTCTGGGGCTCTTCCTGCTGGTGACCCTCGGTGAAAAGTTCTGGATGGGATTCCCTGTGCTGGTGGGGAGCTTCGCCGCGATCCTGCTCTTGGTGCTCGCAGCCAGGAAGGTGAAAGCCGGCGTGCTGCATGCGCGGTCTGAGCTCCCTCGGGTCGGCCCAAGGAAGCTGGCCGTACTTGGAGCCGTGTTCTATCCGTGCGTCCTAGTTTCGGAGTTCCTGCCGAAGTCTGCGGGGGTGCCGGCGATGCTGGACTTCCCGCTTGTTGTCGTTGTTCAGGCCCTCTTCTTGGTCTACGTTCTGAGGGTGGGAGGCTCGACGGGGAACGGAGTGATTCTAGCCGCGTTCGCCTTTGGACTCATCATTCCAATCGCGGCGTTCGGCGTGGTTTCCCAGGCCGCCCTTCCTGTTCCTCTTTTGGCTGACGGTGTAATGGTGTTGTTCTTCGTCAGTTTGTGGCGAAGGCTGGCCAAAGAAGGCTTGACAACGTTAAATCATTCGGGGCCCACAGGGGAGCCGAAGCTTGCTGGAGCCTCAGGGAACGCGCCCCAGACCTAGGATAGAGGGGCTCTCGGACCTCATCTTCGGGCTGGCGCTTTCAATAGGAGCCTTTGCTCTCGTCAGCAGTCCGCCAACCTCTGCGTCGGGTTTCTACAAGGACGTCATCACGTTCGGCTTCAACTTCGTCGTCCTGATCACGATCTGGATCAGATACACCAGGATAATGTCGGCGCTCCCCATCGAGACCAGGACCACGATGCTGCTGAACAGCGTGCTCCTCTTCACCGTGAGCCTCGAACCCTTCATCTTCAACATCCTGAGGTCCGCGAACCTGGTGAACCCCGCTCCGGCTGGCCTGTACGAGGCCGCGTCCTCCGCCTTTGGTGTCGACCTTGGGGCGATGGCGCTCATCATGGGGGTGTTCACCCTCGCCCTCGCCGACGAGGAGAAACGGCTGGTACCGCAGGAGTTCATCTCGCGTCTCAGATCGGAGTCGGTCACATGGTTCGTCTCCTCTGCGGTATTCCTTGCCTCGGCGCTCCCAGTCTTCGGCAGAATCAGCGTAGGAGGATACCTTGTCACCGGGGTGTCGGTCAGGGAGCTGCTCTGGTTCGGCGCGGTGGTCATCGCATGGCTGAGAAGCGGATTCAGAGAGAGCATGAACCCGTGAATCTCAGGGTCCCCCGGTTCTCGTTGTTGACAATCGGGCCCATGGCTTAAGAGATGGAACTCGGGGGTGGGGCTGCAATGCCCAGTGTTGTCGTCTACGTTTGGCAGAACAGGGAGGGGTCGGGCGACCCTGATGTCGAGGTGAGAATCCCGGCCAGCATGGCGAAGTGGGTACCCAGGATGATGAAGTTCATCCCCAAGAAGACCATGGAAGCCAACTGGGGGGAACAGGTTGACTTCGATGCGATGTTCGAAGACATCGTGAAGCTGGTGAACGAGGCTGTCGAAGGAGGCCCCTCGGAGCTTCTGACGGTCAAAACCAAGGACGCCTACATCAAGGTAGTCGTCGAAAAGTGAGCAGGTGGGGACCCTGAAGTTCAGGCTGGACTTTGGGCGCATCTTCCCGGGCCTGATCCTGCTGTTCGCAGGGTTGGTGCTGCTTGCTGTCCTCCTGGTGGTCGCTGTCCTGGCCTTCTTCTTCTCCTTCATGACCGGAGCGGGGGCGGTCCTCTCTGTGGCCTTGGAACTGTTGTTGATACCCGCGCTGCTCATCGCCGCGGGGGTAGTCACCGCCCTGACAGGAGTCGCCTGGTGGGGACAAGGCGGGGAAGGATGGTTCTCGGGAATGGCACGTCGGCGGGCGAGGCTAGACCGCATGAGGGCATCTGCGAGGGGAGGAGAAGTGGTGGGGGCAATCATAACCATCGTCGTTTTCCTCTTCCTTTACGAAAACCAGCTCAGGGGGGTTGCCTTCTTCGCATCCGACTTCGGGAGTTTGGCGCAGTTCTTCTTCTATGCGCCTTTATTCACAGGCATGGCGCTGTCTTTGGCAAGAGCCGTCTATGGGCGCCGCAATGGTCTGAGGCCCTTCGACTCTGTCAACGCCCTGTTCCTGGCGGCGGCCGCGTTCTGGCTCCTCTCCGTCTTCCCGTTTGACTTCTCTCATTTCGGGGACATGTTCCCCTCTTCGATAGGGTTCGTCTTCTGGTGGCTGACAAACGACGTCGGTCGATTCCTCCTTACGCTGGCGGGCCTCTGCGCGTTGGTCAACTCTGTCTACACTGCGTTCCTGTACTCCGCCGTGAGGGGCGAGCTACACAGGATGCGCAGCAGCCCGGTCTAGAGCCGGGAGCAAACTTTGGCAGGCCCCGGAATCAGGGAAAGAGAATCTCTCCGCTTTCGGCGTCCTTGAGGATGATTGCCTGATACGGGCAGGACTCGGCTGCGAGGTGAAGGCTGTCGCTGTCCAACTCCTTCTCCCCGATTTCCTTCATGCCGAGAGGCTCTGCTCTTCGGCGCCAGATTCCCCCCTGGGTGTTGTCGTAGGCGAACACTGAGGGAGCCATGGAGACGCAGCTCATTGCGCCCAAGCATTTGTCCTGGTCGATGGTGAGTATCAGCCTTCTACCATCTGAGGTGGCAATTTCCTTCTCGCCCCTCCGCTGAAGCCCCTCCAGGGTGGAAGCCGAGAGACGAAGTATTACATCGGATATCGTCTCGTTCTCCCTTCGGGCCCTGGATAGGACGTTCAACGCCTTGTCGTTGACCTTGATTTCCCTGTCTTCGCCCGGCATCCGAGCAGATACTCCGAGTTCCGACTATAAAATCTCGCCGCGCTTCAGTCAGCCCTTGACGAGGTCGCAATGGCGGCGCCAGACGCCCGCCGCGTGCCGTCTACCCACCCTCATCCGCAGAAGATGTCCAATGACAGGCCATCGTGGAGCTCAGGTCTCCATTCGGACGACTCGTCCTTCGGTTCCATCCCGTAGCGCCTGACCAGGTCGGATAACTTTGCTATCACATCCTCACGGCCAGCTAGAGCATCGACTGTGCTCATTCCAGCGGCCGCCTCGAACATGTTCCTAGACTCTTCATAGCCGGCGAACCGCAGAATCCCATACGAGACCGAGCTTACGCCGGCGTCGTTCAAATCTTCGAAGAGTCTGTCGAGGCTGACCATGACAATCCCCGGAATTACGGGAGCGAGCGAGACCCATGTTGGTATCCCCGCCCTGAATAGTGCCTTCAGCGTGGCGAGCCTCCTTTGAAGGGGCGGGACTCCCGGTTCGAATCGACGGACAGGAACGGTGGTTATCGACATGCCCACCTTGACCCGGTCGAACTCCTGGAGGAGTTTCAGATCCCTGAGCACCAGTGGCGACCTCGTCAGGATTGATACCGGGAAGCCGCTCCTCCGGAGGACTTCGAGACATCGCCGGGTGATTCCATGTTTCGCCTCGACGGGCTGATAGGGGTCTGACGCGCTCGAGAGGAAGACTTCGTCCTTCTTCAGGCCCCTGAGTTCCCTGGCTAGGACTTCGGGGGCGTTTGTCTTCACGTCCACGTACCCGCCCCATGCCCTCTCATCGTGGGTTAGGGAGGGTGCATAGCAGTACACGCAGCCATGGGTGCACCCCTTGTACAGGTTGGCGGTGTATCCGGTCGACCCCCTGTAATTCAGGGGGTGAAGGAGTGTGGCGCACCTGATCTCCCGGACCGAGACTCTCGCAGTAGAATGCTGCGAGGCCGGTGTAGGTCGGGCAAGGGTCAGCGACAAAACGATTGGCGCTTTGCTTCTTGCGAATATTAGTGATGGGGGTCTGGGATTACAGTGTGGGGGACGGGGTAGTCTGAAAGTGATTCGTTTTCGTTAAATAGCGGAGCGCCGCGCCGGCGACATGGACTCGGTAGTCCATTTCGAAATACCTGCCAAAGACGTCAAGAGGGCCTCGGCCTTCTACAGCAAGGCCTTCGGATGGGCCATCAACCAGTTCCCCAACTTCGAATACTGGAGCCTCATCACCACAAATTCGGACAAGAACGGGATGCCTACTACCCCAGGCTCGATCAACGGAGGGATGGGTAAGCAGGGCGTCATGGCCCCGCAGGCCGTGACAGTCACCATCAGCGTGGCTGACATCGACGCCGCCCTGGCGACCGTGAAGAAGCTCGGAGGCAAGATGACTGGGAAGAAGATGCCCGTCGGCGACATGGGCTTCAGCGCCTACTTCGAGGACACGGAAGGCAACATCATCGGTCTCTGGCAGAACAAATCAATGTAAGTGTGGTCCAGGGCACCGGGCCCTGACCTCTCCCCTTTATGCGCCGGTGAGTTCCATGAATCTGAAGTGCGGTCCTCAGTTGATCGGGCACTTCTGCTGCCGGCGGGCACCGGCCGATTAAGGCCCTACGGCCTCAAGCCCTTTCTCTGTGAGACTGCCATCATCCGATACGTATCCCCTGAGCTGGAGCACTGCCAACTCCTTTCCCAGGGTCACAGCAGGCACCTTCGCTGCCTTGGCTAGGCCTTCTATCCCAGCGCCCCGAGCCATCGAGCGGAGTATGAGCAGCTCGAGCTCAGACAATTCTCCCTTGTCTCCCATGCATCTGGAATAGCGAGAGGACGTGCTTTTGAACTCTCCACGTGATGAATTGGATTCTCTCAGGAGGTCAACGTGAAGGTCGGGAGGCAGCCTCGGAGGGTGCGGTCAGGAGCAAGCTCATCAGGGCTTGGTAGAGGCCTGCTTCAAATCGCTCCTGTCTTTCCATGGCATCCCTGAGAACACACACGAAGCAGGCCGTACG
>Ga0187766_10002321_pt1 | contig 11216 bp, 8 predicted proteins | sample 0216_QUI02_MP05__4_FD_132971 | JGI IMG/M metagenome (GOLD analysis project Ga0187766, IMG submission 132971) | Tropical peat soil microbial communities from peatlands in Department of Meta, Colombia - 0216_QUI02_MP05_20_MG | ecosystem: Environmental > Terrestrial > Soil > Wetlands > Peat ... | reverse complement strand
GCCGCTTCTCGCCCATGAGCAATCGCACTCCTGGGACGGCAAGTACCGGCGTCCCCTGGAGTTGTACTCGAAGGCCGACTTCCAGGGACCGGAGAGAACGTCTCTGCTTTGGGTGTATGAAGGACTGAACGAATATATCGGGATGGTGCTGGCCACACGCGCCGGTTTCAACGATCCAGCGTACATGCGCGACTATCTAGCGCGGACGGCTGCGGACCTTGCCAACGAGCCCGCTCGTGCCTCAAGCGCTTTGGTCGACACGGCCACGGCCAGCAGGGTTCTTCGCACGGTTGACAGCGGGTGGTCCTCGCTGCGCCGCGGGCAGGACTACTACGACGAGGGCGCCCTGATGTGGCTCGGCGCCGATGTCCTGATCCGTGAACAGTCGAAGGGGCGTCTGTCACTGGACGATTTCCTGCGCAGCTTTTTCGGCCAGCACGACACCGACGCCATTGTCGTCCCGTACACGCGCGAAGACGTCGAAGCAGCCCTATCGACCATATGGCCGTATGACTGGCATCGCTTCATCCAGGCCCACGTCTACCAGGTGAACAGTCAGCCGCCCACCGACGGCCTGGAGGCTGCAGGCTGGCGGATTGTCTACAATTCGACGCCCAACAACGAGCCCTTTTTTGCCGATTTCGTGTCGATCGAGTATTACGGGTCCTATTCGCTCGGCATGGACGTGGGCAAAGACGGCTCGATCTGGGACGTCTGGCCCGGGACGCCCGCCTATGACGCAGGCCTCGGGCCGCATATGACGATTCTGGCAGTCGATGGCCGCGCCTATTCTGCCGACGCGCTCAACCGATCGATCGCGCACCCTCGAGACGGCAAAATCTCCGTCATCGTCCGCAATTTTGACTCTGTGGAAACGCACGAGATTCAGTATGCCGGAGGCGTCCGTTATCCGCACCTGGAGCCAATCAGAGAGCGACACGACTATTTGAGCGAAATCCTCGAGCCTCGCAGCAAATGAGCGCGGATCAACCCAACAGACGCGCCTTGGTGATCCCATTGTTGCTGGGCATGGTGTGGCCCGTCTTGGCACAAACCCGAGCGCAACCCAAGCGGAAGGCGGACGCTGACCGGCTCGGAATGACCTGCGCCGAGATCCTAAAGATGAGTTCAACCGAATGGATCGCTTATTTCAGCGACAACACGAAAGCGGACCTGTCGAGCGCAACCGTACGGGCCGCCGCTGTCTACGGGCCTTGCTATCAGGCACGAACCGATGATTTGGCTCGTGCACTGGTCAGGAGCGGCAAAGGGCCGCCTACGGCCAGGCGCACCGATTTTGCCGCGTTTGAGGCGGCGTTGAAGAACTTCACGGCGAAGGCACTAGTCGATGCTGACCCTCCAGCTGATTCGACGAAGCAAGCGCTCGCCGCGCTATACCAGGATCAGTTCCGCTACCAGTTTTATCAGGAGTACGAAGTGGGAAACGGCAAACAGCCGAATACTCGACAGACACAGCTACCCGCGGAGAAAGAGGCAGCACCGTCGCGTAGCAGTCCGACGGCTCCGACGGCGCCTGAGGACACGGACCAAATGACGAGGGCGAAAAACCGGTTCGGTGAGTTGCTGGGCGGGCTGCCGGACGACAAGTTGCACGAGCTACACGGGGCGTTTGGCGAAGTTCTGGGACTTCACCCGCTCGATGAGCCCATGAGGCTCGCCGTCTATCGCTACGCCATCTTCCTACTTGAACCCAGCACGGGACCGAGTTCATATCCGCCACCGTTTTGATCTTTGTGGGCAAAGAAACGCTCAACGAAACGAGCGAGTTCGGTTATAAACGCTTTGGGATGTGTGCTCGCTCGCCGGCAATTGTCGCGGAAGACCTCCAGAAATATTTTCCTCCTGTGTATTCCGGCTGGCGCGCGCTGGTTCAGCCGGTAGCGAAGGCAACCCAGTGCGCACTGGCGGGGATTTCGTTCGAGATCGAGCCGGGAGAAGCCGTTGCCATCGTAGGACCAAACGGCGCGGGAAAAACGACGCTGCTGCGCACGCTAGCGACTCTGCTTGTTCCTACACGAGGACGCGCGCTGCTGGGTGGTTTCGATGTGGAGCGCGAAGCAGCTGGGGCACGACGACAGCTTGGCTATCACACGGGCGGCGACGAAGGTTTTTATGCACGATTGACGGGTCGGCAGAACCTCACGTTTTTCGCAGCGATGAACAATCTGATGGGGGTGAACGCCCAAAAGCGAATTGCGGCGGTCACCGAATGGATGGGAATGGGGGGTGAAATCGACCGGCCGGTGCGAACCCTTTCCACCGGCATGACCCACCGGCTGGGTCTTGCGCGCGCACTCCTGCATGGGCCGGCGGTGCTGCTGCTGGACGAACCGACGCGGAGCCTCGACCCGCTTGCGGCCGCAGATTTTCGTCGGCTGCTGAAGGATGAAATCGTCCGGAGGCGCGGGACGACACTGCTTTTCGCCTCGCACACGTTGAGCGAAGTCGAACAGGTGGCCGACCGAGTGCTCGTGCTCGATCACGGAAAATTGGCCGCCCAAGATTCGCCGAAGCAGCTGCGGGTCCTAACGGGTGCCAGCACCTTCGAGGGAGCCATTGCGCGGTTGACGCGCCCGTCCGCACCGGTGGAGACGCTCGGGTGAGCTTGACGAGCACGCTTCGGAAAGTCGCCGCATTCTTTCTGCGCGATCTCGCCATCGCGAGCGGATATCGCGGAGCGCTCGTGCTGGAAACAATTGAAGCGCTGTTTGGTGTCGCGACTTTCTTTTATTTGTCGAGATTCGTAGAAAGCCCGGAACTCGAACGGCTCCTGCCGGTCGGAAGCAGCTACTTCGCGTTTGCCCTGGTGGGGTTTGCGTTTTTCGACTATCTCAGCGTCGCACTGGGAGCCTTCGATTCCAGCATCGAAGAGGCACGGCAGAACCGTACGCTCGAGGCCTTGCTGGTCACCGAAACTCCTCTCGCGGTGATCCTGCTGGGGTCCGCCGCCTATCCCTTCCTGGCCCTGGCGCTGCGCACCTGCGTGTATCTGGGATGGGGTGCGCTGTTCTTTGGATTTGTGCCCACCCATGCAAACTGGGCAGGTGCATTGCTGATTCTGGCCGCGTCGATTCTGGCTTTCGCGGGACTTGGCATTTTGTCGGCGAGTTACCAAATTCTCTTCAAGCGCGGAAATCCGGCGAAATGGGTGGTGCTGGGTGTGTCTGGGTTGGTCGGGGGGATGATGTATCCCGTTGCGGTGCTGCCTCTGCCCTTACGGCTGCTGGCTCGGCTGATTCCCGTCACCTATTCCCTGGAAGGAATGCGCGCGGCATTGCTTGCAGGAGCGGGGTGGCTCGAGCTGTGGCGTTCGCTAGCGGCGCTGCTCCTATTTGCAGTCGTGCTGATACCGGTGTCGTTTCTCGTTTTCGGATGGGCGCTGCGGCGGACGAAAGTTACCGGAACGCTGACACACATCTAACGGAAGTGCCTAGCTCCTCGACCGTGTTTCAAAGGATCAAACCAGCCCTTCGGCGAGCACAACGGGACGGAGGGCGCTAGCGGCCGAGAAAGCCTTCGAGTTTCTCGGCCTGGGCCTCCGCGATCCCCAGATACTCCTTGGCTTTCGCGCCGTCTCCTTGGTCAAGCGCCGATTGGGCCTTCGAAAGATTGGTCTTCATGAGTTCCTCTGCGGCAGCCATATCACCGCGTAACCCATACCCCTGCGCGGCCTGCTGGTGGCGCAGATTGTCGAGGCTTTGAGAGATCGCGGCCTCTCGAGCATTGAGCTGATCTGCTTCCTTGGCCGCTTCCTTTAGCTCGGCCGCTTTTCGGGCGGCCTCTGCCTGGGCCTCCTGTGCCGCCGCCTGTTGAGCCTGGGCAGCGGCCGCATCCTCTTGCCGTTGTTGCTGCTGCGCTTGCGACGCAGCGCTATGGGCGGGGGGCGCCGGATTGGCGGACGGCGCAGGTACGGGCATAGGAGCAGGAGGAGTCGGAATGTCGGCGGGAGGCTCGCCCCCGAGGGTAGAGGCCGGTTGAGTGACGGGCAGAGCCGGGGGGGCGGGACTTCCGGCGGGGCTCGCATGCGTTCGAATCCGGTGCGGTACATACAGGCTCGCGGCAACCAGCATCGCAACGACGAGCAATCCACCAAGCGCCACATAGAGCCCTCGATGGCCGCTCGTCGGGGCAGGCGCTTTCGATCCGGGGGCGGCCTCGGCGGAAACACCGACCGGTTCCGTTAAGACGGTGGCAGTCCGCGACCGAGGTGCGCTTGCCGGAGCCGCAGCAGGCACTACACGGGCCGTGGCCGGTGTCGTTGCGGAAAGGCGTGCGGCACCCGGGACCGTCCTCAGTGCATTGGCGAATGCCTCTGCCGTCTGGAAGCGGTCCTTGGGATCTTTGGCCATGGACATCAGGATGATTTCGTTCAATCCCTTCGGCAAATCGGGGCGGACGGTAATCGGGGGACGAGGCGCTTGCTCTATGTGCGCCGACATCACTGAGTAATTGCTATTCCCCTGGAAGGGAAGCTGTCCCGTGACCATCTCATAGAGGGAGACGCCGAAAGAATAGACATCCGAGCGACCATCCACCTCAGAGCCTCGGACCTGCTCGGGGGACATGTAATTCAGCGATCCGAGCGTGGTGCCCGTGAGAGTCATGCCCACGTCGTTGTTCGGACGAGCGATGCCGAAGTCCATGAGCTTCACCACGCCGTCTGGTGCGAGCATCATGTTGCTGGGTTTTACGTCGCGGTGAATCACGTTTAACTTATGCGCGTACCCCAGAGCCGAGAGGATCTGGTCGGAGTAGTTGATGGCATCGCTCGGCGGAATGGGTCCCGATTGCAGGCGCGAAAGCAGGGTGATGCCGTCGACGTACTCCATCAACATCACCAACTGGTTGTCCAAGGTAAGCGCCGAATAAAGGGAAGCAATGTTCGGGTGATGCAGTGCCGCCAGCAGCTTGATTTCGCGCAAGAAACGGTCCGCCAACTCTTTTTCGCTAGCGAGATTGGCGAGAAGAACCTTCATCGCTTCAACCCGGTCGGAGATCACGTTTCGGACTCTATAGACCTTTCCCATCCCTCCGGCGCCGAGCACGCCCAGGATTTCGTAGTCTCCCAACCGCTGGCCAGGAACAAAGTCATCACCCATACGGGACTCCTTAAAGGAAGGGCCTTCTTTCTTCTGACACAATAGCGTAGTTAAGGCTCAACCGTAAACAAGGGAAGGCTCGGCCGGCCGGGGACTCGGCCAGCCTAGCCGGAGTCGCCCGAGTTGGCGCGCAAAAGGCGAGTGACAAGCCGTTCCAGGCGATCGGCATCCTGTGGGCTGAGGCCTTTGAACTCAACGCCCATGCCTTCGCCCGGCGTGACGTTTCGCACAACGGCCTGGCTTCGGATCTCGCCTTCCGGGACGGAGAGAAGGATTTGCACGATGGACCCCTCCGGAGGCGCCGAGGCAGTGGCGACGAAGAGGCCCCCGAGGTTCAGGTCGCGAACCCGGGAAACATCTTGGCTGTTGTTATGCTGCCAGGCTACCCAGAGGCCTTTGGGCGTGGGAATGCGCTGGTAACGACGCTTGGATTTGGAGTTCTCGGGCATAGCGTTCCGCAAATCACTACAAGTAAAATCCCACGAGTCGAGCAATTCATCCATCTCCCCCTAATTCGCATCCTCGCCTCGGGAACAATCCCAGCCGAATGCGTCGCGCACCTATCATAGGCTAACGGTTCCAGAAGTTCCCCAAAACTTTCGACTGCAACCGGCAGCCGCGTGCTCTAGGAATTAATGCCTGGCACGGCCGCCCGGCCTAGCGCAAGCTTGTCGCAGCACGGCGGCGTACAGTAGAGTTTCGAGGGCGCGAGAGGTCTTCGATGAACGTTCCCGTTCTGGATCTGAAGGGGGAGTTCGAGCAACTCCGTGGGGAGATTTTGCCGGCGCTCGAGCGCGTCGGACGGAACGCCTCGTTCATCCTGGGGGAGGAAGTTGAGGCATTTGAGCGAGAATTCGCTGATTTTTGTGGAACAAAGCACTGCGTCGCGCTGGCGAGCGGGACGGCGGCCCTCCACCTCGGCCTGCTGGCGCTAGGAGTCCAACCGGACGACGAAGTCATTACCACACCGAATACGTTTCTCGCCACGGCAGAGGCCATCAGCTACTGTGGGGCCTGGCCTGCTTTCGTGGATATCGACCCGGCCACGGCGAATCTGGACGCCAAGCTGATCGAGCGCGCCGTCACCGAGCGAACGCGTGCGATCCTGCCCGTCCACCTCTATGGGCGTCCCGCAGACATGGATTCGATCCGTGAAATCGCCGAACGCCATCACCTTCGTATTTTGGAGGACGCCTCTCAGGCACACGGCGCGCGCTATCGAGGGCGGCGGGTCGGCTCGCTCGGTACGGCTGCCGCTTTCAGCTTCTATCCAACCAAGAATCTGGCCGCTTACGGAGAGGCCGGCGCTCTCACGACCGATAGCGACCAGATCGCGACCTTTGCGCGTGCGGCTCGCTCGCACGGCCAGACGGTGCGATACGAGCACGAGTTCGTGGGCTATAACTACCGCATGCATGGATTTCAGGGCGCCGTGCTGCGGGTCAAGCTGCGCCACCTCTATCAGTGGACGGCCAAGCGGCAGGAAATCGCACGAGAGTACCGACGATTGCTGGCCGGGGCGCGCCTGGAACTGCCGGTTGACGCCGCCGCGGACGAATGTGTGTACCACCAGTTCGTGATCTACGTGAGTAACCGCAACGCGGTGGTCGCGCAGCTCGCAGCACGAGGGATTGAGACCGTAGTCCACTACCCCCGTCCCGTTCATCTGCAGCCCGCGTATTCCTCGCTCGGCTGCCCGCCGGGAACCTTTCCTTATGCCGAGCGCGCCTGCGAACGCGTGATTGGCCTGCCGATCCATCCCGGACTAACGGCCGAGCAGATCGCCTACGTCGCAAGCGCCGTGCGGGAAATTGTGGGGCAGAAGTAAGCTCGCTCGGCTTCAAGCGTTCGCGCCGGTGGCTGAACCACTGTGCGAGGGGGATGGCTCTTCGGCGTCTTGCTCCGGCGGAGGGAAGCTCAAAGGCACGACGGGATGTGCCGGGCGCTCTCGCAGCATCTGGGAAAGCCCTTGAAACAGCTTTGCGCACGAGTCGCGCACCGTTTCATCAGCCGCACGCATCAGCGATTCGATGGCGGTCTGTCCGTGCTCGTTGAGCCGCCGCACCGAGGAGATTACCCAAGAGTCGCTGGCGTTTTCCAGGCGGCCCTGATGCCGCGCCACGGCTTCGTCGCTCATCTGCTGGAGATCATCGCTCCAGCGCCTTTCGTGGGCCTCCCGCTCGGCATGATGGGTGCTGAGCGCCGAAGCGAACTCGGCGGCAAGCGACCTCCGACCTTCGGCAATCGTCCCTTCTAGCTGGGACGCCATCTGCGTGCGGAACTGCTCGGTCGATGCTTGCGCATTGGCTTCCAGATTCTGAAGAAGGTGCGCTGCCGCCGTTCCTAGCTCGCGCTCGCGCGCGGCAAGCGTGCTGCGGCTGGCCGCAGTGAAATTCTCCGTCTCCTCATCCGATACTCGGCGGAGAACCTGGCCGAAGGACGCGGCTGCTGCTTCGGCCGCTTCATCCAGTTGGGAGCGGGTGCGCGTGGTGATTTCGCTCGCGACGCCGTCCAGATGCTCGCGGATTTCACTGACGCGGCCAAAAGAATGCTCTTCCAGGCGGGTTTCAAAACGGCGAGCCGCCTCCGCCATTTTGTCTTCAAAGCTGCCCGTCGCCGATGCGATTGTTTGCTCGGCCATGAGCTGCAATCTCGCACGCGTCTCTTGCTGGAACCAGTCCGAGGAGCGCTCGATCGATTCAGCGGCTGCGTGTGAGGCACGGAGGGCACTGGCGTCCAGCTCTTCGCCCAGTTTCGCTAATGCTTCCTTTCGCGCGGATTCGAAATCCCCGCGCAGGCCGGCCAGTGTCGCGGCAGTTTGCGCAGCGGCGTCGCGAAGATTGTTCTCCGACACTTGACGCAGGCGCTCGCGTTGAAGACGCAGACTTTCATCCGCCTCGGCTCCCCGCGACGCCAGGGATCGGACCAGCTCGGCGGCCTGCTCAAGGCGCGGCGCGAGCTTCACATCGATCTCCGTCATCGTGCGCTCGACCGTTTGCTGGCTAAGAGAATCAAGCAGCGGCGACAGGCGCTGTGGCACGCCCATAACGATGTGCTCGGCGCGACTGCTCATTTCATCCGTCTGTGCCTGCAGGATATTTTCCAGGCGTCGATGCAGTTCATCGAGGGTGTCATGGCTCGCTGTCTCCAGCCGCCCCGAGTATTCCTTCATGCGCGCCGTCGCTTGCTCGATTTCGGCAAGGGAAGAATTCGCACGGCCCAGCTCCTCCTCGAGACCTCGGCGCACCGATTGGAGGGTGTCACGCGCCTCCGAGGATACCTGCACCCAAGGCTGGCGCAGCTCGGTAAAGCGGTCCGCAATGTTTTGCTCGGCCAATCGAAGCACTTCCTCCGAGCGGCCTGCCAAATGCTCCACCAAACGCCCGACCTGGCTATCGAGGGACGACTGGAGAAGTTCGTTCCACTGCGCCTGAGCGATCTCCATCTCCGAGTTAAGACGCCCGCGCCAAGTTCCAACGTCATTCAGCCGGGTCATCCCCTCCAGCGCCGCTTCGTATTCTCGATGAAGCGCCCCAGCCCTTCGATCCAGGTCCTCGAAGCGCTCCCGCGCCTGCTCGAGTCCCTGCTCCAGCTCCGTTTTGAGCGACCCAAGCAAGGCCTGCTGGGTCGCCGTTTGCGTGGACAAGTCCTCGCGGACGTTCTTCTCCAAGCGGGTGAAGTCTTCCATGGCCCGCTCCACGCGTTCGACGACGCGCGCCGCGGCGGCGTTGGCGGCCTCGGCAGCCTGGCGCCCGAGCTCGGCGCTCCATTGAAGCAGGAGAGGGTTTTCCCCGGTGGAAGCGGGCGACGACTGTGCGGAGGAGACTTCGGAAGGCTCGTTGGTCATGTTGGGCCCAAATTTCTCCGTCGAAAGGATCATTTCCGAGGCGGACATCGCAGCTAGGGGAATGCGCGACTCGAGTTCCCTCGGCCCCTCCACCGCTGGATCGACGGGAGTCACACTGGACTCCCAGCTCGTGGGAGGATTGGTTACGTTCCAGATGTTCGCCGGGCTTTCCAGTTCCACCGCGATCTGGAAAAACTCTCGAACCGAATGCGGCCGCTGAATCCAGGCGACGCGCGCGCGTACGTGGCCGCGTCGGGGCTCTTGCGGAACTTCCAAAGTGACCCACGTGTTTTTCGGCAAATGATGCTTCGACACGTAGCGGCAACCTTGAAGATTCAGCGTCAGGGTGGAGGTGCGCTCTTCGAAGGGCTGGCCGAGCAGATCGATTCCGCGAACGATCAAGGGCAGTGATTTTGAAATTCGTTCACTGCGTCGCCGTTGCAGGTCGGGATGGGGGGACGCCACTTCTGCCACGGAAGCCTCGTAAGAACCAGCAGAGGATAACACTCTCCTCACAGTTGGTCGAGAGGCGATCTGGGGAACAAAAAAAATTTTCCACAGGAAGCTAGCTACACGGAGCCGATTGCGCCGCTACTTCTTCTTTGTCGACTTCGGCCGCGCGCCGACCGTCGTAGCCTCGCCGCCCGCCATCTGTGCCAGACTGTCGAGCATCGACTTACACTGCGGGGCGTACGGTCCATTGGGGTCGGCATCGATGCACTTCTGATAGGCGTCGGACGTGCCGGGCGGAATGACGTAGGTCATCTTGTCGCCTTCCTGCTTCGTCTCGATCGTGCCCGTGTACGCGCTTCCCAGCAGATACCATGCCTGCGCGTCCTTGGGGTCGGCCTGGGTCGCCTTCCCTAGGGGAGCGATGGCGTTCTTCAGGTCTCCTTTGTTCGTCAGCACGATGCCGATATTCTTCCAGCAGCGTGCGTTGGCTGCCGGAGTGGGATCGAGCGCAGAAGCTTTGTCGCAGTCTGCTCCTGCCTCCGCAATTTTGGAGCTGACCGCCGCCGGATCGGTTTGCGTTGCGGAGGAATTCGCCAGGGCCTGACTCAGTCCGGCGTAGTAGCCGGCCTGCGGGTTCAGCTCGATCGCCTTCTGGTAGGCACTGATGCTGTCGTCGTAGTGGCCGGCAAGATTGTCGGCGATCGCCAAATTCGACAGGATGACGGCATGGTTCTTGGTGTCCTTGGTGCCAACCGCTTGCTCGGCCTGCTGCAGCTCACTGATGGCGGTTTGATAATCCGCGTTCATTTTGTCCTGGATCCCGGACTTTTGATCGGCCGGCGCGGTCTTCAACTGCTTGCGAAGTTCGTCCGCGTCACCGAGCGCCGCCACCCCGGCATCGACGTGAACCTTCATGTTTTTGAACTGGTTCTGGGCTTCTTCCCGTTTTTTCTGCTCTTCGGGATTGACTCCCTGTTGCGCAAGGAGTTGCTTGAAATTGATCGAAAAATCGGTGTTGTCACCGGTACTGATCTGTTTTTGCATCGTGTAGCCAGTGAGCTCGGGCGTGTGCGTGAAGGTGACCGTATAGAGCCCCGGCGTCATTCCAATCTGGTTGAACTTGCCATCCTTATCCGTCTTGAGCGTAAAGGTGCGCCCGTTCTCACCCTTTACGGTGACCGTGACGTCGGGCCATGGTTTGCCGTCGCGATCGAGAACCTGACCGGCGACACCCGCCTGCGCCCTGGCGACCGCAGCGAAGGCAAGACACATCACCAGCGCTGCCCACATGCGCATCCACACGTTCATATGCCTACACCTCCGATTCAAAAACAGCTTCCCCCCACCCTGGCGACCTTATTATGGCGCAACTGGTGTCCGATAGGCGATAGGGCCGCGTCAACCCAACGCCTTAGGCCGGGACCTGTCCATCTGCCGTCTGAAGCGATCACTGTCCCGCACGCTCTGGTCAACAATCCACACACGTGGTTCTAGGCTCGGTACGTGGCCGCGCTGGTATCGGTCTCCCAGATCGTGACGCCGGAGACGCGCGCCGCGTTGGGCGTTTCAAGAAGGTGCTTGGCCGTCTCATCGTAAATGTGCCGCGCGATATTTTCGGCCGAAGGATTCAACCTGTCGAAAGGTGCCAGCTCGTTCAAGTATTTGTGATCGAGCGATTGAATCACACCTTGAATCACCTGCTTGAGATGAACGAAATCAAAGAGCAGTCCTGTGGAATCCAGCTCCGGGCCCTCGACCACGACCCGCACCTTGTAGTTGTGGCCGTGCAGGTCTTC
>Ga0187766_10002320_pt1 | contig 11217 bp, 8 predicted proteins | sample 0216_QUI02_MP05__4_FD_132971 | JGI IMG/M metagenome (GOLD analysis project Ga0187766, IMG submission 132971) | Tropical peat soil microbial communities from peatlands in Department of Meta, Colombia - 0216_QUI02_MP05_20_MG | ecosystem: Environmental > Terrestrial > Soil > Wetlands > Peat ... | reverse complement strand
TTCCGCCAACAACGACGGGGAGATCGGCAAGCTCATCGCGGACGCCATGGAGAAGGTCGGCAAGGACGGCGTCATCACGGTGGAGGAGTCCAAGAGCCTGGAGACGAACCTCGAGGTGGTCGAGGGCATGCAGTTCGACCGCGGCTATCTCTCGCCGTACTTCATCAACAACCAGCAGAACCAGACCGCCGAGCTCGACAAGCCGGTGATCTTGCTGGTCGACAAGAAGATTTCCAACATCCGCGAACTCCTGCCGCTGCTCGAAGGGGTCGCCAAAGCCGGCCGGCCCCTCCTTGTGATCGCGGAAGACGTCGAGGGCGAAGCGCTCGCGACACTCGTGGTCAACAACATCCGCGGCATCCTCAAAGTAGCGTCCGTCAAGGCCCCGGGCTTCGGCGATCGCCGCAAGGCCATGCTGCAGGACATCGCGACGCTCACCGGTGGCACGGTGATCTCCGACGAGGTAGGGCTCTCGCTCGAGAAGGCGACGCTCAATGACCTCGGCGAGGCGAAGAAAATCGTCGTCGAGAAGGAGAACACCACGATCATCGATGGAGCCGGCAAGCCCGCCGACATCAAGGCGCGCATCGAGTCGATCCGTCAGCAGATCGAGGAAGCCACCTCCGATTACGACAAGGAGAAGCTGCAGGAGCGTGTCGCAAAGCTCTCGGGCGGCGTCGCCCTGGTCAAGGTCGGGGCGGCCACCGAGGTCGAGATGAAGGAGAAGAAGGCACGCGTCGAGGACGCGCTGCATGCAACGCGCGCCGCGGTCGAAGAGGGCGTGGTGCCGGGTGGTGGTGTCGCGCTCATCCGCGCGCAGAAAGCGCTCGATAAGCTCGAGGTGGCCAACGAGGATCAGACGGTCGGCGTGCGCATTCTCTCCCGCTCGATCGAGGAGCCGCTGCGGCAGATCGTCGAGAACGCCGGCGAAGATGCCGCCGTGGTGCTCAACCGCGTGAAGGAAGGCAAGTCAGCCTTCGGCTACGACGCGGCGAAGGGCGACTTCGGCGACATGCTCGAGGCGGGCATTCTCGATCCGACCAAGGTGACACGCCTGGCGCTGCAGAACGCGGCTTCCGTGGCGGGGTTGCTGCTCACCACCGAGGTGATGGTGGCTGAGGCGCCCAAGGAGGAAGAGCACAGCCATGGCGGCCCCCCGGGCGGCATGGGCGGAATGGACATGTAATACCCCTCTAAAGAGGTATCGATTCCGAAATCAGCAACCTATACGATTCAACATAACGGTTAGGGGTACACGCCCGGTTCATATCGGGCGTGACCCTCAAAGACGCGGAACAAGACCCCCTATTCCGCGCATTACTCGCAGGCCCCCGTTGGGGGCCTGTTTTTTTGTGTCGCGGGAACGCCGACTGGCGCGCGGGTGTGCGGTATGTGGCACCCGGCGCGCCCTACTGACGCACCGGTGAGCCACTTCCCCCGGACACTCCTGCGGGTTTATCGTCATTCCCCAGGAGGGTCACAACCATGAGAACACTACGCTACGGCCCCCTGGCGGGCGCAGCCTGCGCCACGCTTCTTGGGATCAGCGCCTGCGGCCAGAGCGGGCAGGATGAGATGAGTTGGGCGCGCAAGGCGCTCGAGCGCAACAGCGATCTCGAAGTCGTCGCCGCCGACCAACAAAGCCGCACCTTCACCGTGCGTCTGAAGGACACGGGCGAGTTGCGCATGGTGCGCGCGGACCAGCTGGTCGGCGCGCCCGCGCGGCCGCCGGCCGCCACAGCGCCAAAGCCCGCCGCCGCGGTCGCCCCGAGCCCCGCCGCCGCAACCCCGGCGCTCGCGGCCACAGCGCCCGCCGTCGCCCCGCCCGAGCCCGCCGCCACCACACCGACCGAACCCGCCACGCCGCTCGCCTCCGCACTCGCGCCGCGGCCAGCGAGCGCGGAGAGTGGCCGTGTCATCGAATCGGGCCCTGGCTACAGTATCAAGGCCTCACCTCCCAGCGAAGGTCCGCGCGGAAGGATGCGGGACACGGGCAGCGTGACGAGTGCGGCCATCGAGCGGCGTCACGATCCGATCGTCTGCCAGGGCGTGCGGCTCCTGCATATCGACAACCGCAACCTCGACTTCGACGGCGATGCAATCAGCGCCGAGGATGGCTGCGAGATCCACATCACCAACAGTCACATCAGTGCGAATGGAGTCGGCGTCTCGGCCCGCGCTGCCAACGTGCATATCGACAATAGCCTCATCGAAGGCGATGCTGGTGCGCTCAACGTATCGGAGGGCGCGCAAGTGTACGCTGCCGACTCGCACTTCAAGGGCCTGAGCCGCCTCGCTTCCTCTGCCTTTCACGATCTGGGGGGCAACGTCTGGGATTGACGCCGGGCCTCGCGCTCAGCGCCGAGCTCACTGCTCTCGTCGAGCGCTCGCTCGAAGCGCTCAACGCCGACCCCACAACTCGCGCGGCGCTCGAGCAGGCACCGCGCGCGATCGCGCAATCGCTCCGAACGGTGCTGGCCGGCAGCGATTTCCTCGCGCAGTCGCTGCGCAGCGAGCCCGGCCTCCTCGCCGAGTTGATCAGGAGCGGTGATCTTGAGCGGCGCCTTGCGCCGGAGGAATTCACCGCGCGGGCGCCGCTGCTGCCGCACGATCCCGCCGCCGCGGAGGCGCTCGCGCTGCGGGAATTGCGCCGCTGGCGACGGCGCGAATTCACCCGCATTGCCTGGCGCGATCTCGCCGGGTGGGCCGAGCTCAGCGAGACCTTCGCCGATCTCACGGCCTTCGCCGACGCGGCGATCGCCGTCGCGCTCGCGCACGCGCGCCGCGGGCTCGTTGCCCGCTATGGCGAGCCGGTCTCCGCCAGCGGGGCGCTGCAGCCGCTCATCGTCGTCGCCATGGGAAAACTCGGGGGTGGCGAACTGAACTTCTCCTCGGACGTCGATCTCGTGCTGCTCTTTCCCGAGCAGGGCGAAACACGCGGGGCGCGCCCGATTGCCAACGAGGAGTTCTTCACGAGGCTCGGCCAGGGGCTCGTGAGGTTGCTCGAGACCCCGACCGCGGACGGCTTCGTGCTGCGCGTCGACTTGCGGCTGCGGCCCTTCGGAGACTCGGGTCCCCTGGCCGCGAGCTTCGCGTCCTTCGAGGACTATCTGCCACGTCACGGGCGCGACTGGGAGCGCTACGCGTATATCAAGGCGCGGCCGGTGACGAGCCCGGAGCGCTACGGGGAGATCAACGCATCCGCGGTGCGACCCTTCGTGTACCGCCGCTACCTCGATTACGGCGTGTTCGAGAGCCTGCGGGAGATGAAGGCGCTCATCGAGCGCGAGGTCGAACGGCGCGAACTCGCCGATAACGTCAAACTCGGCCCGGGAGGGATCCGCGAGATCGAGTTCATCGTGCAGGCGCTGCAGCTCACGCGCGGGGGCCGCGATCGGCATCTGCAGACCCCGTCGCTTTTTGCCGCGCTCGAGCGCCTCGGCGAAACGCGCCTTCTGCCTCCCGGGGCCGCGCAGGAACTGCGCGCCGCCTACATTTACCTGCGGCGGCTCGAAAACCGCCTGCAGATGCTTGCCGATGCACAGACCCACCGCCTGCCCCGGGAGGGGCTCGTGCGCGAGCGCATCGCGCACGCGATGGGGGCGCCCGACTGGGGGGCGCTCCTTCGCGACCTTGAAGCGCAGCGCGCCCGTGTCGTTCACCACTTCCACCTCGTCATCTTTGGAGGGGATGAAACCGATCGCGCCGCAGTGCGCATCGATCTGGGGAGGTTCTGGGACACTCAGGCGGAGACCGCGGCGCTTGCGGAGGCGCTCGCGCGGGCGGGTTTCGCGGAGAGTGCGGAAGCCGCGCGGTTGCTTCTCGAGCTGCGTGCCTCCTCGCTCGTGCGCCGGCTCGATGAACCCGGGCGTCAGCGGCTGCAGGCGCTCCTCCCGGTGCTTCTCGACGATGTGGCACGCGCCGGTGCCCAGCTTCCGGTGTTGCGCCGCGTGCTCGCGGTGCTTGAGGCGATCGGCCAGCGTTCGGCGTACTTCGCACTCTTGCGTGCGAACGCCACCGCGCGCGCACGGCTCGTCGGTCTTTGCCAGCACGGGGAGTTTCTCGCCGCGCAGATCGCCGCGCATCCGCTCCTCCTCGATGAGCTCATCGACGAGCGGCTGCTGTCACAACCGCCGACGCGCGCGGGGTTCGCGCTCGAACTCGCCGCGCGCATGGAGCAGCTGCACGAGGACGATCCCGAGCTGCAGGTCGAGGCGTTGCGGCAGTTTCAGCGCGCGGCCCTCTTTCGCGTGGCGGTGGCCGATCTCACCCACGTGTTGCCGCTCATGCAGGTGAGCGATCGCCTCACCGACATCGCCGAGCTCATCGTCGAGCGCGCCATCGAGCTTGGCTGGCAGCAGATCACCGCGCAATTTGGCGTGCCCTCCTGCGGCGAGGGGCCGCAGCGACGCGCGGTGCGCATCTGCGCGGTCGGCTACGGCAAACTCGGCGGCATCGAGCTCGGGTACGCCTCGGATCTCGATCTGGTGTTTCTGCACGACTCGAGCGGCGAGCGCCAGGAAACCGACAGCGCCCGTCCGATCGACAACCAGCTGTTCTTCGTGCGGCTCGCGCAACGCATCGTGCACCTGCTCACCATGCATTCGGCGGCCGGACGGCTTTATGAGGTGGACATGCGGCTGCGCCCAAGCGGCAAAGGAGGGCTGCTCGTCACCAACATCGAGGCGTTCGCCGAGTACCAGCGGCGGGAAGCGTGGACCTGGGAGCACCAGGCGCTTTTGCACGCGCGCGCCGTGGCGGGCGCGCCCGAACTGCGCGCGCGCTTCGAAACGCTGCGGCTTGAGGTGCTCGCCGAGCACGTGCGCCGCGAGCGCCTGCGCGAGGAGGTGCGTGCCATGCGCGAGCGCATGCGCAAAGAGCTCGCCCAGGGCAACGCGCAGCGCTTCGACATCAAGCAGGACCCGGGGGGCATCGCCGACATCGAGTTTCTCGCCCAGTACTGGGCCCTGCGCTGGGCACGGGAGTACCCGCCGGTCGCGATCTTCTCGGACACCATCCGCCAGTTGGAATCCGTGGCCTCCGCGAATCTCGTGCCGCAGCAGAGCGTGGACGTGCTCACCGAGGCCTATCGCGGCTACCGCGCCCGCATCCACCACCTCTCGCTCGATGGCGAAGAGCCGCTCGTGCCCTCGGCAGAGTTCCAGGCCACCCGCGCCAAGGTGATCGCGCTCTGGAACGCGACGATGAGCGCTGCCGAGGGGGACGCACAGGTATAATCGCGTCCCCTCACTGCCAGGATCGGACGAGTCCCCCATGGTGGCGACCGCCAAGCCGCTCATCGAAGCGAACGCCCAGAATCAATACGACATCGGCACGGACGACCTGCCGCTTTGCTGCCCGATGCCGCAGATGTATCTCTGGAACTCGCATCCGCGCGTGTACCTGCCGATCGAGGCGACCGGTTGGGCGAAGTGCCCTTATTGCGGCGCGGAGTACACGCTGCAGCAGTGAGTCGCGCTGGCGCCCTGGCTCAGCGGTAGGGCTTGTAGGACTTCTCCTCGACGATCCGTGAGCCAAGCGCGAGGTTGATGCGTTTCTTGAGCGCGGCGCGTTCGTCGTTGCAGTGATAGACCGCGCGCGCCAGCTCGATGAACTCGCGATCGAAGATCTGCTTGGCCTCCTTGTCGCGAATGAGGTCTTCGATGTCCCAGAGACGTTCGTTCACGGCGCCGAGCGCGCGCTCGTCTGCGGCGATCTCGTGGCGGGCGGCGCCAGATTCGTGCCAGGTCGCCTCCAGCAGCGAGAGCTCGAGTTTGATGTTCGCGAGCTTTGGCGCGTCCTCGATGCGCGCCACCTTGATCCGCAGGATCGTGATCTTATCGAGCAGTTCGCCGGGGGAGATCGGGACCAGGATGTCTTTCATGACCGCGGCTTGAAGTGGTGTATGTCGGGTCGGGCCGCGGACATCTTAGCAACACTCCCCGGCAAAGATGCCCCGGGCCGTCGGCACCACTGCGCGTGCCTCAGCGCGATGCGAGCAGCTCGTCGAGTTTCGCCGTCACCTGGGCCACGCTTATCAGGTCCATGACCCCTGGTTCCTCGATCTTGTGCGTCCAGGGCAACTCGCCCGGCTCGCAACCCCGGAAAGTGCGCGCCGCTTCCGGATAGGCATCGACGCACCAGCGGCCCGAGAGATAGGGGCCGCTGCGAGCGGGGTTCGTGGCGGCATAGAGCCCGATCACCGGCGTTCCCACCATGGTCGCCATGTGCACCGGTCCCGAGTCGGGGCTCACGAGCACGCGGGCGCGCGCGAGCAGTGCGAGGAGTTCGGGCAGTGTGTCCTTGCCAATCTGATTCACGAGCGGGGCGCGCGCGGCGCGTTCGATTTCTGCTCCCATCCGCCGTTCGAGCTCGCTTGGGCCCCCGGCGAGGATCACGCGCATGCCGTGGCGCTCGGCGGCGTGTTCGGCGAGCGCTGCATAACGCTCGGCGCGCCAGTTGCGCCGGATGTGGCTCGAGCACGGACTGATGACGAGCGTCGGCCGGGCGTCGGGAATGAGCCGCTCGGCGTAAGCGCGCGCGCTGCTCGCGAGCGGCAGATCCCAGCGCAGCAGCCGCTCATTCACGCCGAGAGCCTCGGGGAAGCCAAAGAAGCTGTCGAGCACGTGTTCGCGGCGGCGCGGGGCGATGCGCGCGTTGGTGAAGAGCCACTGCAGCTCGCGGGCGCGTGCGAAGTCGAAGCCGAGCTTCGTGTCGGCGCGCACGCACTGCGCAAGCAGGCTCGCTCGCAGCGAAATCTGCATGTGCAGCAACACATCGAAGTGCCGCTCGCGCAGGCGCGCGCGCTGCGCGAGGAGACTCGAGCGCTTGTCGACGGTGATAAACTCGATGCCCTCTATCAGGCTCATGAGACGCGCTTCGGTCGCGCCGATGATCCAGCTCAGCTGCGTCGCCGGCCATGCCTGCTGCAGGGTGCGCACGATCGGCACCACGTGGCAGACATCACCGATCGCCGACAGCCTGAGAATGCAGACGCTGCGCGGCGGTCGGGCGGGGGGCAACATCATGGAGTTAGAGTTGTGAATGGCCGCTGGGTGCTCGGCCCGGAAGTGAAACACGGCGCCCAGCCGGGCGGCGCCATGCTATATGACGCCTCCCGTGCCGGCAATTTGAGCCCCGAGTGGTTTGATCCGAGCTACTGGCGCGCGCGCGGTGAAATCGAGGGTACGGCGCGCGGCCGCGCCGCTGCCTACTTCATTCGCAGCAACGGCAAACGCTACGTGCTGCGCCACTACCGCCGCGGGGGACTCGCGGCGCGCTTCTTCGACGATCGCTACCTCTGGCAGGGCGAGGAGGAGACGCGTCCTTTCACCGAGTGGCAGCTCACCTACCGCCTGCAGCGCGCGGGCCTGCCGGTGCCGGCGCCGATCGCGGCGCGCTACCGGCGTGCGCGTGCGACCTACACCGGCGACATCATCACCGAGCGGCTCGCCACGGTCGGTTCGCTCGCCGAGTGCCTCAACACCGGGGCGCTCTCGACCAGTACCTGGATCTTGATCGGCCGCACCATCCGTCGCTTTCACGCGCTCGGGGTTTGTCACGCTGATCTCAATGCCCACAACGTGCTCCTGAGTGAGGAGGGGGTCTACCTGGTCGATTTCGACCGCTGTCAGCTGCGCACCCCGGGGCTTTGGTGTGACGCCAACCTGGTGCGGCTGCGCCGCTCGCTCGAGAAGGTCACCTGGGCGCTGCCGCCCGATCGCTTCGTCGAGGCCGACTGGCATGGCCTCCTCGATGGCTATCTGCACGCTGCGGAGAAGACCGAGAGCGAGCCCGCCTGAAAGCTCGCGCCGTGCGAATCCTCTACCTACTCGCGCTCTATCTCGCTACGCCGCTCGTCTCCTTGGTGTTTTTCTGGCGCGGCCTGCGCGATCGCAGTTACTGGCAGAATTTCTCCGAGCGCTTCGGCTTCGGCGCCCCCTCCGCCCCCGATGGTGTGTGGGTGCACGCGGTGTCGGTGGGCGAAGTGCAGGCCTGCGCACCGCTGATTGGCGCGCTTCGCGCCCGCCACCCGGACCTCCCCCTCACGGTCACGACCTTTACGCCGACCGGTGCGGCGCGCGCACGCGCGCTCTTTGGCAGCGCGGCGCGCGTGCGCTATCTGCCCTATGACCTGCCGGGCGCGGTGCGGCGGTTTTTCTCACGCGTGCGGCCGCGCCTCGCCGTGATCTTCGAGACCGAGCTGTGGCCGAACCTCTATCGCGAATGCGGTCGGCGGCGCGTGCCGCTCGTGCTCGCGAGCGCGCGCATCTCCGAGCGCTCGGTGTCGCGCTACCAAAGACTCGGGGCGCTCTTTCGCGATGCGCTCTCGCAGGCGGAGGTGGTCGCCGCCCAGGGTGCGGGCGATGCCGAGCGCTTTCGGGCGCTCGGAGCGGATCCGGCGAGCACGCACGTCACCGGAAATTTGAAATTCGACTTCGAGCTGCCGCCTGACATCGCCGCACGCGGTGCGCAATTGCGCAGCGAGTACGCGGCGGCCCGGCCACTTTGGGTGGCAGGCAGCACGCACGGGGGCGGGGAGGAGCAGATGGTGCTCGAGGCGCACCGCAGCGTACGCGCCGCGTTTCCGCAAGCGCTGCTCGTGATGGCACCGCGCCACCCGCCGCGCTTCGACGAGGTGGCGCAGCTGCTCGCCGAGTCGCACCTGAGCTTCGTGCGTCGTTCCGCCTCAGCCGCCGCGGCGGCCCCGGGGCGCGCCGCGGTACTTCTCCTCGACACCCTCGGTGAGCTGCTCGAGTTCTACGCGGCTTCGGACGTCGCTTTCGTCGGGGGGAGTCTCGTCCCGGTCGGCGGCCATAACCTCCTCGAACCCGCCGCGCTTGGCATCCCGATCCTCACCGGCCCCTACAATTTCAACAGCGAGGACATCGCGCGACTCCTCGTGGCGCGCGGTGCCGCCGAAGTGGTCCACAATTCCTTCGAGCTCGCTGCGCGTCTGTGCGCACTGCTCGCTGATCCGGCCGAGCGCGCGCGCATGGGGACCCTCGGCCGCGCGTCCGTAGACAACAACCGCGGCGCGCTCGCGAAACTTCTCTCGCTCATCGAGCCGCTGCTCTGACGCTCAGCGGGTGCCGCCGGCAGGCGCTTGCGTCGGTGTCGGCTGCGGCGCGGCTGGGGCGGTTGCGGCCGGTGGAGTCGTCGGAGCCACATTCTGCGGTGTCGGCGCCCCCGTGGAGGTCGATACTGACAGCGTCAGCCAGTTGTTGATTTCGGCGAGCTGGGCGCGGTCGAGATTGCCGGCCGCGAAGCGCAGCTGCAGTACACTAACGATGTAGTCGTAACGCGCGCCCGAGAAGTCGGTCTCCGACTGCACGAGTTTCTGGCGCGCGTTCAGCACGTCGACCGCGGTGCGGGTACCGACGTCGTAACCCGCCTCCGTCGCCTTGAGCGCGGTGTGACTCGATTCGAGCGCCTGCTGCAGCGCCTGCACACGGGCAATGCCGGCGATGACACCGAGGTAGGCATCGCGCGCCGCCCGCTCGGTCGCGCGCGAACTCTGTACCACACCCTCCTTGGCGGCGATCCAGCGGTACTGCGCTTCACGCACCTTCGACTGCGTGTAGCCGCCGCTGAAAATCGGCACCGTAAGCTGTAGCCCGATCTGGCGGTCGTTCGCCTTGTTGAAGATGTCGGAAAAGCTCTGGCCGCTGAAGATCTCGTCGGAGGTGTTCTGGTTGTAAGAACGCGCCGCCACCAGATCGAGCGAGGGCAGATGGCCGCCGAAAGCGACCCGCACATTGTCGCGCGCGATGTCGGCCGCGAGTCGGCTCGCGACCAGGTTCAGGTTCTGCTCGAGGGAGATGTTGACCCAGCGGCTCTCATCGGCCGGCTCGGGACTCCGCAGCGGCATGTCGGTGCCGGGCTTCGAGAGCTGGTCATACGTCTGGCCGGTGATCTCCTGCAGCTGGTACACGGAAGTCGCGAGCGTACGCTTGGCGGCGATTACCGCCGCGGCCGCGGTGTCGTGTGCCGCCTTTGCCTCCTGCACATCGGTGATGGCGATGAGACCGACCTCGAAACGCTTATTGGCCTGATCGAGCTGGCGGGAGATGGCCTCGAGGGAGACCTGGTTGGCGGTGAGAGCATCCACGGAGTTGAGCACGACGAAGTACGCTTGCGCGGACCGCAGAATCAGCTGCTGCTCGGCTGCCTGGTAGTTGGCTTCCGCCTGCGCCACCTCGCTTCCGGCGGCCTTGAGGTTCATCCAATCCGACCAGGAAAAGATGTTCTGTCTGAGGTTCAACGCCCACTGGTAACCGGTTGAGTTGATCGTGTCGGGCAGCTGAGCGTTGACGAAGGGCTGCTGGCCCGGCCCGCACGCCGGGGGGTTGCAGACCTGAAAGATCTGCGTCTGTACGCCCGAGTTGTGGTCCCGCGTTCCGGCCGCAGTGCCGTTCAGCTGCGGCAGGACCGCCGACCAGGCCTGAGGCCGTGCCTCGCGCGCGGCGAGCCGGTTGGCATCCGCCTGGCGGATCACGGGGTCGTTGTGCAGCGCGTCCTCGAACACGCCGATCAAATCCTTTGCGGGCGCGGCGCCGGAGAAGGCGAGGAGAAGGAGGCTGAGAGTCGCAGCGCGAATCATGAGCGTTACCTTTCGTTACAGGCGGGGTCGGCAGCTCCATTCAGCAGACAGGTCAGGGGAATCGGGCCGGTCAGAACGCGAATTTCGTCGGCCGGGCCGCATTCACGAGCGGATCGATCACGGTCTCGAAGAGACTCTGGCGCATCCAGCGCTCCTTGGCCGTGCGCACAACGAGCCGCGCCTCCATCGCCGGAGCCTCGCCGACCACGACGAACATTCGGCCGCCGATCCTCAGCATCCGCTCGAAGCGCGCGTCGTAGCTCGGAAGCGATGCGGTTACCGCGATCGCTGCGTACTGCGGGGGACTCGCGAGATTGAGCGCATCGGCCTCGACCACCTCCACGTCGCGCATCCCGAGCGCCGCGAGATTGCGCGTCGCCGAGTCGACGAGCTCCGGATAGAGCTCGAGCGAGCGCACCTCGGGGGTCATGGTGCGCAGGCAGGCCGTGAGAAAACCGCTCCCGGTGCCGATCTCGAGTACCGGCTCGCCCGGCTCGGGGAGGAGTGCCTGCAGCAGCCGGCCCGCCACGCTCGGACGCAACATATGTTGACCGCGCGCGAGGGGCACCTCGGCGTCGGCATACGCGCGGTAGCGCTGCCCCTGCGGCACGAAC
>Ga0187766_10002319_pt1 | contig 11219 bp, 10 predicted proteins | sample 0216_QUI02_MP05__4_FD_132971 | JGI IMG/M metagenome (GOLD analysis project Ga0187766, IMG submission 132971) | Tropical peat soil microbial communities from peatlands in Department of Meta, Colombia - 0216_QUI02_MP05_20_MG | ecosystem: Environmental > Terrestrial > Soil > Wetlands > Peat ... | reverse complement strand
CTGTTCATCGACGACCAGGCCAGCGACGTCCAGGTTCCGGGCTCGGTCGATCTCGAGGTGACCGAGACCGACCCCGGTCTGCGTGGCGACACCGCCTCGGGGGGTGGGACCAAGCCGGCCACGCTCGAGACCGGAGTCGTGGTTCAGGTGCCGCTGTTCATCTCGACCGGCGAGACGATCAAGGTCGACACGCGCGAGGGCAGGTACCTGTCGCGCGCGTGACCCGAAGGGGGGAGGGCCTTCGATGGAGATGGTCTACGGCAAACACTCGGTCCGCGCCGTGTTCCTCAGGCGGCCCGGCGACGTCAAGCGCGTGATCCTCGGGGGCAAGCCCGAGTACCACGCCGAAACGATCCAGGCGGCGCGCCGCGCCGGGGTCGAGCCTGAGCTCGTGTCCTGGCCCGAGTTTCGGCACCACACCGGCCTCACCGACGACGACAAGCATCAGGGGGTGTGTGTGTTCACCGCGCGCCGGCCGGTGCTCGGCGAGCACGACCTCGACCGACTGTCGGACGGGCGGCTGGTGATCGCGCTCGATCAGATCTCCGATCCGCAGAACCTCGGCGCGGTCTTGCGCGCCGCGGCGTTCTTCGGCGCCGACGCGGTGTTGCTGCTGAAGAACCGGTCGGCCGAGCTCACGCCCAAGGTGGCGCGGATCGCGGTCGGCGGCGCCGAGTTCGTCGACGTGTTCCGGGTCACGAACCTCGCGCGTAGCCTCGACATCCTGCGGGAGTACGGCTACTGGGTGTACGGACTCGACGAGCGCGGCGAGCACACACTCCGCGAGACCGAGTTCGACCGCCAGTCGGTGCTCGTGGTCGGCGCCGAGGGTCAGGGGCTGCGGCAGCGCACCCGGACCAAATGCGATGCGCTGGTGCGCATTCCCGGCGGACGGGAGGGGGTCGAGAGCCTCAACGCCGCCGTGGCCACGGCGATCGCGCTGGCCGAGATCGCCGGCGCTAGCCGCTCGGCGGATTCGGTTGCTTCGGGAGCGGCGCGTCGTTAGGGGGCGGGAGCGTGGTACCGTCGCGCCGGATGATGTCGCTCACCGGCATCGGCTTCCCCGCTGGGGAAGGCGGCGGGGGATGGGGGGCGATCGGCGGGCTCGGGGCCGGCGGCGTGGGGATGGCACCGCCGTAGGCGGGCGGTGGTGGCGCCGGCGAGCGGGCGGGATCGATGAGGTCGGCGAGGCCCGCGTCGTTGTCGAGCCGCGGCACCCCGAGCGCCGGCAGGCCGAGCAGCTGCGTCGCGGTCTTCGGGATGCTGACGTGGCTGCACCAGCGGCTGTCGATGCCTGGCTTCACGGCTCCGCCGAACATCAGCAGGGGGACACGCGGACCCAGCGCCAGCTGAACGTTGTCGGGGGTGTACTCGAGCGCGGGGGTCTTCACGTGGTCGTCGTATCCACCCCAGTCGTCCCACGTCAACATGAACACGGTGTCGTCCCAGCCGCCGCCCTGCACGACCGCGTCGACGGACTGCCAGATCCGATCCATCCCTTCGGTGACGTTCGCGGGCGGATGCTCGTCGTAGGGGCTGTTGTGCCACAGCATCACGAGCGCCGGCAGCTTCCCGGCCTTGGCGTCGGCCAGAAACTGCGAGGAGGAAACGACGTTCGGCGATCCCTTCAGCTGGGTGTAGAAGCCGACGGGGTAGTCCTGCGAAGCGGCGTACGCGCGCCAGGCGATGCCGTGGGCCTCGGCGAGCCCGGGCACGGACGGCATGTCCCAGAGCGGCGCCGGCGTGCGCGATGACGGGTTCTTGAGCGTCGGCGACTGCCCGCCCACGATCAGCAGATGATTCGGGGTCGAGTTCGTCCCGAAGCCGGCGCAGTGGTTTTCGAGTAACGCGCTGGTGGCGGCCAGATACAGGTAGTAGGGCAGGACCGCGGTGGTGTCGAACTGGATGTGCGCAGCGGCCGAAGCGCCGGTCAGCCACTCGAAGTAGGCGTGGCGATCGTGGGGGTTGTCCTTGGTCGGCGGGTTCGCGGCGATCGGCCAGTCGGTCGCGACCGCTGCTCCGTAGGGGGCAAGGCCCCTGAAGTAGTTGTCGGTCGTGTGGTTCTCCTGAACCATGATCACGACGCGCTGGACGGCTGCCATCTCGGGCGTGGACCCTAGCGATGCGGGCTGGTCGGGATGTGAAGCAGCCTTCACTCTGAGACGGTCTCGTCGAGCATCACAGCCCGTTCGGCGGCGCGGATGAAATCCCGGACGGCTTCGCGGTGATCATCTTCTCGCCACAGCAGCGCAAGCCGGCTGGGTGAGATGCCGCGCACGGGCATGGTGGCGACGCCCGGTCGCCGGTGGATCTCGGCGTTGCCGGCGGACAGCAGCACGACGCCGAGTCCACGGCGAGCACCGCTTCGAAGGTCTCTCGGCGTTGGTGACGATCCCACCGATGCGCGGGGGTCGGCAGGCGCGCTGTTCGATCGCGAGCCAATCATCGCGCAAGCTGCCTGCGTCCTCGGGCAGCGCCAGGAACGGCTCATCGAGGAGCTCGGAGAAGTCGACTTCATCGTGGCCGGCGAGGCGGTGCTCGGCACGCAACGCGACGTGACGCGGCTCCTGGACGAGCACGAGTTGCGAGAACCGGTCCGCCGCCGGGACCGGCAGCCAGACGATCGCCAGATCGCTCGATCCGTATCTGAGACCGCAGGTGGGGTCGTTCCAGTCGACTTGGCGCAGCTGCAGCCGCCAGTTCGGCCGGACCCGAGCGAAGTGCTGCTGAATCCGCGGGAGCAGCCCGCGCCCAACCGAGGTCGAGAACCCGATGCGCAGCACCGCCGCAGCGGGACGCGGAGTTGCTCCTCGAGCGCGCGGATCTGTTTCGAGAGCGCGGGTTGGGAGATGAACAGCCGCTCCGCGGCGCGGCTGAAGTGGAGCTCCTCGGCGACCGCGACGAAGCAGCGCAGATCCCGCACGTGTACGTCCATAACCGGTGGTTATCAGAAGGAGTCTTGGACATCCAGCACCCCGCGCCCGAACATCGAGTCATCCCGCAGGCGCTGCGCCCGTGGAAACGGCAGCGCATCCGACTCACGACTCAAAGGAGCAGGCATGGCATCCGGCACACACGATCGAGTCTGGCTCATCACCGGCGCGAGCGCGGGGTTCGGGCGCGCCCTGGCCGAGGCGGCCCTCGCCGCAGGTGACACCGTCGTCGGGGCCGCCCGCCGGGTCGCACTGGCGCACATGCGCCGCCAGGTCCGCACGGGCGGCGGATCGCAGCCGGGCGATCCCGCCAAGGCCGCTCAGGCGATCATCACCGCGATCACCGCCGAGGATCCGCCGTTGCGTCTCGTGCTCGGGGGCGACGCCGTGGCTGGACGGCTGCGGGCGCTCCAGGCCGAGCTCGCCGAGTGTCAGCTGATCGGCCGCGCCACCAGTCTGGAGTCACAGCCGATCCCCGCACAGTCGTGAGCGGTCGGGTGGCCGTCGTCACCGGCGCCAACCGCGGCATTGGGCGCGAGGTCGCCCGCCAACTTGCCGCCGCCGGAGACATCGTCATCCTCACCGCCCGCGACGGCCGCAAAGCTCAGGACGCCGCCGAGACGCTCAGCGGGATCGGTGCCGCCGGCGCGGTGATCGCGTACGAGCTCGATGTCACCGATCCCGCCGGTGCCGCCGTCCTGGCGGAATTCGTCGACGAGCGGTTCGGCCGGCTCGACGTGCTCGTCAACAACGCCGCGATCCACTACGACACCCAGCAGCGGGCCGGTGCCGCCGACCTGAGGATCGTGCGCGAGGCACTCGAGACCAACCTCCTCGGCGCGTGGCAGGTGACCCAGGCGCTGCTGCCGGCCCTGCGCCGGAGCGGGCATGGCCGGATCGTCAACGTCTCGAGCGAGGGCGGCTCGCTGACCAACATGGGCGGCGGGATCCCCGCCTACCGCACCAGCAAGGCCGCGCTCAACGCGCTCACCCGCATGCTCGCTGCCGAGCTGCGCGGCGACCGTGTCCTCGTCAACTCGGTCTGTCCGGGCTGGGTCGCGACCGACATGGGCGGCCCCGGCGGTCGCCCGGCCCGGGACGGCGCCGCCTCGATTATCTGGGCCGTTGACCTGCCCGACAGCGGCCCGACCGGCGGCTTCTACCGCGACGGACGCCCCCTTCCGTGGTGAACTGAATTTTCGCCGCTCCTCTTGTATTCATTCCGTACCTGGGTTACTCTGCTATTGCAATAAGGAGAACAGCCTGATGCTCACGCCGAACGCGACATATCCATTCTTTCACCGGGCGGGCCGGACGTGCGCGCAAATGCGCGGTATCGACGTCGCCACGCCAGACGAGAATGTCACCCTCGCTGAGAGGCGTGCGCGCTAGATCGAGCGCGACATACCGAAACCAAATCGCGAGGGCGACCAAGGGTCGCCTTTTTTATTGCCTTTTCACGGTGAGGTGACGTACGTGAATGGCGCTCGAACAAGCGTGTGTGGTGACACGCGCGTGACATAGCGGGCTGGCCAAACGGCCGTCCGCGTAATTGCATAAAACCAACCCAAAGGAGACCTCCTATGAGAGGAGATCCGCAGGCGGCTGGCGCACGCCTGCTCGCAGTGCTGCCCGGTAGGCGATGGTCCTCGTGGTCCGCGCGGATCGAGCGAAAGCCACGCATCACGGCCGAAGAGCGCATCGAGATCATCGCGCGGCTCCAAGCCGAGGAGCGGGCGGCTCGGCGCTCCGGACGGTACGTGGCCGGGGCGACGTATCTCGGACGCCGGTGGTAAGCGGTGGGTGTTGCCACCGCCGGGATGGCCTGGTCCCGCTGGCGAAACCATACGACCAGCGGGACTAGGCTGAAGGTGCCGTCGCACTGACGCCGGGCCGCGCGCTCGACGCCGGCTCCGGGACGGGCGCCGGAAGCGGCGCCAGCGACCGATATGCGTCCAGATTCGGGCCGATTGCGCACGTATGAGGGGGGACGGGCCAATACGGAAGCATGCGTCGCTCGACAAGGCTCGCGGCGGGCCTTTGGCTCCGTCGCGTGCTCACATTCCTGCTGCCGCTGCTGGCAGTGTCTGCGCTTGTCTGTCCAGGGCAGGCCGCCGCGCGCTCGCAGACGGGCAGTCAGGGGTCCGCTCGCGCTCGGGCGGCGAGCGAGCAGGCGGTTGCGGGCGTCCTGTCGGAGTCGACCGGGCTCGCACCCTCGCAGGTGACCTCCGAGTCCGCGTGTCCCACGGCGTCTCCCGGGTTCGCGCAGTGCGACGCGCAGGCGCTCGTACTTCGCTCCGACCACGCCCGCGTGCGTCCGAACGTCCACGGCGGTGCAACCTTCACCCAGGTGTTCCCGGCCGGCGGGCGCGGCATTCGGCCAGCGCGGCCCGCCGACGCAAGCTCCGGCGCGACGCCGCCGCAGCCGGGCACGCCGGCATGGCTGCAACAGGCCTATGACCTGACGTATCTGTCGCAGACCGCCGGTGGCACCGACAGGGTGGCGATCGTCGACGCCTATGACGACCCGACTGCCGAGGCCGACCTCGGGGTGTTTCGCAGCGCGTACGGCCTGCCGGCGTGCACCACCGCGAACGGGTGCTTCAGCGAGGCCTACGCGGGCGCGGGGACTGGGACCCCGCGGTACGACCAGCAGTGGGCCGTCGAAGAGTCGCTCGACCTCGACGCGGTGTCGTCGTTGTGCCCGAACTGCAAGATCCTGCTCGTCGAGGCGAGATCAAGCAGCGAACCCGACCTCGCCGCGGCCGTCAGCAAGGCCGAGAGCCTCGGCGCCAACCAGATCTCGAACAGCTGGAGCGCCGTAGCGCCGTCGCCGATCGCCGGGACGTACAGCTTTGGGCCCTCGGGGCCCGCCGTGATCGCCGCCACCGGCGACACCGGCTATCTGGGTGTGGGGGAGGACGCCTACCCGGCGGCCTTCCCCGGCGTGACCGCCGCCGGCGGCACGACCCTCGCGCCGGCCACCGGCGGCGGGAGCGCGCGCGGCTTCGGCGAGTCCGCGTGGTCGCTCGGTGGGTGGGGCTGGGGTGCCTCTTCCGGGTGCGACCTCGCGGAGCAGAAGCCCGTCTACCAGCTCGACTCGGGCTGCGCCTGGCGCGCGTACGCGGACCTGTCCGCCGACGCCGACCCCTACACAGGCCTGATGGTCTACGACTCGGAGAACGGCGGCTGGGCGCAGTTCGGCGGTACGAGCCTCGCCACGCCGCTGATCGCCGCGTTCGAGGCGATCATCGGCGTGAACGGCGCCACGCCGCAGTGGGCGTACACCGACAGCGCGCTGCTGAACGATCCGGTCACGGGCTCGAGCGGCAACTGCCCCGCGAACATCCTCTACATCTGCAACGCCGGGCCTGGCTATGACGGACCGACGGGGATCGGATCGATCTCCGGCGCGGTTGTCGCCGGAGCGCCCGGGATCGGCGGCCCGTCGTTCGGGTATGGCGTCGGCAACACCTACACCGCCGGCGTCGGGGCGACGACGGCGACGCTCAGCGGCGGCGTGTACCCGAATGGGCTCGACACCACCTACTACTGGCAGTACGGGCCCACGACCTCCTACGGCGCGCAGACTGTGCCGGTCGACATCGGCGCCGGTCAGGCGGCCGTGCCGGTGCCGGGTTCGCTGAGCGGCCTCGTGCCCGGCGTCACCTACCACTACCGGCTTGTCGCCCAGAACGCCGACGGAACCGCCTACGGGTACGACTCGTCGCTTACGACCGTGGTCGCTCCGGCCGATGCGGTCGCGCCGGCGATCGGCGGCTTCGTGCTGCAGGGGCAGACACTGCAGGCCTACCCGGGGGGCTGGACCCCCGCCGGCGTCTCGTTCTCCTATCAATGGCAGCGCTCGGCCGACGACGTCACGTGGACGAACATCGGCGGCGCCACCGGCTCGGCCTACACCGTAGGCGCGCCTGACGCCGGCGAGCACGTGCGCGTGGCGGTGACCGCGGCCAACGTCGCCGGACAAGCCACCGCGACGAGCGCTGCCGTCGGCCCGGTGCCAGGATCGGCGGGCTCCACGCCGGGCGCGGGGGCCGCGCCGCGCTGGACCGCGAGGCCGCAGATCTCCGCTGACCTGGGGCGCGTCGGGGACACACTGGCGGTAATGCCGGGCGGGTGGACGGGATCGGCGGTCCAAGGCGACCAGACCCAGGTGATGCGGTGCACGAACATGTGCGTGCCCGCAGCACGGTCCAACGTCAGGAGCTACAAGATCACGCCGGCGGACGTCGGCGCGGTCCTGCGGGTCAAGGAGACCGCGTCGAACGCCGCCGGGACCACGGTCGTCTGGTCGGCCGGCTCCGTCGGTCCCGTCAGGTCGACCTCCGCGGCGACCGTCGTCCTGTCCGGCGGTCAAGGCGCGCTCCGCAACTCTCGCGGTGCCACCCTGGCGTTCGCGAGCATCAACTCGCGGTCGCCGAGCGGCGATCATGGACGCTTCCGGGCCGCGTCCCAGGTCCTCGGCCTGCGTCGCGCGCGCGGAGTCAGCGGTCGGTTGACGGCCTGGGTGTGCTCGGTCGCCGGCACGGCCGGCGGCCCGCCCAAGTGCACGGCACGCATTTCGCTCGGCGCGAGCGCGGCCGCGCGGCTACCCGCGTCGATGACCGGCAAGGTCCGGGTCGTCGTGGTCCGCCGGGGTCGCTGAGCGTCGACGCCGGGTGGTCGTCGTCCGCGGAGGTCGCTGAGCTGCGACCTGGCTGGCCGGGTCGAGCGCCGGATCGTAGACGGTGGCGCCGCGCTAGCGTTCGGGGCGATGGCCGACGCCCAGGTCCTCACGCCGTCGCGCACGATCAGCGCGCCGGGCCCGGCGCCGATGGAGACGGCGCTGCTGCGGCGGATCGCCGACGACGTGCGGCGGGAGCGGCGGGTCCGCCGGCGCGCGACGCTGCCGCCGGGCAGCATCGCGCCCAGCTGGTCGCACACGCGCCGGATCATCTCCGACCCGCTGGGGCTGCTGCTCGAGCACGAGCGTCGCTTTGGCCCCGTGTTCACGATCCGTCTGCTGCACGAGCCGATCGTGTGGGCGGTCGGCGCGGAGGTCAACCATCAGATCCTGGTCGGCGACTTCGACGCGTTCTCGTGGCGAGAGGGACGGTTTGCGGATCTGTGGCCGCTGCTCGGCGATGGGATGCTGAACATCGACGGCCGGTATCACCGGGACTTCCGGATGCTGATGCTGCCGGCGTTCCACCGTGACTACGTCGCCGCCGTGGCCGAGACGATGATCGAGGAGGCGGTAGCGGCTGCCGAGGCGCTCGTCGAGGGCACGGTGATCGAGGTCTACCACTGGACCCGCGAACTGGCCCTGCGGATCGCGCTACGCGGCCTGCTCGGGCTCGACGCCTCGGGCGGGCGCGAGCAACCGCTGGCGAAGGCGTTCGAGGAGTCGCTGGCGATCCACGGCGAGCCGGTCCTGCTCCAGCTGCTGCCGGCGCCCGGGACGCCGCTGGCCCGCGCGATCGCCGCTCGCGCTCGGCTCGACGCGCTCGTGCGCGCGGAGATCGATGAACGCCGGCGGCGGGGAGATCCGGGCCGGGGCGTGCTCGGGTTGCTGCTCGCCGCGACCGACGACAGCGGGTCGCCGCTGCCCGCGGCGGTTGTACGCGACCAGGCGGTGACGCTGCTGTTCGCGGGGCACGACACGACGACGACCACGTTCACTTTCCTGCTGCACGAGCTCGGCCGGACGGCGCCGGCGCGCCAGGCGGTAGAGGACGAGCTCGATCAGGTGCTCGGGGGGCGTAACCCGACCCCGGCCGAACTCGACGGTCACGCCCTGCCGGTGCTCGAGCGCACGCTCAAGGAGACGCTGCGCTGCTATCCGGCGGCGTGGGTTGGGCCGCGGCGCGCCACCCGCGACGTGACGCTCGGCGGGGTGTCGGTGCCCGCGGAGATCGGCGTCCAGTACTCGTCGTGGGCCACCCACCATCTGCCGCAGCTGTATCCGGATCCCTTCCGCTTCGATCCCGACCGGTTCCTGCCCGAGCGCGAGGCCACTCTGCCCCGCGGCGCCTATATCCCGTTCGGCGGTGGGTCGCGGATGTGCCTGGGCAAGCGCTTCGGAGAGTACGAGCTCCGTGCGCTCGCCACCGTGTTGCTGAGCCGGGTGAGGCTCGAGCCGCTGTCGGTGGCGGATCCCCAGATAGTCACGACGCCGACGCTCGGCCCCAAGGGCGGTCTGCGGTTCGTCGTCCGCGGCAGGTGAGCGGTCGTTTGCGGCGCGGGCTGGCTGATCGCATTGACCGGCCGGCCCCACAGCTGGGCGTTCTATCGTGGAGGCGACGCTGCACCGCGAATGAAATGGAGCAGGCATGAACACGCGTAGGCTTGGATCGCTCGAGGTCTCGGCGCTCGGGCTCGGATGCATGGGGATGTCGGCCTTCTACGGGTCGGCCGACGAGGACGAGGCGATCGCCACCATCCAGCGCGCGCTGGAGCTCGGGATCAACTTCCTCGACACGGCGCAGCTGTACGGTCCGCTGACCAACGAGCAGCTGGTCGGGCGGGCGCTCGAGGGTCACCGCGCTGAGTACGTGATCGCGACCAAGTTCGCCCGGAGGATGGACTCGGCCTCGCCCGGCGACATGTCCACGGTCGGCAAGCTCGACGGCTCGGCCGACCACGTCCGCGCCTCGATCGAGGGCTCCCTGAAGCGCCTCGGCACCGATCACGTTGACCTCTTCTACCAGCACCGAGTCGATCCGGGCGTCGAGATCGAGGAGACCGTCGGGGCGATGGCCGAGCTCGTGGAGCAGGGCAAGGTGCTCCACATCGGCCTCAGCGAGGCGGCGCCCGAGACGATCCGGCGGGCCCACGCCGTCCATCCGATCACCGCGGTCCAGACCGAGTACTCGCTGTGGACGCGCGACCCCGAGACAAACGGAGTGCTGGCGACGTGCCGCGAGCTCGGGATCGGGTTCGTGCCGTACTCGCCCCTGGGCCGCGGCTTCCTTTCGGGTCGCTTCAAGTCGCCCGACGAGCTCGACGAGAACGATTTCCGCCGGCACGGTCCGCGTTTCACCGGCGACAATCTCGACGAGAACCTGAAGCTCGCGTCGAAGGTGGCCGAGCTGGCGGAGGAGAAAGGCGTGACCCCCGCGCAGCTGGCGCTCGCCTGGGTGCTGGCCCAGGGCGAGGACGTGGTGCCGATCCCCGGCACCAAGCGGCGCGAGTACCTCGAGCAGAACGCCGCCGCGGTCGGCGTCGAGCTGAACGCCGATGACCTGGCGCGGATCAACGCGGAGCTGCCCGCGGTCGCCGGCGAGCGGTACGACGAAGCCGGCATGGCGGCGGTCAATCTCTAGCCGGGCTCGCTGGCGATGAGCATAGGCGAGCGGGTGCTCGCGGCCGCCGAGCCGCACGTCGGCGACACGCGGGTTCCCGGCCTCGTCGTGCTGGTGGCGCACGGAGACGAGGTGCACGTCGAGGCGCTCGGCAAGCTCGCCGTCGGCGGCCCGCCCGTGCGTCGCGACTCGCTGTTCCGGATCGCCTCGACGACCAAGCCGATCACCGCCGCGGCCACGCTGGCGGTGATCGAGGAGGGGTTGATCGGGCTCGACGAGCCGGTCGACCGGTTGCTCCCCGAGTTGGCGGATCGGCGCGTCCTACAGCGGATGGACGGACCGCTCGAGGAGTCCGTCGCCGCGGAGCGGGCGATCACGACTCGAGACCTGCTGACGTTCACGCTCGGCTTCGGGATGGTCGCCGAGATGTTCATGACGAGGACGCCGTGGCCGATCGTCGCGGCCTCGCGGGAGCTCAACCTGGGGACGATCGGCCCGCCCAATCCCGACGCGCAGCCCGACCCGGACGCGTGGATCGCCGGCCTCGGGACGCTCCCGCTGCTGGCCCAGCCGGGAGAGCGCTGGACGTATAACACGGGCGCGTCGGTGCTCGGGGTGCTCCTCGCGCGCGCCACCGGGCAGCCGTTCGCGGACGTTCTGCGGACCCGGCTGTTCGAGCCGCTCGGGATGCGCGACACGGCGTTATGGACCTCGGAGACCGACAGGCTCGCGACCGCTTACATGGCCAACCCCGAGGGGCTCGTGGTGTGGGACGAGCCCGACGGGCAGTGGAGTCGCCCGCCGGCGTTCGGCGACGGCGCCGCCGGGCTCATCTGCACCGCCGACGATCTGCTGGCGTTCTCGCGGATGCTGCTCGCGGGCGGTGCCTGCCTGCTTCCGGAGGCCGACGTCCGCGCGATGACGAGCGACCAGCTCACCGACGCCCAGAAGGCGCACGGCGGGTTGGGCCCTGACTTCTTCG
>Ga0187766_10002317_pt1 | contig 11221 bp, 10 predicted proteins | sample 0216_QUI02_MP05__4_FD_132971 | JGI IMG/M metagenome (GOLD analysis project Ga0187766, IMG submission 132971) | Tropical peat soil microbial communities from peatlands in Department of Meta, Colombia - 0216_QUI02_MP05_20_MG | ecosystem: Environmental > Terrestrial > Soil > Wetlands > Peat ... | reverse complement strand
GAGGGACTGATGCGGCGCAACGCATAGCCGACCCTGGACTCGACCGCGATCGGCAACACCGCCGGGCCGGTCTTGACGGCCTTGACAATCGCCTTAGCGGTGGCTTGCGGGGTGTAGTTACGAGGCCGATAGGCGGCGTCGGCCTTCTGGCGGGCGCGCTGCTGCTCGGCCGCCGCACGTGAATCTTAGTGCGTCGCAGGCCGATAACCTTTTAGTGTCATGCGAGGATCTGGCCCAGCACCTGATGAAGTTTTTCCTCCGGTGATTCGGGGAGAGTCTCTGCTCGCCAAGCAACGAAATCGTCCGGACGCACGAGCAGCGCCGCATCGGGCGCCAGCCGGGTGAGTTGTGCCCACCGACCCTCGGTGTCTCGGATGTCTGCGTCGGGGCCGATCTGAGCGACGTCGATCGTGACGTCGAGGGATGCCGACACCGCGTCAGCGGCGCTGACCCACGGAGCTCCGGCTGAACCAGTGAACAGCGTGAATCCGTTGCCCAGCAGATCAAGAGTGGAGATGCGCTCACCGCCGCGTTGCACCCATGTGTGAGGCACTCGGGTCCCAGGTTCTCCGTGGAGTTCCTCGCTGTCCACCAACTGCACCACATCGGGATCGGGTGGTGCCGCCTCGTCGGTCACGATCGCAGCGGAGCGGTATTTGTATCCGGCGATCATGTAGAAGAGCGGCCGCTCTTCGTCGGCGGGCAGTGTTGGGCGATTGTCTTCCAAGGGAAGAAACGCGACGCCCGGTCCGGTGAGTGACTGGCGCGCCGAGAAACGTGCGACGGGATGCCGCTCGGCGTCATGAGTGTCGAGGAGTTCAGGAGCCGCTGTCCCGTTCAGCACGGCAGCCAGTTTCCATGTCAGGTTTTGCGCGCTCGCGATGGCGCTGTTGGCCCCTCCGCCCTTGAATGGTGGCATGGGTGTGCGCCGCGTCGCCGATTAGGAACACCCGCCCGCAGCGGAACTGGTCAGCCACCTGCTCGTAGGGTTGCCACGGCGCGACGTCGATGACGTCGACATCGACCGGCGCGCCAATGGCTTTGAGCACCATCTCGCGACAGCGTTCGGGCGTGAACAGATCGACGGTCTCTCCCTGACTGGGAAAGTAGGTGGTCATAAACACGCCCAGGTCGCCCTGGGCTACAACGAAGATCCCGGTCACGTCGGGTTTTCGATCTGGACGCCGTCGCCGTCACCGAGGTCGGGGACGAATTGCCGCCACGGCGCCCGGAAGTAGATGAAGACGACGAAGATCGACAGTTGGCCGAAACCCGTTGTGCTGATACCCAGCTGCCGCCGAATCGGGCTGTGGGTGCCGTCGGCGGCCAGCAGGTAGTCAGCCTGCACCTCCGATAGCGCACCGCTGTCGAGATCCTTGATAGTCGCAACAATGCCGCTGTCGTCTTGACTGAACGACACCAGGTCCGTGCCGTAGCGTACGTCGCTACCGAGCCGCCGGGTTTCGGCCAGCAGTATTGGTTCCAATTTGCTCTGCGGACAGTATCTTCCGAATGGCTCCGGACTGAGCCCCTCTGTGCTGGGGAAGAAGTCGGTAGCGAACACCGTCGTCTCCTCGGCGCTGCTGAGGGTGGGCTTGCTCACCATGTTGCTGATGTGCTCGGCGGCCGCGTCGACAGCAGACCCCACGCCAGCACGGCGCAGTATCTCCAGGCTGCGAAGGGTGAGGTTGCGAGCCTTCGGGTAAACGAAGATCTCACGGCGTTTCTCGACGAGCAGCGAGCCGACGCCGTGGTGAGCGAGCAACGTCGATGCAGCAAGACCGCCGACTCCAGCACCAACAATCAGCACAGGTCGCGACATCTCTCGACTCCATTTAGGCGGCGTTATGACAGTTACATCCAACTGATAGTCTATGTCATAACGGGCTCGCGCAAGCACAACTAAGACCGGATGGTTTCGTAACGATCAGACCCGGTGTGGCTGTCTAGATCGGCGCCGCCCCGCGCAGATGCTCGAAGATCAGTGACGTCTGGGTGCCCGCGACATCGGCGTCGGCATTGAGGTTCTCTACCACGAACGAACGCAGGTCCTCGGTGTCGCGGGCGGCCACGTGCAGGATGAAATCGTCGGCGCCGGCGAGGAAATAGACATCCATCACCTGCCGCCTGCGACGGATCTGCTGGATGAAGCTGCGGATCTTCCCACGGGCATTGGACTGCAGATTGACCGCGATCATCGCCTGCAGCGGCAATCCGATCGCCACCGGGTCGATGTCGGTGTAGAACCCGCGGATGACACCGAGGTCCAGCAGCCGCCGAACACGGCCGTGACAGGTCGACGGCGCGATGCCAACTCTCTCAGCCAACTCGCTGTTGGTGATTCGGGCATCGTCGTGCAGCAAACTCAGGATTCTGCGGTCCACGTCATTAAGATCAGCAGGTCGAACATCCTTCGGTGAGTCGCCCTGACGAACCACCGCATCTCTCGACTTAGCAGGCATATTACGATTCTATCGAATTATCATCAGCAAGATTGCAGACATATCGAACTATCTTCACACTTGAGGTGGATCTGCTAAGAGCGAGGTCCTGACAGGAGCAAAGATGCGTGTCGGGATTCCGACCGAGACCAAAAACAACGAATTCCGGGTGGCCATCACGCCGGCTGGCACCGCCGAACTGACCCGCCGTGGCCACGGGGTGCTGATCCAGGCCGGGGCCGGCGAGGGCTCGGCGATCGCCGACGGGGATTTCAAAGCGGCGGGCGCCCAACTGATCAGCACCGCCGAAGAAGTCTGGGCCGAGGCCGACCTGTTGCTCAAGGTCAAGGAACCGACCCCGGCTGAGTACTGCCGTTTGCGGCGCGGGCAGGTCTTGTTCACTTTCCTTCACCTGGCCGCTTCGCACTCCTGCACCGAGGCGCTGTTGGCCGCGGGCACAACGGCAATCGCCTATGAGACCGTGCAGACCGCCGATGGCGCGCTGCCGCTGCTGGCGTCGATGAGCGAGGTCGCCGGGCGCCTGTCCGCTCAGGTCGGCGCCTATCACCTGATGCGGACCCAGGGCGGCCGCGGTGTGCTGATGGGCGGGGTGCCCGGTGTCGACCCGGCCGACGTCGTGGTGATCGGTGGCGGCACCGCAGGCTACAACGCCGCCCGAGTCGCCAGCGGTATGGGGGCGGCTGTCACGGTTCTCGACCTCAACATCAACAGACTGCGGGAACTTGACGCGGAGTTCGGCGGCCGGGTCCGCACTCGCTACTCGTCGGCCTATGAGCTCGAAGATGCCGTCAAACGCGCCGACCTCGTGATCGGAGCGGTCCTGGTGCCCGGCGCCAGGGCGCCCAAGGTGATCTCGAATTCGCTTGTCGCGCAGATGAAACCCGGTGCAGTGCTGGTGGATATCGCCATCGACCAGGGCGGCTGCTTCGAAGACTCCCGTCCGACCACGCACGATCGCCCGACCTTCGCCGTGCATGACACACTGTTCTACTGCGTGACCAACATGCCCAGCTCGGTGCCCAGGACGTCCACGTTCGCGTTGACCAACGCGACCATGCCGTATGTGCTCAAGCTCGCGGACTATGGCTGGCAAGCGGCCTGCCGGTCGGATCCCGCACTGGCCAAAGGACTTTCGACGCATGACGGTGCGCTGCTGTCCGAGCAGGTGGCTAACGATCTAGGTTTGCCGTTCACCGACCCCGCGCGCGTGCTGGCCTGATTCCGCGGGCCTAAAATCACGGGAAACCTGGCTTTTCGCACTGGCGTTACGCAGAGCGCGCTAGCGGGATTCCCCAAGCTTCTTGACGATATCCACCGCCGGCCCAGTGCGCGCCGCCCGGTATGCCGTGCCGGCCCACAGATTCGTCCCGTGCGGATCATCCGCCGCGACTGCGGCGGCCCTGATCGGCGCCGTCATCTGATTGACCTCCGGGTAACCCAGCGGCGCAACGTCGTCGAGCAGCCGCGTGAAGTCGTTTTCCAGACCCCGCGCATAACGGCCCGAGAACGCCCGGGTGACCAGGGTGTTGCTGAAGTACGGGTTCTGCAGCGCGGTGCGGTGTGCGGAGTTGGTACCGGCCTCGTCGCTGAGCAGTAGCGCGGTGCCGACCTGGGCGGCCACCGCTCCCCTGCGCAATACGCCGGCGACGTCCTCGGCGGTACCCAAGCCGCCGGCCGCGATGAGCGGAACATCGTGCGCGCTGCTGATCCGGTCCAGTAGTTCGCCCAGCGACTCGCTCCCGGCCTTCATGTCCGGCGCGAACGTGCCGCGGTGCCCCCCGGCGCCCGGGCCCTGGACCACCAGGGCGTCGGCACCCGCGGCGACGGCCACGCCGGCCTCGTAGGCCGATGTCACCGTGATCAGCAGCAGGATTCCCAGCGCGCCGAACCACCGCAAGACATCCGGTGACGGGGCGCCGAAGGTGAACGAGACCACCTCAGGCCGAAGATCGGCCGCCACCTCGAGCTTGTGCGTCCAGCCGTCGTTGTCACCGAAACGGGGTCGACCGACCTCGACGTCGTAGTGCTCGGCAATCTCATCGAGTGCCTCTGCGTAGTGGTCCAACTGCACGTAGTCGGCGACGCTGGGCTGGGGCACAAACAGGTTTGCCCCAATCGGGCCCGTGGTGGCGGCGCGCGCTGCTGCGATGTCGTCGGCGAAGCGCTCCGCGCTCACGTACCCGCCGGCGATGAAGCCAAGGCCGCCCGCGTTCGACACCGCTGCCGCCAGCGCCGGCGTACTCGGGCCACCCGCCATCGGCGCACCCACCACGGGCACCGCGAGATCCCAGAAGCCCAATACCATCGCGCTACTGTACTAACTCCCGAAGTTGTTGTGGCAAAGACCGTTTCGACTGATGTGGGCCGAGAACAGCAGCGCCGCAGCGCTTGCTCAGCAGCCTGCGAGCCACTGCGTTGACCTCGTCCACAGTGACCTCGTCGATCTGCTGCAACGTGCACTCGATACTGCGATGCTCGCCGTAATTCAGTTCGCTGCGGCCTATGCGGTTCATCCGTGAACTGGAGTCTTCCAGACCGAGTACCAACCCGCCACGCAACGAACCCTTGGCGATCCGGCATTCCGCCTCGGTGATTCCGTCGCGCGCCACCGAATCGAGCACCTCGGTGGTCACCTGCATCACGTCGGCGAAACGCTCGGGCAGACACGCTGCATACACCGACAGCGCACCGCTGTCGGCGAAGATGTCCAGTGACGAGTAGACGGAGTACGCCAGCCCGCGGGACTCGCGAACCTCTTGGAACAGCCGCGAACTTAAGCCGCCGCCCAGCGCGGTGTGCAGCACCGAGAGCGCCCAGCGATGCTCCCAGTGCCGCCCGGGCGTACGTACACCCAAGGACATGTGCGTCTGGTCGGCCTCCCGGTTGACCACCGTCAAGCGCGGGTGGCCGCGCACCCGTCCAGTACCCTTGCGCGGCGCCGCGGGCCGCCGCCCCCGGATCAATCGCCGCCCGAAGTGCTCGCGCACCAGCAAGACCACCTCGTCATGGTCGACGTTGCCGGCCACCGCGACGACCATCCGCTCGGGCGTGTAGCGCCGCAAGTGAAACGAGTGCAGCTGAGCGCGCGTCATCGCCGAGACTGATTGCACGCTGCCGATCACGGGACGGCCCACCGGGTGGTCACCGAACAGCGCCGCCAGGAACATGTCGGCCAGTCTGTCCTCGGGATCGTCGTCGCGCATCGCGATCTCCTCGAGGACAACGTCGCGTTCCAGCTCGACGTCGGCGGCTCCGCAGCGACCGTTGAGCACCACATCGGCGACCAGGTCGACGGCCAGCTCCAGATCGCTGTCGAGCACATGCGCGTAGTAGCAAGTGTGCTCCTTGGCGGTGAACGCGTTCAGCTCACCGCCGACGGCGTCCATTGCCTGTGCGATGTCCACGGCCGTGCGGCTGGGGGTCGCCTTGAAAAGCAAATGCTCCAGGAAGTGCGCGGCCCCGGCCACTGTGGCACCCTCGTCGCGCGAGCCGACACCGACCCAGACCCCTACTGACGCGGAGTGCACCGCGGGTAGGTACTCAGTGACCACGCGCAGGCCGCCCGGCAGGGTGGTGCGACGCATGGCAGCCGACGGCTCGACGCTGTGCTGGCCGCGTCGCAGCGCCCTCGACTTAACTGCTGGCCGTGGCGGCATCGGCTGTCGCGCCCCCCGAACCGGCTGAGCTCGGCGACGATGCGGGACGATCAGCGGCCCCCTGAGGAGCCGAGGAATCGGCAGTAGTTGCCACGGCGGCGGCAGATTCCTCGTCAGAAAGCGGGACCAACGAGATCTTGCCCCGTTTGTCGATGTCGGCGATCTCCACCCGCAGCTTGTCGCCGACGTTGACGACGTCCTCGACCTTCGCGATGCGCTTACCCTTGCCGAGCTTGGAGATGTGCACCAGGCCGTCACGACCGGGCAGCAACGACACGAACGCTCCGAACTCGGTGGTCTTAACGACGGTCCCCAGGAACCGCTCCCCGACCTTAGGCAGTTGCGGGTTGGCGATGGCGTTGATCCGGTCGATCGCGGCCTGAGCCGACTGGCCGTCGGTGGCGCCGACGAACACGGTGCCGTCGTCCTCGATGGAGATCTGCGCGCCGGTCTCCTCGGTGATCGCGTTGATGATCTTGCCCTTGGGCCCGATGACCTCGCCGATCTTGTCCACCGGCACCTTGATGGTGGTGACCCGCGGGGCGTACGGGCTCATCTCGTCGGGACGATCGATGGCCTCGGCCATCACCTCCAAGATGGCGAGCCGGGCGTCGCGGGCCTGGGCGAGCGCACCGGCCAGCACCTGCGACGGAATCCCGTCGAGCTTGGTATCTAGCTGCAGCGCGGTGACGAAGTCCTTGGTGCCGGCGACCTTGAAGTCCATATCGCCGAACGCGTCTTCGGCGCCCAGGATGTCAGTCAGCGTGACGAAACGGTGCTCGGTGCCGCCGTCAGGAAGCTCGACGTCGTCGGAGACCAGACCCATCGCGATGCCGGCCACCGGCGCCTTGAGCGGCACCCCGGCGTTGAGCAGCGCCAGCGTGGACGCGCACACCGACCCCATCGACGTGGAGCCGTTGGAGCCCAGAGCTTCGGACACCTGGCGGATGGCGTACGGGAACTCCTCGAGGCTGGGCAGCACCGGCACCAGCGCCCGTTCCGCCAGCGCGCCGTGGCCGATCTCGCGGCGCTTAGGTGAGCCGATCCGGCCGGTTTCGCCGGTGGAGAACGGCGGAAAATTGTAGTGGTGCATATACCGCTTGGTGGTTTCCGGTCCCAGCGAGTCGATCTGCTGGGCCATCTTGATCATGTCGAGCGTGGTCACACCGAGGATCTGCGTCTCGCCGCGCTCGAACAACGCGCTGCCGTGCGCCCGCGGCACGACGGCCACCTCGGCCGACAGCGCGCGGATGTCGGTGACGCCCCGGCCGTCGATGCGGAAATGGTCGGTCAGGATGCGCTGCCGCACCAGTTTCTTGGTCAGCGCGCGAAACGCCGCGCTGACCTCCTTCTCACGGCCGGCGTAGGTGTCGGCGAGCCGCGCGAGCACCTCGGCTTTGATCTCGTCGGTGCGCTGATTGCGTTCGGTCTTGCCCGGAATGGTCAGGGCGGCGGCCAGGCCCTCAGTGGCCACCGAGGCCACCGAGTAGTACACGTCGTCGCCGTAATCGGGGAACACCGGGTATTCGCTGGTGGGTTTGGCGGCGGCGTCGGCGAGTTCCTGCTGCGCGGCGCACAGCGTGGCGATGAACGGCTTGGCGGCCTCCAACCCTTGGGCCACAACGCTTTCCGTCGGCGCCTGGGCACCGCCGTCGATGAGTTCGATGACGTTCTCGGTGGCCTCGGCCTCGACCATCATGATGGCCACGTCGGGTTCGCCGTCGCTGCTGCCGACGACCCGGCCGGCCACCACCATGTCGAACACCGCCCGCTCGATCTGCTCGACCGTCGGGAACGCGACCCAGGCACCGTCGACCAGCGCCACCCGGACGCCGCCGACGGGGCCCGAGAACGGCAGCCCGGCCAGCTGGGTGGAGGCGGACGCCGCATTGATCGCCAGCACGTCGTAGAGGTCGTTGGGATCCAGGCTCAGGATCGTCACCACGATCTGGATTTCGTTGCGCAGGCCGTCGACGAACGACGGGCGCAGCGGACGGTCGATGAGCCGGCAGGTGAGGATCGCATCGGTGGACGGCCGACCCTCACGACGGAAGAACGACCCCGGGATGCGGCCGGCCGCATACATCCGCTCCTCGACGTCGACCGTCAGCGGGAAGAAGTCGAACTGGTCCTTAGGGTTCCTGCCGACGGTGGTCGCCGAGAGCAACATGTTCTCGTCGTTCAGGTAGGCGACGACGGAGCCGGCGGCCTGTGCGGCCAACCGGCCGGTCTCAAAACGGATGGTGCGGGTGCCGAAGCTCCCGTTGTCGATCACGGCGGTCGACTCGAACACGCCTTCGTCAATTTCAGCTGTAGACATGGACGCCCGTACGGCCTCTCTGGGTTTATTCAGCTATTTTGCGTCGCCACGCATAACCCCGAGGGTTCCAGGACAACTCGCCGAGCCCGCCAGGGCCCCCAAGAGCCCCGGCGAGCCAGAGCCTGGATGCGGCTCCGGCCGTCGATCGAAGCGGCCGACCTACCCCGAATCCCGGGGAGCCCGGCAGCCACTACCGAAGACCGGCCGACACAGACTTGACCTTTCTCGTTCGTTGTCCCGTTGTGACTCGCTGGAACGGTGCGCGCGGATCTGCGCGAACCGCACCACTGCTCGGGCCGATCTGGCCCAGAACGTCACTACTCTACACGCCCACCTGGCCGTTCTTGGCTAGACCCGGTTGCTCGGCTATGCGACATCCTCGACGCAGATCGCGAATCGCCGCTGGCCGGTAAGCCGCGGCGCCGTGTCAGCGGCGCAGACCCAGCCGCTCGATAAGTGAGCGGTAACGCTCCACATCGATCTGGGCCACATACTTGAGCAGGCGACGCCGTCGTCCCACCAACAGCAGCAACCCCCGCCGTGAATGATGGTCATGCTTGTGCACCTTCAGGTGCTCGGTGAGGTCCGCGATCCGCTTAGTCAGCAGCGCGACCTGCGCCTCCGGGGATCCGGTGTCGGTCTCATGCAGGCCGTAGGTGCTCAGGATTTCCTTTTTCTGCTCGGCTGTCAGCGCCACGAGATATCTCCATCAATTGGTCCGCGATCATGATCGGTCAGGTGCGGCCGCCGCGAACCGCAGCACGCGCCATGTCGCCGGGAAGTCTAGCAGCGAATGCTCCGCACAGCCGGGCGGTGTCTGATTGCCGGCTCCTCAGGCCGTCCCCTCGCAAGCTGGGGTACCCCCGCGCGGCCCGCATCGTCGCCGGGCCGGTCACCCGGCCGAGAGCAGGGCGCGCGCCCGGTCGGTGTCGGTGCCCATCGCGGCGATGAGCTCGTCCACCGATTCGAACTTCCGCTGCCCGCGGATGCGCGCGACGAAGTCCAGTGCCACATGCTGCCCGTAGAGGTCGGCGGTGGTGTCGAGCACGAACGCCTCGACGGTGCGGGTGCGTCCGGAGAAGGTCGGGTTGGTGCCGACGGATACGGCGGCCTGGTAGCGCTCGCCCGGAACCACGGTGCCCGTCACCGGACCGTGCCCCAGCACGGTGAACCAGGCGGCGTAGATGCCGTCGGCCGGGATGGCCGAATACATCGGCGGCGCCACGTTGGCGGTGGGGAACCCCAACTCGGTGCCTCGCCCGTCGCCGCGGACCACGACGCCCTCGACGCGGTGTGGGCGACCCAGCGCCTCAGTGGCCGCCACCACGTCGCCCGCGTCCACACAGGACCGGATGTAGGTCGCGGAGAACGTCACGATCTCGCTGTCATGCCGCTCCGACACCAGTGATATCGATTCCACCGCGAACCCGAACCGTTCGCCGGCCCGGCGCAGCGTATCCACGCTGCCGGCCGCCTTTTTGCCGAAGGTGAAGTTCTCCCCCACCACGAGCTCCACCACATGCAGGCGTTCGACCAGCAGCTCGTGGATGTAGCGCTCCGGTGTCAGCCTCATGAAATCGGTGGTGAACGGCATCACTAGGAACACGTCGATGCCGAGCTCCTCGGCCAGCTCGGCACGGCGGGCCAGCGTCGTCAGCTGCGCCGGGTGGCTGCCAGGAAAGACCACCTCCATCGGGTGCGGGTCGAAGGTCATCATCACCGTCGGCACGCCGCGGGTCCGGCTGGCCTTCACCGCATGCGCAATCAGTTCGGCGTGTCCGCGATGCACCCCGTCGAACACCCCGATCGTGAGCACACATCTGCCCCAGTCAGTGGGGATCTCGTCTTGTCCCCGCCACCGCCGCACAACCGCAAGCCTACGGCGCGCCGCGGCCCACGGCGGTGCGAGATTCAATTGCGCGGCTCGCCCCCGCACGCGGGAAGTGCCCCCACCTCGGGCCGTTACACGGCCCAGATCATCGCCGCGCGGTGTCCCAGATCAGGTGACGGTTGCCTAAACTTCCGGTTGTGAGCTCTGACGACGAGCCCGGTCTCACCGCTGTTGCCCAGGATTATCTGAAGGTCATTTGGACCGCTCAGGAGTGGTCGTTGGAAAGAGTCAGCACCAAAATGCTGGCCGAGAAGATCGGGGTGTCGGCCAGCACCGCATCCGAGTCCATTCGCAAACTCGCCGAGCAGGGCCTGGTCGACCACGAGAAGTACGGCGCGGTGACGTTGACCGAATCCGGGCGTCGCGCGGCGCTGGCGATGGTGCGCCGGCACCGACTGCTGGAGACCTTCCTGGTCAACGAGCTCGGTTACAGCTGGGACGAGGTGCACGACGAGGCCGAGGTGCTCGAACACGCGGTATCCGACCGACTGGTGGCACGCATCGACGCGAAGCTGGGCTTCCCGCAACGCGACCCGCACGGAGACCCGATCCCGGCCTCCGACGGACAGGTGCCCACACCGCCGGCGCGTCAGCTGTGGGCCTGCGGCGATGGAGACACCGGGACGGTGGCCCGCATCTCCGACGCCGATCCAGAGATGCTGCGGTATTTCGACAGCGTCGGTATCAACCTGGACTCGCGGCTGAAGGTCCTGACCCGGCGTGAGTTCGCCGGCATGATGTCGGTGGCGATCGAGTCAGCCGACGGCACCCACAGCACCGTCGACCTGGGAAGCCCCGCCGCCCGAGCGATCTGGGTGGTGGCCTGCTAGCAGCGGGGGTCGGCGCGACGCGTCGCTGGCGGTTCCGCTTTGGTTCTTTATCGTTCGGCCCG
>Ga0187766_10002316_pt1 | contig 11222 bp, 10 predicted proteins | sample 0216_QUI02_MP05__4_FD_132971 | JGI IMG/M metagenome (GOLD analysis project Ga0187766, IMG submission 132971) | Tropical peat soil microbial communities from peatlands in Department of Meta, Colombia - 0216_QUI02_MP05_20_MG | ecosystem: Environmental > Terrestrial > Soil > Wetlands > Peat ... | reverse complement strand
GATCAACCGCGGCAAGAGCCACGAGCCCCCGAAGTCGATGCTGAGACCGCGTCGCGCGAAGATCTCCGAGAACCGAGCGGTCTCCGAGGCCACGATGAGATCGCAGGCCAGCGCGAGGTTCATCCCGGCGCCGACGGCGACGCCGTTGACCTTGGCGATGACCGGCTTGGGGATGCGGTGGAGGGCCAGGGCGATGTCGGCCACCCAGTGGAGCCGGGCCAGCGAGTGCCGCGTGTCGTTGCCGCGGTCGCCGAGGTCGGCGCCGGAGCAGAACGCGTCGCCGGCCCCCGTGATGACGAGCACGCGGTCCGTCGGCGAAGCGTCGACCTCGCGGAACACCGACAGCAGCTCGTTGAACATCGTCGCGTTGAGCGCATTCTTCTTCGCGGGCCGGTTGAGGGTCAGGGTGACGACCCCGTTCGGGGCCCGGTCGACGAGGAGCGTCTCCATCGATGTTCTCCCGTGCGCCGGCGGCCGGCGCCCTGTGATGTCGGGACTACGCGAGCTCCACCTGCGCGCTCATGGCCACCGTGCCCTCGGGCGTCACCGCCCAGAGCAGGGCGCCACGGTTCTCCGCAGTCGGGCGTCCCCGCAGCTCGAACGGCGCGGTGTCGAACAGCGGTGCCCGGGCCTGGGTGGTGAAGCTCGAGACGGCGCGCCCGGGCGTCTGGTCGCGGGCGAAGTCGAGGAGGAGGGTCGAGGTGAGGGGGCCGTGGACGACGAGTCCCGGATAGCCCTCGACCTCCGTCGCCCACGGCCGATCGTAGTGGATGCGGTGGCTGTTGAAGGTGAGCGCCGAGAACCGGAAGAGCAGGATCGGGTCGGGCGTGACGCACCGGCGCCAGGGGACGTCGACCGGCGCCTCCTCGCGCCGGGGAGCCTGGTTGCGCTCGCCCGCTTTCACCTCCTCGCGGAACACGGTCCGGCGCTCCTCCTCGACGGCCAGCCCGGCGGCCGCGCTGATCCGGCTGGTGACGGTGGCGAAGACCAGCGTGCCCGTGCCACCCGTCTTCACCGAGATGTCAGTCAGCTCGGTCTCGCGCCGCAGCTCGTCGCCGATGCGGATGGGCCGGTGGAAGCGGACGCGCTCGCCGGCGAACATGCGGCGGGGCAGCGGCATGGGCGGCACCACGCCGGCGTCGAGCGGCGTCCCGTCGGGGCGGAGCTCGCCCGGCGCGAGCCGGGGGAGAAAGTACAGAGCGTGCCATCCCGGCGGGAGGGCGTCGCCGGCGCGCAGCTCCGGCTCGTGGCGGCCCAGGGCCAGGCGCAGCAGATTGGCAGGGGCTGCGGTGGCGACGTCGGTCGAAGCCTGCCGATGTCCCACGTGCCGCCGGAGGTCCGCGAGGTCGAGCTCGATGGTCGCCATGGGTGGATCCTCCCGTCTCGCGCCGCGGCGAGTGCCCGGCCGCATCCGCGGAGCTACATTACTGCAAGACGGCGGCGAGGCCAACGGCCGGCGCCCGCCGCCGTGTGCTATCATCGCGCTGATTTCGAGGATCAGTCCGGGAGGCATCGATGGGAACGTTTCGGCTCTACACGGGGTCCGACGGGCAGTCACACGTCGAGCCGGTCGATCTCGCGCGAACGCCGGACTGGACGAAGGGTCTGGCGACGACGCAGATCTCGTTCCGCACGGATCCCGTCGGCCGCTTTCTCGATTGGCATCCGGCGCCGCGACGGCAGTTCGTCATCATCCTCTCCGGCCAGCTGGAGATCGGCCTCGGCGATGGCTCCAAGCAGATCTTCGGTCCCGGCGACGCCCGGCTCGTGGAGGACACGACCGGCAAGGGTCACACCACGCGGGTGCACGGCGACGTGCCCTGCGTGACGGCGACCATCCCGCTGGCCTAGCCGGTCGGCGAAGCGCCCGCAGGCCGTCGAGCCGCCGGCGAGGCGGGCGCTGACCGGCGCCGGCCCTCGAACGACGGACGCCGTCGCCGCGGCGCGACCGCCCCAACCCCGAGCAAAGGAGTCGACCATGGCAGCCAAGATCCTGTTCGCTCCCCGCCAGCCCCAGGCGGTCCTCGACATCGCGCGGTCGCTCACGCCGCCTGGCTTCGACCTCGCCGTCGTCGATCCCGGAACCCCGGAGTTCTACCAGGCGGCGGCGGAGGCCGAGTACTTCCTCGGGCTCGCCCGGCAGATGGGCGGGGAGTTCTTCCGGGCCGCGCCCAAGCTCAAGCTGGTCCAGCTCCTGAGCGCGGGCTACGACCGCGTGGACGTGGAGGCGGCGCGCAAGGCGGGCGTGCCGGTGGCCAACAACGGGGGCGCCAATGCCATCGCGGTGGCCGAGCACGCGCTGATGCTCATGCTCGCCGTGCTGAAGCGGGTCGTCCGGTTCCACAACGACGTGGTGGCCGGCCGCTGGCGCGCGCCCGAGACCGCAGACGCGCGGGTCTACGAGCTGTCGGGCAAGACGCTCGGCATCGTCGGACTCGGCAACATCGGCAAGAAGGTGGCGCGGCGGGCCGCCGCGTTCGACATGGACGTCCGCTACTACGACATCGCGCGGCTCACCGAGGACGAGGAGGACGCCATGGGCGTCCGCTTCGCCCTCCTCCGCGAGCTCCTGCGGACCGCCGACGTGGTGAGCCTGCACGTGCCCCTCGACGACTCGACGCGGCGCATGCTGGGCCCGAGCGAGTTCGCCATGATGAAGCCGACAGCCATCCTCGTCAACACCTGCCGCGGGCCGGTCGTCGACGAGGACGCGCTGTACCGCGCGCTCAGCCAGGGGCAGATCGCCGGCGCCGGCCTCGACGTGATGGTCGACGAGCCGCCGGCGCCGACCCATCCCCTCTTCTCGCTGCCCAACGTCACCCTCACGCCCCACTCCGCCGGGCCCACGTGGGAGAACTGGACCGCCCGATTCCGGAACGGCTTCGACAACATCCAGCGCGTCGCGGCGGGCGGGCGGCCCCGCTGGGTGATTCCCGAGCTCGCGTGAGACGGCCTCGTCGCCCCGGGGACTGAATCGCCGACGGCCGGTCAGCCCGATGATCCGCTGCGCTCAATGCCGAGAGTCTGCGCCGCCGGGAGCGCGCTTCTGTCCCTTCTGCGGCGTCCATCTGCCGCCGGCCGCCCACGCGGTCACACGCTCCCTCCCGCGGGGCGCCGCCGCCCCGGGCGACGGGGTCGCCGTCGATCACCTCGCCTCGCGCGCGGAGCTGCCCGGCGAGCGCAAGCACGTCACCGTCCTCTTCGCCGATGTCAGCGCCTCCATGGCGGTGCTCGCCCGGCACGACGCCGAGGAGGCCGAGGCGCTCTTCGATCGCGTGATCGAGTTCATGGTGGAGGCGGTGCGCCGGTACGAGGGCACGGTGACCCAGGTGCTGGGCGACGGCATCATGGCGCTGTTCGGCGCCCCGCTGGCCCACGAGGATCACGCCGTGCGCGCCTGCTACGCGGCCCTCCGGATGCAGGAGCGCATCAGCGCGTACGGCGACGACGCCCAGCGCACCTACGGCATCCCGATCCTGATCCGCGTCGGGCTCAACTCCGGCGAGGTGGTGCTGCGCGCGCTCGGCGCCGATAGCGCGCTCTCCGCGGTGGGGCAGACCGTGCACGTGGCCTCCCGGATGGAGCAGCTCGCCAAGCCCGGCACCACCCTCGCCACCCGCGACACCGCCGATCTGGGCGGCCGCCGGGTGCGCACGCGCCCGCTCGGCACCGTCAACGTCAAGGGACTCGCCGACCCGATGGAGGTGTTCGAGATCGTCGGCGCCGCCCGGTCGGGGGTGCGCGCCGAATCCCCGTCGCCGGCGGCCTCTCCCCTGGTGGGGCGGGAAGGCGAGCTGGCCCGGCTCACCGCCGTCCTCGACCGCGTCTGCGAGGGCGCCGGCCTGCTCGTGGCCCTGAGCGGCGAGCCCGGCATCGGCAAGACGCGGCTGGTCCGGGAGTTTCTCCGGGTCTGCCGGGCTCGGGGCTGTGTGGCCTTCGGCAGCGCCGGCCAGCCCTACACCCGCGCCACCGGGCATCGCGTGGGTCTCGACATCATCCGGAGCTACTTCGGCCTCGATCCGTCCGAGGCGCCGGCGGCGATCCGGGAGAAGGTGGGCTCGACCATGCGGGCCCTCGACCCTGAGCTGGCCGAGCAGGTGCCGGCGATGGTCTGGCAGCTCGGCGTGCTCGAGGCGAGCAACCCGCTCTGGCGGCTGGACGCGGCGACCCGGCGCCAGCGAGGCTTCGAGGCGAACTTCCGGCTGATCGCTGCGGAGGCGAGGCGGCAGCCATTCGTGCTCCTCCTCGAGAACCTGCAGTGGGTCGATTCGGGCGCCGAGGACTCGATCCGCATCTTCGCCAAGACGCTCACCCCTTTCACCCTGGCGCTGATCACCTACCGGCCGGAGTACGACGACCGGTGGGTGCAGGAGACGGGGGCCACTCACCTCCATCTCGACCCCCTCGTCCCGAAGACGGCGGGCGAGCTGCTCGATCTGCTTCTCGGCGCCGAGCCGTCGCTGGCCCCGGTGAAGCGATTGCTCGTCGAGCGCGCCGGCGGCAATCCCTTCTTCCTCGAGGAGTCGATCCGCGAGCTGGTCCAGAGCGGCGCCCTCGTGGGGGAGCGCGGCGACTACCGGCTCGATCACCCGGTGACGGCGATCCACGTTCCCTCCACCGTGCGCTCCGTCCTCGAGGCTCGCATGGACCGCCTCTCGCCGGAGGACAAGCGCGTGCTCCAGTGCGCGGCCGTCATCGGCGAGCACGTGCCGACCGGTCTCCTGGAGGCGGTCACGGAGAGGCTGGGCGAGGAGACCCGCGCCGCGCTGGCGCGGCTGCGCCAGGCCGAGTTCCTGGAGGAGGAGGCGCTCTTTCCGGAGCCGGTCTACGCCTTTCGCCACTCGCTGACCCATGACGTGGCGTATGGAAGCCTCCTGCTCGAGCGGCGGCGCGCCTTGCACGCCAGGGTGCTGGCCGCCCTCGAGCAGCTTCCCGCGGACGCCTCCGACGGGATCACCGAGGCCCTCGCCTACCACGCCGCCCACGCCGAGCTGTGGGAGCCGGCGGTTCGCTATGCGCGCGCGGCGGGCCTCAAGACCGACGCGGGCCGCGGCCATCGCGAGGCGGTGGCGCTCTTCGAGCAGGCGCTCGCGGCCCTCGAGCACCTGGCCGACGACGCTGCCCACCGGGCCCTCGGCGTCGACCTCCGCGACGAACTGGCCCGCGCGCTCGTGCCGCTCGGCGAGAATCCGCGCATGGCCGCGATGCTCCGCGAGGCGGAGGCGATGGCCGCCGCGCTGGGCGACGACGCGCGGCGCGCCCGCACCCTGGCGCTTCTGTGCACGGCCTACTGGGAAGTCGGGGACTCGGCAAACGCGATGGAGACGGGCGAGCGCGCGGTGGCTCTCGCCGAGCGCGCGGGCGATCCCGACCTGCAGGTCATGGCGAACTTCAGCCTCGGCGGTGCGACGCGCGCCATCGGCGACTATCGCGGCGCCGTCGCGCTCCTCCGGCGGAACCTGCCCCTCACCGAGGGCGAGCGCGCCGCCCACCACTTCGGGTTCGCGGCGGCGGCCTCGGTGCTCACCCGCGGGCACCTGGCTTGGAGCCTGGCCGAGCTGGGCGAGTTCCCCGAGGCCGTGCAGCGCGCCGACGAGGCGATCCGCCTCGCCCAGCTCGACGGAAATGCCTTCGGCCAGACCCACGCCCACCTGGCGCTCGGCGGGACGCTCCTGCGCCAGGGACGGCTGGCGGAGGCGATGCCCGTCCTCGAGCGAGGGCTCGGCCTCGCCAAGGACGCCCCGTTTCTCTACGCGCCGACGGCGGGCGATCTGGGTGTCGTCTACGCGATGTCCGGGCGACCGGCCGCCGGCATCGAGCTGGCCGAGCGGGCGGTGGCCCAGGCCGAGCGGATGGGCCGGCTGGGACGGCTGGCGCTGATCGTCACTCATCTCGGGGACTCCTACCTCTTCGCCGGCCGGCTGGAGGAGGCGGCCCTGCAGGCGCAGCGGGCGCTCCGGCTTGCGGGAGAGCGCGGCGAGCGCGGCAACCAGGTCTATGCGCATCGCCTGGCCGGGCTCATCGCCGCCGAGGAGGATCCGCCCCGGGTCGAGGTGGCGCGTCAGCACCTCGGCCAGGCCCTGGCCCTCGCCGAGACGCTCCGCGCGCGGGCCCTGGTCGCCCGCTGCCATCTCGGTCTCGGCCACCTCGAGCGCCGCCTCGGCGAGGCCGATGCGGCCGGCCGTCATCTCGACATCGCCGGCCGGATGCTCGAGTCGATGCGGATGAAGTACTGGCTCGATCGCCTCGCTCTCGACCTGATCGGCTCCGGCTAGCCGGATACCGCATCCCGCGCCCTTTTCTGCATGCCGCCAGTGGGAGGTTGCCGGAGACATCCCTCTGCTCTGCCGGCGCCCTCGGCGGGGGGCCCGGCGAAGACGGTTCGCCTGGCGTGCGGCGGTGGCGCCTCGCCTCCTGACCGGCCGGCGCGCTCGCAGGCGATCCGTCTCGAGGATCTCGTCCGGGAGCGGACCGGCGCGCAGTCGTCAGTCGCGGAGGGCGGGAAGGACCTCGGCGGTGAAGCGCTCTAGCTGGGCGAGCTGCTCGTCGCCGACGAACCGGATGCAGAGATCGGTGGCGCCGGCCGCGGCGTAGCGGCGGAGGGCGGCGATGACCGCGTCGGCGGGGCCGAGCCCCATCGTGCCGCGCGAGTGCACGCCGTCGCCGTAGTAGCTGGCGAGGAACGCCGCGGTCGTCCGCTCGGCAGTGGCGACGTCGTCGTCGAGGCGCACCGTCGTGTAGACGCAGATCGGGAAATCGGGGAGCGCGCGGCCACGCCGGGCCAGCGCCTCCTCCCCCCGCTCACGCACCACCTGGCATTCCTCGGCGTGGAGATAGGTCGTGATGATCCCGTCGCCGAGGCGGGCGAAGCGGTCGAACTGGGCGGGCAGCAGCTCGCCGCGATTGCCCGCGGTGATCAGGACGGGCGGGCCCGCCTCGCGCCACGGCAGAGGGCCGATGGTGTGCTCGACGAGATCGACGCCGTGGCCCTGGTGGTCCACCGGCTCGCCGCGCCAGAGCATCCGCCAGATCTCGATGTGCTCCTCGAGCCGGCGGACCCGGCGCTTGTGGTCCATGCCGCAGGCCGCCCATTCCCGCTCGGCGGACGGGAGGCTCCAGCCGACGCCGAGGCCGAGCACCAGGCGACCCCGGGAGATCTGGTCGGCGTTGGCGATCTGATGAGCGAGGACCACCGGATGGCGGAGGGCCGGGAGGAGCACCGCGGTGCCGAGGCGGACGCGAGTGGTGATGCCGGCGAGGTAGGCAAGCGTCGTCAGCGCCTCGAGCCGCGGCTTGGCGACGATGCTGTCACCCACCCACACGGCGTCGTACCCGGCCCGGTCGGCCAGCCGGGCCATCGTCCAGCACGTCTCGACGGGCGGCCGCCGCGCGGATTCCATCACGACGCCCCGGGTCGGGATGAGGATGCCGATGCGCATGGCGGAGGGCCGGTCGCGCGCCGTCAGTCCTTGGGCAGGCCCAGCACCCGTTCGCCGATGATGTTGCGCTGGATCTCGCTCGTGCCTCCCGCGATCGTGTACTGGCGCGCGCTGACCACGCGGTTGTACCAGCGCGGGTTGTCGGGGACGTCCGCGGTCGGGCGGTTCAGGAGCACGCGCGGTCCGAGGAGCTCGCCGGCGAAATCGGCGATGCGCACGCCCAGCTCGGATCCGAACAGCTTGAGGATCGACCCCTCGGGTCCGGGCAGCTCGCCGCGGAGCTGCCGGGTGAGGTTGCGCAGGCGGGTGTACTTGAGGACGGCGGCCTCGATCACGAGCTGGGCGAAACGCTGGCGAACGAGGGGGTTGTCCCAGACGGTGGCGCCGGCCGCCTCGATCTGGCGGGCCAGGGCCCCGAGCCGGGCGATCTGCGCCTCGTGGCCGCGGCCACCGCCCCCCTTGCGCTCGTACATGAGGGTGGTCATGGCGACCTTCCAGCCCTGATTCGCCGGTCCCACGAGGTTCGCCTTGGGAACGGCGACGTCCACGAAGAACACCTCGTTGAAGTGCTGGTGTCCGTTCATCAGCACCAGCGGGCGCACGGTGATCCCCGGCGTCCTCATGTCGACGAGGAGGTAGCTGATGCCGCGATGGCGCGGCGCGGCCGGGTCGCTCCGCACGAGCAGGTAGATCCAGTCGGCGAACTGGGCGCCGGAGGTCCACACCTTCTGGCCGTTGACGACAAAGTGATCGCCCTCGTCCACCGCGCGCGTGCTGAGCCCGGCGAGGTCGGAGCCGGCGCCCGGTTCCGAGAAGCCCTGGCACCAGATGTCCTCGGCGGCGAGGACGCGGGGAAGATAGCGCCGCTTCTGCTCCTCCGTCCCCCACTCGATGAGCGTAGGGCCGGTCATGTTGATCCCCGAGTAGCCGGGCAGCACGGGGGCCCGGGCGCGGAAGCACTCCTCGTCGTAGATGATCTGCTCCATCAGGGTGGCGCCGCGGCCGCCGTACTGCTTCGGCCACGAGATCCCCACCCAGCCGGCGGTGTGCATGGTGCGCTGCCACGCCACCCGGCGCTCGAAGGTGGCGCGATCCGGGGCGACGCGCTCATCGGTGGGATCGTCGACGCACAGCTCGCGCGGCAGATTGGCGGCGAGCCAGCTGCGCAGCTCCTGTCTGAACGCCTCCTGCTCCGGGGTGTACTGAAAATCCACTGGTCTCTCCTCTCCGTCCCACTCCTCGATCGGCGTGCCGGACGATGCGGCGAGCGCGCTCGCCGGCCGGCGCCGCCCAAGGTAGCACGGTCTCCCGGCTCGAACCATTCATCAGGGACGCGCGTGAACGCGGCGGGGTGGCGCCGGTTCCGTTCCGTGCACGCTGGATCGCCCTGCTCTCACCGCGGTTCTTCGACAAGTCCCGCCGTGACTTCCCCCGGGCAACTCCTCGTCGCAGCGGCCAACCGGCGACCAGTCCACACCGCGGGATCCGGTCCGCGCGAGCCCGAGAATACGGCTCCGCCGACGCCCGCCTGGGCGCGTCAGCGGCGCGCGAGGCGGTGGATGAGTGCCCCGGAGAGCTCGAGGAAGTCCCGGGCGGCCATCGCGATGGAGATGGAGTTGCTGCCGGCGTTGAAGGCGATCTCCTCGCGCTCGGCGAGCGCCTCGTCGACGAGCACGGGCAGGCCGAAGAGGTTCCCGAAGGGAGGCACGGCCCCGGGCGGGCAGCCGGTCAGGGCCAGCAGTTCCTCCGGCGTGGCAAAGCGGAGGGTGCGGGTGCCGAGGATGACGCGAAGCTGCGCATTGTCGACGCGCAGGTGGCCGGGCAGCACCACGTGGACGGGCTTGCCCTCGGCCAGGAGCACGAGGGCCTTGGCCCCGGCCTCCCGCGGGGTGCCGCGCACCTGCGCCGCCTCCTCGCTGGTGAAGACAGGGCGATGCTCGATGAGGCGGTAGCGCACGCCGCGCTCGTCCAACCACCCGACGAGGCGCTCGGTCACCGCTGTCCGCTGGCGATCGGGCTGCTCCGGCGGGGAGTTGGACATCGGCTCACCACGAGATACCACCGCGCGGGCGCCCCGGCAACCCAGGCGGTGTCACCGGCCAGCGGCCTGACTGCCGGCCCAGACAAGTGATCTGACCGCGAGCATCTTGCGGAAAACCGCGCATCGTGCCGGGGCACCGGGGAGCGGACGGGATCATCGACCCCCGACGACCGGGAAACCCGGGCGGTTGACCCGGGATAGCCCCGCCGCTACAATCCGACGCGCGCGAGCCCCGGGACGAACGGCGCGCGCGGGGAGGGACACGGTGGAATTCGCCGACGCGGCCGGGTTCAAGCCGCTGACCTACGAGGCGCTGACGGTGGGCGAGGAATTCGTGTCGGATGACCACCTCGTGACGCCGGAAGACGTCGAGACATACGCCTTCGCGGTGGACGACCACCATCCGTGGTTCTTCGGTCCGTCGCCCTTCGGGGGGCCGGTCGCGCACCCGACGCTCCTCGGCAATCAGGCCCTGCACCTGCGCCACAGCAAGTACATCGTGCACGCCGGACTCCACGCGAAGATGGAGTTCCACTTTCTCGAGCCGATCCGGCCGGGAATGCGGGTGCGCTCCCGCGGCAAGGTGATCGACAAGTACGAGCGGCGCGGCAAGCAGTACATGGTCACCGAGTTCGTGACGGAGGACCAGGCGGGCACGCCGCTCGTCCGCGGTCAGTTCACCCAGATGCTGATCACCCGCTGAGGGAGGGTGTGCCATGGCCATTGCCGAAGCCATCAGGGTCGGCCAGGAACTGCCCCCGCTGGTCAAGGAGCTGCCGCAGCGCCGCATCGACGCCTACTCCGGCGTGCGCCCGCGCTCGATTCACAGCGACGACGGGTGGGCTCGGCAGAAGGGGTTTCGCACCACGCTCGCCCAGGGAATGATGTCGACCGCGTTCATCTCGGAGATGCTGACGCGGCTGCTCGGCGCGGGCTTCGTCAAGGGCGGCGACATGTCGGTGGCCTTCATCAAGCCCGTCTACCAGGGCGACCGCCTGACGGTGCGCGGCGTGGTCAAGGAGCTGCGGCCGGAGGCGGGAGGAGCCACCCGCGTCGTCGTCGACGTCTGGTGCGAGAATCAGCACGGCGAGAAGACGGCGGTCGGCACCGCCAGCGGTCTCCACACCGACGCCGGCGAGCGGTAGGCGCCGCCGGCCGCCCTCGCCGGAACCCTCCCTACGACTTGCCCCAGTACTGACGCTCGGCCGGGAAGACGGTCTGGCAGCGCGTCGCCTCGGTGGGCCCGTCCAGCGCGTCGGCGGCGGCCCGCCACACCGCATAGTGCGGCATCGCGCGATGGGCCTCGAGCGCCGCCTCGTCCTTGTACACCTCGTAGAAGTAGTAGACGTTCACGTCCTTCGCATCCTGGAGGACGTTGAAGCGCAGACAGCCGGCCTCGTCGCGCTCCGACCCGAGGGCGTCCGCCTCGATCGCCTTCAGGAACCGCTGCCGCTGCTCCGGCTTGATCCGCACCTTCACCCAGATCGCCAGCATGGTGGCCTCCTCGTCTCGCCGTCGGATCGTGATCGCGAGCGGTCCGGACTCGCGAGCGTTTCATACCATCTCCGGCCGGGCGTCGGCAACCGCGTCGCCCGCGCGCTTGACGCCGGGACGACGGCGGGGGCAGTATCGCTACAGCGGTTCACACCAGAGCCTCTCCCGACTCGCCAGAGGAGTGACATCGTGCCCAAGATGACCGGCAAGCGCGCCCTCATGGAGCAGCTCGTGGCCGACGGCGTTCG
>Ga0187766_10002315_pt1 | contig 11222 bp, 13 predicted proteins | sample 0216_QUI02_MP05__4_FD_132971 | JGI IMG/M metagenome (GOLD analysis project Ga0187766, IMG submission 132971) | Tropical peat soil microbial communities from peatlands in Department of Meta, Colombia - 0216_QUI02_MP05_20_MG | ecosystem: Environmental > Terrestrial > Soil > Wetlands > Peat ... | reverse complement strand
CGGCCTGGAGGACCGGGATCGGCGCGGTCACCGGCGGATGCGCGCGCGCAGCCTTCGGGCCTGGCGCCCGAGGGCGCGGGTCGACCAGACGGTGCCGAGCGAGTGCACCATCAGGCCGTAGACGCTGACGCGCGGGACCTTGATGGTCACCGCGGGATCGAGCCAGTCGGGCGACGCGGCGAGCAGGTCGAGCGTACGCAGGCCGATCAAGAGCGGCCAGGCGCAGGCCAGGCGCATGCGCGCCTCGCGGCGCGGGATCGCAAAGGTGTACTGCCAGCCGGCCTCGTAGTGGTCGAGCGCGGTGTCGAGCCACTCCAGCAGCAGCGGCCGCACCGCGGGCGCGCGCGCCGGATCGAGCAGGTCGCGGGGCTCGAGCCCCAGGCGCGCCAGCTGCTGGCGCGGGAGATAGCAGCGGCCCTGGCGGAGGTCGCGTGGCAGGTCGCGCAGCACGTTGGTGAGCTGGAGCCCCTTGCCGAGGCGAACGCCCAGGGCCCGCATGCGCGGCAGATCCCAGTGCGCGAGACGCGGGCGGTGGGCGACGTACACCTCGGTCCAGAACTCCCCGACGCAGCCGGCCACCAGGTACGTGTAACGGTCGAGATCCTCGCGGGTCTCGAGCGCGGCGAGCTTGCCCTCGTCCTCACCGGGGAACACCCGCAGGTCCTGGATCTGCCCCTCGATGATCGTCGCGAGCACCGCGCGGACCCGCGCGCGATCCGCGGGAGGCAGCGCGCGGAAGGCGGCGAGGCATTCGGGCAGCCGCTCGAGCAGGGCGCGCTCGGCGGGCAACGCCTGCGAGCCCGCGGTGGCGCTCACCACCGCGGTGATCGGATCGCGCGCCTGCTCGCCCAGGGCGTCGCGGAGCGTCTCGAGGTGCGCGATGCGCGAGACGCGGTCGATCAGACGCGTGTCGGCGATGGTGTCGGAGGCCCGCGCGAAGAGATAGGCGAGCCCGATGGTGGGACGGACCGCGAGCGGCAGCACCGCGAGCGAGAGGTAGAAGGATCGGCTGACCCGCCGGAGGACGGCGGTGGTGAGATCCCCGCCGGCCACGGCCCCTAGTCCCGGCCTCTAGTCGAGATCCAGCGGATTGATGGGCCGGCCGGGCATGTCCTTGGCCTTCTTCATGCCCTCCTGGAACATCTTGTCCAGGATCTTCGGCTTCTTCTCCTGCGCCTTCAGCTCTTCCTTGAAGCGCTCCTCCCGGCGGGCCGCCGCGCCCTTGAGCGAGTTCAGCGCGTCGTCGAGCCCGAGGCCGGACTTGGCGCGGGGCGGGGCCTCGTGGGCGATGACCGCTTCGAGCTTGGGATCGATGGTCAGCCGGCCGTCGCAGCAGGGACAGGTGACCTTGAACGTCGTCATGCCAACGAGACTACCAGAAAATCTCGTAATCAGCCGCGTGGCCGGCCACGCGACACCCGGGCGCCGGACCCGCGGCCGAGCCACCGGGCGCGGTCAGAGCGCCAGGTACTGCTGGCGGATCGCTTCGTTGTCCCGGAACTCGCGCGCGGTGCCCTGGTAGCGGATGTGGCCCTTCTCCAGCACGTAGACGCGGTCGGCCAGATCCAGGGAGAAGTCGACGTTTTGCTCGGCGAGGAGGATCGTGAGGCCGTCACGCTTCAGCCGCGCGATCTGCGCCTTCAGGTGCTCGACCACGAGCGGGGCCAGGCCCTCGGACGGCTCGTCGAGCAGGAGCAGCTCGGGGTTGCCCATCAGGGTGCGGGCGATCGTGAGCATCTGCTGCTCGCCGCCGGAGAGGAAGCCGCCTTGCCGGTCGACCAGCTCGCGCAGCTTGGGGAAGAGATCGAACACGCGCTCCACCGTCCACCCGCCGTCGGCGCGGCCCCGGCTGGCCACGTCCAGGTTCTCCCACACCGTGAGGTCCGCGAAGATGCGGCGATCCTCCGGGATGAAGCCGATGCCGGCCCGCGCGATCTGGTAGGGCGCCCGCCCGGTGACGTCGCGCCCCTTCCACACCACGCGGCCGCGGCGCGGGGGCGTGAGGCCGATGATGCTGCGCATGGTGGTGGTCTTGCCGACTCCGTTGCGTCCGAGCAGGCACACGCACTCGCCACGGCTCACCTCGAGCGAGACGCCGAACAGCACCTGCGAGAGGCCGTAGGCGGTGTAGATGTCGCCCACCGCGAGGATGGCCTCGCCGGTCACCGGTTCTCTCCCAGGTAGACCCGGCGGACCTCCGGGTCTCGTCGTACGTCGGCGGGCGGCCCGTCCGCGATCACCCGGCCCTGGTGCAGCACGGTGATGCGGTGGGAGATCGAGAAGACCACCTCCATGTCGTGCTCGGTGAAGAGCAGGGTGAGGCCCCGGTCGGCCGCGATGCGCTCGATGAGTCGGATCGACTCGCGCGTCTCGGTGGCCGACATACCGGCGGTCGGCTCGTCGAGCAGGAGGATCTCGGGCTCGAGCGCCAGCGCGATGCCCAGCTCCAGCTGCTTCTGGTTGCCGTGGGAGAGGAAGCCCGACACCTCCTGGGCCTTCTCGAGAAGGCCCACCGCCTGCAGGAGGGCCTCGGTCTCCGCGCGATAGAGGCGCTCGACGGGGGTGAACAGGTTGAAGCCACGTCCCCGGTGGGAGACGTACGCGGCCTGGACGTTCTCGTACACGGTGAGCCGCGGGAAGATGTTGGTGCGCTGGAACGACCGGCCCATCCCGAGCCGGCAGAGATCGTGCGGCGCGATGCCGGTGACGTCGCGCTCATTGAAGACCACCCGGCCCGCGTCCGGCTGCAGGTGCCCCGTGATCAGGTTGAAGAGCGTGGTCTTCCCGGCCCCGTTGGGCCCGATGATCGCGCTGATCGAGCCGCGCGGTACCGTGAAGGAGACGCCGCCCACCGCCTGGAAACCGTCGAAGCTCTTCCGCACCTCGCGGACCTCAAGCACGGGCGGGCCTCCGGAAGAGCCGCCGCCAGAGCCCGGTGACCGCGCCCCCGATGCCGCCCGGGAAGACGAAGAGCAGGACGACCAGGATCGTGCCGAGGATCAGCGGCCAGTACTCGGTGTACGAGACGATCTGCTGGTCGAGCCAGATCAGCACGAGCGCGCCGACCGCGGGCCCGTAGAACGTCCCCATGCCGCCGAGCAGCGTCATGATCAGCACTTCGGAGGACTTCGTCCAGTAGGCGAAGTCCGGGAACACGCCACGGTTGAAGATCCCGAACAGGCCCCCAGCCAGGCCCGCGAAGGCGCCCGCGATGACGAAGGCGGCCAGCTCGTAGCGGCGCACGTTGACCCCGATGAACTCGGCGCGCTCCGCGTTCTCGCGGATCGTGGTCAACATGCGCCCGAACGGGGAGCCCACGATGCGGCGCAGGAGCCAGAGGCACGCGCCGATCAGCAACAGGCACGTGAAGTAGAAGTAGTCCGACGTGCGGTAGCCGCCCACGAAGGGCAGGACGCCCGCGACGCGGTCGATCCAGTCGAAGTCCGGGTAGGGGATCTCGGGCATGCCCTGCTCGCCCCCGGTGACCTCGTTCCACTTGAAGCAGATGGCCCACACGATCTGGGCGAAGGCGAGCGTGAGCATCGCGAAGTAGATCCGGGTCAGACGCACGCAGAAGAAGCCGAAGACCAGCGCGCACAGGCCCGCCAGCACGCCCGCGGCCGGGAAGGCGAGCAGAAAGGACACGCCCAGCTTCTTCATCAGGAGGCCGGTGGCGTACGCCCCGATGCCGAAGTAGGCGGCGTGGCCGAAGGAGACGAGCCCGGTGTAGCCCACCAGCACGTTCAGGCTGGTGGCGAAGAGCGCCCAGATCGCCACGTCGTTGGCCAGGAACGTGTAGAAGCGCGAGCCCACCGCGGGCACGAAGAAGGCGGCCAGCAGCACGAGCGGGCCCCAGGGGACGCGGGAGAGGCGCACGGGCTAGTTGAGCGGGCGGCCCAGAAGGCCCCAGGGCCGGATGATGAGCACGGCGGCCATGAGCGCGAAGACCGCGAAGATCGAGAAGCGCGGGAAGAAGAGGATGCCGAAGGAGAGGACCTGGCCGTAGATGACCGCGCCCAGGAACGTGCCCCAGAAGGAGCCGAGCCCGCCGATGACCACCACCACGAACGCCTCCACGATCACGTCGGTGTCCATGCCGGGGACGGTGGCCCGCATCGGGGCGATCAGGGCTCCGCCGAGCCCGCCCAGGAAGGAGGCGATCACGAACACCCACGTGTAGAGGCCGTCCACGTTGACCCCGAGGGCGCCGAGGGTCTCCCGATCGAGCGCGGCGGCGCGGATGAACCGCCCGGCCCGCGTGCGCTGGAGGACGAACCAGAAGCCGAGCGCGATGGCCGGGCCCAGCAGCAGGATGAAGAGGTTGTAGTAGGGCACGGTCGCGCCGAAGACGTGGAAGGCCCCGGTCAGCTCGGGCGGCCGGCTCACCGACTTCTGCTGGGTGCCCCAGATGATCTTGGCGGTGTCGCTCAGGATCAGCACCAGCGCGTAGGTGAAGAGAAGCTGGTACAGCTCCTCCTTGCCGTAGAGATGGCGGAAGAGGACGCGCTCGATGACGCCGCCCAGGATCGCCACCGCGGTGGCGGCTCCGAGCGCGGCGAGCCAGAAGCGCCCGGGGCCGACCCCGAGCCACTGCACGAGCTGGAAGGCGCTGTAGGCCCCCAGCATGTAGAAGGTGCCGTGCGCGAAGTTCAGCACGCGCAGGACCCCGAAGATCAGCGACAGCCCCGACGCGATCAGGAAGAGGAACATCGCGGCGGTCAGGCCGCTCAGACTCTGCGCGAACACGAACGACAAATCCGGCATCGCGGGGATTCAGTCGATGAGTCTAGAGGGCGTGCGCCCGATCGATGTGCTGGTCTGGGGGAGAGGAGAGCCGGGGGGCGGCGAGGCCGAGGCGTTTCCCGGTGAGTGCTTCATCGAACAAGGGGAATGCCCCGGCCTCGCCGCCCCCCGGCGGGCCATCACGCCTAGTCCATGAACTTCGTCGGGTCGACGTACTCGATCGGCTTCATGATCGCGAACGGATACTTCGGGTCCATCACCGTCTTGCCGTAGAGCTGCCCGCGATTCGCCTGATGGTCCTTCTCTCGAATCGTCTGCTTGCCGATCGGGGTGTCGATGGTGAGGCCGAGCAAGGCCTTCGACACCTTGTCCGAGTCGGTGCTGCCCGCCTTCTTGATCGCCTCGGCGAGGAACTCCATGCCGATGTAGCCCTGGATGGCCCACGACGACGGGTAGTCGTCCTTCAGGTACTTGGCGATGCGCTGGGTGTAGTCGCGGTGGGCCTGCGTCTCGCCCCAGTAGAAGGCGTCGTAGGAGTTGCCCCAGATCCCCACCGGGTAATCGGCGCCCATCGACTTCGTGGTCTCCGGCGTTGCGGCCTCGCCGAGCCCGATGAAGTTGTACTTGACCGCGTCGAACATGCCGAGGGCCTTGGCCTGCTTGGAGTAGGTGACGAAGAACCCGCCCCAGATCGACGACACGATCGCCTCGGGCTTCTTGGCCATCTGGGCGTTGATGAACGGGTTGTAGTCCTGCTCGCCGAGCTTGGGCCACTGCTGGTCGACGATCTGCACGCTCGGCTTGATCTTCTTGATCTGGTCGACGAAGGCGCGGGTCACGTCCTGGCCGTAGGCGTAGTCGAAGGCGATCGTCGCGACCTTCGTCACCGGCCACTTGGCCACGATCTCGGCCGCGCTCCGCCCCTCGATCGTGGTGTTGGCCGCCACCCGGAACACGTAGGGGTGCAGCTTGTCGGCGGCGGTGAGCTGGTCCGTCTTCGGGATCGGGGCGATGAAGACGATCTTGTTTTCCTTCGCCACCACCGAGACCGCCGGCCCCTCCGCGGACGTCAGCGTGCCCACGAGGAAGTCGACGTTGTCCTTGAGGATCATCTCCCGCGCGATGCGCACCGCCTCGTTGGCGTCGGCCTTGGAGTCGCGCACGATCAGCTCGATCTTGCGCCCGAGCACGCCGCCCTTGGCGTTGAGCTCTTCGACGAACATCATCGCGCCCTTGGAGGCGGGATCGCCGAACAGCGCGGGCGGCCCGGACAGCGGCAGCGGCATCCCCACCTTGATCGGCTTCTGCGCCTCGGCGTAGAGCGGCGCCGCCAGGGCGCAGGCCAGCAGCATCGTCAGCACTCGCAGCATCATGAGAGCTCCTCCTTATGAGAGCGCCGGCAGGCCCGGCACCGTGACCCGGATGCGATAGACCGACGTGGACGCGGTGATGTACAGGCTCCGGAGATCGGCGTCGCCCCAGGCGAAGTTCGCGACGTACTCCGGCACGTGGATCACGCCCAGGCAGGCCGCGTCCGGGGTAAACACGTGGATGCCGCCGGGCCCGCAGCAGTACACGTGCCCGCGCGAGTCGATCTTCATGCCGTCGGGCGCGCCCTTGCCCTCGCCGGTCGTCTCGGCCCACACCTTGCCGCCCGCGAGCGTCCCGTCGCCCTTCACGTCGAAGACGCGGATGTGCTGGCGCGCGGTGTCGTTGACGAAGAGGCGCCGGCCGTCGAGGGAGAAGCAGAGGCCGTTGGGCCGATCGAAGTCGTCGACCACCAGCGTGGGATGCTGCGCGGCCGGTCCGACGCGGTACACCCCCTGGAAGGCGAGCTCCTGGGGCCGGGGCACCCCGAAGAACTCGACGCGGCCGTACGGGGGGTCGCTGAAGTAGATGCCGCCGTCCGGGGCGCACACGATGTCGTTGGGGCTGTTGAGCTGCTTGCCCTGGTAGTGAGTGGCCAGGGGCGTGATGCGACCGTCCGGCTCGGTTCGCGTCACCTGGCTGGAGGCGTGCTCGCACGCGAGCAGTCGGCCCCGCCGGTCCCACGTGAGCCCGTTGGACTTGTTGCACGGCTTGCGAAACGTGGTGACGCCGTCCTTGGCGGACCAGCGCCGGAGGTGGTCGCCGGGCATGTCGCTCCACAAGAGGTACTGCCCGGTGGGATGCCAGAGCGGCCCCTCGGTGAAGAGGCACCCGGTGGCGATGCGCTCGAACTCGACGCTCTCGCCCACGACCTGGGTGAAGCGCGAGTCGCGCAGCGTAACGGTACTGCTCATCTTGGATTGAGGGGGAGCGGCGTCGCTCCTCCCCCAAGCCCCCCCACCGCCTGCACCGGGCGCGCGAGCCGGCTGGACGCTTCGTGAGCGCTTGTCACTTCTTGGCCATGCGCTCGCCGGGCTTGCCGCCCACGTACCAGTCGGGCGGGTCGACCTCCTCGAACACCACCCAGACGGCCTCCTTGGGCAGGTGGGTGACGTCGGTGATCGCCGCGGTCACGCGCTTGGCGATCTCGTTCAGGCGCTCCTTGCCCCAGCCCTCGTAGATGCGAATGTTCACGAACGGCATTGGAGTCTCCCTTGGCCCCGAGTGGCGGGGACGCCACGGTGCCCCCCCGCAGAGTGGGGGGAGCCTAGCACGCCGGGCGCCGAGGGAGCAACGGCGTGGCGCGTCAGTCACCGCGCCTGCGTGCCGGGCGGGATCAGCTGGTGACCGGCAGGCTCTCCCCCGGCTTGATCACGTGCACCTTCACGCTCGGCGCGATGGCCGCGACCGCGCGGCGGAACTCCTCGCCGGCCTGGACGCCCAGTACCTGGGGGTTGTGGGCGTAGTGCACCGGCACCGCCTGCGACACGCCCATCATCTGACAGGCACGGGCCGCGTCCCCGGGGCCCATCGTGTACGGTCCGTCGCCGACGCAGAAGAAGCCCAGCTGGGGCCGGTAGCGCTCGCCGATCAGCTTCATGTCACCGAAGACGTCGGTGTCGCCACTCGCGTAGACCCGCACCTCGCCGATCTCGAGGATGAAGCCGGCCGCCGGGTAGCCGGCCAGCGTCGAGTGGACGGCCGGCACGAGATGCACGGTCATGTCGCCGTGCCGGGCCGTGCCGCCGAAGTTCATGCTGCCGCCTCCGTTGAGGACGATCTGCGCGGGATCGAGACCGGCGTTCTTGAACTCGGGCACGAGCCCCTTGCGCATGAGGTCGCTCTGCCCACCGGTCTTGAGCGGCACGCCGGCGGCGTTGAGAGCCTGGAGCATCTCGAAGTAGTCGCCAATGTGGTCACCGTGATCGTGGGTGAGGAGCACCAGCAGGGCCTGGGGTGACTTCGACTTCACGTACTGCACGAAGCCGTCCTTCGAGGCGTACTCGGGCGGCTTGGGAACGTTGAACCGGCTCCAGCCGGCGTTGTTCCAGATCCAGGCGTCGATGTACGCCATCTGCTTGTAGTCGGGCGTGGCCAGCTCGACCACGCCGCCGCCCAGCCAGCGGACCACGATCGAGCCGCCCTTTCCCGCCCCGGCCTGCGCACCGGCGATCCGGGGACAGAGCGTCAGTCCGCCGAGGAGCGCCGTGCCCCGCAGGAACGAGCGCCGGTCCATCGGATGCCCCCTCCCGCGTCTAGGCTTTCAGGGTCTTGCCGAAGAGGCCGGTGCAGCGCTTCCAGGCGTCGGTCGCCGCCGCTGCGTTGTAGGACGGGCGGTAGTCGGCGAAGAAGCCGTGTCCGGCGTCCGGGTAGATGACGATCTCGGAGTTCGGGTTCGTCTGCTTGAGCATGTCGCCGAACTTCTTGGCGTCGTCCGGGCTCGGGCCGGTGTCCTTGCCGCCGTAGAGGCCGAGGAACGGCACCTTGATGTCCTTGACCACGTCGAAGCCGGTGACCGGGTTCGGCGTGTCGGGATAGGGCCGGGCCGGCGGGCCGTACCAGGCGACCGCGGCCTTGATGTCCGGGTTGGTCGCGGCCACCTGGTAGACGGTGGAGCCGCCCCAGCACCAGCCGGTCACCCCGACGCGCTCCGCGCGGACGCCCGGCCGCTTCTTGGCCCAGTCCACGGCGGCCGCGCAGTCCCCCAGCACCTGCTTGCGCGGCACCGCGAGCACGATCTTGAGGATGGCCTGGATGTCCTGGATGTGACCGACGCCGCCCTCGCGCTGGAAGAGCTCGGGCGCGACCGCGTAGTAGCCGTCCTTGGCGAAGCGCCGCGTCACGTCCTTCACCCACTCGTGTACGCCCCAGATCTCCGAGATCACCAGGATCATCGGGGCGTTGGTCGCGCCGGCGGGCCGCGCCTCGTACACCGGCATGTTGTAGCTGCCGATCGGCACGGTCTGGTCGCCCGCGACGATGCCCTGCATGTCGGTCTTGATCGCCTGGCCGAGCGCCTTCTCGACGCCGACCGCGTAGCCGGCGAAGGTGGCGGCGCCACCGACCTTGAGCACCTGACGGCGGGTGAGTCCCGCGGCTTTCGACTTGGGCATGGTGACCTCCTCTTGGGTGATTGCGGGCAGAAGCTAACACGCCCCTCCCGGTCCGGCAAACTCCGCGTTCGAAAACCACGGGGCCGCCTCCCGGGTTCCCGCGGAGGAGGCCGGGGCCGAGGCGCCGATGCTATGCTCTAGCCGTGGCCGACCTCGCCAACGAGTTCTCCTGGTCGCGCACCCGCGACAACGCATTCCAGGAGTGCCGCCGGCGCTACTACTTCCAGTACTACGGTGCCTGGGGTGGCTGGGACGGCAGCGCGGACCCCCGGGTCCGGCGCCTCTACATCCTCAAGCAGCTGGCTACCCGGCAGATGTGGGCCGGCCGCCTCGTCCACGAGGCGATCGAGCGCTGTCTGCTCGCCCTCCGCGAGGGCCACGCGCTCAGCGAGGCCTCCCTGATCGAGGACACGGTGCGCCAGATGCGCGAGGAGTGGAAGGGCTCGCGCGCCGGGGTCTATCGCGAGAGCCCGAAGCGGCCCAGCCTCTTCGAGCACGAGTACGGCGTGCCGATCCGCGACAGCGAGTGGCAGGCCCTGCGGGACCACGTGGTGCGCTGCCTGCGGAACTTCCACCGCCTCCCGGTGCTGGGCGAGATCAAGCGCACGCCGACCGAGCGGTGGATCTTCATCGAGGACATCGGCTCGTTCGCCTTCGAGGGCACGCGCGTGTTCACCGCGCCCGACTTCGGCTACTGGAGCGAGGGCGACCGGCTCCAGCTGCTCGACTGGAAGACCGGGGGCGGCGGCGAGGGGGCCGCACTGCAGCTCGGAGGCTACGCGCTCTACGCCCTCGACGTGCTGGGCGTGGATCTGAGCCGCGTCGACCTGTTCGAGGTCAACCTCCGTGAAGGCCGCGTGACCGCCCATCCCTGGGACGAGGCGAGCCTCGACCGGGTCCGCGAGCACATCCGCCTCTCGGTGCGCTCGATGAAGGCCTACCTCGCGGACCCGGACCGCAACGTCGCCGAGGAGGAGGGCTTCGAGAAGACCGAGGACCTTCGCATCTGTCGCTGGTGCAACTTCCGGTCGGTCTGCCGGCCCGAGCTGGCCCCGTTCGCGGTGGCGACGCCCGACCCGGTGGCATGAAGGCCCTGCTGGTCGATCTCGACGACACCCTGCTGGACTACTCCGGTGGCGCCGACGAGTGCTGGCGCCACGCCTGCGAGGCGCTCGCCGGGCCGGCCGGCATCGATCCCGTCAGGCTGGTGAAGGCGATCGGGGAGACGCGGCGGTGGTTCTGGAGCGATCCGGGGCGCCACCGCGTGGAGCGCGCCGACATGCTCCGCGCGTGGACCCGCATCACCGCCCACGCCCTCGGCACCCTGGACCGCGCGGACCCCGCCCTGGCCGCCGCGATCGCCACGGACTTCGCCGATCGCCGGTGGGAGCGCATGGTGCTCTTCCCCGGTGTGACCCCCGCGCTCGAGACGCTGCGGGACCGCGGCGTCCCCCTGGCTCTGGTCACCAACGGCGATCCTGGCCACCAGCGGCGCAAGATCGCCCAGCACGATCTCGAGCGCTTCTTCGACGTGATCGTGATCGAGGGCGAGATCGGGGCGGGTAAGCCCGACGACCTCGTGTACCGCTACACGCTGTCGAAGCTGCAGGTCCGTGCCGAGGACGCCGCGATGGTCGGCGACAACCTGGAATGGGACGTGGCCGCCCCCCAGCGCCTCGGCATGCGCGGGATCTGGGTCGACGGCCCGGGGCACGGGGTGCCGCCGGCCGCCGGCGTGGTCCCGCATCGCATCATCCGGGCCTTCCCGGAGGTCCTGGAGCCCTGATCGAATTCGCTGGGCGATAAATTCTCGCCATGCAACACTGTGATTCCACGGAGGGAAATCACCCATGCGAGACCGCAACTACCTTCCGCTACTCCTCGGCTTGGTGGTCGTCATCACCGGCTGCGCCACCCAGCGCGAGTGGGCGACATGGCGTGCCCATTCGACGCACTTCGCCACGGATAACCACCTGAGCTTCTCGGTGAGCAGTGCGG
>Ga0187766_10002312_pt1 | contig 11233 bp, 6 predicted proteins | sample 0216_QUI02_MP05__4_FD_132971 | JGI IMG/M metagenome (GOLD analysis project Ga0187766, IMG submission 132971) | Tropical peat soil microbial communities from peatlands in Department of Meta, Colombia - 0216_QUI02_MP05_20_MG | ecosystem: Environmental > Terrestrial > Soil > Wetlands > Peat ... | reverse complement strand
GCGCAAAGCGTTGTTGCAGAGGTTCCAGAAGACCTGCTTGATGGCGTCGCGGTCGGCCAGGGCCCGCTGCTGCCGCTCGGTGAAGTTGCGCTCGATCCGTACTTTGCTGGAGGTCGCCGCATTTCGTTCCAGCAGCAGGAGCGTCTCTTCGATCAGTGAGACCATGTCCAGATCCACGAACGAGTAGGACTTCTCGCGCGAATAGTTCAAAAACTCGGTGATGATTTGATTGAGCCGCTGCGATTCGCGGCTCACGATCTGCACCAGCTTCTTGTCGTCGTCTTCCAGCGGCGCCAGTCGGGCCAGTTCCTTGAGCGCGCCGGTCATAGCCGTCAGAGGCTGACGAATTTCGTGGGCAATGGCTGCCGAGAGTCGGCCGAGTGCGGCCATACGCTCTTTTGTGTACACCTCCCGCTCGAGTCGCTTCAGCTCCGTTAGATCTTGAAAGTTGAAAACGAATCCCGTGGTCTGGTCCTGGCCGGCCCGCAGAGGGGAGATCGAAACTCCCAGATAGCGCGGTGCGCCTGTAGGAGTGCGGACCTCCAGCTCCTTGCGCAATGCCAGCGGCCGGCCAATGTCGTCCATATCCACGGGCCAGAACCCCGGAAACACGTCGGCGACGCGCTCTCCGCGCAGCACGCCAAAGCCTTGGCCTATGATCTCGGCGCCCGCTCGATTGAGCAGAAGGATGCGTCCTGCGAGATCGGTCGTGAGCAACCCCCCGCGCATCGACTCAATAATGTCTCGGTTGAATGCCTGGAGATCGCGCAGCGCCTCGTTCTTTTCCTCTAGCTCCACGCCTTTCCTGCGCACCGTCTGGGTCAACAAGCTTCCGAGATAGGCCACCGCCAGGAAGGCGAACAGATTTACCCCCAGCCACGATTCGAGCGTGCGGGCAGCTGGCGTCGAGGCGGTTGTGCGAGGAATCACGCCGTAGTACATCAGCTCCACGACGCAGCCGACCAAAACGAAACTAAAGCCGGCGACCAGGAAGGCGCCGCGACGGTAGAAAAGAATGCTGCCCATCAAAATCGTCAGCAAATAAAGGGAGACGAAGTAACTATCTTGCGCGCCGCTCGAGTAGACGATCCCGGTGATGATCACCAGATCGAGCAGGATTTGGAGCGGTGCCTGCCAGCGGGCCTCAGGAAACCAGCGCTGTACCAGCAGGTCCAGCACAGCGACCAGATACCAGGAAGCCACCAGCAGAATCAGGGTCTTTACGGGAACAGGAATGGGAGTCCACTGGCGGACGGCGACGATCACCCCGATCAAAACGGTGACGATGAGAAAACGGACACGCCCCAGCCAGGGCAACCATTCATTCACGCTCGGTGAGGATTCCATCTTTGATCCGCCCGGAGGCTCGCCGCGCCGTTTGACCAATCGAGCCGCACGCGGCGGACGCCGAGCGAACAGCTGACGACCGCCCTCCCGGGCAAGCGAACCGGGCTAGTGGGCCAGTTTGGCAATCAACGAGAACAGGGGCAAATACATCGACACCACGACGCCGCCGACCACGACCCCCAAAAAGACAATCATGATCGGCTCGATGGCCGTCAGCAGATCCTTTACAGCCGCGTCCACCTCGTCCTCATAGAAATCGGCAATCTTCTGAAGCATGGCGTCCATCGCGCCGGTCTGCTCGCCCACGCCGATCATCTGCGTCACCATGCCGGGAAAGACATCGGTTTCTTTCAGCGGCTCGACCAGCGAGCGCCCCGCTTCCACCGCTTTGCGCGTCTGCGAGATGGCTTTCTCTACCACGGCGTTGCCCGAGGAGCGTGCGGTGATGTCCAGGCCCTCCAGAATCGGTACGCCGCTGGAAATCAAAGTTCCTAGCGTCCGCGTGAATCGGGCCACCGCGATCTTCCGCAAGACCATACCCACCACAGGCAGCCTCAACAGCAGCGTGTCGATCGCAAATCGCCCTTGGGGCGTTCCGTACCAGAGTCTGGTCACGACTCCGGCGGCAATGAAAAACACGAGCAACAGCAACCCGTAAATGCTGCCCACAAAGTGGCTCAAGGCGATGACGATTCGGGTGGGAAGCGGCAAGTCGACGTCCATGCCGTTGAACAGGTCGACGAACACCGGCACGACCTTCCACAGCAGTAGCGTGATGACGCTGGCGGCGATACCCAGCACGGCCACGGGATAGATCATGGCCGATTTCACGGCTCGCTTCAGCTTGACGTTCTTCTCAATGTAGGTCGACAGGCGCTGAAGAATCGTGTCCAGAATACCGCCCGTCTCGCCCGCCTCCACCATGTTGTAGTAGAGAGAATCAAACACCTTCTCGTGCTGCTTCATCGACGCGGACAGCGTGGCCCCACCCTCCACGGAAGCCCGTACCGAGTTGAGGATCTTCTGAAACGTCCTGTTTTCCTGTTGTCCGGCCAGAATCTCGAGGCACTGCACCAGGGGCAAGCCCGCGTCAATCATCACGGAAAACTGGCGCGTGAACACCGCCAGCTCCTTCGCCTCCACTCCCGTGCCGAAGGTCGGGATATTGAACTCCTTCCCCTTCTCCGACAGCTTACTCACGTTGATCTGCTCGCGGCGTAGCGTGGCCGCAAGTTGAGCCTTGTTGTCGGCCTGGCGTTCGCCGGCGACTTGCGTGCCAGCACGATTCGTTCCGCGATACGTAAAGACCGGCATGGTGTTTACCCCCTTCGTTTACCGCCGAACAGGACTCCGGCTGCCGCTCAGCGGCGGCGAGGTCACCCCTCGGTTAATTAAATCCTGTAACTCATCCGGATTCGAGGATCTCGAGAGCGCCGTTTCCAAACTGATCTACTTCTGGAAGTAGGCGTTTGCCAAACTTTGATTAAACGTCTGCATTCCGGTCGTTCCCGTACCGGTCTGCATGGCCGAATAGATCTGGTGAATCTTGTCTTCTCGAACCAGGTTCCGAATGGCCGCATTGGGAATCAGGATTTCCATGACCATCGCACGGCCGCGCGCGTCCACCCGCGGAAGCAGGGCCTGGCACAAAATTCCCTCCAACACCATCGAAAGCTGGGCGCGGACCTGCGGTTGCTGGTGCGCCGGGAAGACGTCCACCACACGGTTGATCGTCGAAACGGCCGAGTTCGTGTGCAGCGTGGCAAACGTCAGGTGGCCGGTTTCGGCGATCCGCAGCGCCGACTCGATTGTTTCCAGGTCACGCATTTCGCCGATGAGAACGACGTCCGGATCCTCGCGCAGCGCCGCGCGCAGTGAGTTGGCAAAGGAGTGGGTATCGGAGTGCACCTCGCGCTGGTTGACTAGACACCTCTTATGGTTGTGCAGGAATTCGATCGGGTCCTCGATCGTGATCATGTGCTCTTCGCGCTCGTTGTTGATCTTGTCCAGCATGGCGGCGAGCGTCGTGGACTTTCCCGAGCCGGTGGGCCCGGTCACGAGAACAAGCCCGCGCGGCTTGTCGCAGAGCGAACGCACGATCGCCGGCAAACCGAGCGCTTCGAACCCCTTGATTTCCCAGGGAATGGTTCGAAAAACAGCCGCCACGGCGCCGCGCTGGTGAAAGATATTGCCGCGAAAACGCGCTAGGCTTTTCAATCCAAATGAAAAATCCAGCTCCAGGTTCTCTTCCAGCCGGTGCTTCTGCACGTCGGTCAACACGCTATACGCCAACGCCTTGGTGTCGGCCGCTGTCAGCGGCGGCATGTCGAGCGGGCGCAGCTTGCCGTGGACGCGTACGCGCGGAGGGCTGTTGGTGGACAGATGCAGATCGCTGCCTCCCATTTCGATCATCTTTTTCAACAGCTCACTCAGTGTGATGCCTGCCATTCGTTCCTCCGCTTAAAGCACCGTCTCGCGCAGCACCTCTTCCATCGTGGTAAGGCCAGCGGCTACCTTGAGCAGGCCGCTGCGCCGCAAGGTAATCATTCCCATGTCCAACGCTTTTTTCTTCAGTTCAATGGCCGAAGCCCCGACCAGAATGAGTTCACGCAAATCGTCGCTGATCTCCATCACCTCATAGAGGCCGACACGCCCCTTGTAGCCGGTGTTATTACAGGTCGCGCACCCCTTGCCGTGGTACACGGTCGTTTTGGCAGCCTCCTCGGCGTTGTAGCCGGCCTCGCTCAACGCCTGCGGCTGAATCTGTAGCGGCTCTTTGCACTGCACACAGATGCGCCGCACCAACCGCTGTGCGCAAATCAAGTTCACCGACGTGGCGACTAGGAAGGGCTCGATACCCATGTTCATCAAACGGCTGATCGTGGACGGGGCGTCGTTTGTGTGCAGGGTGGAAAGCACCAGGTGACCCGTGAGAGCGGCCTTGACAGCGATTTCTGCGGTCTCGAAGTCACGAATTTCGCCGACTAAAATGATGTTCGGGTCTTGCCGTAGGAAAGCGCGCAGCGCGGAAGCAAAGTTGAGCCCAATCTGCTCTTTCATCTGGACCTGATTGATCCCGGGGAGCTGGAATTCGACGGGATCTTCGGCCGTCATGATGTTCGTATCGGGTTGGTTCAGCCGGGCCACGGACGAATACAGAGTATTCGTTTTGCCGGAGCCGGTCGGCCCCGTCACCAGCACCATGCCGTAGGGCTTCAGGATTTGTCGTTCGAACTTGTGCAGGGATTCCGCCTCGAAGCCGAGCTTGGTCATGTCGAGACGCAGGTTCTCTTTGTCGAGCAAGCGGAGAACGATTTTTTCGCCAAACAACGTGGGGACGGTGGAAACGCGAAAGTCGAGCTCCTTTTTCTTTCCATCCTTGAGGTACTTGATCATGATGCGGCCGTCTTGGGGCAGCCGCTTTTCGCTGATGTCCAGCTTGGACATGATCTTGAGGCGGCTCGTCATCGCGTCCTTTAACTTCATCGGGGGCGTCATGACGTTTTGCAACATGCCGTCAATGCGGAATCGGACACGATACTCTTTTTCGTAGGGCTCGATGTGGATGTCGCTTGCGCCACGCTTCACGGCATCGGTGAGGATGAGGTTGCAGAGTTTGATGATGGGGGCCTCTTCGGCGGCTTTCTCGAGCGTCGCCAGATCCATCTCGGCTTCTTCGCCCGCCAGTTCCAGAGAATCCGCATCTTCCCCCGTCAGGTCCTTCATCACTTTGTCGAGTTCTTCGACGCTCTCGACATCGCCATAAAACTTGTGAATGGCTTCGCTGATCGCGGTTTCCGAGGCGACGACCGGCTCGACGTTGAATCCGGTCATGAACTTGATATCGTCCATCGCAAAGACGTTCGTCGGATCGGTCATCGCAATCGTCAGCGTGGAACCGACGCGCGACAGCGGGACGATCTGGTAACGGACTGCTGTTTCTTGCGGAACCAGCTTGATCACCGTTGGATCGACTTCGTAAAACTTCAGGTTGATCGAGGGAACGCCGTATTGGCGGGAAAGCACTGCGGTGATGTCGTCGTCGCTGACTAAACCCAGCTTGACCAGGCAGGTTCCCAGCCGGCCACCATTCTTCTTCTGGTAGTCGAGCGCCTGCTTTAGCTGATCTGCCGAGATCAGGCTATCCTTAACTAGGATTTCGCCGAGACGCGAAGACATGACGGAATTTTCGCAGTACTAGAACCTCGCGAGACCGCAGAGTAGCATGCGCCCGCCTCAGTTTTCTGAATCGGTGCGTCCCTCGTACTGAATCGGATAACATCCGATCCGCCCCAGCGGGTACCTGCCCGGTCGTACAGGGCAGTTTTTGGCCCTGTCCTTTTGATCAGCCGATCCCGAATTGTGCTTAGGAACAGTCGCGGAGGCGGGAGACAAATCCTTGATTCGGCAATGATAACGAGGGCCCGAAGCAAAATCTGTCCCGACACAGGTGCGGGAGCGCCGTATTTCGTCTTTCATCCAGCCGGTGCACGCGTTGGTGATGTCCGGAGGATGGCAGCGCTAGATTCAGACGGATCGGTTCTGCTACCATCACCGAAGGGCGGTTAGCTCAGCGGTTAGAGCATCCGGTTTACACCCGGAAGGTCCTCCGTTCGAATCGGAGATCGCCCACCATTCGAATCTACAACTTACGCCAAATGATCTCCGAAAACTGCCCCACAAACGGTGCATGTGGGTGAGTTTTGGGTGAGAACCGGGAGAATCATGCGCGGTCCCAGCCATTGCCATGCCAGACGACAAAGATCCTACCGATAACTGACTCGAGGCCACCTTGAACAGGACCTTGGGGATTCCTCCCTGAAAAAAGCCAACGGTATTGACGTCGACCGCCATCGCCATTCCGTCATTTGACAAATAGAGTAGTTCGTTGCCAGCACCCCGCCAGATTGGAGTGATTCCACCGTTCTTGGACACCATCCATTTGCCCGCAACAGGCGTACTTCCGGTCGAGGTTGATCCCATTGCCGAAGCGTCGACGGGTCGCACATAGATTTGGTAGTTGCCCGATTCGTCCGACGCGTAGGCAATCCAACGGCCATCGGGAGAAAAGCGGCCAGTATCTCGTTGAACTCGGAGCGTTCTACGAGAATGGGTTTGCGATCCTCCGGCGACGAACTGGTCGGGATCTTAAAATCGGCCGATTTGAGAAGCAGCTCCTCGTCGGCTGAAAGGTTCGAAGCCTTTTGATACAGGTCTATCGCACGGTGTTCTTGTTGTTGGATGCGAAAAGATGCGAAGAAGACATGCGTGGTAGAATCCGCGTCCTCAGAAGAGGGGAAAGGAGTTTAGGATGAAGCGACTCTTGCTTCACGCCATAGCGTTGTTTGTTCTCGTTTTCGGCTGGGTTCGGCACTCCGTGACGCAGGAATCGCCAAAGGAAACAACTCCCGCGGAGGCAAAACCCTCAGCCGCCAAGCCTGAAGCTGAAACGGCCGCGCCGAAGGAGGAAGTGTCCGTTACCGACCATACCATTCGCATCGGTGGGCAATCGATTCCGTACAAAGCTACCGCGTCGACCACGTTGCTCAAGGACGAAAAGGGTGAGCCGACGGCGTTGCTTTATTCCACCTCATACGTACGGAGCGACCTAAAAGACTTCACCGACAGGCCGGTGGCGTTCCTGTACAATGGCGGCCCTGGTTCCGCGTCGGTCTGGCTGCACATGGGCGCGTTTGGTCCGCGGCGCGTAGTGACGGACGACGCCATGGCCACTCCCCCAGCTCCCTACAAAATCGCCGACAACGAGAATTCGTTGCTGGATAAGGCCGATCTTGTCTTCATCGATCCCGTCGGCACGGGATTCAGCCATGCGGTCAGCAAGGCCCAGGACAAGGATTTCTGGGGCGTTGATCAGGACGTCAAGTCGCTTGCACAGTTCATCTCCATCTATCTCAGCCGCAACAATCGCTGGAATTCGCCGAAATTCCTCATCGGTGAAAGCTACGGGACGTTTCGCTCCGTGGCCCTCGGGGAATATTTGCGATCCACTGAAGGCATCTCGGTCAACGGCATTGTACTGATCTCCAGTGTTCTTGACATGGGGACGATCTCCTTCCGTCCCGGCAATGATGCACCGTACATTTTTTATCTTCCCACATACGCGGCCGTGGCATGGCATTACAAAGTGCTCAAGGATCGTCCGGACGATTTGAACGCCTTTCTGAATGAGGCGCGCCAGTTTGCATCAACCCAATATGCCGCCGCCCTGATGAAGGGCTCAAGCCTGACCACTACAGAGCGGACGGAAACTGCCAGTCGGCTAGCGCGGTTTACAGGTCTAAGCGAAGAGTATTTGATTAAGGCGGACCTGCGGGTAGCGCTTCCCCAGTTTCGAGCCGAGATTCAAAGGAGCCGCGGCCTCACTGTCGGGCGGTACGACGCCCGGTACGCGGGTCCAACCTACGATTTATTGACCGAGTACGCAGAGTTCGATCCTTCCTTCTCGGGCGTATTGGGTGCCTTCACGGCAGCATTCAACAGCTACGTCCGCTCGGATTTGAAGTTTGGAGCCGACAAATCCTACAAAGTGCTTCCCACCGAGCCAAGCCAGGCTTGGGATTGGAAGCACCATCCCGACCCTGGTTCCCCCTTTCCCGGCGCCCCGAACGTCGAGACGGATTTGGTCCGCGAGATGATGGAAAACCCCCATTTGCAGGTGCAGGTCGAAAACGGGCTATTTGATATGGCCACCCCTTTTTTCGCCACCGAATACACGATGGACCACTTGCTGCTCCCAGGCGAGGTGCGAAATCGCATCGATCTACAGTATTACAGCGCTGGCCACATGATGTATTTGCACGAAGAGGACCTGGCGAAGCTAAAGGTTCAAATCGACCGCTTTATTAATAGCGCTTGGAAACCGTAGGTCCGCTTTTGACATGCTGACGAGGTGGATTGGCTACTTTCTTCGCGTGTTCGTAGTTGGCTAGAATCGCTCATGGGCGTCTGCGGCGTCGCCCTCGTCCTCACGGGCTTCGCCCTTCAATCCGTCCAGTACTGGGTCACGCTACTCGCAAATTAGCTTTGTGAAGGCCGGCAGGGAACGTTCTCGTCCACGGATGTGAGGAGCGGCGTTTTGCGAATCCCACGGGGATTATCTTGGTGGAGATGGCTGAATCTTTGCTTGGAGCCGCCGCATGCCGTCGAGCCAGCGGTCGTAGTCCGCGGCTTTTCGGCGAAAGTACTCGGCCACATCGGGATGAGGAAGGATGAGGAAGCGTTCTTCGGCTAACCCCCTCACTGCGGCTTCCGCGACTTGCTCCGGTTCAATCGCCTCTTCCTTCAAGAAGGATCCTGGACCTGATGCATCTTTGAGGAGCATTTCCGTGCGTACACCCTGCGGACAGATCACAGACACTCTGATTCCTTGGGCGCCATGGGTGATCGCCAACCACTCGGCAAGTGCAAGCGCCGCATGCTTAGTCACGGAGTAGGGAGCCGATCCGATCATGCTTAATAGTCCTGCGGCCGATACGGTCTGCAACAGATATCCCGTATGGCGGAGCAGCATTCCGGGAAGCACGGCGCGGGCAGCATATATGTGGGCCATGACGTTGACCTGCCAGATTCGTAGCCAGTCCGAATCAGAGGCTTCGACGCCTCCTCCCACGCTTATCCCTGCATTCGAGCAAAACAAGTCCACGGCACCATACGTTGTCGTCACCTGTTGCACGAGGCGAACAACATCACCTTCTCTCGCAACATTGGTTTCGACTGCAATACCGCCGACTTCTTTTGCGACCTGTTCCGCCGCACTGAGCTGCACATCAGCGACGACAATTGCCCTCGGTCCTTCAGAGGCAAACCGGCGGCACATGGCGCGGCCAATCCCCTTTGCACCGCCAGTGATCACAATCACTTTGCCGGCCAGATTCATAAGGCTGCAAGGTACGCTAGCTGGCGCGATCAGTGCAAGCGTTCAGAGAACTGCGCCGAAACGGCCCTGGACTTGTAACGCCCGGTGATCGAGTCTGTCAGCCTTTGGCGGAGTTTCACGGCGGGCGGTAAAAAGGTTTGAAACCCGTGAGGCCGCTCAGCGGGTAGCTCCGCCACTCGAATGCACGCACGACACTTCAGATTTATGGGCATATCGTGGGCGACGCGCACCGAGAAGCCCAAAACTCCCTTCTAACGGCTGCCTTTATTCATTGAGTATCTGCTTGCCCACAATAGTGATACCGTTTTTGGGCAAGCCTTTACAGCCCACACACCAATCGCTCTACGCTTCGGTTGCCAAGGCGAGGGAGAATTTTGAAAATCGGGGGCGCGGCCTTGCCTCGCCTCGCTGTGACTGCCGTCACACGCGTTGGACGTACGCCGCGCCGTTCGGATCTTTCCTGATCACAGCCGCGTTCTCCGAGCACAAGCTGGTTGCAGTCGACTGGCTGAAAGCTTATATTGATTGGGTTCGCTCTTCGCTGGGAAAAGCATACGTGACAAGAAGGACGAACCGACACCGGCTATGGTGGTGCCTATAAGTTATTGAAGGGGACGTAGTTCAGTTGGTTAGAACGCTGCCCTGTCACGGCAGAGGTCGCGAGTTCGAGTCTCGTCGTCCCCGCCATTCTTTTCAATTACTTCCGCTGGCGTGCCCGAATTTTGGGACGTGGATTGGGACGTAACTGCACCCAAAACCCCACCTGATAGCGCGTCGAGAGCCTTCCGCTTTGCGTCGAGCCTCACATGGGAATAATGCGCCAGCATTCGAGGCGACACGTGCCCGGCGAGGGCGCCGGACATTCGGGGTTCGCACATACCGCCGTATTCCCTTCTGCGTAATCGAGCAGAAACAGCACGCAGACCAGGTTCCACAGATTGTCAATCGTTAGAGCGATGCCCCCAGCCTTGACGGACGCTTGCGCGTCCAGCGCATGTCTGACCTGCGCTTCAATATCCGCAAGGGAGTTTTTGCCTCCGGTCCATGCCCATCGTAGTGTGTCCTGTGCGTCGGTAAAATCCGCCGCGTCCTCATTGAAACGGCCTGTCGTCTCGTTGACTATGCCTCGGAGCACGCCGAACTTCTTGATGAAAGCCTCCATCGCGCCAAGCTCTATCAGATCCGGGAGCAACCTGCCGGCCGCGTCGCGGCGTATGCTCATAGTTTACCTTCCAGGTTGACTAGCTCAAGTGCTGTATTCACGGGACTTGCAGGCTCACCGAGCCTGGCAAACACGGAAAACGAAGTCCCCTATTTTCAGAAGAATGCCACGTCATCCGGCTTAGCAGTACACGAGGTAAGTGGCGTGTTTTTCAGTGCGACCCTTTTGCGCGAGGAAGCCGTGAAGCGCAGGGCCGTGGGCAAGTGTCCGATTTGCCCGGCGCGATATACTACACGTCCAATCGCAATTACTTCCCGTTTGCCCGTCATCCACCAGCTTCTGCGCGGCACTTCATCAATTGGCGAAGAGAAAGCGCAAACTCACGCGAAGGGGATTTCACAACAATGATCGCGGCATACGCCCGTGTCATCGAATGGAGTAACCGCCATCGACTCGAATGGTGTCGCCTGTAACGAAGTCGGACGCGCGGGAGGCCAGGTACACGGCTGCTCCAGCAACTTCCTCCGGTTGACCCCACCGGCCCGCCGGCGTGCGCGCAAGAATCTCGTCGTTCATGGGCGTCGTGCGGACAGGGGCTGTCAGATCGGTTTCAATCCACCCTGGTGCGATGGCATTGACTTGAATGTTGTGCGGCGCGAACTCAATGGCCATTGATTTGGTTAGTTGGACGATCGCGCCTTTCGCCGCACTGTACGAAGGAATGAGCGCAGACCCAAAGAACGAATACATGCTGGCAATGTTGATGATCTTGCCGCCTTTTTGAAGCATCATCGATCGGGCCGCGAGCTTGGAAAGAAGGAAAACCG
>Ga0187766_10002311_pt1 | contig 11233 bp, 10 predicted proteins | sample 0216_QUI02_MP05__4_FD_132971 | JGI IMG/M metagenome (GOLD analysis project Ga0187766, IMG submission 132971) | Tropical peat soil microbial communities from peatlands in Department of Meta, Colombia - 0216_QUI02_MP05_20_MG | ecosystem: Environmental > Terrestrial > Soil > Wetlands > Peat ... | reverse complement strand
CCATTGGGTTGAGACCAGCACTTCTGGATGTGCATACTCAGTCATACGATTTCCTCCTTGAAGAATTACCCCGAAGCGCTCCAGCCCTCTTAAAACAAAAGGCCCACCGGCCAGTTCCCCTCTGGCGGTGGGCCAACAGCCCCAAGTGCGAACTAGGTGACCTTTCGACCCGCGCCAGAGCCCACACCCCTACAACAGGGCCGACAACAACACGCCACAGAGTTCTGGCAGCAGGTCCTCACCAAAACAGGATACACCCGAGTTCCATCGTCGGCAACGACTCATGAGCCGTGGGCCGTCAGGCGGGCCTTAAGGAGCCGTCTGGGGCCGATTCCAGCTCAACCCGGATCAGCCACTCGAAATGGAACCTCTCCGCGCGGAGCCACCTTTCCAATTCCTCGCGCCCCGGCGCTTCAAATTCCACCAGCATCTTGCCCTCGTGCATGTTGACTAGGACGCGGCGCGCTGATACGGGACCGTCCCGATGCAAACGCTTGGCAATCACCTCGGCGCCCTGTCGAGTCATGCAGGCCAAACCATGTTGCGAGATGTAGCGGGGCATCGGATCTCCTCGATTTCGTTCCCAGTCGGAATACAACGGAGGGTCGGAAAAAGCAAACGTCGGGTCTGGCCAAAAAACCAGAGGGGCAGCCAGGCGCGACTGAACGACCGGACAGGTGATTGAGCGGAAAACGTGCCCTTGAAACTCCAGCCGACGCCGAAAACGCTTACTAGAATAAAGCTGCAAGTACGGGAGGTGCTCATGAGGAACCGATCGATACTTCTTGGGCTGCTCGTGGCGACGCTGGGCCTCTCCGCGGCCCTGCCGCCGACTGGGACCATGGCCGGAACCGTGCTCGATGCCCACGGCAGGCCCGTCGCGGGTGCAACGGTGACCATGCAAACATCCGATGCCACCCAACCCTATGCCACCCACACCGACGCCCAAGGCCACTTTGAGTTCGCGCGCTATCGCACCGGACAGTATGATCTGCGGGCGTATTCCAAGGGGATGTTCTCCGATTGGACCAAGCGCATCTCCATCCGCTCGGGCAAAACGACCGAGGTGACCCTGCGCTTGCCCCCGGCAGCCGATGAATCCGTCGTGGTCCCCAAATAAGCCCTTTGACTTCTGTTACATCCCTGGGCTGCCCCTTGGGGAGCTATAGTACCCCGGTACCCAAATATCGTACGTTTCGAACCATTGGCGGCCCTTGCTTGCTTTTATAAGCTGAGGATGCGGGTTGGGAGCTGCGTTGCGGGGACGACGGTTCTGAAAAGAACCGTAGCACGCTGACCAACCCGTCCAAGCCCTCCTGCCGACGCGACCCTCCTGACCCCTCGTTAGCGGGGGGGCTTTTGTTGTACCGGCTAACCTCCTTCGAACCGATTTGGCAACCCTTGTGCGTCACTGGTTCGGTTCGATGGCTAACTCGTTTACCTGGGGCCTCGAACGACAGGCATCTGGCCGACCGGCATGACAGTGATAGGAAGATCCGACAGAATCGGCAACCGGAGGATTGCGATTGCGATCGCGGGACTTCTTTCCTTCGCGCAGCTTACCGCAGCCGCCGACCTTGAACCGAAAACAGTTCAGGGGTTTGATCACTACGTTCAACTGGCCCAGGCGCAGATCGATAGCCAGCTCGCGACCCATGAAGCCTTTCTCTGGATCGATCGGTTACCTCAAGACCGCCGAGCAGTCGCCCTTGGCCAGCTACGGCGAGGTCAGGTGGTGATCGAACACCTCGATCTAAACGCCGCCGACAATCCGGGAGAACCGACCAAGCCCATCCTCGTCCCAGACGGATTCATCCATCATTGGATCGGCACTGTTTTCATCCCTCGCGCGACTCTTGCCGAAACACTTGCGCTCGAGCAGGACTACGACCATCACCAGGAGTACTTTCGCCCGGACGTGATCGAATCGAAGACTCTACGACGTGACGGAAACGATTTCACGATCGTCCTGCGGCTATCGAAGAAAAAAGTGATCACGACGGTGCTCGACACCGAGCATGAAGTCCACTACCAGATCGTGGACCCGATGCATGCCTGGAGCTGGTCGCGTACGACTCGCATTCAGGAAGTCGACAACGCCGGAGAGGCGGACGAGCGGTTGGAACCGGTGGGGCACGACCGCGGCTTTCTCTGGCGGATGAATACCTATTGGCGCTTTGAGGAACGCGATGGCGGAACCTACGTGGAATGCCAGTCCATCTCGCTGACGCGCGATATTCCAACCGGTCTCGGCTGGCTGATCGGACCCTACCTCACCAGCGTGCCGCGCGAGTCTCTCACCTTCACGTTGGCCAGGACGCGTGGCGCCGTCCAGAGACGGATCGCTCCCTAGAATTTTTCAGACGCTAGTGGAAGGTGGCGGTGGCAGTATTGTTTTGAATCATGGAGAACGAGCAGGTTCCCGTGGAGGCTGAGCCCGTCGTTGTCGTGCCCGTGCCGACCGTGCAACTGGCATTGCTGACACCCGGCGCCGAGCCTCCCCAAGCCGTGAAGCTAAAGCCCGAAACGGCGGTTGCCGTGAGGGTCACGTTGCTGCCGCTGATGTAGTTGCCCACACAGGTTCCCGTTATAGTGAGGGGTGTCGTGGACGTGGCCGCAGTTTGAGTGCAAGTGATCTGCCCCGACGCGTCGGTCACGGTTCCCGACCCGGTGCCCAGCAAGGAGAGGGTCATAGTGAATACTTGACTGGTTGAGGCAAGGAACACGTCCGGCAGACCGTTCGTGTCGTTGGCCACCAGATTATTCGCCGAAGAAATGAAGCTCACCGAAAGTCCATCTCCGCTCAGCGCGGGCGCTACGCTGCTGCCGTTAGCAGGCGGCGGGCTGGTGCCGCCCGGTTGGCTGCTCAGGAATGTGTACGGTGTGCAGAGTGTGGTGATGGCTTCGATGAGGGTCGAGGTGCCGTTGCATGTGTTACGCGTGAAGATGTTCTCGATGCCGTTCTGAACATTCGCTCCTAAGTTCGTCGCCAGAGACGCAAAGCTGATGTACTGGCCCGTCGCGCAAGGAACCGTTGACGAGATGGTGGTCGTGCAGGATGTGTTGATGCTAGGACTCTCGCTCAACGCATTCGCGGGCGTCTTGCCATCCGACGTGGAAACGAGTTCGGTCGACGGAGCGCAGATCACTGTGACCGTGGTCGTCACCCCCGTGCAGGTATCACGCACATAGACCTGCTGCGTGGGACCCACGCCAACCACAAGGTTGGTAGCCGTTGAGGCAAAAGCAATGAAGCGGCCATCGCCCGAGATGGCTGGCTCGGTGCTTGCGCCGTCGGCCGGCGTGGTCCCATCTGGCGTCGACCCGAGGGTCGTGGCCGGGACGCAGGTGTTAGCTTCCGAACCAATCGTGGTCACGCAGGTGGAACGAACGAACACCTCGGTCGAGCCCGTGGGATTCGAGGCGGTCGAGCCCAGATTTGTTGCCGTGGAGACGAAGGCCACGAAAAGACCCGTGTTGGCGATGGCAGGATTAGAGCTCAGCGCGTTTGCCGGCGTCGTGCCGTCGCTCGTAGAAACCAGATAGGTCGTGGGTATGCAGGAGCCCGTCGCGGGCGGTGCCAGGTCGCAGGTATCGCGAATGTAGACTTGGGGCGTGATGCCATTCACCAGCACGTTGCTGACGAGATTTGTAGCCAGGGAAACAAAGGCCACGTACTGCCCGTCGGGGCTGATCACCGGATCGTAACTCTCCCCGTTGCCCGGGCTTGTGCCATCCGCGGAAACGGAAACCAGAGCCAGCAGGGCGGCGGAGCCGGTGCAGCCGGCGTTTGTCGAACCGGAAGCGCACGTCGTCTGCCAATAGACTTGGCGACCGCCTCCGGAAACCGCCACATAGTTCACCAGGTTGCTAGCCGTCGATGTGTAGGCAACGTGGGCGCCTGCGCTGTCAATCGTAGGCTGGGAGCTAGGACCGTTGGCATCTGTGCCATTCACCGCCTGGGTGAGCTTCAGCGTTGTCGGCGAACAGCTCGTGACGGAAGTGACCGTGCTTGGGGAAGCCAGACACGTGTCGCGCAGGAAAATATTGCTGACGGCGTTGGCCTGATTCAGCACCAGATTGGTGGAATCGGAAGCAAAAGCGACGAACTGACCGCTGTCATTGACAGAAGGTCCGGCGGTTTCAAGTGTGGGCACACCGCTACAATTGCCGGCGCAGACTCCGCTGTTCGCTTGGGTGCCGTCCGGGGCGAGATCCAAAATGACTGGCAGGCCCGTGATCGGCGTCCCGTTCACCGCAAACGTCACGGCGTTTGAAGTTCCTCCGCCAGGCGAAGGGCTGGCCACAGCGAGCGAGTAGACTCCCGCGGCCGACAAGTCCCCCTGGGTAATGATGGCTTGCAACTGGGTCGGGCTCACAAACGCGGTCATCCGAGGCGTTCCGTTGACAGTAACGACCGAGGTGGACACATATCCAGTACCGCTCACAGTGATCACAGCCTTGGCACCGCCCGCTGTAAAGGCCAGAGGGCTCACCGAAGAAACGCCGGGCGTAGGATTGCGGATGGTGAACGCAACCGTGTTCGAGCTGCCACCCTGGGGTTGCGGGTTGATGACGGCGATTTCCAGAATGCCTGCCTGCGCGACATCGGAGGCAAGAAGGTCCGTCACCAGGGAGGTCGAATTAAGGAACGTGGTTCTGCGGGGACTGCCGTTGACCGTCACCGTAGCAAGGGAAACGAAATTGGTCCCTGTCACCGTGAGGCTCAGGCTGCCGGCGCCTGTCGTAGCGCCCGTCGGGGAAAGCGAGCTGATTAGCGGGATGGGACTCGGACCCGCATTGATCATAAACATGAGCGCCGTGGTCGTTCCGCCGCCCGGTGTGGGCGTCATAACCTCTATCGCCGCCTGGCCGGCGTTCTGAATATCCGTCTCGAAGATCTGCGCCGTCATGCTGGTGGTGCTGTTAAAAATTGTGATACGCGGGGAGCCGTTCCACAGCACCAACGACTGGGGGGTGAAACCCGAGCCGATCACCGTCAAATTAAAGGCGGGCTGACCGGCGAGGATGCTCGGGGGAGAAAGCGCCGTCAGAAAAGGAGTGGGGTAGTTCAGCTGCGACGAACAGCCCGCAAACACCACGCCCAGGAGTGCAAACCAGAGCCAGAAATGACGAGACTTGCCCCGCAACCTTTCGCACCTCTAAGCCCGCAGGGTGGAGCAGGCGATGCCAACGTAATCGTAGAGACTACTAGAGATGGCTTGAGCGGGCAATCGGGATGCCTTGGGATCCAGAGGTCGCTACTTCGTGCTGGCGAAGGTCAGTTGATCAGAGAAAAATGGGATTACCTTCTTCTCCAGCCGCTCCTGGATACCGCTAATGTGGTTGCCATCATACGTCTCGAAGGTGTGTCGAATTCCAAAGAGCGTCATGCGGCCGTCCAGCTCCTCGATGGAGGCGAGTAAGAAGTCCTTTGTACCGACGTCGAGCGCGATGGCGTGAGCCTGCTTGAGACTGGTGACGTATTGGTCGAGCATCGCCAGAGGTGCGTTGGCCATCCACCGGGCTGCGATTGCGGGCACGACTTTTCCATCCGCCACGGGGAGGTCGAGATAAAGTGGCGGACTCTTGGGGTCGGGGGACCAGGCCGCGGCCGACGCGATCATCACTCGCGTACCGAAGTCCGCTTGGGCCAGATCGGCGGCGCTGCCAATCGCGAGGGCCTTATCCATGGCGGGGCCGGCAAGGTTGGGATTGGCGGCCAGACAACAGGCGCTCATGGCGTAGAGGCTTGAGAAAGCATCCGGATACTTCATGGCAATCCGGATCGTGCCATAGCCGCCCATGGAGTGTCCGGAAAGCCCGCGGCTCGAGCGCCCAACCAGTGTGCGGTAGTGCGCGTCTACGTAGGCGACAAGATCGTTGACGATGAACGATTCCCAGTCACCGGTCGCGGCGGAATTTGAATACATGCTGCCCATGTAAACCGTGTAGGCGTTGGGCATCACGACGATCATTTCGCGCGCGCCGGCGGCAATGGCTCGATCGATTGCCAGCGGCGCGTCCACAAAGACGTGCTTCGCACCGAACCAGTTGTCGTCCTTGTCGCTGTAGCCGTGCAGAAGATACACGACGGGATAACGCTGCTTTCGCTTCGTTTTGTAGCTGGGTGGCAGGTAGATCGAGACGTCGCGATCGGGCGAATCTCCTTCCAGATTGCCTTCGAGCGATGGGCCGTGCACTTTGACGCGTTCGACACTGCCGCGCTCGGACGGGGCCGGCGGAAAGGACATCGCCGGAGGCGCTGGCGCCTGCGCAGACGCGAAGCCTCCCACCGCCGTCGAAATAGCAGAAGCGAGTGCACACCTCACGAGCAGCGCCGCAAGCATTCTCATCGGATCGAAACCTCCTCTGCCAGGTCCTGGTTTTCGGCGAGCTACAGCACGGCGTAGTAGGTGAAGATGGTGTAATCGGGATTCGCGTGGCGCTTTCCAGTACCCACGATCACGGTTCGCGTGAGCCAGTCATGTGGACCAATAGGCGTATCGAACACGGGTGTAATACGGAAGTAAAACTCGCGGTCGCCGCCCCAGCTGGGGTCGTTGCGGTCAAGGGGCTTGCCGTCAACTGGATAGAGATAGCCCGTGTTGTTGATGTAGATCATCGTGCCGTCCGACGCCTTGAGCATGTAGTGTGCATTGAGGCGGCCATTGCCCGCGTAATCGGCTCCGCTGTGGGGCACGACGATCCCCTCGAGGCGCGGTCCTTCGATCACCCCGGAAACCGCCGGCACGTAGGCGCGGCGGCCATTGGGAGTCTGAAACGAGACGCGTTCGTTGAAGTCGATGCGTATCTGAAAAACGTATTCGAGTTTGATCGGCTCGATCACATCGAGATGCTTGGCTCCGCCATCTGGTTCGGGACTCGCCGGCTTCTGCGAGGGGCGAATCTCGGCAGCAGAAAGCGGCAGGGCCAGAGCGGCGAGCGCTGCGCCACCCACCATCGAACCTTTCAGTAACGATCGCCGATTGATTCCCTGCTCCGGTCGATCTGTCGATCGACCTCGCCGTGTGGTTTTCATTCTGGTGACCTCCTGTATTACGGACGGCACTCGAAATTGGCCGCGTTTTCCGGATCGCCCTGGCCTTTGTAGGAAGCGTACTTCGGATAGGCACAGAGCGGGCGCGTGCGGCCTGGGAACGCTTTGCCCTTGGCGACTACGAAGTCTGGCGCGACGCCGTGCTCGACCCAATCGATGACGGCGCTGAGCATGTCGAAGTTATCGAGCGCCGCCGGACCCCCAGCGCAGTGGTTCATTCCGGGAACGAAAAAGAATCGGCTCGAATTCAGCACGTGCTCCAAGCCGCCATTGGCCTCTGCCATTTTCTCGTAGTAGGCCAGCGTGTCGAACGGCGAGAAAACCGGATCGCTCGTGCCGTGATAGAAGATCAGTTTGCCGCCGTGGCCGAAAAACGAAGTGAGGTTGGTCCAGGTCGTATCGGTAAGGGTTTGGCTTTCGTTCGCACGGACGCGGTCGACGAGCGTATCGATGTCGACGTCGATGGGCTGCTCGACGCTGGCCAGAATGCTCGGTCCTGCAGTCGGCAGGAAGCTCGAGAATGGCGCGAACGGGCCGCTGGCTGCGCCGAGATAGCCGGTGTCCCAGGGGAACCGCGCATAGACCTGCTTGCCGCGGGAATCCTTGGGCCCCGCGAACGCCTTTGCTAGCGCGTCCACCTGACCGGAACTCAGGCACGAATCGGTCTTCGCGCCTTTGCATCCGAGCACGGCAGGATCGAACTGGCAGGCCCTGACGTTGAAGATCATGCCGTCTTTCAGGCCATCCTTTTCATCGCAAAGCTTCATGATCTGATCGGAGAGCAGTTTTCTGTCAGCGGCAGAAAAATCCTGGCTCGGGTCGGGCTTGCCGGACGGGCCTGTGGGTGCGATTTTGGCAAAGGCCCCGCGCGCGTAGGCCAGACCGATATTGGAATAGCCTGTGCGCATCGCGGGATCGCCGGAAATGATGCCGTCGAAATAGGTCGGATAGCGCTCGGACATCAGCATGCCTTCGCGTCCGCCCGTGGAGCATCCGTCATAGTAGGAATGCTTCGCCGGTTCGCCGTAATAATGCGCAATGATCTGCTTGGAAAGAACAGCGACCCGGCCGACGGCGATGTAGGCGAAATCAAGGCTCGCGAGCTGATCCTTCATGAAGGCAGGGTCAAAGACGCTGCCTTTGTGCCCGGTATCGGTTGAGACGACGGCGAAGCCGCGCGCCAGGGCAGGCGAGTCGCCAGCCGCTTGGCCTCCGAGCGGAGGAATGATGGACCCGTTCAGGCCTCCGCCCCCTTGAAAAAGAAAGCGGCCATTCCAGCTGTCGGGCAAAGCGATCGCAAAGCCGATGGCATAAGGCTTGTTGTCGAAGCCGGCGCGCTCATCGATGACTCCTTCGGCGCGGCAATACGGAGGGATGGCCACGGGAATCAGATCCCCGGTGATGCTGGCAGCTCGCACCGTTCCCGGCGGCGTGGTCGGAACTTCCACTGCCTTCGTGATCGTCATTTGCGACTCAGGGATCTCGAGATTCACGAGGTCGGCGCATTTTTCTCGGGGCGCGACGCCCTTTGCCTCTTGTCCGAACACCACCGGCACAGCCGCCAACCCGAGACCCATCAGAGCGGCCGACAAGGCGGCCTTCGGGATCGATTTCATGACGATCTCCTCGGCGCAAGGTGCTCGACTTGAGTGTTCACCCAAACGCGCGGGGGGAAAATACATCACAGGCACCTGGAACGGCAAATAGAAACAGGGCAGCTGTGAGATTCGACGAGGCTGGCCTCGGAGGAGGCTCGAAGAGGCTATTGCGGCTGGTTCGAGGGGTCGGAAGGAGCGACGGAGTGCCAATCCTGCTGTGCGAATTCGACACCCCAGAAATGGGGGCTGGGCGAGAGAAACTCCACGCCAACGCGCGTTCCTTTTTCCGACGTGTCGCCCAGGTAGACGATGCGGCAGTCCTGCTCTTCCTCTGTGGCGGGATTGATCAGGATCAATTCCGAGCCAAGCTCCAAGGGCTCGTTCAAATAGAGCAGGCCGCCGTGAGCGTTGATCACGATGGTCTGGCTTTTCGCCTGGAATTTCCGGCCTTCCGCGTTCTTTCCCTTGGCGTGCACCGGAATGCGCGTGAAGACGCGGGAGCTGCGGCGCTCCTTCGTGATTTGCGTTTCTGGCATCATCATAGATATCGTGCAATCAGACCCCGTTTGAGTCAATTGGCGAGGCGGCCGTCGTGCCCAAAAAAGCAGTTCCGAAAATCTTGTTGAAATGGAACCGGCTTCAGTAGTATGGGACCGTCGCCCAGACGCTACGCCATTGACACTGCCGTCCGGAGGCTCTCGGGCGGCCCCGGAGGCTTTGACCCGGATCGAGGGGCCCGGCCATGGATCTGATTGGTTATATCAACTCGAAGCAGCAAGAACACCTCGACGAACTCAAAGAGCTGCTGCGGATTCCAAGCGTCAGCACCAAAAGCGAGCACAAGACGGATATTGAACGCGCGGCACGCTGGGTGGCGGAAAAGCTACGTGCCGCCGGGCTGGAAAACGTCGAGATCGTTCCCACGAAGATGCACCCGGTCGTCTACGGCGAGTCGCTCCAAGCGCCGGGCAAGCCGACCGTCCTAATTTACGGACATTATGACGTGCAGCCAGCCGAGCCACTGGACCTCTGGACCAGCCCCGCTTTTGAACCCACCGTGCGGAACGGCAATCTGTTTGGCCGCGGCACGGCGGATGACAAGGGTCAGGTACACATCCACCTCAAGGCGCTCGAGGCGCTCCGCAACTCGTTGGGAAAACTGCCGATCAATGTGAAGGTCATCGTGGAAGGCGAAGAAGAGATCGGCAGCGTGAACTTGTGGGAATTTGTCGAGCAAAACCGGGCGCGGCTGAAAGCCGACGCCCTCGTCGTGTCCGATACGGCGATGCTCGCCAAAGGCGTTCCTTCGATTACCTATGGGCTACGCGGCCTGAACTACTACCAGATCGAGATCACCGGCCCGGCGCAGGATCTGCACTCGGGAGTTTTTGGAGGCGCAGTCCCCAATCCGATCACGATTCTTGCGGAGATGATCGCGAAGCTGCACGATCGCAACTTCCACGTGGCGATTCCTGGCTTTTATGACGACGTTGCGCCGCTGTCGCGCGAGGAACGGAAGGCGCTTCTTTCTCTGCCCTGGAAGGAGAAGGAATTTCGCAGGATGGTCGGAGCGCCGGCTCTGGCCGGGGAAAAGGGATTCACCATCGTCGAACAGCTCTGGACGCGCCCCACACTGGAAGTGAACGGCATCTGGGGCGGGTACACGGGCGAGGGAGCGAAGACGGTGATCCCTTCGAAGGCCTACGCGAAACTGTCGACGCGCCTGGTTCCTAATCAGGACCCGGCGAAGATCGCGAAGCTGGTCGGGCGGCACATCCAAAAACTCCTGCCGAAGACGGTGACCCATCGCTTTGACGTGTTGAGCACGGGCAAGCCTTGGGTGGCGCCCTACACGCATCCCATTTTCCAGAAAGCGATTCATGCCCTCGAGGCTGGATTCGGCAAAAAAGCGGTCTTCATCCGGGAGGGTGGCTCGATTCCGTTCGTTACCAAGATGCACGACACGTTCAAGGTTCCCTGCGTTCTGTTTGGTTTCGGGCTCCCGGACGAAAACGCACACGCTCCGGACGAACACATCTCGCTCGAGAACTACTTTGCGGGTATCAAGTCGGTGGCGTTGTTCTACGAGCAACTCGCAACGCTCTAGAGCCGACCGCTCGCGAGTTTCCGATGGAAAATGCACGTTTTTCGGCCGTTTTTGCACATTTGTGCTTGCGTTCGACCAAGGGGGCGGCTATAGTCCAACGCGGCCTCCGGGACGCCGGGAGCCAATCAGCAACTCATTCTGAGGAGGAAAGACACATTCGATGGCAACGCCGATGAGCAAGTCTAAGATCATTGCGCACCTGGCTGAGAAAATGAGCACCAAAGACAAGCCGGTGTCCAAGAAACAGGTCGCGTCGTTTTTCGACGAACTGTTCAACCTCGCTGTGAAAGAAGCCAAGAGCTCGGGGAAGTTCGTGATACCTGGACTGGGACGCGCCGTGAAGGCGCACCGCAAGGCGCGTATGGGCCGCAATCCGGCCACGGGCGAAGCGATCAAGATCAAGGCCAAGACGGTGGTACGCCTGCGCGCGGCCAAGGCGTTCAAAGACGCCGTTTTGAAGTAGTCCAT
>Ga0187766_10002308_pt1 | contig 11244 bp, 6 predicted proteins | sample 0216_QUI02_MP05__4_FD_132971 | JGI IMG/M metagenome (GOLD analysis project Ga0187766, IMG submission 132971) | Tropical peat soil microbial communities from peatlands in Department of Meta, Colombia - 0216_QUI02_MP05_20_MG | ecosystem: Environmental > Terrestrial > Soil > Wetlands > Peat ... | reverse complement strand
GCCCACCTCACAGAGATTGCAATCGAATCGCGTCAACGCATCGAGCTCGTCAAGCTCAACGAGCAGGTGGCGAGAGCCATTGCGCAGAGCGGCGTTAAGGATGGCGTGTGCCACTTCTTCGTCCCGCCCACCACGGCGGGCGTGATCATCAACGAAGGCGCCGATCCCGATGTCGCCAAGGACATCCTCGCGCGGCTAGGGCACCTGGTCCCTCACCAGGGGGGCTACTCGCACGCCTCGGGCAACGCGGACAGCCACATCAAGGCGGCGCTCGTGGGCTCCTCGGCAACGGTGTTCATCAAAGGCGGCGCGCCGCTCCTCGGCACCTGGCAATCGATTTTCTTCTGCGAGTTCGACGGGCCGCGCCGCAGGAAGGCGTGGCTACGCATCGCGGATACGTAGACGTAGACGAGTCACCTATGAACGTTCGCGGGCTTCGGTCTCGAGCTCGACGAAGATCGCGGCGATTAAGGTCGTCCAGCTGGGCGACGACGATGCGAAGCAGATCGTCGAGCGTGACGATACCGGTCAGCTTGCCGCCTCTGTTCACCACCGGCGCCCGCCGAACACCGCGGCGGCGCATCAGCGCCGGGGCACACAGAGACCTTGTCAGAACCAAGCTTGCCCCCAGGGCGGGCGCTGCGCTTTGACCTGGCGCAAGGGTAGGGCCAAGGGTAGGGCCACTGGCCGCCGCACGACAACGCGCCGCCTGAGAAGCTCACTGCGCACGGCATAGCGAGTTACAGCCCGATGAAGATACAGCGGCTTTCAATCGCCGAAGCGATCGCGAGCGTCAACAGCACCACGCGTGGCCTCTCCGCGACCGAGGCCGAGCGCCGCCTGCGCGAGTTCGGAGCCAACCGCGTCGAGCGTGTCGCCGGGGAGCCGCTGCTGCTTCGCTTCGTCAAGGAGTTCACGCATTTCTTTGCGCTGATCCTCTGGCTTGCGGCGGCTCTCGCGTTGATCGCCGAGTGGAGCTCGCCGGGCCAGGGCATGGCGAAGATCGCATTGGCCATCGTCGCGGTGATCATCATCAGCGGCTTGTTCTCGTTCTGGCAGGAGTTCCGGGTCGAGCGAACGCTAGCAGCGCTGAAGCGACTGCTGCCGCACGACGTCGAGGTGATGCGCGGCGACGTCGTGATTCGCATTTCCGCAGAGCAACTGGTACCCGGCGACGTCGTGCTCCTGCAACAGGGAGACAATGTGCCGGCCGATTGCCGGCTCATCGAGGCGTTCGGCGTGCGGGTCAACAACGCAACGGTGACCGGCGAGGCCGCGCCGCAAGCGCGCGACGCCGAGCCCGCAATCCATGACGATGCGCTCCGAAGCACCAATCTGGTACTCGCCGGGACTTCGATGGTGTCCGGTCAAGCCAGGGCGGTGGTGTTTGCCACGGGCATGCGCACCGAACTTGGCAGGATCGCGCATCTCGTCCAGTCGGGGACCGAGGCCGAGTCGCCGTTGCGCCGCGAGCTCGCGCGGCTGAGCCGGGTGATCGGGGTCGTGTCGGTCGTCATAGGGGTGGTGTTCTTCGCTATCGGTCGCGCGATCGGCGTGCCCTTCTGGCAGGACTTCATCTTTGCGATCGGCATCATCGTCGCCATGGTGCCCGAGGGATTGCTGCCGACGCTGACCCTGGCGCTCGTCCTCGCCACTCAGCGCATGGCGAAGCGCAATGTGCTCATCCGCTACCTGCCCGCGGTCGAGACGCTCGGCTCGACGACGGTCATCTGCACCGACAAGACCGGGACGCTGACGCAGAATCGCATGGCGGTGAAGGAGCTGTTCCTCGGTCGCGTGCTCGATTCGACCGCTGCCGCGCAACGCAGGTCGGAGCTTGCGGAGCGCTTCCGGCCCTTTTTCCTGGCCGGCATGCTCTGCCACGATCTCAGGGAAACCAAGGTGCGCGACGAGAACGCTCTTCTGGGCGAGCCGATGGAGATTGCGCTTTTTGTTATGGCGCGGGAAGCCCTGCCTTCCGCCCAGCGCACTCCCCGGCTCCACGAAATCCCGTTCGACGCCGAGCGCATGCGCCTGAGCGTCGTCCACGAAGCAGGCGGCGGCCCGACGCTCTACTGCAAGGGCGCGCCCGAGGTCTTGATGTCTCGCTGTTCGCGCATGCTCCTCGAAGACGAGGTCCGCCCGTTCGACGAGAAGCTCCGCGGGGAGGTGCAGGATGCACACGAAGCGATGGCGGAACGGGGCTTGAGGGTCATCGCGTTTGCTTACCGGCCACTTTCCGCCGACTGGCGCAACATGGAGCTGGAGCGGGAGCTTGTGTTCGCTGGCCTGGCAGGGCTGGAGGACCCCCCGCGCGCCGAGGTCCCTGAGGCGATCCGCAGGTGCCGGGAAGCGGGCATCCGCGTGATCATGGTCACCGGCGACCATCCGCGGACCGCGGCGGCCATCGCCCGCGAGATCGACCTCGCCCGGTCGGACGACTGTCCCGTCATTGCAGGCGAGGCACTGCGCAGCCTGAGCGACACCCAGTTGCAGCTGGCGCTCGACGCGCCGGAAGTCATCTTCGCGCGGGTCTCCCCGGAGCAGAAGCTGCGCATCGTCGAGGCGCTCAAGCAGAAGGGACATGTCGTGGCCGTGACCGGCGACGGCGTCAACGATGCGCCCGCGCTGAAGAGCGCCCACATCGGTGTCGCGATGGGGATTGCGGGCAGCGACGTGGCCAAGGAATCCTCCGACATGGTGCTGCTCGACGACAATTTCGCGAGCATCGTCAGCGGAATCGAAGAAGGGCGTGCGGTGTTCGAGAACATCCGCAAGTTCCTTACCTACATCCTCGCGCACAACGTCCCCGAGCTCCTTCCCTATCTTGCCTTCTCGCTGTTCAACATTCCCTTGGCGCTCACGCCCATCCAGATCCTCTCGGTCGACATGGGGACCGACTCGCTCACCGCACTTGGCCTGGGTGTCGAGCGACCCGCGCCGCGCGTCATGCAGCGACCGCCGCGCCGGCGCGAGGAGCGCCTGTTCGACTGGCCTCTCGCGTTGCGCGCGTATCTGTTCCTGGGACTGATCGAAGGCGCAGCCGCGATGGCGGCTTTCTTTTTCGTGCTCCACCGTGGCGGCTGGGCTTACGGACAGTTGCTGGCCGCCGACGATGCCGTCTATCTCCAGGCGACGACCGCCTGCCTCATCGCCATCGTGGTCATGCAGATCGCCAACGTCTTCCTGTGCCGCAGCGCGTCGCGCTCGATCGTGTCGACGGGGCTTGGCGGCAACGCATGGATCGCCTGGGGCGTTGCCCTGGAGATCGCGCTCATCCTGCTGATCGCTTATACGCCGCCGGGGAATCTGCTGGTGGGCACCGCGCCTGTGTCCGGCAATGTGTGGGTATTCGTGCTGCCGTTCGCAGGCGGCATGCTCGTGCTCGAAGAGCTGCGCAAGTGGATTGTGCGAAGACGACAACGAAGCTTGGCTTAGGCAGGGCCGAGCGATCGCCGCACCGGTGACGTGCCGGTCCTAGCTCCACCGCAACAGCATTGCGCCGTCCGCCCGACGCTCGACTTGCGTTCCGAGCTTCCTGCCCTCGCGATTCAGCGTTTCGAGCAGCCAGCGAGCCTCGTCCGCGGATGCTCGATTCACCTGCAGGCGCCTCATCCGCGTCGCGGTCATCTCGAGGCGCCGCAGGCGCCCGCTCTCCGCGTCGAGCGTCGGGAAATACATCAGGCCCAGATCGCCGCGATACGCCTCGTATCCGCTGATGCCCTCGTAGTCGGTGAGAAAGTCCCCGCAGCCGTAGAGGATGAGCTTGTCGCGGTAGACCTCGATGCCCTTCGCGTGATGCGAGGAGTGGCCATGGACGAGGTCGATGGCTGCGGCGTCCAGTAGTTGCCGCGCGAAGGCCCGCTCGCGTGGGGAGATTTCGTAGCCCCAGTTACCGCCCCAGTGGATCGAAAGCACGGCGACGTCTCCGGCTCGCTTGTGCGCCTGCACTTGATGCCCGATGGCGTCGACGCTGCGCAGCGACAGATCCCCGAGCAGATTGACGCCGGACTGGTTGCGAGTTGCCGCCCACGCCTGCGGCACGCCGCTCGACTCCGTGCAGAGGGCGAAGACGAGCACGCGGCGCTCACCAGTGAGCTCGATGATCGCCGGCGCCGCCGCCTCGGTCTCGTCGCGGCCGGCACCTGCGGTGCGCAACCCTGCGCGCCGCAGCGTCTCCAGCGTCTCGGCGAGGCCGGGTCGTCCCCAGTCCAGAACGTGGTTGTTCGCCAGCGCGCAGCAGTCGAGCCGCGCGGCGGTGAGGCAGGGCACGTTGGCCGGATGCATGCGGTAGTGGATGCCCTTGCGCGGCCAGGCTTCGTTGCTTGCCGTGATCGACGTTTCCAGGTTGACGATGCGGACGTCCGGCCGGACGCGTTCCAGTTCGACGAGCGCATCGCCCCAGACATACGCGAAGTCGACCGGCCTCTGGATGCGCCCCGACGCGGTTTCTGCCAGCTCGACGTAACCCAGCGCCGAGCGCATGTAGGGCTCGAAGAGCTCCGGGCTGCTGGGGTGAGGAAGAATCTGATCGATGCCGCGTCCGGTCATGACGTCGCCGCATAGGAACAGCGTCATCTCGCGTCCCATGCGAGCACCCTCTTCAGTCGGCGACAGCGTGCCTGTCGCGGTGCGGGCAGCACCGCGCGATCGCCCACCCGCTGTACAAGTGACCAGCGCGGCGGCGCCGGCGCGCGCAAGGAAACGCCGCCGCCTCATGCCGCAGAGCTCTCGCGATCGCAGGCCGCATCGGGAACGAGTATCTGGCCGGTCACCGGATTGGGCCGGAACGTCGCGCAGCCTTTCAAGCCGAGCTCGTAGGCGCGCTCGTAGACTCCGCGGAAATCCTCGAAGCTGTAGTGGGCCGGCACGTTGACCGTCTTGGAGATCGAATTGTCGACGTAGCGCTGCAGACGCGCCTGCATTTCGAGCTGCTGCGACGGCGCGACTTGGGCTGCGGTGACAAACGACGGCGGAAGGCCGGCCCGCTCGCCGAAGCTTTCGCGGAACAGCCGATGCGCGTAGTCCTCGACCGGTACCATCCTCTCGCTGCCGTCGGCGGCGCGGATGCGACGGTGCAGCGTGAACGCATAGACGGGCTCCAGGCCGCTCGACACATTGCCTGCGAGCAGGCTGATCGTACCCGTGGGCGCGATCGCGGTGAGGTGGCTGTTCCGGACCCCGTCGCGCCGGATCGCAGCCACGATGTCCTCGGGTAGGCCCCGTACGAACTCGCCTCGGGCGTAACGATCGGCATCGAACGACGGGAACGCTCCCTTTTCGCGGGCGAGAGCGGTGGATGAGCGATAAGCGGCGTGGCAGATGGTGCGCATCACATCGGAGGCGAGCTCGAGCGAGCGCTCGGAGCCGTAGGGGATCCCGAGCATGACGAAGGCGTCGGCCAGACCGGTGAGCCCCAGGCCCAGCCGTCGCGACCTCCGCGCGACCTCCGCCTGCTTCGCGAGTGGAAAGTGCGACAGATCGTAGACGTTGTCGAGCATGCGCACCGCGACGCCGGCGGTCGCGGCGATAGCCTCGAGGTCCAGAGTCGCTCCGGGGGTGAAAGCACCGCCTACGAACTGCGTGAGGTTGATCGATCCGAGGTCGCAAGCGCCGTAGGCCGGCAGCGGGACCTCGCCGCACGGGTTGGTCGAGCTGATGCGTTCGCAATACCAGAGGTTGTTCAGGCGCTGGACTCGATCGATGAAGATCACACCGGGCTCCGCGCAATCGTAGGTGGTGCGCATGATGCGCTCCCACAAGGCGCGCGCGGAGACGCGCCGATGCACGCGGCACGGGCGCGGATCGGTTTCTCCCGACCACGCGCGTTCGACGAGCTCGCTGCCGCGCTCCGCGGGGTTCGACCCAATCGGAAAGACGAGCGGCCAATCGGCGTCGGCATGCACCGCGCTCATGAAATCGTCGGTCAGCAGCACCGAGAGGTTGAAGCGGCGCAGGATCTGCCGGTCCCGCTTGGCGTCGATGAATTCCTCGATGTCGGGGTGATCGCAGCGCAGCGTGCCGATCATCGCGCCGCGGCGATTGCCGGTCGAGAGCAGCGTCGCGCACATGCTGTCCCAGATGTGCATGAACGAGACGGGGCCGGAGGCGACCGCACCCGAGGTGTGGGCAAGCGACCCGCGGGGCCGGAGCGTCGAGAAGTCGTAGCCGACCCCGCCCCCCTGCTGCATGGTGAGAGCGCCTTCCTTGAGCGCGTCGAAGATCCCGTCGAGCGAATCCTCGATGCGACCCATGACGAAGCAGTTGAACAGCGTGAGCTGCCGCTGCGTGCCTGCGCTGGCCTGGATCCTGCCCGCAGGAAGGAAGCGGAAACCCTCGAGCACTTGGCAGAAGCGCTCTTCCCACGCGTCGCGGTCGCGGGGCTCGGCGGCGGCCAGCGCACGGGCGATGCGGCGCCAGGATTCGTCAATCGACCGCTCAGCGACTCGCCCCGCACCGCCCGAGCGGTAACGCGTCTCCCAGATTTGCCTGGAGACGTCAGGCAGCTGCCGGTCGCCTTGGCGTGCGTTGCTCACAACGGCCGTCCGTCGGGCATGGCATGGACATCATCGCGCTCGCACGGCGTGAGGTGCTTGACCAAGGTCAACGCTCCAAAGAGGGGCGCTGGAGCGCACCCAAGCGAAACGGCTTGAAACAGTTCTGCACACCACACGCGCAGGGCGGTTGCCCTAAGTCAAGGCAGAATTGCCGCCGCGAGAGCAACATTCGGATCGTGGGCTTGCTCGTGGGCGTCTCTGCAGGCATGGCTCGATGGTTGCAACCCAATTCACGCTGGAGACAGAACATGAAAGTCATGATCAGAGCACTGGGCGTCGCTACGTTCGCGGCGCTGGTCACATCCGCTGCAGCGCAGGCACAGGGGATGTGGGGCGGCATGGGCCCCGGTCACGGCCCTGGCCCGATGATGGGCGACGGCCCGGGCATGATGCCGGGAGGGCCTGGTTACCACGGCGGCCCAGGAATGATGGGATGGGGAGGGCCCGGCTGGGGCGCCCCCGGAATGATGGGCTGGGGCCGTGGAGCCGGCATGATGCCCTTCGGCTATATGATGCAGCAAGCACTGGGGCTCTCGGAGGAGCAACGCAAGAAGCTCGACGCCATCCACGACGACCTGCAGGCGAAGACGTGGGACATCATGGGAAAGATGCGCAGCGAGATGTCCAAGATGCGCGAGCTCATGGCTGGCGAACCGCTCGACAAGCCGGCGTTGGACGCGGCGTTCCAGCGCATCAACGATTTGCGCCTGCAACGCTTCGACGCTGGGCTCGCGGCGCACGATCAGATGCTTGCGGTCTTGACCAAGGAGCAGCGCGATCAGCTGAAGCGCTCTGGCCCCTGGTGGATGCATCCGGCGGGGTGATGGCAGGCGCGAGCCTCGAGTTCCGAGACTTCGCCAGCGATCATCCCTTGATGCAGACGAGCGGCTCGAGCCGCGCTACTTTGCGCGCGAGATCCGCCTTGTCGGCCGCGTCGACGACCTCCGACACGTCCTTGTAGGCGCCCGGCGCTTCTTCCGCGACACCGCGCTGTGAAGTGCTGCGGATGAGGATCCCGCGCCCGGCCAGATCGTCGACGACCTTGCGGCCACTCCAGCGTTTGGTCGCGGCGTGCCGGCTCATGCTGCGGCCGGCACCGTGGCAGGCCGAGCCGAACGCTTCGCGCATGCTGCGGCTGGTGCCCGCCAGCACGTACGACGCGGTGCCCATGCTGCCGCCGATGAGCACCGGCTGCCCGGCGCCGTAGAGCGCGGTCGGCAAGTCCGGATGCGCCGGCGGGAACGCGCGTGTGGCTCCCTTGCGGTGGACGTACAGCTTGCGCCGCTCGCCATTCACCGCATGTTCCTCGACCTTGCAGGTGTTGTGCGAGACGTCGTAGAGCAGCGCGAGCCGGGCGCCGGGCAACACGTCGTGGAACGCCTGGCGTGTGAGATGGGTGAGAATCTCGCGGTTGGCCAGCGCGCAGTTGATCGCCGCGCGCATCGCGCCGAGGTAACGCCGGCCGACCTCCGAACGGATCGGCGCGCAGGCGAGCTCGCGGTCCGGCAGCGCGATGCCCGCGGCCTTGCCGGCGACGGCCATTTCGCGCAGGAATTCGGTGCCGATCTGGTGACCGAGGCCGCGCGATCCGCAGTGGATGCTGACCACCACGTCTCCGACGGCGAGACCGAACGCCTGTGCGGTCGCCGCGTCGTACACGGCGGCGACGTGTTGCACTTCAAGATAATGGTTGCCCGAGCCGAGCGTCCCCATTTCATCGCGCTGGCGGCGTTTGGCTGCGTCGGAGACGGCGCGTGGGTCCGCTCCTGCCATGCTGCCGTGCTCTTCGATGCGCTCCAGGTCCTCGGGCCGGCCGTAGCCGCGCTCGACGGCCCAGCGCGCACCGCCGACGAGCATTTCGTCCATTTCCTTCGGCGACAGTCGCAGCGCGCCGGTGCTGCCCAGCCCCGCCGGGATGCGCGCGTAGAGCATGTCGGCGAGGGGGCGCTTGACCGCTTCGACTTCAGGCCGGCTAAGGCCGGTGAGCAGCAGGCGCACGCCGCAGGAAATGTCGAAGCCCACGCCGCCTGCAGAGACCACGCCACCCTGATCCGGATCGAAGGCCGCGACGCCGCCGATGGGAAAACCGTAACCCCAGTGCGCGTCGGGCATGGCGAAGGACGCCTTGACGATGCCGGGAAGCGACGCGACATTCGCGACCTGCTCGGGAACCTTCTCGTCCATGGCGCGGATGAGTGGCTCATCGGCATAGATGACGCCGGGCACGCGCATGGCGCCGGTCTTGGGCAGTTCCCATTCGCACTCCGCTTTGCGAACCAGACGGGAGGGATCCATGGCGTGCGTCTACGTTAGGTGTCCTGCATTAGACGTCGACTACGCATTGCGCGATCCAGGCGCCGTCGCCCCGACGCGCCACCGACAGCGCCGTATAGGTGGCCCCCTTGACCTCCACCGCAGGCCGATGGCGCTCGCGGTCCACCGTTTCGCCCCAGGCGGTCGCCGCCAGCCGGTGGTCCTCGATGGCGACCGCGAAGCGCCCGAACAGCATGTTGCGCGTGCTCATTTCGTAGATCAGCGCGTTGAGCCAGTCGGCGAAGAGCAACTCGTCGTCCGGCGCTTCGCAGCGGATCTCGACCGCAGTCCGCGCCGCAACCCCGGCCGGCTCGGTGATCACGCCGGTCAACGCCAGAGCTGCCTGCTCGAATGCCTCGCCAAGCGTCGCGCCAATGCCGCGGACGCCGATGTCCGAACCGTGCGCGAAATGCTCCCAGGCCATGAGCGCCGGCCGGCGCTTACCCTCGGGCCGCCGTCCGCTCCTCCTTTCCTAAGAATGTTGCACCGCGCGCTCGGGCGTCATTTGACCTCGATCAACCGCGGTCGATTTCGCCTTCCTCACCGGGCGCGCCCGAGCCGTCGCGCGCATATGATGGAACCATTTTAACGGGACGCGACCATGAGCCGCGATACGATCCTGAAGACGTCGCTGTTGCGCCGGCGCTGCGACTCCTCGACGCTGGCCTTCGAGACGACCGATCAACTCGAAGATCTCGACGAAATCTTCGGGCAGGTGCGCGCCAAGAGCGCGGTCGACTTCGGAATCGGCATCCGCCGCGAGGGGTACAACCTCTACGTGCTCGGCCCCGCAGGCGCTGGAAAGCAGACGCTTCTGCGTCAGCTCGTGGGGCGCAAGGCGGCGGAGGAGCCGCCTCCCGCCGACTGGTGCTACGTCTACAACTTCGACGCGCCGCACAGGCCGCGGGCACTCGAGCTGCCAGCGGGTCGCGGCGTCAAGCTTCGCGACGACATGCGGCAATTGGTCGACGAGCTCTTCGCGGTGATTCCGGCCGCGTTCGACAGCGACGAATATCGCGCTCGCACCGAACAGATCGAGGCCGAGTTCACCGAGCGTCACGAAAAGGCGTTCCGCGAGCTGGCGGAACAGGCGGCTGGGCAGAACATCGCGCTGCTCCGGCTGCCGACCGGCTTCTCCTTCGCGCCCGTCAAGAAGGACGCAGAGGTGGTCACACCCGAGGAATTCGCGCAACTTCCCGCCGAAGAGCGGGAGCGAATCGAGCAGAACATGCGAGCGCTGCAGGAACGACTCGAGCAGCTCCTGCGCGACGCGCAGCGCTCGCGCAAGGATCATCGCGAGCGTTTGCGAAAGCTAAATCGCGACGTGGCGAATTACGCAATAGGCACGCTCACCGAAGAAATCCGCCAGCACTATGCGGATCTCCCCGAGGTTTGCAAGTATCTGCTCGCCGTCGAACATGACCTGATCGAGAACGTCGACGACTTCCGGCGTGGCGCCGAGCCGCAGGCTGGAATAGGAGGGCTGCCGGCGGAGGCCCAACCGACCCCCTTTCGCCGCTATCAAGTCAACCTGCTGCTCGGCCACGGCGATCAGGGCGGGGCACCCGTGATCTTGGAGGATCACCCGACGCACCAGAATCTGCTCGGCCGCATCGAGCACATTTCGCAGTTCGGGGCGCTGGTCACCGACTTTACCCTGATCAAGCCCGGCGCCTTGCATCGCGCCAATGGCGGCTACCTCTTTCTCGACGCATACAAGCTCCTGACTCAACCGTTCGCATGGGAGGGCCTCAAGCGGGCGCTCAGGACGCGCCGCATCCGCGTCGAATCGCTCGGGCAGATGTACGGCCTCGTGTCGACGATTTCGCTCGAGCCCGAGGCTATACCGCTCGACGTCAAGGTGATCATGTTCGGAGAGCGAATCTGGTACCACCTGCTGTATGCGCTCGATCCCGATTTCGGCGAGCTGTTCAAGGTCGCGGTGGACTTCGACGACCACGTCCCGCGCAGCGTCGATAATCAACAGTCGCTGGCGCGGTTGATCGCGACTCTGGCGCGGCGAAACGCGCTGCTGCCGTTCGAGCGCGGCGCGGTGGCGCGAGTGATCGAACATTGCGCTCGCGCCGTCGAAGACAGCGAGCGGCTGTCGACGCACATGCAGAGCCTGGTCGACCTGCTAGGAGAGGCGGATTTCGGCGCACGGCGCGCAGCACGCGCGACGGTGCGGATGGAGGACGTCGACACGGCCATCGAAGCACAGATCCGCCGCGTGAGCCAGGTGAGCGAGCAGGTGCAGGATGCCATACTGCGCGACACCGTGCTCATCGCCACCGACGGCGCCACGGTGGGGCAGGTCAACGGACTATCGGTATTCATGCTTGGAGGTCAGGTCTTCGGGATGCCCTCCCGCATC
>Ga0187766_10002307_pt1 | contig 11244 bp, 10 predicted proteins | sample 0216_QUI02_MP05__4_FD_132971 | JGI IMG/M metagenome (GOLD analysis project Ga0187766, IMG submission 132971) | Tropical peat soil microbial communities from peatlands in Department of Meta, Colombia - 0216_QUI02_MP05_20_MG | ecosystem: Environmental > Terrestrial > Soil > Wetlands > Peat ... | reverse complement strand
CGCTTGGCCGTCGACTTCGCGAGGATCCTGAACGCGACCGGGCCGGCCGGGTAGGTCGTCGGAACGGTCCATTCGCCCGTCCACGGCATGCGCGGTGTCGCGCCCGGAGCCGTCGGGTCGTACCGAAGCTTCACGTTGTCCTGGTTCGGGATCGTCACGTAGAAGTACGTGATGTCCTTCGCCCCGAGGGTCTTCATCGTCTTGGTGTCGAGCGCGAGCGCGCGGAAGACGACGGTCGCGCCGGGCGCGAACCAGCTCGACATCGCACCAGACGTATTCGTGGTCTGAGCCGCTATGAAGAGCGGCCCGCTCTTGGGTGCGGGAAACGGAACCGGGGTCGCCGCAGTCCCCGCAAGCGCAGTCGTAGCGAGCGCGACCAGCGCGAGCGGCACGACGACTATGGAGAATCTGCGCATTGCTCCTCCTTGAAGGGAGACCGCGGCATCACTTGACGAGGGAGCCGCGGAACTTGGCTGTGAACGCGCCGCTCGAGCGATCGTAGGTCCCCGTCAACCTCAGGGTCCCCTTCCGCTTCAGAAGCTTGCCGGTCGCCTTGAGAACGGTCGCCTTGCCGGAGATCGTGAAGTTCACCCCGTCCTGATCGCCGCAGCCTGAGCTGCCCGGGACCACCTTGAAGATGATGGTGCCGCCGGCGCCGCTCATCTTGCCGACGCCCGTGAACGGGACGCACGGTTGCTGCGACGTGTCGCCCGTACCGGTTCCCGTGATCTTCCCAGCGCCGATCATCGTCCCGGTGCCCGTTCCATTCGCCGTGATCGCGACCGTTGTTCCGTTCGCGTTCGTCACGGCGGTGCCCGAGTACGTGCCGACGAAGGCAACCGGCTTCGCCTTGGCAGGAGTGGCGGCCAACGCGCCCGCAACAGCAACCGTCAGCGCCGTTCCCGCGACGGCTGCTGGGAGAATCAACCTCTTCACGAGATGCCCCCTTGGAGACAGTGCGAACCTCGCGGACATGCTCGGTTTCCGTGGTTCGGATCGCATCGGGGGCGGCGCGATGTCGCGCTTCGGCTAAGTACTGACGCCCTCTCCGGGTGAAGCACTCCCACGGAGTCCATCGACGGGCGGTCGGACGAGGCGCCGACGGCACGCAACTGCACGAGGCCGGCCGCGAGGTCGGCGAAGCGAGCGCGCACGGGAAGGGCGGAGCGCTATCGTCTGCCCATCGGCGAGTCGGCCACCATCGCGCTTCCTGCACGCGACTCGCCGATCCGGACCGAGCAGCTGCGCAAGGTGTACGGACGCGGCGACCAGCAGATCGTCGCAGTCGACGGGCTCGACCTCGAGGTGCGGAGCGGCGAGTTCTTCGGGCTGCTCGGCCCGAACGGCGCAGGCAAGTCGACGACGATCGGCATGCTGACGACGACGGTGGTCCCGACCGGCGGCCGGGGCCTGATCGCCGGAATGGACGTCCGGCGGCACGCAGCAGCGGTCAAGCGCCGGATCGGCGTCGTCTCACAGGACAACACGCTCGACCGGTCGCTGACGGTTTGGGAGAACCTCTACTACCACGGCCGCTTCTTCGGTGTGCCGCGGCGGCGCGCGCGTCAGCGTGCCGACGAGCTGCTCGAGCTGTTCGCGCTCTCGGAGCGCGCCCAGTCGATGGTCTTCCAGCTCTCCGGCGGGCTGGCCCAGCGCCTGATGCTCGCTCGTGCGCTCGTGCACGAGCCGGAGGTCTTGTTCCTCGACGAGCCGACCTCCGGGATCGACCCGCAGACGCGGATCAACCTCTGGCGCATCCTGCAGGAACTGCATCGCACGGGGCAGACCATCCTCCTGACGACGCACTACATGGAGGAGGCCGATCAGCTCTGCGAGCGGCTCGTGATCATCGACCACGGCAAGGCGCTCGCACTCGGGAGCCCGGCGGAGCTCAAGGAGAACCTCGGAGCGGACACCGTGATCACCGTGACCGTCGTCGGCGATCCGGCGATCCTCGCCGAGCGCGCGGCCGCGCTGCCCGGCGTGCGTACGGTCGAGCGCGAGGGACAGGTGGTGCGCGTCTTCGCGCCCCACCCGGAGGGCGTGCTGGCGAAGCTGGTGGAAGCCGCGTCGGCCGCCGGCCTCCACGTCCGCGACGCCGCGAGCATGCCGCCGAGCCTCGAGACGGTCTTCCTGACACTGACCGGCCGCGAGTACCGCGAATGAACGACTCGGCGGCCACCCTGGGGGCGCTGCTCGCCCGCGACCTGCGTGTGCTGCGGCGGCAGTTCGGCCAGTTCGTGGTGCGCACGATCATGCAGCCGCTGCTGTTCGTCTTCGTCTTCGCCTACGTGTTCCCGAAGATCGGCCAGGGGTTCCGCGGCGGGCCGTCGGGCATCTCCTTCACCACCATCCTCGTACCGGGCCTGATCGCCGTCGCGATCAACTTCCAGGGCATCCAGGCGGTCGCGCTGCCGCTCGTGCAGGAGTTCAGCTACAGCAAGGAGATCGAGGACCGGGTGCTCGCGCCGGTGCCGGTGTGGGTGGTCGGCTTCGAGAAGATCCTCGCCGGCGCGATCCAGTCGCTGCTCGCGGCCGGCGTCGTGTTCCCGATCGTCTATCTCGTGCACGCCCGCGGCGCGGCGCCGAAGGTTCACGTGCACGACGTCGCGCTGTTCGTGCCCGCTCTGCTCTTCAGCTGCCTGCTCGCGGCCGCGCTCGGCCTCTTCATCGGCACGGTGATCGACCCGCGCAAGATCACGCTCCTGTTCGCGGTCGTCGTCATCCCCCTGACCTTCCTCGGCTGCGTCTACTACCCGTGGGCGAAGCTGACACCGATTCTCTGGCTCAAGTACGCGGTGCTCCTGAACCCCCTCGTCTACATGAGCGAGGGCCTGCGCGCCTCGCTCACGCCGGAGCTGCCTCACATGCCGGTCTGGGCCTTCATGCTGGCACTCGTGGGTGGATCAGCCGCCCTGACGTTCGTCGCGCTGCGGACGTTCACGCGGCGCGTCATCACCTGACGGCGCCCCTACGCGGGCCATCAACGCGTCCGTCGTTCGGCCTCGAGATCGATCACGGGTTCGCCACGACCCTTGGCGGAGATCCGAGTGCCGGCGACGGCCCGGACGATCAGCTCTTGGCCGTCGATCACGAGAACGTCGCCCGGCCTGGGCCTCTTGTGCAGGCGCTTCACGACGATCTTGCGCCGGCCTTCTCCGGGAGCCCACGCGATCCGGTACCAGGCGTTCATTCGCCTCAGCTGAAGTCGCCGAGGACGCCGAGGCTTGCGACGGTGACGAACGCGACGCAGCCGGCCACGCCGACCGCGATCGGGAACCAGCGGCGTACGGCAGCTCGGGAGTCGGCTGCCAGCGCGATGACGCCGGCCGACCCGAAGACGATCCCGACGAGCGTCTCGACCGCCTGAAGCGCGAAACCGACGGTCAGCGCCTGGTCGAGGCCGATCCCTCGAGCGGTGAGCGCGATGGCAACCGTCCCGTTGGTGATCCCGATGTTCGCGGGCGTGAGCTGAAGCTGACCGCTCAGCTCGAGGGCGACCACCAGCAGCAGACCGGCGACGACCGGCGACGCGACCTTCAGCGCGAGACAGACGGAGACGGCTGCGAGCACCCGGGAGGCGCTTGCGATCTCGAGCGCAGCGAAGAGCCGGACGGCGTCTCGCGGAGCTTTCGCGAGCTCCCGCACCGCCGTCAGCAGGCGCGCGACCCTCGGGTTGCCACCCGGGCGGCGCACGGCGACGAAGCGGACGACGCCCGCGAGCGCGGCGAGAATCAGGGAGGCGAGCCCGAGCCAAGCAAGCGGCACGGCGCCGATCGACCACGCGATCACGATCAGGAGCACGACGCTGACGACGCGAGCGGCCTCGATTGCGCCGAGCGCCCCGCCTGCGACCCAGACGCCGTCCTCGTCGTCGAGGGCGCGGGCGAACGCCGCCACCCGAGCGGCGTCTCCGAGCCGGAACGGCGCAAACGTGTTCACGAGCGAGCCGATCCCGTAGCGGGCGCACGCTTCTCGCCGCGTGAGCGTCGAGCCGCACGCCGAGACGGCGACTCGCCAGGCGCAGGCCATCGCAACGAGCATCGCGAAGAACATGACCGCAGCGATCCCGATCCAGGCGAGCCTGACCCGTTCCAGGCCGGCGAAGCCCTGTGCGAGCCTGCCGCCGACGTCCGGCAGACTCGCGAGCGTGGCGATCGCAAGCGCCGTACCGACGATGCCGACCAGAGCGGACCTGAGCGCCGGACGTGTCATCCGTGCGCGCCGGCCTGTTCGGAGGTGACGCCGTTCGATCTCCATCAGCGTGTGCAAACCGGTGTGTTCGCGCCCGCAAGCGCGGCGAGGACGCTCCGCGAGTCGAGGTCGAAGCTCAACGTGGCACGGCCCGCGGTTGGGAGCCCGACGGAGAGCATCCCGTCAGGCGCACGCCGCAGGCAGCCGATCGACGACTGCCAGTACGGCGCGAACCGCACGGCCACTCTGTAGGTACCGGGTCGGGCGACCCAGATCACCAGTCGTGCCTCGTGCAACGCGAGGACTCGAGCCGGACCCGGGCCGGTGATGATCCGTCGGGGCGATGGAACCGCGTACACGGTCGCGTTCGACGAGGAGAACGCCACCTTGAGCCCCGACCGCCCGCTCCGCAGGAGGGCTGCCTCGTCTCGCGCGCTGTAGTCGGGCGGAGCGCTCGTGAGGACGACCCATCGCACGCCGATCGAGTGCAGCCACGCGAGATAGGACGCCGCCGTGAGCTTCTTGGCGTAGAGAACGTCGTTGAAGGGGAAGTCGTCCTGCCGGAACCACCCACGAGCGATCGGAATGCCGGCACGCGGAAGGTATGCCGCCTCCCAGTGATCCACCGTGTCGACCACCTCGACGCGATACGAGGGGTCCGAATGAGCGCGCAGGAACCCGATCGCCGGCTGCCAGAACGCGGGTGACGACGACCGATCGCGCGTGCCCTGCAGGACGTTCGCGGCAAGCGGGCTCGCATTCCACGCGACCGCGAGTCCGAGCGCCACGACTGCGAGGCCGCGCGGCCGCCAGCGCCGGAGCGAGAGCGCGAGAACGGCGAGCGGCACCGCGGCGAGCCTGAGCCTGTCCACGTTCTCGCCGAGCGCGGAAGGGACGAGATACGCCGCGAGGCAGGCGACGAGGTTCGCGGCGAACACCGCGCTCAACAGCCGCGCCCGCTCGACGCGCCAGGTCAGCGCGACACCCGTCGCGAAGAACACGCTGGCCGCGGCGAACTCCGCGAGGGAGAACGGGTAGCGACCCCCGGCCGGAAACAGACGCCACACGAGGGCCGCGAGGAGCGAGATCGCGCCGACCGCCAATGCGGGTCGGCGGGCATATCGCCACGACGGGCGGCGTTCCAGCGCAGCTCCGGCGCACACGAGTACGAGGAGCAGGAAGGCAAGAGGACTGGCCGCCAGGGTCAGCAACGTCAGGAGCGCGAAGCGACCGTCGCGCCGCGTCTGAAGCGCCGAGACCGCGAGCAGGGCGAGCGCCGCGCCGAGCGCGAAGGGATACGTGCCCGCGAGGACGACGCCGGCCCAGACGACTGCGAACGTCCTGCTCGCAAGCCGAGCGGCCGCTCCCCATTCGCGCCCCAGCACCACGGTGAAGCCGAAGACGGCCACGGCGACCGTGGCAACTGCGAGAAGCTTGATCCCGACCAGCGCCGCGAGCGGGTAGTAGAGGACGCTGTACGAGAGGAACGTGAAGCGGCCCGCATACCAGAAGTTGTCCCAGAGCGTGAAGCCGTGACGAATGAAGAGCGCCCGGAGATAGGCATGCGCGGCCAGGTCTCCCGGGGGCGGTGCAAAGCGGACGAGGAGGATGCCGACCGTCGCCGCCACTCCGGCCGAGGACACGGCTTCCCAGGTAAGTGGTGTGGCGCGACGTCTGAGGGCGATGGCCGTCGTCATGCTCCGCCGAACCTCCGGCGCGGACCGCTCACCGGCTGCCTCTCGCAGCCGAGACGAGCGCGTCGAGCGGAGCCCAGAACGCGACACGCGCAGCGGAGCTCGATCCCTTCGGTGCGGCGTGATCGGCGACGAAGCCGCCGTGCGACCTCACCACCTCGTAGCGCTTGCGGGCAGCGGGATGCGAGGCCAGTCGAGCCCAGAACGCGAGGGCCCCTCCGGCACCGGCCTCTGCGTCCCTGTCGCCGACTTGGAAGACGACACGTGTCCTGTTCGGCAACCCCGCAAACGGTGCACCCGCGATCAGACCCGCAGGGAACACGCCGTCGACGGCAGCCGGCTCGGGCAGATGCCAGCGACGAGCGTCCGCGGCGTAGTACAGGGCCAGGCTGGCCCCGAACGAGTAGCCGAGGGCGACGATCGGAAGCCGCCCCGCACCGAGCCTCGAGAGGCCGAGGGCCAGTCCGCGCCTGTACGCGTCGAGGCGGTCGACACCCTGGTCGTCACCGGTGCCGAGCTGGTAGCGGGGGAAGACGACCGCGCTGCCCCGCTCGACGAGATGGTCGAGCCAGGGGCGGAACTGACCGACCCAAGGACGCGAGGGAGACGGGGGAAAGAGCTTCCAGCCGTGTCCGAACACGACGATGCTCCGCGGCGCTCCCCGCGGCCGCAGAAGCCAGACCTCCGCGTCCCCCTCTCCGAACGGACCCTCGAGGCGCGGTGCCGGGCCACGAGAGGCGGCGGCAGCGGAGCGAGCCGGGGAGAAGCAGAGCGCGAAGGTGGTGACGACGACGACGACCCGTACGGCGGTGACCGCGAGCTCGCTCACCGACTCGGAAAGCGGGATCGTCAACGGAACGGCACGGCGCTGGCGGCGCCAACCCGCTTGTAGACGGCGAAGAAGTCGCGGTCGTCGGGAACGAGGTACCGCGTGGCGGACTGCATCGAGTTCGGCACGATCTTCACCGGATCGCGCGCGCCGCTGCGTGGATACGTGATGAGGCTCGGCCATTCGGCGTTGATGTCGAGCTCGACCGCGCGGACCGCACCGGCGTGGATCAGGATCCTGGCGAGCGTTCCGACGGTCTGGTAGTTCGCGGCGGCGTAGATGAGGTTCCCGCGCCGGTCGACGCCGACCCCGGAGCGCCAGACGCGAATGGCGTTCCCCAAGGTCTGCCCCCAGACGGCGCTGTCGCTCAGATTCGGGTTCGGCCGACCGCCGGCGACGATCAGCGGCAGGTTCTGACGGGCGAGGACGATCCGGCGCGGCGGCGCCGACCCTCCGTGCCAGCGAACGACGTCGACCCGGCCGCTCCTGTACACGACGACCGTGCCGATGCCGGCGACGAGCGGCGTTGCCGCGCGGCCGTTGACCGCGAAGCCTCCGTGGCCGTCGCGGAATGTGAAGCCGCTGTTGAACGTCGCGAGGAGCCGCCACCGCTGATCCGAGGGAACCTCCATCGGCCCGCGGGGAAGAGCGTTCGGCGGCTCGTATCGCCCCGGATAGAGGGCGAGCTGGGTCCTCGTGTGGTCGAACCAGGCGACGAACGCGACGATCTGTGGATAGGTGGGATCAGTTCGGTACGTCGTGACGAGGACGGGGGCCGAGCCGCGGAACGGCGGGGACGTCGGCTGCCATCGACCTTCCTCGGGCAGGGCCGGCCGGATGAGCGGGCGGATCGGGGCAGGCGCGTAGTCCGCATGGGGCCTCGCCGGCGGACGCGCGGGCCTCGAAGGTGTTCCGGGTGCAACGAGGCCGACGGTCGGAAGCGCCGTGAGTTGCGGACCGCCGGCCCGCGGTCCGTTGTGCGAGTACCAGAAGCGCTCGGCCTCGTCGACGATCCATGCGCCGTGGTTGGCCCGGATCCACTCGACCGTGCGGACGCCGAGCGGGAGGCTCGACGGCTGGATCATCGTCGTGACGTACGAGTAGAGCACGGGCGCGAGCAGAAGGACGGCTGCAAGAGCTGCGAGGCGGCGCCCGGTCAACCTGGGGCAACCATTCCGCCGCCGCGGCAATGTGACCTCGGGCCCGCTCACCGCAGTCGGCACGGGCGCCACAGGCCTTCTACTCCCCGGCGACGTCGCGGCGCAGGAAGACGAGGTACGCACCGGCGAGCGGAGCACCACGTACAACGCACAGACCCACACCGCGCGGACGATCGGCACCCAGTCCGCGGGCGTGCGAAGCAGCCCGTGCCAGGCCGAGAACTGCGTGCTCAGGAGATAGGGCTGGATCGGCTCGGTCCCGGGCAGGGCCCCGAGCAGTTGCATCAGGAGCGCGAACATCAGCGTTCCGACGACCGACGCCGCGCTGTTCCTCGTGACGGTCGACAGCAGGAGTCCGAAGCACGCTATCCCTGCGAGCGGGAGGATGTAGACGGCGATGCTGCCGAGCAGGAGCGCCACGCCGTGCCCCGTTGCGATCCGCGTGCCGGACAGCGAGGTCAGCGGCTTGAAGCCCCACTTCACGCTCGCCGCCGCGAGCCCCACGACGGCCATCGCAACCACCACCGTCACGGTGTAGGTCAGCGCAGCGAGCACCTTCCCTGCGAACACCTGGCCACGGTCGCGGGAGCGGGTGAGGATCGTCTTCAGCGTGCCGTTGTGACTCTCGGCCGCGACGATGTCGCCCGCCACGAGGGCGGTGATGAGCGGAAACGCCCAGAACGACATGAAGAAGAGGACGACGAACGGCAGCGCGAGCCCGGTGTCCCTGATGTACCGGCCGAGAGGGATGTCGTTCGGTCCCCCCTTCTGCAGGCTCAGAGCGACGACGAACGCGACCGGCACGAGCATGGCGGCGCCGAGGCCCAGATAGGTCCGCTTCTGAGCCGTGAGCTTGATCAGCTCCCACTTGTAGACCTTGGCGACGGCGCTCACGCTGCCGTCTGCTCCAGCGCGGTCGACTCCTCCGCCCCGCGGTCGCCCTCGGTGAGTCCGAGGAACAGCTCCTCGAGGCTCGCGCCCTCCGGGATCAGTGCCGTGATCCCGACGCCTGCTTCACCGAGCGCGATCGTGAGCGCGGCGACCGCGCCTTCGTCGGCGGCGAACCGGATCACGCCGTCCTCTGCTCCGACATCCCGTAGCCCGGGTTGAACGGTGCAGACGGCACGAGCGCGCTCGTGATCCGTCGTCTGCAGCCGGTAGCCGGTGCTTGCCGTGGCCATCAGGTCGGCGAGGGGGCCCTGGAAGACGATGCGTCCCGAGCGGATGATCGCGACGCGGTTGCAGAGCTCTTCCACCTCGCTGAGGAGGTGGCTCGAGAGAAGGACCGTGATCCCTTCGCCGGCGAGACGCTTGACGAGCTCCCTCATGTCGCGCATCCCCGCGGGATCGAGCCCTGTCGTGGGCTCGTCGAGGAGGAGCAGACGAGGATCGCGGAGCAGCGACGCGGCGATTCCGAGTCGCTGCCGCATCCCGTGCGAGTAGCCGCCGACCCGATCCTTGGCTCGGTCTCGGAGCTCGACAAGCTCGAGCACCTCCTCGATCCGGGCGCGGGAGCCGCCGTCGTCGAAGTCCGCGAGCAGACGGAGGTTCCGACGTCCCGAGAGGTACGGGTAGAAGCGAGGGCCTTCGACGAAGCCGGCGACGCCGGAGAGCGCCCGTGCGCCGTCGACGAGAGGGTCCCGCCCGAAGAGCGCCACCGAGCCGCCGCTGGGGCGAATGAGGCCGAGCATCATCCGCAGCGACGTCGTCTTGCCTGCGCCGTTGGGACCGAGGTAGCCGAAGACATCGCCCGGCTCGACCGTCAGATCGACCTCGTCGACGGCGACGATCTCCCCGTAGCGCTTGACGAGCCTGCGCGCCTCGACCGGAACAGCCTCGGTCACTGCACCGCCCGTGCGGCCGCCTCCGCAGCGGCGGCGGGGAGGGAGCCGGCGAGCAGGAAGCTCGTTCCGCCCGACTGCCACTCGAGCACGGTGCCGAGGGGAGTTGCGAGCTCGTGTGCGGTCAGACCGTCGAGGGCGACCGTCGGCAGGCCGGACAGCTGGCTGGCGGAAACCGGGACGGCCTTGCGCTCGACGATCGCGATTCCGCCGAGGCCTTCGCCGTAGAGGGCGAGCGCCGTCTTTCCACCGATCAGGCGCACGTCCTTGAGTGGGAGGCCGACGAGCGAGTCGGGTGCGACGACCGGGAAGTCGGCCGCGGCCCTCACCGCGGCGAGACCCGTGACGGCCGGCGTGCTCGGCTCGCGGTCCGAGCCGGATGTCGAGTCGGAGCCGGAGGAGAGGTCGACGACCTTTGCGTCAGCCGGAGGTGCGACCGCCACGTCGCTCGCTGCGACTGGGCCGAACGTAATGTCGGTCACAGCCAGCTCGAGTACGGGCGACGAGTCCCCCTCCGCGTAGATCCCCGCCCGAAGCGGCGTCCCGTTCGCCGCGTCCCAGGCGAGCTCGAGCGAGCCGAGCAGTCCCCCGTCGTGCTTGGGCGACCCGGTGACGCTGTAGGCGGCCTGGCCGGCGACGTCGGTCGGCTCCGCTGCGGACAGCGTCCAGTGGAGGCCGAGCTTCGCGAGGGCGTTGTCGATGTCGGCCAGGGTGGGCGGCGTCTCGGGTGTAGGCGTCGAGGCGTCGGGCGTGGAGGAAGCCGCCGGGAGGTCGGCGCGGTACACGGTGTTCGAGGATGCGTCGTAGACCGAGACCGCCTTCGAGTCCCACACGATCTGGACGTCGCCCGCGTCCGACTGGAGCTCGAGCCGCCCCCTCCCGTCACCGGTCAGCCAGAGCCTCCCCGACGCTCCCGACATCAGAGCCGAGCCCACCTGACCCGTCAGGGCGCCCGAAGGGAAGAGACGATTCGTGAAGGTGATCCTCGCGGAGACCCCTTCCGGCTTGCCTCCGGCGAGAGCGTCGTGGATCGCTTGGTCGAGCGGCTCGGCCCGCGGAACGGGTCCCCCGCCCGAGGCGGCGATTGCGATGGCCGCGCCGCCAGCGATCACCGCACAGAACGCTGCGACGAGCGCGATCAGGCCGCGGGTCGAGAGGCTGCGCAGAAGGCTCATTGCCGTCCTTTCTCCGGTTCGTCCTCCCTTCTTGTACCCGTCGACTCTGAGATAGCTCTGAGAGCGGGGAGCTCGATCGTGAAGCGAGAGCCCACCGCGTACGCCTTGCCACCGTGCCGTTCAGCCGTGGCGCGGACGATCGCGAGCCCCAACCCGGAGCCGGGACCGGAGTCGCGCCCGCGCCAGAAACGGCCGAACGCCCGCTCGGCGTCCTCCCCGTCGAGCCCGTTGCCTTCGTCTTCCACCGTGAGCAGAGCGCGGTCGCCGTCCGTCTCGGTCGAGACGGTGATCCGGCCTCGCCCGTGCCGGTGTGCGTTCTCCACCAGGTTTCGAAGCGCGCGCTCCAGAGCG
>Ga0187766_10002306_pt1 | contig 11244 bp, 12 predicted proteins | sample 0216_QUI02_MP05__4_FD_132971 | JGI IMG/M metagenome (GOLD analysis project Ga0187766, IMG submission 132971) | Tropical peat soil microbial communities from peatlands in Department of Meta, Colombia - 0216_QUI02_MP05_20_MG | ecosystem: Environmental > Terrestrial > Soil > Wetlands > Peat ... | reverse complement strand
TGGCGGGCTGTTGGGGGCCGGATGGCGGGCTGTTGGGGGCCGGATGGCGGGCTGTTGGGGGCCCGGATGCCGTCGGAGATTCTGCCGCATCCGCCGCTTGAGTCTCGGCTGCGTGGGGGCCGCTGCCGACGTCGGCTCGGCGTCCGCAGCGGCGGGCGACCCGACGCCCCCTCCGGGCATCGCGTCGGGCCGCGCGTGCAACGCCCGTGCAACCTTGGACGCGTTAGACTTCCGCGAGAAGTCACCCGTTCCGGGTAAATCCTGACCGTCGCGGCGCAAAGGGGAGAGAACCTCGCAACTCCTCAGCATTTCTCCGGCAAACAGCTAGTTTGTAACAAAGACTTGCTTTTTCTCCGAGAAGCTAGCGGGGCTCCAGCTCCTTGTTACCGGATGGGTCGAGATTATGGTGAAGGCGGCAAGATCGCGTCTCGGAGGCACGCGGCGCCGGTCGGCATCGCGTCGATGCTCGACTCATCCGTCTTCGCGCATTGTCACGCCGTCGCTCCTCACTGAGGGGGTGGCGTCAAATCGAGAGGACGTCTGCGACGCTCGCTCGCGGCGATCCCGCGACGTGGCAGGAGGGACGTTGGCTTTGGTTCGGGTAAACGTGCGGATCACGGGTGACTTCGAGGGTGTTGTTATTGAAGGTGGAAATGAGGCGAGGACATGGCAGTAGGGAACACGGTCTTTCACACCGCTACGGTCGACCATCAACTTCCTGGTCCGCGTGTCGATATGTCGGCCGTGGCTTACAACTTGCAGTACACAAAGCCGCTCGTGAGCGATCTCGTTGTGCAGAATCCTCCTGCCAAGCCCGACGTTCAAGTGCTCGCCGTTCGCGAGCATAAGCTGGTGCGTGTCAACCTGTATGGACAGCATCCGAGCAACGCTTCGCGACGGCTGTGCGTGATCGGTGTCGGTGATGATCAGGAGCGCGCCGAGAAGGCGGCGAACGACGCCTGGTTTGATTACCACGCCTCGGTACTGTTCACGGGAGCGCTTTGTGATGATGGGGTTCACAAGCTGTCGATCCGACACCAGGTGCCCGGCGTGCCCGCACAGCGCGCGGCGACCGTGGGAGTCGGGTACGAGCTGGAGTACCTGCGTCCGCTCGTGGAGGCCGCCGTTGCGCGGAACTTACCGAGCGTCGACGAGTATCACGTCGTGCACTCCGGGGAGTTCACTCTGATGCGCGTCAATCTGTTCGGTCAGCATCCGCTGGACAGTCACAGGCGGGTGTGCGTCGGCGGAATCGCGGACCGGCACTATCGCGCCAAGGCTGCGGCCGAGCAGGCTTGGGCCAACTACCACACCTCGCTCCTGCTCGCCGCGTCGGCGCTCGGCTCGGTGTAGAGGTGACTCGGAATGACCCCTAGCAAAGTCATCGAGCGCGAGCACCTGGACGAGCTGTTCGGGGCGCTCGCGCGGCGCGGGTACACGGTCGTCGGACCGACGATCCGGGAGCGCGCGATCGTCTACGACGAGATCTCCTCCACAGCCGACCTGCCGATCGGGTGGACCGACGAGCAGGATGGGGGCTACTACCGCCTCGTCCGCCGCGACGACGACGCGCTGTTCGGGTACGCGGTCGGTCCGCAGTCGTGGAAGCAGTATCAGTTGCCGGCCGAGGTGAAGCTGTGGCAGGCGCGGGTCGATGAGCGCGGCGCGCTCGTCAACGTCGTCGAGTCGCCGCACGAGACGCCGAGATATGCGTTCCTCGGCGCGCGGTCTTGTGAGCTGCACGCGATCGGAATCCTCGACCGGGTGCTGCACGGCGCCCGGCACGCCGATCGCGCCGAGAGCGACCGCGCCGACGACCCGTTCATCGTCGCGGTCCAGTGCGGCGTGGCGGGTGGGACCTGCTTCTGCGTCTCGATGAACACGGGGCCGGTCGCTGACCGCGGCTTCGACCTCGCGCTCACCGAGATCGTGGGCGACACCGCCCATCACTTCGTGGTCGAGCTCGGCTCCGAGCGCGGCGCCGAGGTACTCGACGACGTGCGGCATCGCGACGCCGCCGACGATGACCGGGACGCGGCCAGCTCGGTCCACGACCGCACCGCCGCTCAGATGGGGCGCGAGCTGGACACGACCGATATCCGCGACCTGCTGTACCGCAACTTCCAGCATCCGCGCTGGGATGAGGTTGCGGGACGCTGCCTGACGTGCGGTAATTGCACGATGGTCTGTCCGACTTGCTTCTGCACGACCGTGGAGGACGTCACCGACCTCCAGGGCGAGCATGTCGAGCGCCACCAGCGCTGGGACTCGTGCTTCACGGTCGACTACTCCCACATTCACGGCGGCTCCGTGCGCAACTCGACGCGATCCCGCTACCGCCAGTGGATGACGCACAAGCTTGCGACGTGGTGGGATCAGTTCGACAGCTCGGGATGCGTCGGCTGCGGCCGTTGCATCACGTGGTGTCCGGTCGGGATCGATATCACCGAAGAGGCGCGGGCGATCCGAGAAAGCGAAAGGAGCCCTTCTGATGCGCACCATTGACGAGCTGATCGCGGATTCGCCGACGTTTGCGGGGTTGGAGCCGGCGCAGCTGGAGTTCATCGCAGGTTGCGCTCGCAATGAGCACGTACCAGCCGGAACGATGCTGATGCGCGAGCGAGAACCCGCCGAGCGGTTCTGGCTGATTCGTCGCGGGGTCGTGGCGCTCGAGCTGTACGTGCCCGGCCGCGAGCCGCTGGTGATCGAGACGCTCGAAGCCGGCGACGTTGTCGGCTGGTCCTGGCTGTTCGCTCCGTACCGCTGGGCGTTGGACGGCCGGACGCACGGAGACTGCCATCTGATCGCGTTCGACGGCGTTTGCCTGCGCGGAAAGTGCGAGTCCGACCATGACCTCGGGTACGCGCTGATGAGCCGTTTTGCGGCGGACATCATCGAACGACTGCAGGCGACCCGGTTGCAACTGGCGGATGTCCACGGGAATGTTCCAACCACGGCTTGAGTCGTCGCTCTCGAGCCCGATGGTGCCCGCCTCGTTCGAGGTGGTCGAAAAACGCCAGGACACGGCGGACGTCTGGACGCTCGAGCTCATGGCGGACTCCGGTGAGCCGTTCGAGTTCGAACCGGGCCAGTTCACGATGCTCGCCGCCGCGGGCGCGGGCGAGGTGCCGATCTCGATCAGTGGCGACCCGGACAAGCCGGAGCGGCTGGTCCACACCGTCCGCGCCGTCGGGCTTGCGACGGAGGCGATCTGCGCGGCGGAGCACGGGCAGGTGCTGAGCGTGCGCGGTCCGTTCGGTCGTCCGTGGCCCGTGCACGAGGCGGAGGGCGCGGACGTGCTGATCGCCGCGGGCGGCATCGGACTGCCTCCGCTGCGCCCGGCGATCCTGCGGCTGCTCGCGCAGCGCGAGCGCTACGGACGGCTGTTGCTGCTCTACAGCGGGCGCAGCCCGGACGAGCTGCTGTTCACAGACGAGTTCGAGGATTGGTCGCGACGAGGGTTTGAGGTGCAAGTGACCGTCGACGCGGCCGGTGAGGACTGGGATGGGCACGTCGGCGTCGTCACCCGCCTCGTCCGCCACACGAAACTCGAGGCTGGACGGGTGATCGCGATGTCCTGCGGTCCGGAGCTGATGATGCGCTTTCTGGTCGCGGCGCTGATCGAGCAGGGGGTGAGTTCGGACGGGGTGTACATCTCGATGGAGCGCAATATGCAGTGCGGGATCGGCCGCTGCGGGCACTGTCAGCTGGGGCCGACGCTGGTGTGTCGCGACGGCCCGGTCTACCCATGGCCGGAGATCAACCCGTGGCTCGCGATCAGGGAGCTGTGATGAGCACCACGAGCGCGCACTCGGGGGTCCCCGGCACGAGAAAGGACGGCGAGTGAGCACCAAAGGGAAGCTCGCGGTGTGGAAGTTCTCATCTTGCGACGGCTGCCAGCTGAGCCTGCTCGACTGCGAAGACGAGCTGCTCGCGGTCGCGGGTCAGCTGGAGCTCTCCTACTTCCTCGAGGCCACGAGCGCGACGGTCGACGGGCCCTACGACGTGTCTCTGGTCGAGGGCTCGATCACGACTCCGGAGGAGGCGGAGCGGATCCGCGAGGTCCGCGCGAACTCGCGCACGCTGATCACGATCGGCGCCTGCGCGACCTCCGGCGGCGTACAGGCGCTGCGCAACTTCGCCGACGTGGAGGAGTTCACGCGCCTCGTGTACGCGACCCCTCAGTACATCTCGACGCTCGCTACCTCGACGCCGATCAGCGCCAACGTCCACGTCGACTTCGAGCTGCAGGGCTGCCCGATCAGCAAGGAGCAGCTGCTGGAGGTGATCAGCGCCTACCTCAACCGCCGCCGGCCCCGCGTGCGGCCGCACAGCGTGTGCGTGGAGTGCAAGCGGCGCGGGACGGTGTGTGTGATGGTGGCGCACGGCACGGCCTGCCTGGGGCCGGTGACCCAGGCCGGCTGCGGGGCCGTCTGCCCTTCCTACAACCGCGGCTGCTACGGGTGCTACGGCCCCAAGGAGAACCTGAACACGGCGTCGCTGAACGCGTGGAGCGGGCTCGAGGAACACGATCTGGTCCGCGTGTACCGTACGTACAACGCCGCCGCGGCCGGCTTCCGCGAGACGAGCGAGAGACATGAGCACCAGTAGGGTGATCCGCACCGACGCCCTCGCCCGGGTCGAAGGCGAGGGCGCGATGTACGTGCAAATCGACGGCGACAGGGTCCGCGATGTGAAGGTGCGGATCTACGAGCCGCCGAGGTTCTTCGAGGCGTTCCTGCGCGGCAGGTCGTTCACGGATGCGCCGGACATCACCTCGCGGATCTGCGGCATCTGCCCGATCGCGTATCAGATGAGCGCGGTGCGCGCGATGGAGGACGCGTGCGGACTGGCGATCGACAGTGGCCCGATCCGGGAGCTGCGTCGCCTGATCTACTGCGGGGAGTGGCTGGAGAGCCTCGGTCTGCACGTCTATCTGCTCCACGCGCCGGACTTCCTCGGCTACCCCGGCTTCGTCGACATGGCCCGCGATCACCCGCGGGCCGCCGAGCAGGGGCTCCAGCTCAAGAAGGCCGGGAACACGATCGTCACGGTCGTGGGCGGTCGCGAGATCCACCCGATCAACCTGCGGGTCGGTGGCTTCTACAGAGCCCCGACGCGCGCCGAACTGCGCAAGAAGCTGCACGACCCGCTCGAGCGGGCGCGCGAGTTCGCGCTTGCGACCGTCAGCTGGACGGGTGGTTTCACATTTCCCGAACTCGACTGGAAGCCGGCCGAGTTTGTCGCGCTGAGCGAGCCCGGTCGCTACCCGATCGACCTTGGCCGGATCGTCTCCAGCGAGGGGCTGAACATCGATCCTTCGGAGTTCAGCGCGCACGTGGTCGAGGAGCAGGTCGCGCATTCCAACGCGTTGCACGCACGCATCCGCGAGCGGGGCAGCTTCCTGACCGGTCCGCTGGCGCGGTACAACACTGCTTCCGATTGCCTGTGGCCGCTCGCGCAATCCGCGGCGCGCGAGGCTGGTCTCGGGCCCGTGTGCACCAACCCGTTTCAAAGCGTGGTCGTACGCGCAGTCGAGCTCGTCCAGGCCTGCGACGAGGCGCTGTCGATCATCGACAGCTATGAGCCCCCCGACCCTCCCGCGGTCGAGGTCCAGCCACGGCGCGCCGTCGGACACGGCGCCACCGAGGCGCCTCGTGGCATGCTCTATCACCGCTACGGGATCGACGACGACGGCGTGATTCTCGACGCACGGATCGTTCCGCCGACGTCGCAGAACCTCCGCTCGATCGAGGAGGACCTCAGCGCGGTCGTCGAGCGGCACGTGTCGCTGCCCGACGACGCGCTGCGGCACCGCTGCGAGCAGGCGATCCGCAACCACGATCCGTGTATCTCATGTGCGACGCACTTCCTGGGGCTGACCGTCGACCGCCGGTGAGGCATGCCACGAGACGTCGTTGTAATAGGAGTCGGCAACGACCTGCGCGGCGACGACGGCGCCGGGTTGGAGGCCGCTCGGCGCGTGCGTGAGTGCGAACCGCCACCCTCGATCAAGGTACGTCTGCACGAGGGCGAAGCGGTCGGTCTGCTGGAGCTGTGGGACGGAGCCGACGCGGCCGTGGTCGTCGATACCGTCCGGTCGGGCGCGCCACCGGGCACGATCCACCGCCTCGATGCAACTCACGAGCCGCTGCCGTCGCTCGCTCGGCGGGCCTCGAGTCACACGATCGGGGTCGGGGAGGCGATCGAGCTCGCACGCGTGCTCGGAACGCTTCCATCCGGGCTCCTGGTGTACGGCGTGGAGGGGATCCAGTTCGAAACGGGAACCGGGCTCAGCGACGAGGTCGCGGCAGCGCTCGACCCGCTCGTGCGCGAGCTCCTGGATGCGGCGGTACGCGTGAGCGCCGGGTAGTCGCCGGTACGTATGAGCATCGGGTAGTCGTCGGTACGCGTGAGCTCTCGGGAAGTCGCCGGTGGGTGGGTCTGAGCATCGGGTTAGTCGCCGGGACGTATGAGCGTGGGTAGTCGCCGGGATCGATCGGGCGTGATCGTGGCCGCCGGCCGGACACCGGCCATCGGCAAGAAAGGTGAGTATTTTGATAGAATTGACCAAGAAGACTGGACCAGGTCAAGCACCGGAACAATTGGGCGCAAAGGCAATTTCCCTTTCCCGACGCAGACAGGAGGCTCCGGTAGGACCACGTCGACAGGCTGGCACGACGGGCGAGCAACCCAGCCAGGCGCAGCCCGCGGGCGCTCTCGCGCAGCCGGCGGGCGTCGCGCAGCCGGCGGGCGTCGCGCAGCCGGCGGGCGACGCTTCGAGCCGATCGCCAAGCAGAGTCGCGCCCAACCAGTGCGCAGAGGATCTGCTCGACGTTCTGACCCGCGAGCACGCGCGCGAAGCGGTCCCCGCCGGACTACGTCCGCTGGCGGAGCAGTTCGTGTACGCGGTGCTCGGGTTGCTGTTTCCGCATTTCGCCGCTCGGGCGGGCGCGGACCGCGAGCAGCTCGCGACGAGTCTCGCCGCAGTCCGAGGGCTGCTTGAGCAGGCGCTGGCCGTGGCCGGTCCGACGGCCCGAGGCGCAGCCGCGCCGAGCATGGTGAACGATCAATTCTGTGGCGCGCTCGGCGCGATTCGCGAAGCGCTGTTGCTCGATGCGCAAGCGATCTTCGAGGGCGACCCGGCGGCGGTGACCGTCGACGAGGTGATCCTCGCCTATCCGGGCTTCTTCGCGATCGCGACCTACCGGATCGCGCACCAGCTTCAGGGGCTGGTCGTCATGTTCCCGCGGCTGCTGACGGAGGTGGCGCACCGCGTGACGGGAATCGATATCCACCCGGGAGCGCAGATCGGCGCCTCGTTCGCGATCGACCACGGGACCGGGATCGTGATCGGCGAGACCGCAGTGCTCGGCTCGCGCGTCAGGCTCTACCAGGGCGTGACCCTCGGTGCGGCGAGAGTCAACAAGCGGCTCGAGCGTACGAAGCGTCACCCGACGATCGGCGACGACGTTGTGATCTACGCGAACGCGACGATTCTCGGTGGCGAGACGGTGATCGGCCACGGGAGCCGGATCGGCGGGAATGTGTGGCTGACCCGAAGCGTGCCCCCGTACTCGGTCGTCACGCCGACGGCTCGTGTCGACCGGCGCGACGGTGAGGTCAGCCCCCCCGACGATCTGATCGAGTTCAACATCTGACCACCGGCGGTTGCGCCGAGCTCCCGCACAGACCAGGAGTACCGCGATGCGATTCAACAACATCCTCGAGACGATCGGCGATACGCCCCACGTCCGAATCAACCGGCTGTTCGATCCGCGCGTCGAGGTGTGGATGAAGGCTGAGCGCAGCAACCCTGGTGGCAGCATCAAGGACCGCATCGGCCTGTCGATGATCGAGGACGCCGAGCGCCGGGGTCTGCTCGGTCCTGAGAGCCTGATCGTCGAACCGACGTCGGGCAACACGGGCGTCGGGCTGGCGATGGTCGCAGCCGTCAAGGGCTACCGGTTGCTACTCGTGATGCCCGAGTCGATGTCGCTCGAGCGCCGGCGTCTGCTTGCGGTCTACGGCGCCGACCTCGAGCTCACACCGCGCGAACTGGGGATGAAGGGCGCGATCGACAGGGCGCAGGACATCGTCGCCCGGACACCGGGAGCGTGGATGCCGCAGCAGTTCGAGAACGAGGCGAACGTCGAGGTCCACAGACGCCAGACCGCGACCGAGATCCTGCGCGATTTCCCGGACGGGATCGACTATCTGATCACGGGCGTCGGGACGGGCGGCCACATCAGCGGCGTCAGCGAGGTGCTCAAGGAGCACTTCCCTGCGCTGCAGACGCTCGCCGTCGAACCGGAAGCGTCGCCGGTGATCAGCGGCGGTAGCCCGGCGCCGCACCGGCTCCAGGGCATCGGCGCGGGCTTCGTGCCGCGCAACCTGCATCTCGACACGATCGATGGCGTGATTCAGGTGAGCGAACAGGACGCGTTCGCCTACGCCGTGCGCGTCGCCCGTGAGGAGGGGATCTTCGTCGGTCCCTCCTCCGGGGCCGCGCTCGCGGCGGTCGCGCGCAAGCTTCCCGAGATCCGTGACGGCAGCCTCGTGCTGACGTTCTCGTACGACACCGGCGAGCGGTACTTCTCGATCGAGGGCCTGTTCGACGCGGACGGAGCAACCGTCCGCGCGGCCGTGCGCAACGGCCAGCGCCCCACGCGCGCGCCCGCGTGACAGAACTGCGGGCGGGAAACGGCAGCGGCGCTCGCCCGAGCTCGGGCGGCTAGGCTTCGGCATCGCGTGCGCGGTGGCGCGGCACGTGCTCGTAGCGTCACCCGCTCACGATCGCCTGTGCCATCTTGATCGATCGCCCGTCGCCTTGCGAGGTGGTGTACAACGGAACAGTCGCACCGGGGCCGATCGATTCCGCTTGCGCCGGTCGTCGCGCTCGGTCCAACGCGCCCAGACGTGAACTACCAAAGGAGGTTCGTGATGTCCAAGTCGTTCTCGTACGACCTGTCCGTAGCCGGGTCTCCGTCCGAGGCGCAAGCGCGACTACGCGAGGTCGTGACCCAGCAATTGCGCCAGTCGGCCAAGATGCACCTTACGAGCGAGGACTCGAACTCGCTCGCGTTCCGCCCCCAATGGGGTTTCCCTCTGGTGGCAACCGTGGCTCGCTTGATCCGCGGCGAAGGGGTCAAGTTGAGTTTCAGCGCCGGCGATGGCGGAACCCTCGTCGCGGTCTCCGGCAAGGTCGGCGCCGAGCGGGTCGCGAGCCGAGAGTTCTGGGCCGAGACGCTGGGGGCAACCTGACACGGCACGAGGTGCTCGGCGCCGGCCGCCGCCGCGAGCAGCGGCGGCTGGTCATGCACCCGCAAGTCGCGCCGTAGCCACAGGATCGAAATCATCAGCCGTACGTCGGCTCGCGCGCGGTGCCCGTCGCGCGAAGCTTCCCGATCGGAACCTCAATCCTTCCACAAACATGTGTATCCAGCTCAGGGCAGTTCACGGATCCGGGTGCGCGTTTAGTATGCCGCGCCGACATGAGATCGTGGTGACCCACCAGAAGAGGAGCTCAAATGAAGCGAAGCCACTGGACGCGCGGCATCGTCGCGCTGACCCTGTCGATCGCCCTGGTCGTATTGGTGGCCGGAACATCGACCGCGGCCGGTGACCCCGGCGCGGTGACGAAGACGTTCTCCTTGATCGCAAAACCAAACTCCAAGACGACCACATTGGTCAACATCGACTCACTGCTGATCAACGCGCGTTGTGACTCACGCGGTACCCCCGTGATCTTCGCGTTCTCGGGCACGAGCAACGCAGATCTGTTCGGGCGCATCTTCGACGGATTTGGCCATTTGCACATCATCAAGAACACTGCCTTCACGTCCAAGGGCAAAGGTGTCAGCTTGTCGACGAGCAGTGGCGATTTCGACGCGACCGGCAATGTGCTTTTCGAAGCGACGAACGGCAACGTCGTGACTGTCGACTATGCGTTCGACAACAGCACCACGCTCGGAAAGCTGGACGACTGCACGGTCTATGGATCGGTGATCGCTACTTGACCGAATGCTCGCGGCTGGCTCGCGCACGCACGAACCGCGGTGCTGTCGATCGCGTCAAGCGGCGGGACGTTCGGCGGTGTAGCGCTGGGCGGCGAAGCGCTCGTCGCTGATCACCTCGGTCACGGGCACGCCGAGTGCACGGACCTTTCGCGGCAGATCCAGGTGCAGCCAGCGGGACACGCGGGCAGGCAGCATCGAGATGATCACCTCATCGAAGCCGAGCAAGTTCAGCGCGTCCTGGACGGCGGCCAGCGGCTCATGAGAGCCGATCGCTCCGGCGATCGGCCCTCCCGCCGCCTCTGAGAGGACGGGTATCGCATCGTCCAGTCGAGCGCGCGCCTCGGCGCCGCCGTGATCCTCGGGATCGACGATTCGGTGCAGGCCGGGCGGCCGGGTGGGGACGAGCAGCGTGAACGTGCATCGCCCTTCGCTGGCTCGGCGCCTGACCGCGGCGACGAGCTGCGGGCTGTCAGCCGTCTGATGCGCCACGATCAGAACCCGGCAGGTGCTGATGACATGCATGTTCGCGTCCTCTCGAGTCGGTTGCCTGGTCACCCGCAAAGACGCCCCGGAGGCGCGATTGCTTCCCAGCGACGGCCGCGGCCGAGCGCAACCTCGGTCAACGGCGCCGACCAGACCGATGATTTGCTTCCATTAGCCGGTCACTGCGTCGGCCTTGACCCGGCCTCCCATGACCTCGCGCCGACAGCCGCTGTCAACCCCGTCGCGATCGCACCTCGCCCGTCGGGCGGGTGGGGGCGTCGCCTCGGCGGCGAAGCGCATTCTCCCGCGGCTCGCCGACGGGCGCTTGGAGCAGTTGCCGGTCACGTTGGAGTTCTGGGACGGAAGCCTGCTGGCGGGCGGGCGATCCGCGGGTGATCGAAACGCCGGCGATCGGCATCGCGGCGATCAGTCGGGCCCGCCCACAGAGCGTGCACGGTCGGCGTCATCGAGCGCCGCGCCGGTCGTCGTGGTCAGCGACCGCCGAGCGATCGCACACCTGATGCGCAAGCCGGGTCAGCTCGGGCTCGCGCGCGCATGGGTCGACGGGTCGCTCACGGTGCGCGGCGATCTCGAGCAGGTGCTCGCGACGCGGCGGATCTTTCAGGCCGTTCGGTTCTCGGTCCGCGATCGCGTGCGGCTGGCGCTGGCGGCGGTGCGGATCGCCGGTCCGGGCGTCCTGCGGCCGCCGCCGATCCCCGAGATCGAGGCGTCGCTGGAAGGC
>Ga0187766_10002305_pt1 | contig 11244 bp, 10 predicted proteins | sample 0216_QUI02_MP05__4_FD_132971 | JGI IMG/M metagenome (GOLD analysis project Ga0187766, IMG submission 132971) | Tropical peat soil microbial communities from peatlands in Department of Meta, Colombia - 0216_QUI02_MP05_20_MG | ecosystem: Environmental > Terrestrial > Soil > Wetlands > Peat ... | reverse complement strand
GGCCACCTGGGCGAGCGTGGGGTCTCCATCCCTCATCGACTCGCCGATGGCCTTTCGAATCGAGCCGAGGGTCCGGTGCTCGCGAGGCATCTGCTCGAGGACGTGGTCCAGGTATCGCTTCAGGATCGGATAGAGGCGGTCGTCGGCGGCGGGCACCTGCCGGTCGATGAACTCTCGCTCGACCACGAAGGCGTTGGTCGGGCAGTCGAACGAGACGGGCGACCCGAAGATCCGCCTGTGCTCGGCCGTCTGCTCCGGGGCGGGATGGGCGAACTGCACCTCGGCCGGGCTCCACTGGCTCCCCGCCATCAGCCGGATCGCGTTGAGGCCGAGGGCCATCGCGCACTCGTTCTGCTGACGGGCGTGATCGACGCCCACCAGGAGGAGCCGGTGCCGCAGGTACACCCACTTCCCCTCGACCACGAACGACACCTCGGCCGCCTCGTTGAACACGTGCAGGTAGCGCGCCACGTCCTTGAACGCGAGGGTCATCGTCGGGGCGTTCAGCATGACGTAGGTCAGCGCCCCGATGTCCTTGGGATTGAAGTGCTCGCCCAGGTGCAGACCGAAACAGGCGTCGCCCGTCGCCCGGGCGCACTCCTCCATGAGCCGGGCGAAGTCCGCGGCGGGAATGAACCCGTGGGGATTCGAGACGGTCGAGCGGTCCAGTCCGAACGAGGCCAGCACCTCATCGGTATCGGCGCCCTCCGCCTTCAGAGCCTCGACCAGCCCGGTCGCCGCCGCCAGGGAAATCATCGGTTTCATCGCTGCGCGCCTCCGATCGCGACCGTCCCGGCTCGACGGGGAGCCCGGCGGTCAACGAAATGGCGTGAAAGGTCAAGACGAGTCGAGCAGAGCTCCCTACCCTGGACAGATGGGAGGGGGCATGTCCGAGCCAGATCTGGTGCTGGACAACGGCGTGGTCATCACGCTCGACCATGGCTCGACCATAGCCGAGGCGGTGTCGATACGCCACGGCCGCATCGCCGCCGTGGGACCGTCGGCGGCGATCGCGCGCGATCTCGCCCCCGGGACGCGACGGATCGACCTCGCGGGCCGCGTCGTGGTCCCGGGCTTCTTCGACGCGCATCCCCACGTCGACCGGACCGGGTTGAGGGCGGGCGGCGGCATCTGCATCGCCGGGCTGGGCTCGATCGCCGAGATCGCCGACGTCGTCCGCCGGGCTGCCCGCTCGGCCGCGCCGGGAACGTGGATCGTCCTCGGGCCGATGGGCAAGTCAGCCCAGGAATACGCGAGCGGGCCCGAGGATTTCCAGGAGGGGCGCCTCCCGGATCGCCAGGACCTGGACGCCGTCGCGCCCGACAACCCTGTCTACGTCCGCGCGACCTGGGGCGGCTGGGCCCACCGGCCGTGTCCGTCGGTGGCGAACTCCCGCGCCCTCGCCGAGGCGGGGGTGACCCGCCACACGCAGGCGCCGCCCAACGTGGAGATCGTTCGAAACCGCCAGGGAGAACCGACCGGCCTCTTCCTCGAGCGGAACTACGCCCCCCTGCTCGAGTACTCGCTTTTCCGGATGCTCCCATCGTTCTCTCACGAGGACCGGGTGGAGGCGGCCCGCCGGGGATCCCACGTCTACGCGGCGGCCGGGACCACCAGTGCCTTCGAGGGCCACGGCCTCACCCCGGCGGTCATCAGCGCGTATCGCGAGCTCAACGCCCAGGCCGAGCTGCCCATGCGCTTCCACGGACCCTTCAGCGTGCCGAGCGCAGTGTGCGACGACTGGAAGCTGGCCGAGCTCTTCCATCACTATGCCGCCGCGGGAACCGACGTGCGCGCCGACAGCCGGTTCCGGCTCGAGGGTATCTTCCTCGGCGGCCGGGGCGCACGCGGCATGCTCGAGCTGGTTGCCGCCGGCTACCCCTACGAGCAGTGGACGGGGCACTTCTTCCAGTCGGTGGGGCCGGCTCGCTTCGTGCGACTGGGCCTCCTGGGGGCGCGACTCGGGCTCCGGATGCACCGCATCGCGACCCAGGACCTCGAGTACGCGCTGGGAGGGTACGAGGCAATCGATCGCGAGATGCCGATCGGAGACCGGCGATGGGTGATGGTCCACGTGAGCGCCGCCACGCCGTCGCAGCTACGGCGCCTGAAGCAGCTCGGCGTCATGGTGACGGTCACGCCCGGTGTGCTGGCCATGGCCGGCGCCCAGGCAGACTCCGAGATGGTCGGCGACCGGGGTCTTCTGCTTCGCGAGCTCCTCGACGCGGGCATCCCGGTGGCGCTGGGGACGAGTGGCGTCTGGCCCTCGATGCTGTGGGCTATGTGGGCGGCGCTGCGAGGCTGGGACGAGCGGGCGCGGAGCCATCTCGGCCAGAGCTGGATCAGCCGGGAGGAAGCGCTTTGCCTCGCCGTCCGTAGCGGCCATCGACTCACCTGGAGCGAGGACCGCCGCGGCTCGATCGAGGTCGGCAAGGACGCAGACCTCGCGGTGCTGGACGGCAATCCCCTCACCTGCCGCGAGGAGCAACTCCGAGAGCTCTCGGTCGATCTCACAGTCGTCGGCGGCCGGATCGTCCACGAGGCGCGGTAAGAGGCAGCGCCGCCGCCGTTGGGCGGCCTCCCCCATCGACCGCGGCGGGCGGCGGGGCGCTCACCTCCCGCGGCCCGGTCACTCCTTACCGGGTAGCGACTACCCGAACCCCTCCCGACATCCTCACCCGCACAGCAGAGTGCACTCGGCGTGGGCCGTTTCCCGCGGCAGTGGGTGGCATCGCCCTTGCCTCGGCTCATTGACATGGGCGATCGCGAAGACTCGCTGCTCACCTATTCGCCGCGACAGCGGCGCCAGGTCCCGCTCGTCTGCCCTGGATACAGTCAGTCTTCGGGACCTTCGCGGACGCCTTCCCCCTCGTCGCCGGGGTCAGAGCCTTCATGCCTCCGGCGATCCTGCTCATCACCAACGTGCTGCCGGCGGCCTGGGAAGCGAAGTTCGTGGACGAGAACATCAGGCCCCTCTCGGCCGCGGAGCTGGACGGTGGCAACTCCGACCTCGCCGGATTGGAGCAGATCCTGTCATCAAACCACTCCCAGGCGGCGGTGGCGCGTGGAGCAGGCCCGCCCAATCGCGACCCGGCGCCGAGGGCCACCGGCGCAACGCACGCAGGCGCGTGAACGAGCAATCGGCGCGCCCTGATGTACTGCCATCTGGGATGATCTATATGTCGAGGCTGCCGGGACTCTCGCCAAGGCAGCATTGGAAGCCAGGATCCCGCTCGCGCCAGCGCGGGCTCGCCTTCGCGTCGCTCGGCCTATCGCTCGCTCTCTACATTCTCACCCACCCCGCGCTGCGATTCGACCCCGCCGCGGGCGCAGCCCTCGCCGCGGCCTCGATGCTGCTGTCGTTCGGCCTGTCGAGCTACCTCGCGAATCGCTCACGGCCGCCTGGGCCAGACCACCACCATGTGCGCGCGGATCCTCTGCTCTCCGTCACTCCGCTGGCCGCGGCTCGAGCACCTGGATCAGCACGGGAACTGTACCGTCCGAGACCGCGTGCAGCGCGCGCGCGGCCGCGTACGACAGATCGATGACGCGGCCACGCACATACGGGCCGCGATCATTCACCCTAACCGCCACCGAGCGCCCGTTCTTCATGTTTGTCACGATCACCCTCGTGCCCAAGGGCAAATCCGGGTGTGCCGCCGTGAGCCGATACATATCGTAGATCTCTCCACTCGCCGTCCGCCGACCGTGGAGCGGCCTCCCATACCACGAAGCCTCGCCGGTCTGAATGAAAGCCGACGCCGATTCTCCGGTAGCTATGCCCGCATCGCTCCGTGCTGTCGAGCAGCCAGCTAGCGACAACACGGCTATCGCCGCCACGGCCAAGCCCGACACGCTCCGCTTCATCTCGCCCGTGGTCATCCCAGCGTCCTCCTCTCCCGATCGCAGAGGATTCCACTTCTCCTTTTCCTGGATGAGGCGCAAGCGTTGTGCCAGCAGTGAAGTGATCGACATTGCAGTCTTAGTTCGCTAAGTACCCACTGGATCGAGTAGCCAGATCGACCAGGTAAGTCCTTCCCAGCCGCCAACCCCTAGAGGGTGTTTCACCCACCGCCCCGATCCGGTGGCGCGCTCCGCGGAAACCGGTTATCCGAGACGAGAGTGCCTGCCCTCACAAAGAATCCGCGGCAGTCTGAGCAACAGTGCGACGGTGCTGGTGCGGTCAGCTCAGAGAGTCGAGTGTCGGACAGTAACCCTGATACCCTGATATTCTCGCCATCGCGCGAATTGGCTCGCCGCAGAATGATTGAATCCACATATGATGGAAACACCAGGACGTCCTACGCGTTAAGTGGAATGGCGAGAGTCCTGGAGAAACGGCGGCTAATGGCACAGCTCTTGCGATAATTCTGGTCAGGGGTCAACCGGCTGGGTTGTTCGAACATCAAGAGGGAGACATGCTCATGCTGAGAACCGCCCGAGATCTCAAAGGCTCTGGCATCGCCGTCACTGATGGCGAGATCGGCAGTGTGCAGGACCTCTACTTCGACGACGTGAACTGGACGATACGCTACCTCGTTGTCGATACGGGCACCTGGCTACCGGGTCGACAGGTACTCATCTCACCGTACGCCGTGAGGTCGGCTGCCGACCCGTACGCCATCTCGGTGTCGTTGAGCAAGCAGGCCGTCAAAGACAGTCTATCCATCGATGCCGACAAACCGGTGAACCGCCAGTACGAGGAGGACTACGCACAGTACCTATGGGTACCCTTACTATTGGCGCGGTCCGAATCGCTGGGGGGCAAGCCAGTATCCCGAAGGTTTCGGCGCGGCCGGGATACCAATCGACGACGTCGCGGCTCCCGCGGGCGGGGACCAGAATCTGCGCAGCGCACGGGAGGTGAGCAGGCTGCCCGTTGGGATCCTGCGCCTTTTGGCTCTCGTCGCGTCGATCGACACGAGCAGCCGACCGATCACCCGCACCGTCCGAGAGAATTCGACCATCTGTCGCTAGCTGCTGCTCTTCTGGATCTGAATGTTGTTCAGGACCTCCCGGACGCCCTCGACCTGCCAAGCCAGTTCGCCGGCGCGAGCTTTCAGTTCCGCGGTTTGGACGACTCCGTTCAGGGACACCACCCCCTGGGTCGTCTGGACATCGACCCGCGTCAGAGTTCCTACCTTCTCCGCAGCGAGCTTGGCCTTGACGGAGGTGGTGATGCCGGTATCGTCCACGTTCTGCCCCAGAGTCTCGCCGGTCATGCTCGTGCAACCGGCCAACAACACTGCCAGCCCGATCCCGATCAGCCACGACGTTCGCCACATGGTCTTGCTCCTTTCATCTCGGGTTTCGCCACGCACCATGTCAATTCGAGCAACCCGCGTGCCACCGGCAGCGGCAATACCCTCGCCTCGCGAATTCGCAATCTCGCACCTCGCATCCTCACTAATTACCGAGTAGCTTCTACCGAATGCTTCTTCACCGGAGGATCGTCCATCCGCGCCGAGTCGAGGCAGTCGCCTTCTCCGCTGTGTTTTCTCCAAGCACGGCGCTTCATTCGCATTCCGACTCCCCGTTGAAGCGCTTCCTCGCTGGCGAAGCGCCTCCGGCCTTCGCACTGCGGACTTCCTGGCATTCGCGTTGCAGATTGGGCCCACACGGGGACCCCCACCTAATCATCCGGGCCAGGAGGCCATCGAATGGACGTCATCCAGTTCTTGAAGGGCGAGCACCACAAGGCCAGAGCAGCGGTGAGCAAGGTCATCCGGGCGGAATCGAGCGAGCGGGGTCATCTCTGGGACGAACTCGAGCCCGAGCTGGCCGTCCACGAGCAGATCGAGGACGAATGCCTCTACGCACCGCTGTCGGCAGACGCCGGTGGCAAGGATCCAAAGCTGGCTGGATGGCGCGACGAGCATGAGCAGGAAGTCGAAGAAGTCGAGACACTGATCGAGGAACTCGGAGGGATAGAGGCCGAGGAGGAGCGCTGGCTCGACCTCGTCAAGGCAGTGCAGTCGAAGCTGGAAAATCACATCCGCGAGGAAGAGGGCGAGATCTTCCCGAGAATCGCCAAGGTGTGGGACAAGGGCCGACGGGAAGAGGCCGGCAAGCGGATGAACGAAATGAAGGCCCAGAAGCTCGGCCCCGTGAGCTAGCCAGTCGAAAATTCCCGGCGCAGAGGATGCGCCGAGCGGCGGGTTGTGTCGCGGGGAGATCGCCGGCCGCCCGGCGTCGCACGGCCAGGAGCGCTACCGCACACCACCCGTTGCACCGCGGCAGCATAGAGCACTCGGAATTTCGGGAGTGGGTCTAGCCGGCTGGGGATCTTCCCAATTGGAGCCTTGTCGGACCCCTCGCGCGGGGAATCACCGATGCTGATCGCCGCGAGATTCACTCCGGTCAACCGCGGCCCTGAGACGCAAACCCTCCCTCGTCGTCATCGAGGAGCGACGTCGCCCCGGGGTCGCCCATCGCTTCCTCCTGGATCGCCGCCGCCAGACGGGCACGGCCGACCTCGTCCCGCTGATAGCACACCTCCGGCGGAAGGTTGACGCCCGAGACCAGCTCGCGTCCAAAGTCTTCCGGGTGCTGGTGGCGGAAGCACGCCGCGATCATCTCAAGCGTCGACCGTTCGGTCCGCACCGACGTCTCCGGCCGACGTGGTGGTGGTGTCATCGCTTGACCGTGACCTCGGCGTCGCCCTCGCGGCTCAACACCTCGACGGCGGCGCCGCGACGACCGCGGCTCGCCAGGAGATCGAACCTCGAGCTTCGCACGCGCAGGCCTCTGATCTCGACCCAGGACAGCCACGGGGGAAGCACGGGCTGGTGAAGCGTCAGCCGATTTTCGCGGGCATCGGGGGCAAGGCCCAGCATGCCCTCAAGCAACTGGAAGACCACCCCGGCCGCCCACGCCTGCGGCGAGCAGGCTACGGGATAAGGGGTGGGTCCGAAGCCCCTGACGCGGGGAAAGCCGCAGAAGAGCTCGGGCAGTCTCAGATGCTCGCACTGGAGCGCCGCCTCGAACAGTCGGGTGGCCAAACTCAGGAATCCCTCGCTCGACCCGTAGCGCCGGAGCCCCGCCGCGGCGATCGCGCTGTCGTGGGGCCACACAGAGCCGTTGTGATAGCTCATCGGGTTGTACCGCCGCTCATTCGCGCCGAGGCTCCGGATCCCCCAGCCGGAGAACATGTCGGCGGCCAGCAGCCTCTTGGTCACCGCGGTGGCCCGCTCCGGCGCGGCGATGCCCGTCCACAGGCAGTGGCCGGGATTCGAGGAGATGACCCGGCAGGGCCGGCCGTCGCCGTCCAGGGCGAGGGCGTAGAAGGCCTCTGGCTCCATCCAGTAGTCCTGCTCGAACCGCTGGCGAAGCCCGTCCGCCGACTTCCTCAACGAGGAGGCGAGATCCGGCTGCCCGACCGTCTCGGCGAGCTCCGCACCGCCTCGCAGCGCCGCGTACTTGTACCCCTGCGCCTCCACGACCGCGATGGAGCCTGTTGCGATCTGTCCCGAGGCGTGCATGATCGCGTCCTGTGAGTCCTTCCAGCCCTGATTCGCCAGGCCGCGGGGCGAGCGGCACTCATAGAACAAGTAGCGATCGCCGGCTCCCCCGGGGCCGGAGATCCAGGCCAGCGCCAGCTCGACGGCCGGCCACAGCTCTCGCACGAGGTCCCGGTCGTCGGTCCAGCGGAGGTACTCGGCGAGCAACATCACGAACAGCGGCGTCGCATCGACGGAGCCGTAGTAAGGAAGGAAAGCGATCTCTCGGCACCCCGCCATCTCGCCTCGGCGGTATTCGTGGAGGATCTTCCCGGGTTGCTGGTCCGTGAACTCGTCCTCGCACGACCCCTGATGGCGGGCCAGGAAGCGCAGCGTTCCGCGCGCCAGCTCCGGTTCGAACGCCGTCACCTGGAGCGCCGTGATCAGGCTGTCCCGCCCGAACGGCGCCACATACCAGGGGATTCCCGCGTAAGCGATCGGCCCCTCCGGGGTTTCGGTCGTCAGCATGCGGAGATCGTTCCGGGCCCGGCCCGCCCACGCGTTGAACTGCTCGTTCGCGGTGTTGATGGACACGCCGGCGTCGCGGCGGAGGTCCCGACGCATCCGGCGGGCCGGGCTCAGCCGACTCGTCCGATCCTCGTCGCCCCCGCTGGCCCGCGCCGTCACCTCGACCTCCACGCGGCCCGACGGAGCGACCGGGAAGCGATAGTGCGCGCCGGTCGCGTCCAGGCGCTCGGGCACCGGATCGAAGCGCACGGCCGTCGTCCTAGTGACGCCGTCGAGGCCTCGGTAGGATAGGCGGGCCTCCCGCTCAGTGAGGACCGCTGGCCGCAGCTCACCGCGGCGCTCCCGGACGAGTCCCCGGACCTCGAATACATCGGCGAAGTCGACGGCGAAGCGCCAGATCAGCAGCAGATCGTGCGCCTGCCCACCGAACCCCTCGACCACCAGGCGCTCCGTCAGCAGTCCGGAATCGAGCCGGAGGCTCCGAGCCAGGCGAAAGGTCCGGCTGGCCAGCACCACGGTCTCACCGCGACACAGATCGGGATTGGTCAGGTCAACGGCAGCCTGGCGGCCGTCGTCGGACACCGCGGCGTTGAGGAGCAGCGGACGCTGGCCATACACCAGAAGCTCCAGCGTTCGCAGGAAGCGCGTTCCATCCGAGTAGAACCCGAACTCACTGCCGGGCAGGTCGGGGAAATCGCCGTGGCGGTCGGCGACCAGGAAGGTGTCGTCGCGCTTGAGGACGAGTCGCGGCGCATCCCTTGCGGACCCCAATGCCCGAATATAGTAGGGGTCCCGGGCCGACAGCTCCTCGGCCGGGTCGAGCGTCATCGCACCTCCGCCCGCGTGGCGAGCTTGCCGTAGATGGCCTCATAGCCATCGGCCATGCTCTGGACGCTGAAGCGGCATTCGACCTCCTGGCGGCATGCCATCCGGTCGATCCGGTCGACGTGCCGGGCGGCTTCCACCAGCTCGTCGAGCGTGTCGCCGATCACCCCCGTCCTTCCCGGCGCGATCACTTCCGGGATCGATCCACAGCTGCGCGAGATCACCGGCGTGCCGCAGGCCAGCGCCTCGATCATGGCCAGCCCGAACGGCTCGGGCCAGTCGACCGGAAAGATCAACGCCAGTGCATCGCCGAGGAAGTCGGCCTTGGCGTCGTTGCCGATCTCCCCCAGATACTCGATCAGCGGATGGTTCAGGAGCGGCTCGATCTCGTGCTCGAAGTACTCTCGGTCGACGTCGTCCACCTTGGCCGCGATGCGAAGGCGGAGCCCGAGGCGCTTCGCCACCGCGATGGCCAAATCGGGTCGCTTCTCGGGGGAGAGGCGGCCCAGGAAGGCGAGATAGCCCCCGTCGCCGTGGCCGACCGGATACTGTTTGAGCGGCACGCCGTGGTACACCGTGCCCACCCAGTCGAGGCTCAGATCAGCCACCGGCCGTCGCTGCGCCTCGCTGATGGAGATGAGAGGCACATCGTGAAAGTGACGCAGCAGGGGCGCGACATGGGGTAGATCCAGTCGTCCGTGCATGGTGTGGACGGTCGGAGTGGACACCAGCCGCGCGAAGGGAAAGGCCAGATAGTCCACGTGACAGTGGATCATGTCGAACTCGGACGCGCGTTCGAACACGTGCGACAGCTCGACCATGTGGGCCGCGATCGCGTCGCGAGGCTCGTCGCCCAGCCTGAGCGCCCGCTCGACGGGAGAGATCAGCCGGGCCGCTGTCTCCGAAACGCCACTGGCGAAGAGGGTGACCGCGTGGCCACGCTGGGTCAGCTCCTCCACGAGGTGAGAGACGACGCGCTCGGTGCCGCCGTAGAGAAGCGGTGGCACCGGTTCGTACAGGGGCGCGACCTGGGCAATTTTCATGATTTGCAGTCCTGTGCAATCCGACTGCCACCAACCATTTCGCCAGTTCGGGCGCGACGCCCCTATGCCGGGGCCCTATGGGGATTCGCAGAGCTCCTCGGGCGGGCGCGTGCTTCCGGGATCGAGAAGGTCTTACCCGGTAAGAATGAAGCGCTCTTTCACGAGGGCGGAGCCCAGGAGGGGATATCTGACTTCGCCCCTGTCGATTGAGCGCACGGGCACGGTGGTTGCACCGCCAACACGTCATGAAGTGGGCAAAGGAATTCTGGCTCTGGTTCGCGAGTGGTTGCGTCTTCGCGATCCTGGTGAGGATTCTCGTCCTGCAGTGAGTCAGAGCACCATCACGCTATGCGCAAGACACTGATCACCGCTTCGCCGGATCCACCCGATGCCGCGGGCGCCTGGCTCGATCTCGAGCGCCTGGCGCGTGTCGAGGTGTCTTCCGAGGAGCCTGGTCATCCGATCGAAGGGGCACTGGGGCGATCGGGCGGCCAGGGATGGAGGTCGGCGACGCCGGGACGGCAGACGATCCGGCTGATCTTCGACGTCCTCCAGGATATCCAGCGCATCTGGCTCTGTTTCGACGAGACTCAGTTTCCGCGCACTCAGGAATTCTGTCTGCGATGGTCGCCCGGCGAATCTGAACCCTTCCGGGAGATCCTCCGCCAGCAATGGACCTTCAGTCCGCCGTCGACGACCCGGGAAATCGAAAACTATGCCGTCCATCTCCATTCGGTGCACGCGCTCGAGCTCGAGATCGAGCCCGATCGGAGCGGACTTGGCCAGGCGCCGGCGTCTCTCAGCCGCTGGCGGCTCCAGTGAGGGAAACGTTCGGTTCGTTCGCGGCTGTCGCGCTCCTCGCCGCCGCGCTCGGCGGATGCATCACGCGGGAGCAGGACAAGATCGTTGCGACTCCGGCGGCGCCGGTGGTCGTGGCATCGGAGCCGACGAACGACACGGACGGGAGATGGCAGCTCCATGGCGGCTCCAGCAGGGCTCCCTACGACTGGGTATGGGTGCCGCGGTAGCAGCGCTCGGCGCGACATACCCACCTCCCCCGCCGCTGCCCGCCGGGGTGCACTGAGAGGAGCGTTCCCCGGGCGTGAGCGCCACCGCACAGGGGGCGGCGGCGCATCACCAGCACGCCCCGGAAGTTCGGTCATGGCCATCCCGCTGGCGACGATTGAACGCCACTGCCGGACGCCGCGCGCCCGGGCCGCGCGCGCATCCCGTCTTGGCCTCGCTCTATGGACACTGCTCGCTCTCGGCGCGGTGGCCGGTCTGGCGCTCGAATACGGCCTCGATGTGCCCTCGCGGGTGGAAGCCGCTCGCGCATGGACGGCGCGGCTCGGAGACTTCGCGCCCGCCGTTTTTGGCGTGGCCTACGTCGTCGTGACGCTTCTGGGCGT
>Ga0187766_10002303_pt1 | contig 11246 bp, 9 predicted proteins | sample 0216_QUI02_MP05__4_FD_132971 | JGI IMG/M metagenome (GOLD analysis project Ga0187766, IMG submission 132971) | Tropical peat soil microbial communities from peatlands in Department of Meta, Colombia - 0216_QUI02_MP05_20_MG | ecosystem: Environmental > Terrestrial > Soil > Wetlands > Peat ... | reverse complement strand
CGCCACGGGGTCATCGCCGACTTCGACTCCACCGAGAAGATGCTGCACTACTTCATCAGCCGGACGCGCCAGCGCCGCAGCCTGGTGCAGCCTCGCGTGGTGGTCACGGTGCCCTCCGGCATCACGCAGGTGGAGAAGCGCGCGGTGCGGCAGTCGGCGCGGCAGGCGGGCGCGCGCGAGGCCTACCTGATCGAGGAGCCGATCGCGGCCGCGCTGGGGGCGGGCCTGCCGGTCGACGAGCCCGGAGCCAACATGATCGTCGACATCGGCGGCGGGACCACCGAGGTCGCGGTCATGTCGCTGTCCGGCATCGTCTATTGCAAGTCGGCGCGCATCGCGGGCGACGAGATGAACACGGCGGTGATCCAGCACATCCGGAAGAACTACAGCCTGCTGGTGGGCGAGCGTCACGCCGAGGACATCAAGCTGAGGCTCGGCACCGCCTACCCGATCCCCGGCGAGCACCTCACGATGGAGGTGAAGGGCCGCGACCTCATCGTGGGGATCCCGAAGACCATCCTCGTCACCGGCGAGGAGATCCGCGAGTCGCTCCGCGAGCCGATCATGGCGATCGTGAGTGCGGTGCACACCTGCCTCGAGCAGATCCCGCCGGAGCTTGCCGCCGACATCGTGGACAAGGGCATCGTGGTGTCCGGAGGCGGCGCGCTGCTGCGCGGGCTCGACTCCCTGCTGCACGAGCAGACCGGCCTGCCGATCCGCGTGAGCGACGATCCGCTCACCTGCGTGGTCCGCGGCGCCGGGCGGCTGCTCGACGACGTCAAGCTCCTCTCCCGCGTCGCCTTGCCGTCCTAGCCCGAGCGCTGCGTCACCGCGGCGCGTCGGGCAACTGATACGCGAACACCGGCTCGTCGATCTGGTTGACCAGGAGCAGTCGCCGCGTCTGCGGATCGAGCTGCCCTCGCCCGTAAGTGCCCTGCCCGTTCTCGGCGCTCGGCGTCACGCCTCCGGTCGGCAGCGCCACCCCCTTACCGGAACGCGCGTCGATCTGCCAGACCACGCCCTGGTCGATCGTGTAGAGCACGGGCGCGCTCGGGTCGGGCACCAGGACGGGGCCGCCCTTGTTCATGTTGGGCCCCGTGATGGGGAAGGCGGACGGGCCAGGTGACGAACTCGTGGCGTCGAAGGTCTTCGGCGGGTTGAAGCTGGTCATGCCTGCCGCGTAGAGCCGTCTCGTCACGGGGTGGTAGACGAAGGTCGCCCCCGCGTCGGATCCATTCTGGAAGCTCGAGGCCACCGACCAGCGGTTGCGCTCCGAATCGTATCGGCAGAGGCGCCCGTCGCTGGTGATGGCCCAGATGATCCGCCGGCTCGGATCGCAGGTGGCCATCGCCGCCACGTAACTACCGGGTGCGTCCGCGAGACGCACCCAGGCCTTGGCCGCGATGTCGAGCATCCACGCATCGTTCCCAGGGTTGCCCCATCCCCCGAGGCTCCAGTGCGACCCGGAATAGACGAACATCCCGCCGCCCGCACCCACCCACGGCACGTAGGTGATCCCACTGTAGCTGTGCCGCGACGCTGGGCTTCCATCCGGGTAGGCCGCGGGACCCGCGGTGACCGGCGGCGGTGCGGGAGTCGGCGGAACCAGCAGGCTCCACAAGCCGGACTCCGGGCTGAACGCGAGGACCTCGTTGCCCGCGTAGTCGTGGTGGCCGCCGCCGAAGACGAGCATTCGCCGCGCCGCCGCGTCCCAGACTGCGCCGCTCCACGCCCTCATGAAGTTGGCCCGATTGCCATCGGGCTGGAACGGCAGCTGGACATCCCCGACCGTATTCTTGGAGATGATCGACCACTCGCCCACCGCGGAGGTGGACCCGGCCGCGGTCCGATCTTTCGACGCTACCGCCGTGCCCGCGGCGGCGGCCCCGGCCAGCGCTCGGATGAACGCGCGTCGATTCACGTTGTTTCTCCCCTCGCGATCGTATGAGGGTCGACCGCGGGACGTCAAGGTGTCGGCTCCGCGTCGACGGGGTCCACGTCTGGCACGCCGTGGCGGCGCAGCGCCTCCTGCACCGCCTCGCTGCCCCCGACCCGCGTGGGCAGCCGCGCTCCCGCGGCGATGAGCATCTCGACGATCCCCGCGTAGTCGCCGTGCGTGATCTCCTCCGGCAGCTTCGTGCCGATTCCGCCGAAGGCGTCCTGGCAATGGATCGACCCGTGGGCGGCGGTGCCCACCGCGTCCGATCCGTACCGATTGATCGCGTGGATGTCCGCGCCGCCTTCCACCAGCGCCCGGGCCGCCTCGTACCGGCCACGCCAGCACGCCCAGTCGAGCGGCGCCGTCCCGTCCAGACCTCCGCGCGCGTTCGGGTCGGCCCCGGCGGTGAGGAGGCGGCGGATCATCGTGGCGTCGTTCCGGGTGGCCGCGTTGCACAGCACGTCCGGGTCGAGGGCCGCGCCCCTCGTGGTCGAGGCCTCGCCCCGGGCCACCGCGCCCGACGCGCGATCCTCCGCGGTCACCACGTCCTCCGCGGCGCCCGCCCGCCGCATCTGCGTCACCAGGTCCTCTCGCCCGTGCCGGACGGCGTAGCGAAACGGGGTCATCCCCAGATCGTCGGCCGCCCTCACGTCGCCCCCGGCCTCGACGAGCATCGCGACGACCGGGAAGCTGCGGCCGTAGACCACCGCCCGGTGCAGATGGGTGCGGTGGTGCATCCACGGGATGCGGAAGTTCGGATCGGCGCCGTGATCGAGCAGGAGCTTCACGCCGGCCGGGTTCTCGAAGTCCACCATCCTGGCGAGCGCGTAGGACACGCGCCCGGGGTGTGGCGGCGGGCTCGCCTCGAGCAACAGGCGCAGGCACGTGACGTCCGGGAACTCCGTGGCGTGGTAGAGCGCCTCGGTGCCATAGGCGACCGGTGTCACCTCGCCCTGCGGTGGGCCCTGGAGCTCGTTCACGTCGGCTCCCGCCTCCAGGAGCATGCGGGTCAGGATCGGATCGTTGGCGAGCCCCGCCGCGCCGTAGAGGCAGGTCTGCGTCCACGCTCCGTCGTGGTCGCGGACGACGTAGTGGGCGTTGGCGTCTGCCCCGTGGTCGAGCAGAAGGCGCACCACCCGGACGATGCCGGCCGCGCGTCGCGGATCGCTGCGGGTGAACCGCGAGCAGCACGCGTAGAGGATCGGCTCGCGGTCGAGCGGGCCGCCCCGACGCGTGGCGAGCCCCGGCTCGCGAGCGAGGAGACGCTCGACGTGGGCGGCGGCGCCGCAGGCGCACGCGGTGTAGACGTCGTGGGCCTCGAGCGCGGGCTCGGCCACGAGCAGTGCGGAGGCCCGGCGCATGTCGCCGCGGTCGATCGCCCGCACGAGCACCGCGGCCCGCTCGCTGACCGCGAGGTGCCGGGACTCGACGAAGTGCTTCCAGCGGGGCCAGCTCGGGAAGCCGTACTCGCGCGCGATCACCAGCTGCGCGTCGTGCAGCGCGAGATCGACGATCGGCGCCCCCGGGCTCCGGAAACGCGGATGCCGTGCCCGCAGCCGGGCCAGCGCGTCGGGCTCGCCTCGTCGCGCGGCGTCCAGCAGCGCACGGGCCTGCTTGCGGTCGAACTCCAGGGAGGGATGGGTGGGAACAGGTCGGGTGGTCATCGCGGCGACCTCCTTCGTCTCTCGCCCTCGGTCCGCGTCGGGCGCTGAAGGGGTCGATGACCGGCAGCGCGTCGAGTACTCGCTCAGGTGGGACAGTCCCTTCACGCGGACCGTGGGTCGCCTGACCGACCGTTTGCGAAGTCTACGATTCCGCCATGGGGCCGTCAAGGCCTCCGCCCCGGCTGTTCTATAATCGGAGCGCGCTGCCTGGCTGAGCGGGTGGCCGCCCCACTCTCGCGCACCACTGGAGGCCCGCATGAAGGGCGTGACCCTGCCGACCGAGACCGTGTTCGTGATGGAGAACTCGCCGATCAAGTTCGGGCTGGGCGCCATGGACGAGATCGGCTTCGACGCCACCCGGCTCGGCATCCGCAAGGCGTTGATCTTCACCGACCGCCACGTGGCCGAGCTCGGCCTCTCCGAGCGCGTTCGGGCCCTGCTGGAGGAGCAGGGCGTCAAGGCCGACGTCTGGGACGGGGTGGAGATCGAGCCCACGGACCGATCGATGGAGGAGGCGGGGGAGTATGCGCGGAGCAAGGACTTCGACGGCCTGATCGCGGTGGGCGGCGGAAGCACCATCGACACGTGCAAGGCCGCCAACCTGCTCACCTGCTACCCGGCGCCCCTGCTCGACTACATCAACAAGCCGGTGGGCAAGGGCGTCCCCGTCCCGGGTCCGATGCGCCCCCTCATCGCGGTGCCGACCACGGCGGGCACCGGCAGCGAGACCACCGCGGTCGCGGTGACCCACGTGGTCGACCAGAACGTCAAGGCCGGGGTGGCGCATCGGCTCCTCCGTCCCGCCCTCGGGGTCGTCGACCCGCTCAACACCCTCACCGCCCCGCCCGAGGTGACGGCCGCCGCGGGCGCGGACATCCTGACGCACGCCATCGAGTCCTACACCACGCGCCCCTACGACGCGCGTCTCAAGCACCATCCGCCGGACCGGCCCGCCTACATCGGCGCCAACCCGGCGAGCGACATCTGGTGCGAGAAGGCGATGGAGTACGCGGCGCGCTATCTCAGGCGGGCCGTGCTGAACGGCCTCGACGTCGAGGCGCGCCTGCACCTGGCCCTGGCCGCCAACTACGCGGGCATTGGGTTCGGGAACGCGGGCGTCCACATCCCGCACGCGGTCGCCTACCCGATCGCCGGCCTCGTGCGCGACTACGTGCCGAGCGGCTACCGCACGCGGCACCCGCTGGTGCCGCACGGCATGTCGGTGATCCTCACCGCGCCCGCCGCGTTTCGCTTCACCTACACCACCGCCCCGGCGCGGCACCTGCGGGCGGCCGAGCTGCTCGGCTGGCCGGTGGCCGACCTGAACGAGGCCGAGCGCCGCGAGGCGCTGCCCCAGGCGCTGCTGTCGCTGATGCGCGATGTCGGCATCCCGAACGGGCTCACCGCGATCGGGTACGGCGAGCGCGATCTCCCCGCGCTGGTCGAGGGCACGCTCCGCCAGCCGCGGCTCCTCGCCGGCGCGCCCCGCCCGGTCGGCGCGACCGAGCTGGACCTGATCCTGCGCGACGCGATGCAGTACTGGTAGCGCGCCGGCTAGAGCTGGCCGGAGTCGCCCCAGCTGTCGAGCAGCTCGCGGTAGGCGGGATCGCGATACCGGTCGGGATGGAAGGCAGCCGCGTAACGCGGCAGTGGCCGTTCCGCGACGTAGTCGGCGAGGAGATCCGCCGCTCCGTTCGAGGACATCATGCCGTAGCCGGACAGCGCGCCCAGCACGTAGGCCCCGTCCACCGGCAGTGGCCCGGAGAGGAATCGGTTCTCCCGCGTCTTGGTGTAGTAGCCGCCGTCGACGAAGCTCTTCGGCAGCCGCGAGAGATAGGCGGTGAGGCCCGGCAGCGGCCGGCTGAGCCCGCGCAGCACGATCTCCGCGAAGGCCGGATCGAACTCGACCGGGAAGCGTGGCTCCATCGGCTCGACGTCGTACGTCCACACCCCGAGCATGATCGGGCTGTCCCCGCCGCCCTCGGGCCGGCCGTGCACGCCCGCCGGCATCTCGTCGAGCAGGTAGCGCAGCGAGGCGCTCTCGGCCAGCTCCGCGCGCTCCTCGTCCGACCACGGCAGCCGGACCGGGTCGGTCCAGATCATCATCGGCGCCTGTCTCGGCACCACACCCAGCGTGTCGTGGAAGGCCACCTTGGCGTGCCGCTCGCAGAACACGGGCAGCTCCACGTCCAGGAGACGCCCGATCTCCTTCACGAATGGCCCCGCCGCGTTCACGAAGCGCGGTGCGGCGATCACGCGAGTGCCGTCGCGTCCGCTCACCTTCACGCCGCTCACGCGTCCACCCGCGGTCTCGACCCGCTCGACACGGCCCTCCACGAGGCGCACGCCTTTGTCCCGCGCGCGCTCGAGCATGTACATCCCGAGCTGCTGGCCGCTGAACCAGCCGCAGCGTCGCGCGTGCAGGAGCGCCACCGTATCCTCCGCGAGATACGGGAAGTGCCGGCGGATGACCTCGTGGTCCGTGATCACGTCGGATCCGGTGGGCTGATCTTCGAAGCCGGTCCCCGGCGCGGGCCGGTAGTCGCTCCCCCGCGTGCCATGCACGCGCACCGGGCCCGCGCCGTGCGCGGCCGCGTCCTCCGCGGCGCGCAGGTAGCGCTCGATCTGCTCGGGCTGGGCGGTCGCGAAGAGATACCCGCGCCGGTTCATGAGGAAGACGTTGTCGCTCTCCCGCGCGAGCTCCTCGAGGAGATCGATGCTGCGGTTCATCACCGCCACCATCGCGTCGCCCGGCCCCGGCCACCAGTTTCGATACGATTCGGCCGACTTGTCGCTGGTGAGAGACAGCGCCGGACGCTCGTCCACGAGGGTCACGTCGGTGATGCCGCGCCGGGTCAGATGATAGGCCGCGGCGACGCCGCCGATGCCCGCCCCGCAGATCACCACCTCGGCCGTCGTCCGGCTCATCGCCGCCGATGCTATCACGCGAGCGTCTAGGTGGCTGGCGTCAGGCCGACACTGTCAGTGTCATGACGTGACGAGACCGCGATGACCGGCGAGTGACAGGTCGCTAAGTGGTCGGGAAGACGCGCTTGTCCCGGCGGCACGTCCGTTGCTCAACGGCGGGCCATGATCACGACGAGACAGCCCGATCGACGCCGTCATCCCCGCTCCGACGTCTCCTGGCTCGTCGTGGTGGAGGCCGGCAAGCGCCGCTTCCTCCTCCAGACGGTCGACATCTCGGCGCGGGGCGCCAAGGTGAGACCCCGGGAGCGCCTCGACATCGGGACGCCCGCTCAGCTCCGCTTCCGCCCGCCGGACGGCACGCCCTTCAACGTGCCCGCGCTCGTGTGGCGCCAGGATACCGACGGCCTGGCCTTCCTGTTCATGGGAGACATCCAGGACCGCCTGCGGCGCTGGGGACGTCTGGTGGCCGTCTGATCGGTCTCATCGATCTGCCGCCCCCGGCTACCGCCGGAACCAGTTCCAGACCTTGTCCCACCAGCGGCCGATCTGCTCGGGCAGCGCACCGCCGTGCTGGTCACATGGAGGCGGCTCCGTCCCGGCGAGGAAGACCTCGGTGACCACGAGCGGGCAGAACGCGGTGGCCGCTTTGCCGGTGGTCACGTCGATCTTCACGTGCGTGACGCCGGGCGGCTCCTGGAACTCGCCGCCCGGATAGACGTCGAGCGCGCCTCGCATGAACTCGGCCCAGATCGGCAACGCGCCCTCTGCGCCGGTCAGGCCCGCCGGCGTGCCATCGTCGAAGCCCACCCACACCAGCGCGAGCAGGTTCGGCGCGTAGCCCACGAACCACGAGTCCCGCCCGTCGTTGGTGGTGCCGGTCTTGCCCGCCACCGCGCCTGGCACGCCGAGAGAGCGGGCGGAGGCGCCGGTGCCCGCGTCGATCACGCCCTCGAGCAGGGACGTCACCAGGAACGCCTCGGGCGCGCCGACCACCGGCCGCGACTCGTGCCCCGCGGTCCAGAGCGGGCGACCCGCGTCGTCGGTCACCACGTCCACCACCCCGCCGCTCGGCGCGAGCCCGCCGTTGGCCAGCGGCTGATAGGCCCGCGCCAGCTGCAGCGGCGTGATCTCGAACGCGCCGAGCGTCATCGCGGGGACCGGCTTCAAGTCGCCCTCGACCCCCAGCGCGCGCGCCGTCGCGATCACGGTCGGCAGACCCACCGCCTGCGCGATCCGCACCGTCGCGGTGTTCAGCGAGCCCTCCAGCGCGTGGCGGACCGTCACCGGGCCCTCGTAGCGGCCGTCGTAGTTCTTCGGGGTCCAGGGCTTGCCGTCGACCATCACGGTGATCGGCGCGTCCTCGACCTGCGAGGCCGCGGTGAAGAGCGGCGGCCCATCCTTGCGCGGGCTCAGCGCGGCGAGATAGACGAACGGCTTGAAGGCCGACCCCGGCTGCCGGTGGGCCAGGATCGCGCGATTGAACTGGCTCGTCCGGTAGTCGCGCCCGCCGATCAGCGCCCGCACCTGCCCGGTGGTCGGATCCAGCACCACCATCGCGGCCTGCAGTCGCGCCTCCGGCTCCGCCCGGCGGAGGCGCGGGCGCGTCGTCTCGAGCCGATCGAGCCCCCTGATCACCGCGGACTCCGCGAGGCGCTGCAGCACCGGATCGAGCGTGGTGTAGACGCGCACCCCGTGCTGGTCGGCCAGGTCCACGTCGGTGGCGCGCTCCAGCTCGGCGCGCGCATAGTCCAGGAAATAGGGCGCCACCAGTAAGGTGGCGGCGGTCGCGCGGGCGCGCACGGGCTCGCGCTTGGCCTTGCGGTACTCGGCCTCGGAGATCTTGCCGAGATCGCGCATGCGCGTCAGCACCACGTCGCGCCGCTCGCGAGCCCGTTCGGGATTGGCCACCGGCGAGTAGCTGTTCGGACCGCGAATCATGCCAGCGAGCAGCGCCGACTCGGCGAGGGTGAGCTGATGCGCCTCCTTGCCGAAGTAGGCGCGCGAGGCCGCACCGACCCCGCGCACGGCCGCGCCACCCGCCTGGCCCAGGTAGACCTCGTTGAGATAAGCCTCGAAGATCTGATCCTTCGAGTAGCGCCACTCGAGCGCCGTCGACAGCCACGCCTCGGTGATCTTGCGGCCGAGGGTGCGCTCGGGGGTGAGCAGCCGGCTCTTCACGAGCTGCTGGGTGATCGTGCTGCCGCCCTGGGCGACGCGTCCCTTGCGCACGTTGTTCCAGAGCGCACGCAGGATCCCGCGGGGGTCCAGACCGCCGTGTTCGTAGAAGCGCTCGTCCTCGGTGGCGAGCACCGCGGTCCGCAGCGTCGGCGCCACGTCCGCCAGATGCACGGGGCGAATGTTCTCGCCCATGTCCGCGCCCGCGCTGGCCAGCAGCTCCGGCGGCAGCACCACGCTCTGCACTTCGGACCCGCCCTGGCGGAGTCCGGCGATCCGCCCGCCGGAGATGGCCAACGCGAGGCGGCTGGCCCCGCCGGCCGCCGCGGTCGGCGCCATGGCGATCTCCCAGGCGTCGTCCGATCTCGAGAACTGTCCGGGGCCGGACACCGCGCGCGCCTCACGATAGCCGAGGCGGCTCAGGATGCCGGCGAGGTCGAGGGCGCTCACGCTGACGCCGGGGCGCAGCACGGGAGGCGCCGCGTACAGCAGCGTGGAGCGGCGTGCTTCGACCCGCTCGAAGCGCGACAGCGCGCGCGCCGAGTAGATGGCGAGCCCGCCCCCGACCAGCACGAACAGCACGAGCAACACGCCGGCGAGGATCGCCCACCGCTTGACCGTGGAATACAGCCCGGGATACATCAGCTCTCCGCGCGCGGGCGCCCGGACGGCAAGTGGTTCAGGAGCCGTCACCCCTCCGCAGGGTCACGATCACGAGCCGCGCGACTTCCGGGTCCGACGACATCTCCACCACCACGTAGTCGCCGGCGCGGACGTCGGCCAGAGTGATGGAGGTCTCGCGAAACGCGCCCTTGAAGTCGCCCTTCACCGAGGCGCGCTGCGCCTGGAGCACCAGGGCCTGCGGCGGCACCTGCACGCGTATCGCGCGTCGCTCGCTGTTCTGGCCGTAGACGTCGAGGGTGAGACTGCGCGAGTGGACGTCCACCGCCAGCACTGTACCGGACTCGCGCCCGCCGGCCGACGCCTTGCTCGGAAGCGTGGATAGGGCCAGGAGCGCCGCGAGGGCCGCGAGCGCCGACCGGAGCGCGCCCGCTCCTCGCGGTGTCATGAGCGAGGCGCGGGCACGTCGGCCGCCTTCAGCTTCCGCACCAGCTCGGCGTACGACGAGGTCTGGATGATCTTGTCGAACTGCGTGCGGTAGTTGTTGATCAGGCTCACGCCCTCGATCGAGACGTCGTACACGAGCCAGCGGTCGCCCTTTTGCTGCATCCGGTAGTCGATCGGGACCTCGGTCCCCTGCTTCGTGACGAAGCGCGTGCGAACGGTGGCCAGGCCCGCGTCGACCGCCTCACCGGTGAACGCGATCCTCTCGCCGCTGTAGCGCTCGATCTTCGAGATGTATGCGCGCTCGATCAGGTCGGTGAAGAGCCCCGTGAACTCCTGACGGTCCTGCTCCGAGAGCGCCTGCCAGTGCCGGCCGAGCGCCCGCCTCGCGGTCTCGGAGAAGTCGAAGACGACCACGGCTTCCCGGCGAACCGCCGCGCGCCGCTCTGCCTGCTTGCTCTCCGGCTTCAGGCTGGGATCCTCCAGTACCTTGATGATCTGGTCCACCGAGGCGCGGAGCTGCTCGGTGGGTCCACCGGCGCGGGCCTCCGTGACCGGTCCGAGCAGGAGCAGCAAGCCCAGCGTCGCGAGCAACCCCATCGCTGATCGTCTCATCTCACCTGAAATCATACGCCCGCCGGGCTGCATCCCGCATGCCATGGATCGTGGCCAGGCCAGGCGCCGGGCAGGCTAACTTGCGCGCTCGGACCCCGAAGAACCGATCCAACCGAGTAGGAACTTCCAGTCCACCCATGTAAACCTTTCCCCGCTCCTGCCGGACGTGCGATGCGTCATCACGCCCCGTCGAGGATGGGCACGCCGGTCTGGTCGCCCGCCATGACGGCGCGCGCCACGTCGCCCAGCCGCTGCCGGGAGTCCATCGCGTGTCGGCGCAACCACCGGAACGCCTCCTCCTCGCTCAGCCGGCGCTCGGTCATCAGCTTGCCCTTGGCCTGATCCACGACGGGACGGTCCGCGCGGGCCTGCTCGAGCCGACGTATCTCGCGGAAGCGCGCGAGCGCGAGATCCAGCGTCGGGGCCAGCTCGGCGGGCCGCAGTGGCTTGAGCATGAAGCCCATCACGCGGGCCCGGTTCGCCTGCTTCACGAGCGCCTCGCCCGTATCACGAGTGAAAAGAACAGCCGGACAGTCCACCGAGGCGGCGATGCGCGGCATCAGCGCGGGCTCACGGCGACCCGAGAGGCTGGGCGCCAGGATCAGGACGTCGGGTCTGGTCTGTCGCATCAGCGGGACGGCGTCGAGACGCACGGGCGCTTCGATCGCGACCGTGCCGCCCGCCGCTTCCACCGCGGTCCGCAGCGCGGCCCGTGAAGCGACGTCGCCGTCCAGGATGGCGACGCGCCAGCGCGGCCCGCCGTTCGAGAGCATCCCGTCGATCGCTCGCATGAGTACCTCCTCGCCGGTGCCGCTTCGCAACCGCCGTGCCAACGTCTTGCGCACGCACGATCCCGAGTG
>Ga0187766_10002302_pt1 | contig 11249 bp, 9 predicted proteins | sample 0216_QUI02_MP05__4_FD_132971 | JGI IMG/M metagenome (GOLD analysis project Ga0187766, IMG submission 132971) | Tropical peat soil microbial communities from peatlands in Department of Meta, Colombia - 0216_QUI02_MP05_20_MG | ecosystem: Environmental > Terrestrial > Soil > Wetlands > Peat ... | reverse complement strand
GGCTGCATATTCCTCTGAGGATCGTCGCCCGGGGGTCCTCGGTGTGGTAAACCGCATGCCCCATGCCCATCACCTTTCCTCCCTTTTGGAGTTTTTCGGTAACCCAGGGTCTCACACGATCCACCTCTCCAATCTCCAGAAGCATCTTCATGACCTCGCTATTCGCTCCCCCATGAAGCTCTCCGGAAAGCGCTCCGAGAGCGGCTGCGATGGAAGCGTAGAGTTGGGCATGGGTCGAAGCCACCTCCCGACCCGCAAACGTGGAGGCATTAAAGGAATGCTCGGCATGGAGAATCAGGCAAGTGTCGAAATCCTTGGCCGTACCGGCCCCAGGAGGAGATCCGGATAACATGTATAAGAAGTTCCCTGCATGGCTGAGTTCGGGATTGGGACGGACCGCTGTTTTTCCCTTTCGAATACGATCCCACGCAGCTACAACGGTGGGGAGTTTGGCGATGAGCCGGATCGCCTTTTTGAAATTGGCCTCCCTCGTCTCATCGTGCAACTGAGGGTCATGGCTTGCTAGAATAGGAACGGCTGCCTGCATGATGTCCATCGGATGGGAAGCAACCGGCATCATCTTCATAAATCGATAAACGACCTGGGGAATCTCCCTCTCTAAGACGAGTGCCTCCTGAAACTTTTTCAGCTCTTCGGCCATAGGGAGATGGTCATGAAGCAGAAGATAGGAAACCTCTTCAAAGGTGGAACGGACGACAAGGTCACAGATATTTAAGCCCCGATAAATGAGGTTTCATCTCTCCCCGTCAACATCCGAGATGCGCGTATCTGCTACCTTCACCCCCCGAAGGCCGATATTCTTCGTTTCCTGTATCTGTTCCGTCATTTTTTGAATCCTCCCGATCGCCCCCTCACCCCATCCCTCTCCCCAGCGGGGGGGCTGTAAAAACATCAATGCCAAAATCCATTATTAAACTATAGGGGATGGATCTGAAAATAAATAGGGTTCATTACGTATTTTGCCTTTGAAAAAACCTTATTTTGTGTAGAATCTATCAGGTCTTGAAAATCGGCCTCCTTCACCCTCCCCTTGGAGACTGTGTCGTAATTATGATTACGCAAAAATATATATCTTACTGTATTAGAGAATCCAAGCCCGTGAGGGGACAGGTGGCTGGCTGAGGAAGCTTTAGAGCGGAACCTCTTATCATGTAAATTCATGCGCATCTACCTCACTAGGACATCATTTCCTTTGACAGGAATGATTGACCATCCCTGTCGAAAATCCGCAATTCTAAAGCTTCGGAAGCTGGCCACTGCCCGACTCGCTGTGCTTGTGACACATTCCCTGGGGGGACAGAAAGCTTCGGTGTGAGCTTAGTCGAACGCTCAGCCAAATGGGCAACGGAAGCATTTATTACGGAATTGGGGATGCCTCCGGAGAAGGCTTTAGGATTGGTGTTTCATTGCAGAGGAAGCAGTATGGTTCAGCGACCCTCCGGCCAGGAGGATCGCCACCTCTCTTTGGTTGAGTCCGTGCAAAACTTCAAAGGATCTCTTTTGGGTCACGTTCTCAACGGTGAGAAGACCACTAGATCTTAGTCCGTTCCGCAGATTCGTGATCCGGAGATAGTCTCCCTGCTGAATTCTTGAAAATTCATCAGGATCTTTAAAGGTTAGAGGAAGAATTCCAAAGTTGATTAGATTGGAACGATGGATGCGGGCATAGGATTTTGTCAGGATGGCTTTGATCCCGAGGTACATCGGAGCCAGGGCGGCATGTTCCCGGCTCGAACCCTGTCCATAATTTTCACCCCCTACCACAAACCCTCCTTCCAATTGCTTTGCCCTCTTGACGAAATGGGCATCGATCCTTTCGAAGAGATGTTCCGAAATGGCAGGGATATTGGATCGGAGAGGAAGGACCTTCGCCCCCGCAGGAAGGATATCATCGGTGGTAATATTGTCCCCTACTTTCAAAATAACCGACCCTTCGACAAAATCCTCCAGGGGACCGCGAAGGGGTAACGGCTTGATATTGAGCCCTCGCCCTATCACCACCTTTTCCGGCCTTGCAGGGGGAGAAATAATGAGACTGTCATCGATTAAGAATTTCGGACGCATGGGGACACGAGGCGGGTTCGGGCCCAATTTTCTGGGGTCGGTAATGGATCCTTTGAGGGCACAAGCGATGGCGACATAGGGGCTTGCCAGATAGACCTGATCCTCGGGAGTTCCGCTCCGGCCAGGAAAATTCCGATTCATTGTCCGGACGGAGATGGCACGGGAGGGAGGAGCCTGCCCCATGCCGATGCAGGGGCCACACGCTGACTCCAGGATGCGTGCTCCGGCGCCGATCAGGTCGGCTAAGGCTCCCCCCCGGGCGATCATTTCGAAAACCTGCTTTGATCCGGGGGTGATGGTGAGGCTGACATCCGGATGAATTTTTTTCCCCTTGACGATTTTAGCGACACTTATCAAATCGAAATAGGAAGAATTGTTGCAGCTCCCGATGCAAACCTGTCTGACCTCTTTTCCAGCCACTTCTCTGACAGGACAGACGTTGTCCGGGCTGGAGGGTTGAGCGACGAGAGGCTCTAACTCGCTGGCGTCGATCTCAACGACCTGATCGTATTCCGCATCTTTGTCCGGCTCGAGGGGAGTCCAGTCTTTCTTCCTGCCCTGCGCCTTCAGAAACTCGAGCGTTTTTGCGTCGCTCGGGAAGATCGTAGTGGTGGCCCCCAGTTCCGCCCCCAGGTTGGCCATCGTAGCCCTTTCTGGAATGGAGAGGCTCTTCACCCCCGGCCCTCCAAATTCAAAAATCTTCCCCACGCCTCCTCTTATGCTTAATCTTCTCAGCAACTCCAGCATGATATCTTTCGATGCGACCCAGGGAGGAAGCTTCCCCTTCAAATTCACTAAGACAATCCGGGGCATCTTGAGATAGTAAGGCTCTCCCGCCATGGCTAGGGCCACATCCAGTCCCCCCACCCCAATGGCGATCATCCCCATGGCACCGGCATTGGGAGTATGGCTATCCGAACCGAGAAGAACCTGCCCGGGCTTTGTAAATCGTTCCAAATGGACCTGATGGCAGATACCATTGCCGGGTTTCGAAAAGAAGACCCCGTATTTTGCAGCAGAGGTCTGCAGGAATCGGTGGTCGTCCGCATTCTCATATCCAGTCTGAAGCATATTGTGGTCCACATAGCTGATCGAGAATTTGGTCCTGACCCTCGGAATCCCCAACGCCTCAAATTGGAGGTAAGCCATCGTCCCCGTGGCATCCTGCGTAAGGGTTTGGTCTACGGAAATGGCGATGTCCTCATGGACCGTTAATTTTCCGCCGACCAGATGCGTCTCAAAAAGTTTTTGTACGAGATTCTTACCCACGGATCACCTTTCTATTCCATAAATTTTGGAATAATAATCGATGGCTCTCCGGTTTGTCAACGCAATCCCTTCATCACATAATCCGCTATAGTCATCCTGAACTTGTTTCAGGATCTATGGGTTGCCGAAAATAAGAGAGGCTGAAAAAATTTCAGCATGACAGGGATATCTTTGAGGATTTGGTTTTCGATTAGGGATTATGGCCATCCTGAAGGCTCGGAAAGGGATTTCCTCAGGCAGGGGCAAGATCATCAGATTCCTTGACAAATCCGTTCTTTTATGTTCTATAATACCAACGAGGATCTTGAAAATGCTTAATTTTTACTTCTTTTTTTATTTTGGTAAGGGTCACCCGTAAATCCCATCCCGAGGCGGGAGGGAAGCCATGGGTGATCCATAAGGCCCCATGGCTTTTTCATTTTCAGGAGCCATAGGGGTCACCCTATGGCTTTTCTATTTCTCGATGTCGAGGGATCCAAAAAAGGAGATTTTAGACATGGCCATTTCAAAGAACGTGAAGAATGCATTAAATAATGCCTCCTGGGTGAGGCGGATGTTCGAAGAGGGGGAAGAGTTGAAACGGATTCATGGTGAGGAAAACGTTTACGACTTCTCCCTCGGAAACCCAAATCTCGAGCCTCCCGCCTCGCTGAAGAAGGCACTGAAAGCCCTTGCCGATCACCCGATTCCGGGAATGCATCGCTATATGTCGAACTCCGGTTATAGCGATACGAGAAAGATCATCGCCGAATATCTGAAGGAGGAATCCGGGCTTCCTTTCGATGAAAAGCATGTCGTGATGACCGTAGGTGCTGCCGGCGGACTCAACGTTGTCTTGAAGGCAATCCTGGACGAAGGGGAAGAGGTCATCGTCCCCTCCCCCTATTTTATGGAATTCAAGTTTTACATCGAGAACAGCGGAGGCGAAATTCGATTGGTCGAAACCAATGACGATTTCTCACTCAACCTGTCAGAGATTGAGGAGGCGATAGGAACCGAGACCAAAGCCATCCTCATCAATTCCCCCAACAACCCAACCGGCGTCGTTTATCCTCAGACCTCCCTTGAAAAATTGGGGGAGCTGTTAAGAAAGAAAAACCAGGAGTTAGGGAAGACGCTTTATCTCATTACGGACGAAGCCTACAGGCGGATCGTCTTCGACCGCATCCAGCTTCCTATTGCCTTCCGTCACTATCCCCACACGATTCGTGTGACCTCCCATTCCAAAGACCTTTCTCTTGCCGGAGAGAGAATCGGCTACATCGCCCTGAATCCCCTTTGCGAGGAAGTTGACGAACTGATCTCCGCCATTATCTTTGCCAATCGAACTCTCGGTTTCGTCAATGCCCCGGCATTGATGCAGAGATTGGTTGCTCCCCTCCAAAAGAATTCGGTGAACGTCAGAGAATATGAAGAGAAGCGGGATTTCTTTTACAAATCCTTGACCGCCCTTGGCTATGAGGTAGTTAAACCCCAGGGGGCTTTCTATTTGTTCCCGAAAGCCCCACTTGAAGATGATGTGGCATTTGTTAGAGAACTCCAATCAAAAAGGATCCTGACCGTTCCGGGTACGGGTTTTGGGAAACCGGGCTATTTCAGGATCGCCTATGCCGTCGACAAGAGAGTGATTGAAGCGGCACTTCCCGGATTCAAAGAGGCGGCGGAAAAATACAGAACGCGAAAAGGATAAACCGACAGCATGAGGGGACTTCCGAGACGAAATCCTCCGCCCGTCTGATGTGAAGATGGAAAAGTGTTTTGTTTTGGGGATTTCTGAAAGACCCCAATTAATAAATGAAATTAACTAGTTTTGAGACAAAAAAGGGCACATTCCCTCCCTGTCAAGAATTTCTCTTCTTTGAGAAAAACCCTGCAAAATCCAGCGAGTTCGACTCATAGTCCCCTTTGGCACCATATTTGCTCAATTAGTCATAGTCCTTATACACATACTGGGCGATAAAGCCAGACTCCGAGCAAGAGGCCTACGAACATGACCATGGTTCTCCCTGCGCCTATCGTCTGGAAAAAGGATTTGAACCCGCTATGTCAAATGATTTGATTCCGCCCTTAGTCTCTCATGGGAGAGGAGCCTATGCACAAGAGTTGGATTCCTAAGAGATTAGAGGTTGGAGGGTATCTTCGATACTTAACGACCACCTCAGCCGGCTCTCCAATTCGTCCTCCCGACCTTGGGCAGGTTCCCCTCGTGTATGTCCTTCGTTTCGTCTGCATCATCGCCATCGTGACACTCATTCCTTTCGGCATACTTGCCTTAGTGGAGAAGGATATATCCGTGGGGATAATTGATCTGCCTTTGGTGTCTTTGCTGATTGGAAATTATCTTCATGCTCGACGATACAGGCGGTACACACCTTCAATATCAACTCAGGTGTTTCCTTAGCCGCCGTGCTCTTCGTTTACATGTTCCTCACGGACAGGATGAACAGGGGTGGATTTGTCTGGTGTAGAGGATTTCTGGTTCAGCATCGTTAAGCTGTCAAAGGGTGCAGACGTAGATGTCTCAATTTAAAACAAAAGAACAGAAACCGTCGAATGTCCCCGGACCATGGCCTGAGATCATCAAGGTGCTGCTGATCGAAGATAACCCTGGAGACGCCCGGTTGGTCAAAGAGATGCTGGTCGATGCAGGAGCCAACAAGTTCCGTCTGACCCATGCAGGGCTTCTGGGCGAAGGCCTGTCCCACCTCAGAGATGAAAGTCATCACGTCATCCTCCTCGACCTGTCACTGCCGGATGGACATGGCCTCGACAACGTCAGACAGGTGTGTGCCGTGGCTCCTCATCTGCCCGTTGTCATCCTAACCGGCCTCGACGATGAAACGATTGCCATCCGCGCTGTGCAGGAAGGGGCGGAGGACTACCTGATCAAGGATCAAATGGACGGCAATTTGCTGGCACGGGCAATCCGGTACGCGATTGAACACAAGCGAGCAGAAAACGCCCTCCGGGACAGTGAGGAGAGATACCGGACCGTCCTTGAACACATCGAAGATGGCTATTATGAGACCGACCTAGCCGGCAACTTAACCGCTTTCAACGATTCGATGTGCCGAATATCGAGGACCCCCAAAGAGCAATTGATAGGCTTGAATAACCGGCGGTACATGGATCCAGAGAACGCAAAGAAAGTGTTTCAAGCTTTTAATGAGGTCTACAGGACAGGGAAACCCTATAGAGCATTTGATTGGGAGATTACCAGAAGAGATGGCGGAAAAGCATGCGTTGAGGCATCGATATCGTTGCGAAAAGATGCGTCGGGTAAGTCAATCGGGTTTCGAGGAATTTTACGGGACATCACTGAGCGCAAACGGACGGAAGAACTGCTGCGGCAAAATGAGGAGAAATATCGAACTATTATTGAAAACATCCAGGACGGCTATTTTGAGGTCGACCTTGCCGGTAATTTTACCTTCGCTAATGATGCCCGGTGCCGAGAGCTGGGATATACCAGAGATGAATTGATCGGAATGAACAAGCGGCAGTTTACAGATAAGGAGACTGGAAAGAAATTGTTTGAGGCTTTTAATAAAGTCTACAGGACAGGGGAACCGGTGAAGGGATTAGATGAGGAAGTTATCAGAAAAGACGGAACGAAAGCGTCTATCGAACTTTCGGTATCTCTTATCAGGGATTCAGAAGGAAAACCGATCGGATTCAGAGCTTTCTCTCGGGACATCACCGAGCGTGAGCGACGGGAGGAGGCGCTCCGGGAGAGTGAGGAGAGGTTCCGCCAGCTGGCAGAGAACATCCGTGAGGTCTTCTACATCTCCGAACAGGGCTACTTCCGATACGTGAGCCCCGCCTATATGGAAATTTGGGGACGCACTCCTCAAAGTCTTTACCAGGAACCTGAATCCTTTTTGGATACCGTCCATCCCGAGGATAAAGAGAACGTGAAGGGATATTTAAAAAGCAAAGGCCGGGGGGAAGTCGAGCAGGTCTATCGCATTGCGCGTCTCGATCGGTCCATCCGCTGGATCAAAGATCGCTCCTTTCCGATTCATGATGATTCAGGGGAGACGCTCCGTGTGGTCGGTATTGCGGCCGATATCACGGACCTTAAACTCGGGGAAGAAAAATTGAAATACCTGAGTTTGCATGATCCGCTTACCGGCCTCTACAATCGCATCTACTTCGAGGAGGAGATGACCCGGATAGAAAGAGGGCGGCATAGTATGGTAGGGATCGTCTCGTGCGATGTGGATGGGCTCAAGCTTGTCAATGACACCTTGGGACACGATCAGGGGGATAGCCTGCTGGTCGCCGCTGCCGGGGTGATCCGGGGATGCTTCCGTGAGGGAGACTTGGTGGCCAGGATTGGCGGGGATGAGTTTTCTGTCGTCCTTCCGGATACGACTGAATTGGCTGTTCAGAATGCTTGTCAGAGGATTCAGGAGGCGGTGGCAGGCTATAATGCCACCAACCCGGAGCTTCCCGTGAGTATCTCGGTCGGATCTGCTGTCAGCCATGGAGCGGATAGGAACCTCAAAGACCTTTTTAAAGAAGCGGACAATAGCATGTATCGGAAGAAGCTCTATCGGACGCAGAGCGTCCGCAGCACCATTGTTAAGACCCTGATCAATACACTCAAGGAAAGGGATCTCGCCACCGAGAAACATATTCTTCGCCTGGAAAAGCTATTGGTCAGTCTGGCCGCCCTGATCGGGCTGCCGGAGTCCACGAGGTCTGACCTATCCCTCTTGGCCAAATTCCACGACATCGGCAAAGTGGGGATCTCCGACTCGATCCTCTTCAAGGAAGGTGCCCTGACCTCCGAGGAGTGGACGGAGATGAAGCGCCATTGCGAGATCGGGTATCGTATTGCCCTCTCCGCCCCCGACCTCATTCCAATTGCCGACTGGATTCTCAAACACCACGAGTGGTGGAATGGCCAGGGCTATCCCCTCGGCATCGAAGGAGAGGAAATTCCCGTCGAGTGCCGATTGCTGGCCATAGCCGCTGCTTATGAGGCTCTTACGAGCGCGCGCCCTTATCGAAAGACCCTTCCCTACGCGGAGGCTGTGGCTGAACTGCGGAAACACGCCGGAACGCAGTTTGATCCAAAGCTTTTAGAGAAGTTTGTTGAGATGTTAGAAGCCCACCCTCATGAATCAGAGTCCGACAAAACCGCCGCCTTTTAGAAATGAGAAGGGTCCCGATCGAATGGAGGGCTATGACCCTGAGCAGGCCGTCGAAAAGAATTCTGATATATCATTTTTCTTATCTCTATCCTGGTCATCATCGCTCTCATCCACTCTGGAATCATCGCGTTAACGAAGCAAAATCATACCGTTGGCACGGCCGATCTTGCCTTGGCGCTTTTGCTGACAACGAATCGACCACATGCACGCCGCTACGGAAACTACGACTTTAATATTCGCTTTGGCATTACCCTCTCGGCCCTTCTCCTTGTCCATGCGTTCCTGACTGGGGGGTCAATGGAACCGGATTCAGCGATAGAAAATCATCTCCGGCAGATTTTGAATTTCAACAGGAGGGTGTTTAATGCTCTACGAAACCGTTTGGCTGTTCTTCGCTCTGGCTGTGGGCATTCTCATCAGCATTGGGCTTTTGGGCCTTATTTTTTCTCCTGCCGTTCCTCCTCGAATATTAAAAGCGCTGGCCGTGATGATATCTGTGTTGATCATTCTGACCGGCATCTATTTTTCTTATCAATGGAGGGCTCAGAGAAAAGAAATTCAAGTGTTGGCCCAGCAAGCTGAAGAAACGATCAAGCAATACTTGGCGGCACACCAAAAAAAATGATACGAAAAATCGGGTGGTGTTCTACGGAAGAATTGGGACCCGATCCCGACTTCTTGCGAATGCTCGTTGACGGGTCGGACGTAAACCTTAATGCTCTCTCCAAAAATAGCAGGCGAATGTCGAGTTCTTTTATAACCTCCTTCCCCTCGATTGGGCTTGAAGTTAAATGAACAAGGGAACCGCCATTATTGCCGAATCCGGAAATGACTCTCGAAGTCATTAAAGGATTTTGTAAGAATAGCCTCTATATTGACGAGGAATTGGGTTACCAGTTGGGTGTTTACAAACGCATTCACAAAGGCATCGTTCTTACAGACTAAATTCAGCCGTTTGACTTGATTCGTGCTTGAGACGCTCAATTCTTCTCCAAATCTCTTAATTATCCTTTTAATCTCTTCGATGTTTCCCTTGTGGAGCCAATACATATTCAGATAGACTCTGGTGGCCACCTCCCTTCCGCCCATGATCGGGATAATTCCATAATAATATTTCCAGTACTTTTGCAACACCAAGTTATACCTTAATAAACTCAGGATAGAAACGTACTTGAGGGCATCCTGCATCGTTGTTGCCTTGACATGCACCAAGTTATCTTCATCCCCCTTGTATACCGCGATCACTTGGTCATAAGACACGTACTGATCGACGATATCCAAAAAAGGAAGCATGGGTCGGATCGAATCGCAAATGTCTTCTTCATTTTTGTGCGGACAAAAGTAGCATTTTTGGAAATCAATGGCTTTTCTCATCTCCTCGGGAATTTTCATGGGGTCTTGCCAATAACGATCCGTCACTTGTTCGATATTTTCTTTCGTCAACTCTAACCTTGTCGAATCCGGGAAAAGGAGGTAAAGCCCTTCCCTTTTAAAATCGCTCAGCCTCAAATTCAATATTCTATCCTCCACGATTCCTCCTTTTCCTGATTGCTCCGAACTCCCTGCCCGCCGGCAGGCCCTGAACCTAGTGTACTGCGTCAGAAGTCCCTTTACTTTGAATGTCATTCCGGGCTTGACCCAGAATCCAATGATTTCAACTGGGTTCCTGCTTTTGCAGGAGGAATGACAGCTTTTGAACTTATGTAAAGAAGTGTTGGACGCATTACACTAGCATGGTACAAGGCGGGCAAACGAATAACTCTGAACTTTAGCCATCCATCCGCTGCCCGTTATCTGCTATCGTTTGTATTCGCTCCACACGTCACGAACATCTCCTGCCAAATTTCAAAGTCAGGCACCGGTTACAGCTTCCTATCAAACGTGACCGCCCATTCTTTTCTAATCAGTCTTCTGGTTTTCCTTCGATCAAGGACCTCAGCAAGAATAGGTAAAAGGAAAGAACCTCCCGGAAGAGCGAAGATCGCCACGGCCGGGATGATCTTCCCTATGTTTTTCAGATGCCCCTTTATCTCTTTCCTCTCCTCCCGTGTCCACGGTTCATCGGTGTTCTGCATTTTCATAAGAACCTGCATCAGTCCCCTTATCGCAAGGACTTCCGCCAGAACGGCTTCCTTGTTTATAACGATCAGCCTTTTAAGATATCTCTTGATCATCGGGCTACCTTCTCCGTCTTCACCTTTTCGGCCAATTTCCGCTATCAGAACTTCCCGTATTCTCAAAAAGCATGGCCTCGCGTTCCCGCTATTTGCCGCCAAATTGTCAGATGCCGGGCCGCGTCCCCTCTTCTTTTCCCTATTTATAAATCTTGGCGGACAGGAGCTTCGCCAGATCAATCTTCCACATCCCTTTTTCAAACGACATCCGGTAGGTCTCGGTACGAAATTTCGTCTCTCCTCCTCTGCTGGGCCTCAAGCCTATTTTTACTGTGGCATAGGCGAGAGTAGCGTTTTTCACATCCACTTGAATGTCCCGAATCGTCTCCCATGAAGAGGCCAACCCTATTCCCTTCTTCCTCATCCGGTGCTCAAAATCTTCTTTATTGACGGTCCCTCGACTTTTTTGATTTCCATGATCGAACAGGAGGTCGTACTTCTCGTCTTTCCACAAGGTAAGGATCGTCTTGACGGACTCAATCACATCGCCTTCGATCTTGTTTTTATTGATCCTTTCCTTTTCTACCACTCCAGGCCGGTCCTTTGTCTTTGTCCTATC
>Ga0187766_10002301_pt1 | contig 11249 bp, 10 predicted proteins | sample 0216_QUI02_MP05__4_FD_132971 | JGI IMG/M metagenome (GOLD analysis project Ga0187766, IMG submission 132971) | Tropical peat soil microbial communities from peatlands in Department of Meta, Colombia - 0216_QUI02_MP05_20_MG | ecosystem: Environmental > Terrestrial > Soil > Wetlands > Peat ... | reverse complement strand
GCTCGTTTAACACTTCAGCGATGGTGCCGTTTTCAAAGGGCAGACGGCCACTACTGCCCGGAAATCCATTCGTCGCTTCGGTGATGCACGCCATGTTGTTGCTGGTCGCGTTCCGCCCTGTCATTAGGCACGAGCGGGTTGGCGAGCAGAGCGCTGTCGTGTGGAAATTTGCATAGCGCAGCCCCATCTCGGCAATGCGCCGCATGGTGGGCGTCTCGATAGGGCCACCAAAGACGTCCATGGCGCCGTAGCCGACGTCATCCCAGACGATGAAGAGCACGTTCGGAGCCCCCTCGGGCGCCTGGGGCTGCACGAATGGCGTCCAGTCGGGAGACGCATCGCGGATATCTACCGCGAGCTTTCCGTTCCATTGCTTAGCCATACAAATGCACCTCGCTCAAAGTCAAGCGATTCTGCAGAATACGACGATTTGTTTCTGACACAATTCTGCACATTTCGTATCCCTCGTAATTGCGATTATCACGCAGTTTACGTGGCGTTGTGCGATTTGGCCTTTTAGTCCTTTCCCGAGCTCTCAACGGATAAGTGGCGATGCATTCAATGGCAAAATGCCCGCTTCAAAGAGCGTCACCACTCTCAATCTAGGTCTCAGTAACACACGTGAGCGGAGAGAGAGATGGAAAGCAGAATAGGTGCTGTAAGAAGGCGCATTGGCCGGCTTTCTGCGTATTGTGCGACAAAAGGTCTTATAGGGATGCTTCAATTACACAACGTAAAAATCCGCTATTCACGGGGTTTGTGATAGGAGGTGAGAGAATACCAAGAATGGGACCAATGGGGCGAGGCGGTGCACGCCGTCGAACCAGGAGACGTTGGAAGCGTGCGAGTGCCGCGATGCTGAGCCAACAACAAGCAGCACAGGTGCAGCAGGAGACCGGTAAATCAGCCGATCAGATGTCAGAACAGGAGCTCATTGACGCTCTCGAAAAGCTCGGGATCGAACCACCACAGGGACAAGCCGAGGGCGAGTGAGCCGGACTCTGCGGCCCGGCTCGACGCGCTGACCTAGGAATCCAGGGCCTCGTCACGGCGGAAGAGCTCAGAGCGAAGAAAACGCAGATGCCCGCTCACTAGGCAAACGATCCCGCCGACGAGGCTCATCTACACGCTGGGAAAGTGTCAAGCGAGATGTCTCTCCCACTCTCTTTTGCGGTACCACGGTTATGAGCGGGATGTGTGCTGGATTTCTCGTGCGCTGTGCTCTTCGAGTTGGGTTTCTAATGATTCCTTATCAGCTTCTCGCCTCGATAGTCATTCGAACGCGTCGGATTGTCTGGAACTCGCTCCTTGAAATGGGAAAGACGTCACGAAAGGGTGTTACGTTGGCTGCGCTGATTGTTCGGCGAGCGCATCCTCTTTCTTCCGCTTATCAAGGTAGGTCCGGTACAGCGCGAGAGCAAACCCGTATACTCCTGGTCCTATGACGACGCCGATAAGGCCGAGCACCGCAAAGGGAACGATGTACGCGAGCAGAGCAACCGGTTTCGGTACGCGCGCCTTTCCTCGCCGTCCTAAGAACGGTACGACGTAGGTACCGACTATGATTTGAAACAGGATGACGCTTACGATGAGCACCCAGAACGCTTTGACCGGATCCCCGATAGCCCAGAAGTAGAGCGAGACGGGAACGTACACAAGGGCCTTCCCGATCACCGGGATAATGCCGACAGTGGCCATGAGAAAGGCCATCGTTAGCGCATACGGCACGCCGGCTATCGGGAAGAAGACAAGCGCGATAATACCGGCGATTATGGCCGCAAAAATGTAGTTGACATAGAGGGCGTGATATATCGCATTGATGTGATCCAAGAACTGATTTACGGTGCCCTGGTGTTGACGGGGGGCGAGCGACTTGAACTCCGCAACGATGTGATCACCGTTGACGAGCAAGTACCAGACCAAAAGGGTGACGATGAATAATTGAAACAGATAGAGCGGCGCTCCTTTAATGATGCCTACGATGATGTTTAATGCAGCGTTGATGGCTGCGGTGAAAAAAGCCGATCCGGCCTGTCCCACATCGGCCGAGACATGGGTAACCGTAGGGGTGTGGCCGCCCAATGCAGGAGCAAGGGCGCTTGTCACTGCACTGCTTAACGTCGTGTTAGCGGTTCCCGCCGCGAGCGAAAAGCTCGTGAACTCATCGCGCAGTATGTAGATGACTTGAAAGATCATCAACACATAGACGACGATAATCAACAGCATGACGAGGAACGAGGACAGCACGCGTCTATGGATGCGCCGTTCAAGCCACCGCGCCGGGAACCAGAGAATGTACGAGGCCCAGAGCGCCAAGAAGAAGACGGCGACCCATGCCCATGAAATGTACAGGAGCAAGAACGCGACAAGAACCGTGATGAGGAGGACTATCGTGGAATATCGTCGTTCTGCAAGGAAGCTCCCAATGTCGATCATTTCAGCCATCCGGCGCTGCATGCGTTACGCTGTTACACGGCGGGCATAATGCGACTCGAGTCTATATTAACCTTCTGCTTTGAACGCCTCGCGTGATGGCCGTAGTCGGGTCTTTCGGCTCATTCCAGGCAACCGCTCCTCCCGCGTAAACTGATTATCGTTCATATCCGTGCTGCCAGCGTCGGGACGATAGGTAAAGAGGGCGATCTGACACTGGGTGCGTGATTAGCTGCTGCTCTTCTTTGTCACGCAGAATCGGGTTGTGTGCGTTCAGGCAGGAGCAGTATCGCTCCTAGAAGAAAGCAAATCCCGCCAACGAACGTACCAAGGTTCACGAGTGTGACGTTTACCGGGAGGCCCGTCGTCGGCACGACGTACGCCGCCACGGCCGATACACCGAATGCGACAGATCCTATCAGGTTGAGCGCCGCAATCCACCAAGGCAGGCTGCCGGATCTACGACACCACAACGAATGGCACACTTCGATCAACGCAAGTTCGCTGGCGATGAGGAAGCATGCTGAGCCGAGCGCGTCCGGAGTCCAGACGAGACGGTTCTGCTGATGTACGGAGAGATTCACGAACAACGCGTGAAGTGTGCTAAGGTTAAAGAACAGCGTGCCTATAAACTGCACCAGCGTCGCCCACCAGTCAATTCGTCGTGGCTCCCATGTGAAGAGGCGGAATCGCTCTCGATGTGTGACCTCCGGGAAGGCACGTTGTGCATTTACTGCTTCAAAGTACTGCAGGAGCGCAGCGCTTGTGAACCAGAGAGATCCGACGAAAAACGTCAGACCATCAATGCTCAAGCCGACAGCGGAAGCGTAACCGGGCGCGGCACCGAGCGCAAAGCACACCGAACCCACGGCAAAGAGGATGCCGATCCACCAACCGACCGCCCCAGGCGCCCACCACGTCGAACCGCGGCCGGTGTCCAAGTGGGAGTGGTGCTTGCGGCGATCGCGCGACGTCCACGTGACGACGCTCCCGTCTTGGTGCATGAAGGTCGCTCGCGTCACAAAGGGTCCCAGCCCCTCAGATTTGACCTGTGACCATCTATCCGATAGGCAGACCGCCGGTGCTTCCCGCACTCGAGTCATCCTCTTCCCGCCTGAGCTTGACCGTGGTCCGTTCGATTGGCTTGTCATTGTCGTGTTCGTTTGCTTTTATCGGCCGCGCGCGTTCTGCGCGAAAGTCCTTAGTGAGTGGTCCCTTGGCATTGAGGCGGTTGCCCTCGAGCCACGCACGTATCGAGACCGCACATTTCGCTATAGAGGGGAATTCGATTTATGCGGCGGAGACTGTCCCACACCGACGATATCGCGGCTTACATACTGTCCGATATTATTTCCTTTTTTCTACTTCAGTTCGAGTCGAGTGCTATCAATGCGTCCTCACGCGGTTGGGCGGGACAACAGTATTTCGCTGTCGCCGTAGTTGAAGAGAGGTTTCAGCGTGAATGGTCGAACAAATAGATTTATACAATCGCGTAAGAGCCCTAGCGGAACTCACGATAAACGAGCGTTCACTACCCGGGAGTTCCAGCGATTTGCGTCGAAAGAGAGGCATTTTTCATGTTATCCAAGAAAGTAGATTTAAGCAAAAAGAAGAAATCGGAAATCGATCACACCACGGCATACGGTCGTCGCTACTTCGATGAGCCTGTACCCAAGTACGTCATGCCTGAAGACGGCATGCCGGCACCTGCGGCATACCAATTGATTCATGATGAACTGAACCTGGACGGCAACCCCACCCTCAATCTCGCCAGCTTTGTTACCACGTGGATGGAGCCAGAAGCGCGTCTCCTTGTCGCCGAGACCCTTGACAAGAACTACGTCGACAACGATGAGTACCCGCAAACGACGAAAATACAAGAGTACGCGGTCAACATGCTCGCCCGCCTCTTCCACGCTCCGGAAGACTGCGAATCCATTGGAACGGCCACGATAGGATCATCAGAAGCTATTATGCTCGGCCTCTTGGCGCACAAATGGAGCTGGAGAAATCGTCGAAAGGCTGAGGGAAAGTCGTGTGACAACCCTAATATCATCATGGGGGCGGACGTGCATACGGTGTGGGAGAAATTCGCCCGCTACTTCGACGTCGAACTAAAGTTGATCCCCCTTCAAGAGGAGATCTACACGATCAACGCAGATGAAGTTGCCGAAGAGGTTGATGAGAGTACAATCTGCGTAGGCGCTGTGGTTGGCACCACCTTTACAGGGCAGATGGATCCTGTCAAGGAAATCAACGACCGGCTCATAGAGATCAAACAGGACAAAGGCTGGGACATACCCCTTCACGTTGATGGCGCAAGCGGAGGGTTTGTGGTGCCGTTTGTTCGTCCGGATCTCGAGTGGGATTTCCGACTTGAGCAGGTACGGTCCATTAACACATCAGGCCACAAGTACGGCTTGGTCTATCCTGGCGTCGGCTGGCTCGTGATGCGGGACAAAGCTGACCTTCCCGACGATTTGGTCTTCAAGATAAACTACCTTGGCAGTGAGATGACCAATTACTCCCTCAACTTCTCGAAGGGAAGCAGCATGATCCTTGCCCAGTACTACAACTTCATACGCCTCGGAAAAAGCGGCTACACTGATATTATGCAGAATATGATGACTAACAGCCATTACCTCGCCGACAAGCTTCGTGAAACGGGCAAATTTGAGATCATCAACAAACAGCGAACGCTCCCGCTCGTTGCCATGCGCTTGAAAGACGCGGATTTCACGGTCTTTCAGCTTTCTGATCAGTTGCGGCAAAAAGGGTGGATAGTCCCCGCATATTATCTTCCCGAGAATGCCCAGGACGTGGCCGTCCTGCGGATGGTCATAAAGGAGAACTTTAGCCTCGATTTGGTTGAATCGCTCTTTGATGACGTTATGGGAGCCTATAACGTCCTTGAGCAATCTGCCGCGGAAAAGGTACACAAGAAGCGCGACGATAACTTGACTTTGCTCTACTGAGGGGCATACCGCGTTGCACTGACAAGAGAGGTGTATCCCGGTCGTAGAGCAGCGCGGTCGCAGAAGACGCATGATGGTTGTGTCGGCGTCGATGCTGAATCGACAAAAGAAACAACAGATTCAACAACACACAGGCAAGGATTCCGACACTATGTGATCAGAAGAGCTCTCTCAGGCCGCTGACGAGCTCGGGTTGAACCACAGGGAGGCCAAGGCGGGCCGCCTCCTGGCGGCCCGAGCAGGGGAGGGGGAAACTACACGGACGAGCTCAAACGTCCCGCTGACCCGCGCCAAGGGTATTCTAACGGATGAGGAGTTCGAAGCCAAGAAGAAACAGATTCTCGGGATCTAGATAAACGATCATAGGAATCCTTTTCATTTTCTTGCTTTGTTCGCTAGGCTTTACCTAAGGGGCCTTCGTCCTTTCGCCCTCGTCTCGTTTGGAGAGGGGCGATCCTATCACTGCTCGCTTTACTTACAACGACATATGCACATCTCTTGTTCTCTCTGTCCCGCGTACTAATGGTATGACTTATCACGTAAGAGGCCGAGGACGCACAAGCTGACCGTTCAGCGCCTTATACTGACGTTTGTTGAGCTCATGGTCAGCACGTGGTGTTAGAGCGCGCTGGAGAAAATGGTCCATAAATAGGGGCAAAGAAGCTCGAAAAGCCGAGTTATCCTAGGACGCGGAATTGAAACGCCAGCAGCCACCAGAGAAGGAAGAAAACTACGAACAAACCAACTAATAATATTGCGATCACTTGACGTTGCTCCAACGCGAGTCACCTCCGTTTCCGACAGCCATGTGCGTAGTTGGTTAATAAAGGTTGTGTTATCCGACTTGATTCACCGTAACGCGCAACGTAACAGAATCGCAACTGATATGGTTTCGTAGCGCATATACGAGGGCGTATTTCTCTCAAAAACGAAAGGAGGTGAAAAACGGAAATGGCTGAAGCAACAGCTACCGAGAAACGCCCGACGAAAAGCCCCATGTGGCTTCGAATCGTTGAAATCATCCTAGGACTCATCGTACTTGTCCTCGGCGTCTATGCATTGGCATATCCAAGAGCAGCGATAGCAACACTCGTCTTCTTCCTCGCAATCGCGCTGATTGTCATTGCAATTGCGGAGTTCGTGAGGATCTTTGCCCACGGTATCAGTGGATGGCAGCGACTACTCAACTTAATTGTAGCAATACTCGCATTCATACTAGCTATTCTCGTCGCCGATAATCCGCTCATTTACGGATCGTTGACCCTCGTCTATCTGCTGGGCCTCGCGTTGATTTTCATAGGTATCAGCACGGCTTTCCGCGGTACGGCAGGCAGCATCATCGTCGGTATTATCGGTCTTATCCTCGGCTTTGTGGTGATCGTATTCCCCATTATCGGCTTAGGATTGGCCGTAATACTGCTCGCAGTGGCTCTAATCTTACTCGGATTAGAGGCGATAGCGTCCGGTATTGCAGGGAGATGGATATAAGGGTACTTCCTCTCCCCCCTCTTTTTTGAAACGTTGATCGGCCGTGCCGATAGATTCGCTGGTGGGAACAAGGATAGATTAGCCGCGTAGGCTTCCCTCGGTGTTTGTCGCCCAGGTCATTCTCTGTGTCGTTCCACTGCCGTCCGCGTCGACACGGGTGCGTCTGGCACCTGAACGTCGAACCGCTCAGCTGGGATCATTCGGCTAATAAATGAGGGTTCTGTTTTCATCAACAATTCGGCGATGAACAACACTAAAACGGAGAGTGAGGGGAGTAACGCGCGTTTTTTATGGAGTGATTACTTCTCCTAGGAGATGAATTCTCACGTGCTCGTGAGCAAGGACCGCTATGAGGAAGAGGGGAACATTATCGCATGGGTCCAAGAGGCGTAATGTTCTCCATTTTTTTGATTCACTTTTTTGATTCTGCTCACGATTCACTTTTTTGATTCTGCTCGCAATGCAATATCCGCTTTTTGTATCAGCTCGGACAACACTGTTTACTGCCAAGGACGCACGTCCGTCGCACGTAAAATGAAAGTGCTCACAAGTGCCCGCACGCTTCGCGCAAATCTCACCAGCCAATCGTCATCCTGGATATCAACGCCGAGTTTTTTCCTGCCCCATCGCCATTACGTTCACAACGTGACCACAGCACGTCATCGTGGCGAAGGTCTCTCTTTCACCGTCGGCAAGCGCATGTATAGAGCGCGAGGCACGATATATGGGATAGAGTTGTCGTGAAGCCTGCGGAGTAACGCATTTCAGCGTGCCGCGCAAAATCATAATTGATATAAACGACGCATTGCATAAACAAGAGGGTTTAACTCAAAAAGCGAAGGGAGGTGAAAACTGAAATGGCTGAAGCAACAACTGCTACACGAAGTCCCATGTGGCTTCGAATCGTTGAAATCATCCTAGGACTCATCGTGCTTATCCTCGGCCTGTATGCTATAGTCTATCCAGGGGCGGCGCTAGTGACACTCATTTTCCTCCTTGCAATAGGGCTCATTATCGTAGCGTGTGTGGATTTCGTGAGAGCGTTTGGCGCAGGTATCTCAGGATGGCGACGATTACTGTACGTGATTCTGGCGATAATAGCGCTGGTACTAGCCGCCTATGTCATAGCGAATCCGCTCATTTACGGATCGTTGACCCTCGTCTATCTGCTGGGCTTTGCACTGCTTTTTGCTGGCATAGCGCTCGCAGCGCGTGGGACAGCAGGCGGCATCATCGTCGGTATAATTGCCGTAATTCTTGGCTTTGTGGTGATCGTGTTCCCGGGAATCGGAATAGGGTTAGCCATCGTGCTTCTTGCAGTAGCCCTTATAATAATAGGGCTAGAGGCGATAGTGGCCGGTGTCGCAGGAAGACAGCTAGGGGGACGGGCGTGGATGTAAGCTGACCACCCCCTCTTTTTCCTATTTTTTGCGCGATCCCGGCGTTAAGACGGCTGCATCGAGTGGAGCGATAGCGGAGCTTTAATATGACAAGCGACCGTTCGAAAGGCGTGTGTGACAGCGCAGTCGGAAGGCCCAGCCACACGGCTGAATATGACGCTCGGATCGCAGATAGGACTCGTTAACTCCCGCAGGAGCGTGAGCTGACGGAAACTTCCACGCACCCCTGCAGCATACGATGGAATCTCACTTGTTTACACACGGTTCTTTTTTCTTCGCAGAGTGATCGTCCTCTACAGCCGTATCGCTTTCCATATACTCAACTCCCTCCAAGGTGAGCGAGGCGTACAACGTGCCCTGGTACGTAGCGATGTGCCCTTTCGCCTCCCAGTACTCGACGATCGTCTCGAGCGTCTCCCAATCAAACCCGTATTGCTCAGCGATGGCGTACGTGTCTATGAGCGTGCCAAAGCGCCCGTGCGCAACGGCGTACATGTCGCGTAGGAAGCGTTCCTTATGCTTCTTCATGTCTGCGGCAATGGTCATTACATAGCACAAGACGCTGCAACGTAAAACGACTCGCTAAGCGCTGCGAAAATGATGATAGGGCGTGCTGCGACCTTAGCCAGAAGGCGAAAAAGCGAAAGGTGAGCAACATGACGCAAAGCCCGTAATACGTGGCGTACGTTTTTATGTGATAGCATCGAAGTGCATGGCGGGATGACAGACAGCTGGTCTACAGAGGATGCAGACAGAGCGGTTGCGACCCTCGCACTCTTCATGGAGCGCGGAGGGGGGCTCCCTCAGGCATTAATTGACGCCTACAAAAGCGCGATAGATAACGGCGATATCAACGTGACCCGACACTTTTTCGAGCAACTCGCACTGAAATGCCCCGACGCAATCGACTTTTTTACCGAGAGTGCGACCGAGCGCCTCGCTGGGGCGGGCGACGATGCCGAAGAACAGCCAAAGCTTCGGGAGATACCCATCGATTGATAGGTGCATAGAACCGCTTAGAGAGGTTCATACAGGCCCACACGAGATGCAGGATGCCCTGTGACACTGAGAGCTGCTGCAGCGAAGCACCACTACGTGACGCGCGCCTCCCCTCCCGGAGAGGATCGCACACCGCCGTTTCGCTCGTGCTTTTTGCAAGGTCCGAGACCGACTGCGCTGCGGTATTCGAGTGATTTCCTCCTGCTCGGATGACCGGAGGCGCGCACTCCTGTTTGCGGCGCTGGCTCCGTGCACCACCGCAGGCGCCGTGAGCACTGATTGCTAGAACAAGAAGAGGCCCAGAAGACCGCAACGTCGTCTAGTCCGCACGAGCGCGCTTTAAGAACCCGAAGTGATCGATTCCCTCGATCACCCCTGCCGCATACCGTTCGCGCGCCCAGTACACGTCCTCTGGCAGCGCGTCCGTCGTGAGCTCCGTCTTGTGGTTGCCGACAACGACCGCCAGGAATCCGGCAGACAGCAGCCCGAGATCATTTCCGCTGTCACCTGCTACGAGAACGCGCTGCCGGCTGATTTTGAGCCTCTTCCTGATGTGATCGACTGCGTTTCCTTTTCCGGCTCGTTCCGGAATCACATCAAGATCGGTGCCACTCGAATAGATGACCCTGTGCGCGACGCCGATCTCGTCAAGACGTCGATGAATTTCCGGGATGACGGTGTCGGCCTTATGGACGAGATGGTAGCTCTGCTTGAACTCAAACTGCCGCGACTGCTGAAAGAGATACGGGATAGTCATGAGCGCTTCTTGCACCGCGAGCCGGTCCCACCGGTGATCGATGTGCCGCGTCCACGTATCGTCCCTGCGGTAATCAGATCCGCTGTAAATCTCCGTTCCGACGTTACACGCCACGTACGCCGGCTCGCGCAAGCATTCTGCCGCCATGATTTCGAACAGCTGTACCTTGTCACGTCCCGTCACGTACGCGACAGTGACCTCGCGGTGCGAGGCGAGCAACGCGTCAAGCCGCTGATACGCGGCCCGATCGCCCGTGATGGTGTTGTCAACATCAGTGGCAAGCAGTTTCATCATCGGTCCCCATCCCCTCGCTCCACATCGCTGATCAACGGCGCGCCATCGCACGGACAGTAGCGGTACCGCGCGTCGTCCGTGTACCAATCGCACGAGGTGCAACGTCTGAGAGGAGCGCTGCGCCGTCGACGGAACAAAAGGGGGACGATGGGAAGGAACAGGATTAGGAAGGGAACGCGAAAGATGGCGATAAGAACAGCGGTGAGCACGACCGAGCCGGTGAATGCTCCTGCCAAAAGAGCGGTATCCTCGCGCATCGTAGTGTCATTGGCCCTCCGGCGTCAAATGGGTTTCGGCGGTGTACGATCCGAGCACCTTGAGTCGGAGGACGTGTGCCTGTAGCGCGTCGAATGCCCCCACCACGACAGGATCGGCCGCATCGCCTTCGAAGTCGATGTAGAACACGTACTCGCCAAGCGAGCGCTTTGCCGGTCGCGATTCGATCTTGGTAAGGTTCAGCTGGCGCTGCGCAAAGACGTGGAGCACCTCATACAAGGCGCCCGGCCTGTCGCCCTTGAGCTCGAGCACGATAGAGGTCTTCGTTCCTGTTTCGGCCTCCCTCTTCGCGCTCCTTCGGGCGATGACGATAAAGCGAGTGAAGTTGTCGGCGACGTCCTGGATATCAGCCTGAACGACGGAGAGATGGTAGCGTTGTGCCGCGCGCAACGAGGAGATCGCCGCCGCATGCCGATTGTCTGCCGCCATGCGTGCCGCCTCTGACGTGCTGCTCACCGCGATGACCTCCCGGCCAAAGGTCCGCAAAAACCCGTTGCATTGGGCGATTGCTTGCCAGTGTGAGTAGACAACCTGGATATCGGCGTCCCGGCGGGCGACGAGGTAGTGGCGTATGGGCATGATCAGCTCTCGGACGATCTGTACCGGCAGCGAGAGGAGCACATCGAG
>Ga0187766_10002298_pt1 | contig 11262 bp, 10 predicted proteins | sample 0216_QUI02_MP05__4_FD_132971 | JGI IMG/M metagenome (GOLD analysis project Ga0187766, IMG submission 132971) | Tropical peat soil microbial communities from peatlands in Department of Meta, Colombia - 0216_QUI02_MP05_20_MG | ecosystem: Environmental > Terrestrial > Soil > Wetlands > Peat ... | reverse complement strand
TCGACTTGCCGCAGCCCGACTCGCCAACGATGCTCAAGGTCCGGCCACGGGCAATCTCGAAATCGACGCCATCGACCGCGTGAAGCACGCGGCGCCCCTCGCCGGCCAAGAGGCGATTGAGGAATGGTGCGGAGGCGTCGAAATATCGCGCGAGCGCCTTGACGCGGACGAGCGGGTGGACCGGGACGGAACGGGTCGATCCCGTGCTGGCGCTTTCAGCCATGACCAGCACTCCCGGTCCGAGAGTCGAACAGCCAACAGGCGACTTGCGACGGCCCATTCGTCATCAGCTCGGGCCGTTCCGACATACAGCGCGCGAATGCCTCATGGCAGCGCGGATGAAAGGCACAGCCCGCCGGGATGCGGTTGAGGCGCGGCATGCTGCCCTCAATCTGGGTAAGGCGCTCGGCCTTCTCCCGGATCGATGGTATGGACCCCATGAGACCGACCGTATAGGGATGCCGCGGGTGCTTCACCACTTCGCGCAAAGGCCCAACCTCGACGATGCGCCCGGAGTACATTACCGCCACCCGATCCGCCGTCTCCGCAATCACGCCCATGTCATGCGTGATCAGCATGATCGCCGCACCACGATCCCGGCAGCGCGCTTTAAGGACTGCGATGATTTGCGCCTGGATCGAGACGTCGAGTGCCGTCGTCGGCTCGTCGGCGATGACAAGGCGCGGATTGGCGCAAAGGGCGAGCGCGATGACGACCCGCTGGCGCATCCCGCCCGAGAACTGGTGAGGATAATGTTCCATGCGTTGGACGGGCGACGGGATTCCGACTTCGCCCAGGAGTTCGATCGCGCGCGCACGTGCGTCCGCCGCACTGAAGTCGGCATGGGTGAGGATCGTCTCCGTCAACTGTCGCCCGATCGTGTAAAGCGGATTAAGACTCGTAAGCGGGTCCTGAAAGATCGTACCGATACGCTTGCCGCGGATATGGCGCAGCTTCTCGTAGGGCAAGTCGTCAATCCGGCTGCCTTCGAAATAGATTCGCCCGCCCGCAATCCGCCCGGGCGGTTCGATTAAGCCAATGATCGCGGACCCCGTGATCGATTTTCCCGCCCCCGATTCGCCGACAACCCCAAGCACCTCGCCTTCTCCAATCTCGAAGGAGACGTTATCGACCGCGGTAAGCGTGCCACGCCGCGTGGGAAACTCGACTCGCAATTTCTCGACCCGGAGCAAGGGCCGGCGGTCGGGAGGCGTTTCAGCCATGACCGCATCCCTCGTCATCGGAGCTTTGGATTGAGGGCGTCGCGAAGCCAGTCGCCCAGCATGTTGACCGCCAGAACCAGGATCACGAGAGCGATACCCGGGAAAATCGAGATCCACCATTCGCCCGAAAAGAGGAAATCGTTACCGACCCGGATGAGCGTGCCGAGCGAAGGCTCCGTCGGTGGAACGCCCACGCCGAGGAAGGAAAGTGTGGCCTCGGTGATAATTGCGATGGCAAGCGTGATCGTTGCAATCACGAGCACAGGCCCCATCACGTTCGGCAAAACATGGCGCAACATGATCGCGACCGGATGCCGCCCAATCACACGAGCCGCCTGGACGTAATCCTTGTTGCGCTCGACCATGGTCGAGCCACGAACGGTGCGCGCGAAATGCACCCAATAGGAAAGCCCGATCGCGAGAATCAGCACATAGACCGCGACTTGATCCTGATACTCGCGCGGCAGCACGCCGCGCATGATACCGTCGACGAGGAGTGCGATGAGGATTGCGGGAAAGCTCAGCTGCACTTCGGCGATGCGCATGATTACCGTATCGACGAAGCCCCCGACATAGCCCGACACGAGGCCGAGGACCACGCCCACGGTCGCGGCAAAGATCACGGAACAGAATCCCACGACGAGGGAAAGGCGCGAGCCGAAGAGGATCGTCGAAAACACGTCGCGCCCGAGATTGTCGCTGCCGAGCGGGAAGTCCCAGCTTCCGCCCTCGCTCCACACCGGCGGATTGCGTGCATCGAGAAGGCTGACGGAGGCAAGATCGAAGGGATTGTGGGGGGCGATCAAGGGTGCGAATGCAGCCCCGCAGAATATGACGAGCGTCGCCACCGCACTCGCCACAGCCACGGGCGAATGGCGAAAACTGTAGGCAAGATCGCTGTCCCAGGCGCGCGCCAATGCCGAACTTCGACGGCTGGGCTCATGCGCGCCCAACCCGGCATCGTTGCCGAGTGCGGGCTCAGCCATACCCGCCCCCGGCGATGGCTCGGTCGACCCTGAGGCGCGGATCGACGACGTAATAAAGAATGTCGACGACGAGATTGATCGCCACGAAAAGGAAGCCGACGAGCACCAGATAAGCCGCCATCACCGGAATGTCGACGAAGGCGACCGCCTGGATGAAGAGGAGCCCCATGCCCGGCCACTGGAAAACCTGCTCTGTGATGATCGCGAACGCAATAATCGAACCAAGCTGAATGCCGGTAATGGTGATGACGGGTACGAGCGTGTTTTTAAGCGCATGGCCGAAATTGATCGCGCGGTTGGAAAGGCCGCGCGCGCGCGCAAACTTGATGTAATCGGTTCGCAGGACCTCGAGCATCTCGGCACGCACGAGACGGATAATCAGCGTCATCTGGAAGAATCCGAGGGTCACCGTCGGCATCAGGAGCGCGCGCAGGCCCGAGACGGTGAGAAGTCCGGTTGTCCACCAGCCGAGGCGGACGACCTCGCCACGGCCGAAGGCGGGCAGCCAGCCCAGTATGACCGAGAAGAGCAGGATCAGGAGTATGCCAATAAGGAAGGTGGGCAGCGATACGCCCACCAACGAAAGTCCAAGAAACAGCTTGCTCTGCCATTTATTGCGGTTGAGCCCCGTATAGACGCCGAGTGGTACGCCGATAACGAGTGCGAAGATGGCCGCGGCGAAACTGAGCTCGAGTGTGGCCGGCAGACGCTCGGCAATGAGGGTCGAGACCTTGCGGCCTTGGCGGTAGGAGACGCCGAACTCGCCTTTCACGGCGTTGCCCGCGAAGCGCGCGAACTGCACGACGAAGGGATCGTTGAGGCCGAGCTGCTGGCGCAATGCTTCCCGGTCGCGGTCGCCCGTATCCTGGCCGACCATGTTGTTGATCGGGTCGCCCACATAGCGGAAGAGACCGAACGCGACGAGGCCGACGACCAGCATCACGCCGATCGACTGGACGAGTCGGCGGAGGATGAACGCAATCACGCCGCCCCCGTGCGTGTACTGCGACGCGAGCCCGCCGCGATTCCGACGAATGCAACGGTCTTGTCCACCAGGATCGTGCCCCGACCCGGCACCCTATTTGACTTGCACCCAGTTCCAGTTGAACACGTTGTCCGGTAGCTGAACCAGGGTCACGTTATCCTTGACACCCCAGGCGAGCGCTTGCTGGTGGAGCGGGATGTGCCCGAACTCCTCCTTGTGGATCTTGAAGGCTTCGCTGATTTCGGCCTGGCGCTTCTTGGGATCGACCTCGCCCTGGATTTGTCCGGTCAGTTCGTCGACCTTGGCATTGGAATAGCTGCCGTAATTGAAACGACCCCGGCCGAGCGCCTGGTCATGGGTGCCGATCAAGTTCCACAGCGGATTCCATGAATCGTATGTGTCGGGCGTCCAGCCGAGCATATAGAAGCTCCGCTGATAATCCTGAAGCTTGGCGAAATATTTGCTCTTGGTTTCCGCGAGGAGGTTCACTTTGACGCCGACTCGCGCAAGCATCTGCGCCACCGCCTGGCAAATCTGCTCGTCATTCACATAGCGGTCATTCGGGCAATTCATTCCGACGGTGAAGCCGTTCGGATATCCGGCATCGGCGAGAAGTTTTTTCGCCTCGTTCGGATCGTAGGCGTAGCGGTCGTTGAGCGACTTGTCCCAGCCATTGACGGAGGGTGCAACCATCAGGCCGGACGGCGTCGCAGCCCCGCGCATTACCTTGCTCACGATCGCATTCTCGTCGATTGCAAGATAGAACGCCTTGCGCACCCGCACGTCCTTGAAGGGGTTCTTGCCCTTGACATCGGAGTCGGTCAGTTCGTTCAACGTCTGATTCATGCCGAGAAATATCGTGCGCATTTCTGGGCCCTGGAGAACCTTGCGGCCCGGCGTTTTATTGATGCGATCGACGTCCTGGATCGGCACCGTGTAGACCATGTCGACTTCGCCCGAAAGAAGGGCCGCGACGCGCGTTGCGTCCGACTTGATGACGCGGAAATCGACGTCGGTCAGGTCGTGCTCGACTTGACCCCACCAGTCGGGATTTGGGACGGCGACCGTGCGTACGTCGGGCTCGCGGGACTTCACCATGAAGGGACCGGTGCCGTTCGTGTGCAGGATGGCGTAGTTCTCTTCCTTCGAGCTTGCGGTCGTCGCCTTCACCGCCCCGTTCTTCTCCGCCCATGCCTTGGACATGATGTACCACTGGGAGAACTGGCCAGGCAGGAGAGGGTCTGGTGCCTTGGTGATGAAATCGACCGTCATCGGATCGACGATCTTGACCTCGCGCACGGAACCGAGCTTGCCCTTGAGGTCGGAGCCGTCCCCTATCACGCGCTGATAGGAAAAGAGCACGTCGTCCGCCGTGAAGGGCGAGCCATCGTGAAATTTGACGTTGGGGCGCAGATGGAAACGCCAGGTCGTCGGATCGGTCTGTTCCCACGAGGTGGCGAGTTTCGGCACCATCTCGAGGCCCTTGCCGCGCCCGACGAGCGGTTCGTATACGTTGCCGAGAAAGCCGAGCAGGAACGTTTCGTTCAGATAATAAGGCTCCATCGCCGAGACGTCGCCGTCGTTCGCCCAAGTAAGTGTCGTGGCAGACGCTGTTCCGAAGAATCCACATGCGAGCGCCGTAGCAAGCGCTACGATCCTTGCCTTCCCTGCCATCGACGCCTCCCAGACCGCTTATTCGGTTGTTTGGATAGTGCCCTGTTCGCCTGCCGACAAAATGCGACGAATGAGCCTTCTAACGGCCGCTCGTCGCGTTTCTCGGTTCCCGAGAAAGCCTAGGCGGTTACAATTTTTTGTGTCAACTGGTTTCGCGCCGCGTTAAAGCGCGCCGGCGGCGATCAAGCACCCTTCGCGGCCAAGCCTTCCGGGATACGTGCCGCACCCTCATCGAGGCGGGCGATCGCTTCCGCACTCGACATCACGTCGCCGAAAGCGCGGATGAATGTCGAATAGGTCACGAGATTGTCGAGATCGGTGCGTGCTGCATTGGCGTCCGAGACCATGATGGTCTTGAAGTCAAGAAACGCCGCCTCCCGTGCAGTCGATTCGCAACAGACGTTCGTGACAGTGCCGGCAATCAGCAGCGTGTCGAGTCCATTGTCGCGTAGCAGTCTTTCGAGCCGGCCCTTGCTTCCGCAGAACCCGCTGAAGCGGTTCTTGGACACAATGGCCTCACCCGGCCGAAAATCGAGCAGCGGCCAGATCGCATGACCTTCATGGCCTTCGGTGAGGACATCGCGAAAATGTCCGCCCGTCTCCGGTCCCATCACGTGATCGAACAGGACTTGCCACCGGTCGGCCTCGTCGGGTCCGTAGGTCGATACGACCCATATAATCTTGCCCCCCGTCCGGCGCACCGAATCGGCGAGGCGGTTGATCGCCGGGACCACGTCGCGCGCCGGATCCAATGCGGTCGGCCAACCTTCTTTCAGGAAGGCCGTTTGCATGTCGACGACGACCAATGCCGTGCGTCGGGGGTCGAGCCGGTCATAGCAGTGAAGCCTGCCGCGACGCGCCGTGATGCGTGCGACGAGTTCGGCGGGGAACGGATATCCGGTTATGTCGTTGCCCATTTTCGCCGAATTCTATTCGAAGAACTCGGTGACAAAGTACTTGACCGTTTCGCCGCCGAGGACACGCGGCCGATGGCGGTGGGTGGATCCAGCCGGAATGTGGACAATGTCGCCCGGTCCTGCCTCGACCACGTTATCCGCAAATTCGTAGCGGATGCGGCCGGAGACGATATAGGCCGTGTGACCCGCCTCGCACCAATGGTCGCCATCGTGGCCGGGTTTGCGCTCTTGGTAACGCACGATGAGGCCATCCGGCATGCGCGCTTCCTTGCCGAGAACCCCGGGGGAGAGTGGACGAAGTGGCGCACTGCTTGCGTGAAATACGTATGGACTGTCGGCGGCCGCGACATCGCCCGGCATTGCTTCCTCCCTCGACCATGATGTGCGCGGTGTCATAGCAGGGGTACGGTCCCGCGTACAACCCGAATGAAGGACCGCTCAATCGCACTTGAGCGCGATCGTCTTCCAGGCGGCCGTAACCACGAGGGCAAGGGTTGCGGCGACGAGCAATAGCCGGCCAACGGTAATTGCAACGGCGAGGTTTTCGGAATGGGAACGCGCAAACCTGGAAAACGGAAAAGCTGTTCAAAAAATACGATATTTTTTACATTAGCCGTGATAGATGTTCGGCGGATCGGACGCGTCGCGCCCGGGCTGCGGATCAGGGGATAAACTATTGGTTTCGAACGGCTCGATGAACGGGGCTGGCGCTGTGCGCGGGCTCGGGGCAGCTGTTGCGCGCCTCGGCCTGGCCTCGTTTTTCATCCTTGCGAGCTGCTTTTTTGGGCTTGGCTGGGCGCAATCGGATGGGCCGGCGGCCGCGGATGCGCTCGCGCCAATCATTCAAGCGATGCTTGCCAGCGACTCGCCACCGGCCCTCGATGCTCGGGGCCTGGATATCCCGGCCCTCCGCCGCTTTTACGACGCACGCAACGACGCACCCGCTTGGACGGGAAGTGTCGAGGCGCAGCAGGCGGCAGCACTTCTCCTCGCAGCACTGGATCGGGCGGGCGACGACGGACTGGACCCTGCCGACTATCACGTCTCGGCACTCACAGCGCACGCCGCAGCGGCCGACCCGACGACGACGGCCGAGCGGGAATTGCTATTGACCGACGCGTTTCTCCATTATGCCCACGATATGCGCCTCGGCCGGGCGACGCCGGACGACGTCGATGACGAGATCGCACTGCCCGTCGAGCACTACGATGCGGGGGCGGCCCTCGCCCTCGCGCTCAAGGAGGGTAGCCTCGCGGCGCTTATTGCGGATCTGCCGCCGCATTATGCCGAGTACACGGCGCTCAAGACGGCACTCAAAGCCTATCGCGAGCGCCTCGCCGCGGGGGAATGGCCGCAGGTCCCAGATGGCGACGAGATCAAGTTGGATGGCAACGATCCCCGCCTGCCTGCCCTTCGCAAGCGGTTGGCGCAGGAGGATCCGGCACTCGCCCCGACGCAACAGGCGGCCAGAAAAGGCGATCTCGCCGAGGCGATCAAACGCTTCCAGGCGAGAAACGGCCTCGAGCCGGACGGCCGGGCAGGTACCAGAACCCTTGCCATGCTCAATATCTCGATTACCGAGCGCATCGCACAGATCGTCGCGAACATGGAGCGTTGGCGCTGGATGCCGCGCACGATCGAGAACAGCTACGTCATGGTCAACACCGCGGACGGCACGCTCCGAGTCGTCGAGGATGGGTCGGTTGTCCTGACGTCCAAGGTCGTCGTCGGCGATGAGAAGCATCCGAGCCCGATCCTGCGCGCCGTCGCACGCAGCGTTACGGTCAATCCGCCCTGGAATGTGCCGATGTCCATCGCGGTCAAGGAAATGTTGCCGAAGCTCAAACACGACCCGACATATCTCATGGGCGAGGAAATTGTCGTACTGAACGGACCCGATGGCGATCCCTATGGGGTCAACGTCAACTGGCGCCGATATTCGAAAAATCATTTCCCTTACGTTCTACAGCAGCTTCCAGGGCCCAAGAACGCCCTCGGCCAACTCAAAATAGAGTTGCCGAATAGATTCGACGTCTATTTGCATGACACGCCATCGAAGAAACTCTTCGCACGTGCCCAGCGCGACTTCAGCCACGGCTGCATCCGGGTCGAGGAAGTCATGGGGCTCGCCTCGTTGCTATTGACGGGGAACACGGACGATGCGGTGGAGGATCTCAAGTCGAAAATCGAGGACGGCGCCACATATCACCTCCCCGCCAAGCACCCGCTCCCCGTCTACGTCGTCTATTGGACCGTCGTCACCGACGCGGACGGTGCAATTTCCTTTCGGCCCGACACCTATGGCCGGGATGCGCGCGTGATATCGGCGATCGCCTCGCGTGTTCGGCTTTCGATGCCTGGCCCAGGGCAAGTGTCGCATGGCGTTCGCCAAGGCAACGGTTGAGCGCGTGCCGGCGAGTGTTGGTCATGTGACGAACAGGACGATACCGGTAAGGACGAGCATGCCCGTCCAGACGATGTCGAAATTGATCCAGCGCTTGCGGAGTATATCGACGCCGAGCCGGTCATAGACGACGAGCGCCACGGCACCGGTGACAGCCAGCGTGGCAAGCGTATGTACGCCAACGGCCGCAAGCGAAATCGCCAGCGCACTTTCGTAAAGGCCCATGGAATTTGCGCATAACGGAAGGAGAGCCGGCATCAGCATGAGCCCTGCGCCGTGTGCGCTCGCCATCAGGAAAGACCAGACGAGCAATCCCGAAAGACCGGTCGTCATGCCGATGCGCACGCGATGGCGATGGCCGTAAAGCGCACGATAGAGCGCCCAACCGATCAAGATCGCGCCGGCGACAGGCCGCAGAGCGGATGAATCGATCTCGGCGCCCACCACCACCGCGGCGGCAATCATCAGGATCGACAGCGCGTGGCCGGCCGCGATCGGGATGAGCGAGACTATGACGACTCGGCGGCTTCGGCGATGCAAGCCGAGGGCCACGGCGAAGAGCCAACCCATCGCCGGATTGAGACCGTGGAACGCGCCAAGGCCGACGAGCGCCATCCAAGGCCATATCGTCGTCACGGCCGGGACTTACGTTCAGCCTCGCATCCCGAGGCCAGTTCGCACCTCAGGGATAGCAATAGGAGTCCGAGGAGCAGTCCCCGCCTTCGAGCCGCACTTGGTGCGGCCGATGGCTCTCCGGCCATGCGATGAAGAATTTCGGATCGAAGGCAATCCCGCCATCGGACCCGGCATCGAGCTTCACCATCCAGCCGTCAACGCCTTCCGGATAGAATTGCTCGTCGATCGCGCCGTATAGCGAATTCGTGAAGTAGACCCGGCGACCGTCGCGGCTGATCTCAACCATCTGCGGCCCGCCGTTGAGCTTGCGGCCGGCGGCACCCGGGTGGGTTGACTTCGACACAATGCCGCCAATCTTCACCTTGCCCGAGAGTTTTGGCGAGAAGGGATCGGACACGTCGTACTGACGAAGCTCCCCCGTACCCCAACACGCGACGTAAAGAAAGCGATCGTCCATCGAGAGGTCGATATCAGTGACGAGGGGCGGCACGGCCTTGAAACCCTTGAGCATGGGCGGCAAATCGTCCGCACTCGCGGGCTCCGCGGGAATTTCAGCGACCTTCTTGACCGCCCACTTGTCTCCCTCGCGATGCCATACCCAAATTGACGACGAAAGGTCCTTGAGGCTAACCACGCAATTCACGAATCCGTATGCCTTCGTGGGATCGTGCGCGGGGCGAAGCTCGAAAACCAGTTGGTGCTCCGGGCCGAAATCGATCTCCTGTCGATGCTTGCGCCCATGGAGGTCCCAAAAGTGCAGCTTTCGCCCGTATCGACTGCCAAGAAGGACCTCGGGTACCAGGCCATTCTCGAACGTCGCAGGCAGACCCCATTCGCTCGTGATCAGCGTGTCATGGCCGAGATGCCACCATACGTCGTAGGCGAGCTGCTGAGGTCCGCGGTCGATTTCCCATCGGCCGCGAATGTCGAAACTTTCCTGGTCCATCAGAAAGACCCCGCCGGGCGCCTCCCCTTTCCCATTGGCAAGTGCCGCCACGTAGATTCCTTCGGGTCCACAGTGAATCGTGTGCGGCCGCGTATAGCCCGCTTTGTCGGCGACTTCGTCCGGCTCGAGAACGCGGACGATTTTCGGATTGCGCGGGTCAGCCTTGACATCGAGGATGTGAATGCGGGACGAGCGCAAGCCGGGCACGATTAGGTAGCGTCGCTCCATATGTGCGTGCGGAGCGTTGGGGCAAAGACAGGAGCTGCAGGCATTCCAGCCGAAATGGTGCAATTCGTCCCCGACATTGGGCATCGTCACGTTGCCGACGATGCGCCCGTAGTTTGGCGAGCCTCGATCGACGTCGACGACCGATAGGGCGTCTGGAACCTTTCGCCGAGGATCGAAGCTCGCGACGTATGCCAGGGTTTCCGCCGGCGCCTTCATGGCCGACCGTGGCGAAGGATAAAACGAGGGATCGGGTCTCCAGCTTGTCATGTCCGGATCCTTTCGTTGAGCCTGTTGACGAATCGCCTGCCGGCGTTCTTATGCCGCAACCTCGTCGATCGAGTTATCCGAACCAGGCTTGCAGGGTATGCCGCGGCGAACGCGGAGTCCACAGATGCGCCAAACGGCGTTATGTTTGGGCGTCACGTCGGCGCGCATGGAATACCGATGAGGAATGCGCGATGCGTAAGATCGTTGTCCTTATTGCCATTTTCATGTTTGGACCGCTCGAGGCAGCACTTGCAACCGGAAGTGCCCAGGCAGCACCTTCGATCACTCAGGCCGAGCAATTCGTCCATCGAGTCGGTGACGAAGCACTCGACCTCCTCGCACGCTACAACAACCGACCGAATCCGCAATATCGCGACCGGCTAAAGGCGCTCATCAGCGAGAACTTCGATCTCGAGCGCGGGACGAAATTCGTTCTAGGACGATACTGGGACTCGGCAACTCCCCAGCAGAAGAATCAGCTCGTGGCGTTGCTACCCGCTTACGCGCTCGAAATCGCCACGCGAACTTTCTTCGCATTGCGCGCGCGCGATATTCAGGAATTCACCGTTGTCGGCGCCACACCTTCGGCCGAGACCGACGTTCTTGTCTTGACGCACGTTAGTGTCGGTGGCTCACCACCGCTGAACATCGGATGGCGGGTGCATGAGGCGAACGGCCGGCTCAAGGTCGTCGACGCAACCGTTGAGGGCATTAGCGTCGCGATCACCTTGCGCGACATGGTCGGCGCCGAGGTCGCGCAGAAAGGCATTGCAGGTTTGATCGCGGACGTTAACACGAAGCTGCGCGAATTGAATGCGGCAACCGATTGAGGCGGCCGACGTCATTGGTTGTCTGACCCTCCTTATCGCGCCGTCTCCTGCAAACGAAAGAGAGGAATGCATCGCGTTGGCGAGGCAATGCCGAGTCGCTTCGGATTCGAAACGCGATTTATTGCGAGGACGATCGCAGTGCCGAGAGCCGACCGAGTGCGCATGC